>Ga0180121_10001315_pt1 | contig 10531 bp, 3 predicted proteins | sample AntDrymUQ5402106_2_FD_129676 | JGI IMG/M metagenome (GOLD analysis project Ga0180121, IMG submission 129676) | Polar desert sand microbial communities from Dry Valleys, Antarctica - metaG UQ540 (21.06) (version 2) (version 2) | ecosystem: Environmental > Terrestrial > Soil > Desert | place...
GAACATATTTTAAAATTACTCCATTATTTCCCACAGCCCATCCATGAAGTGAATCTGAAAAAGTTACCGAGTATAACTCCACACTATCTGTAGCTGGCCTACTTACCCAGGAAGATCCTGAATCATAAGATACTGCCCAGCTCTGAGCGAATCCCAGCGCCATCCAGCCTTCTTTAGGAGTTCTGAAATCAATTGAAAATGCTTGTCCAAAGATTTTAAGAGATGAGTAGTTCCAGGTAAATCCGGCATTGGAGGTCTTGCTTATCTGAACGCCATATTCAAAATCACCACCTGCTGCAATGGCATTTTGCGAATCTTTTATGAAAAAATCATAAAAAGGTTCGGATGAATAATTACCAGCTGCCCAAGTCAACCCTCCGTTTGTAGTTCTCCATATAACACCGGCTACATCAATATATCCGCCGCATGCAAAGCCCAGATCAGGAGTTACGAATTCAAATCTTGAAATTGGAAAACCCGAAAATTCTGAAGTATCAACAATTGAAGGAATCCACGTATTTGCTCCATCAGTTGTTTTATAAATCGCTCCGGCAAAACCTCCAAGGTAGCCATTTAACGAATCAAGGAAATATATTGTCCTGAAAACTTTAGTTGTATCGGGAAATATTTCTCCAACCCAATTAATTCCTCCGTTTGTTGTTTGTAAAATAGTAGTTCCTGAAAAGAGAAATTCATTAGCAACCACCCACCCTAAGCGTTTATTAATAAAAAAAATATCATTGATGTAATAGTTTATTGTGGAATTTTGTATTTCAAATGTATTACCTCCATTTGAAGTATGAATGATAATCCCGTCGTCTCCCGCAGCCCATCCATTAAAATTATCAACGAAACAACTATTACGCAAAGCAACGGATACAGGACTGTTAAGCCTTGTCCAGTTATTTTGTGCTGCTACATTGCAAACAAAGAAAAGTGTAATCCCGCAAAAAGTAATTTTTAATAAATTTAACATAACAAAAAAATGAGTTGAAAAATAGTTTTAATAAATATACGTTATTAAAAATTTTTATAAAACTAAATTAAGAACAACATGAAAAAGAAATACTTTTTCAAAAAAAGTATTCCGGCATTTATTATGCTGATTATTTTTGTCTTTGTCGGACTGGAAATTTTTCAGGGTCAGAAACTCCCGAACCTTGTGAATGAAAATATGTTCAATTACGATGAAAGTGATCCTTACATTGACAGACCTACAAGAGAAGCCCTATCGCATGTAGTCGAAGGTACTGATGAGGACCTTGATATAATAACTGATGCAAGTGGTTTTGATAACTTTGAAATTGGCGTTGACTTCGCTGAACAAATGCTCGTTTCAAACCCGTTAAATCCACTTCAAATGCAATTCGGAGTCAATAGCTCAGGGGCGGGGCAGAACGCATATTATACAGCTGACGGTTATACATGGACTCAAAGCAATCCGGCTTATCATGCTTCTACTTGCTGCGATCCCTGGTCAGCATGGGACGGGCTTGGTCGTCTTGTTTATGCATCGGGTGTAAGTGGTCAGTATGTTTATAGATCTCCTGATGGCGGAGCAACCTATGGTCCCCCAATTCTATCTGTAAGCGGAAATGATAGAAACACACTTGCTGCAGAGCAAACAAACAGTGGACCTAATCCAAATTATCTTTATGCAGCAATTACTCCGGGTAATTTTGCAAGAAGTTTGAATAACGGATTAACCTGGACCACAACATATTCACCTTCCAATACTATACCGGGTACAATGATAGCAGTTGGACCAAACGGTGTCGATAACGGTGATTGTGTAATTTATGTAACGAATACCGGTTCAACCGCGGCTTGTGTATATACTTTTCACAGGTCTCTCGATGGAGGAGCGACTTTTACGGTTAGGTCAAGTCTCAATACAGCCGGTTATGTTGGTACATTAAATGCTGCTGGAAGACTTGTAATCAATAACGGAAGAACCCGTCCTTACCCAATGATAGCTATGGATAATAGTAATGGTCCTCGCAGAGGACGGCTTTATCTTGTATATGCATCTAACGTTCCTGCAGGTAATGGAAATAAACCAGATATAAGATTGAGATACTCCGATGATCAGGCAGCAACTTGGTCAGTGCCGATAACAGTTAATGATAATGCAAATCCTTCATTGAGCGACCAATGGTTTCCTGCTATATGGTGTGAAAAAAACACAGGAAGGCTTTATATAAAATGGTATGATACAAGAGACAACCCGGCGGGTTATGGTGTACATGTTATGGCTACATATACAGATGACGGAGGCGCGACATTTGCTGCCAACCAAAGATTAACCAATGCAATATGGACTTATCCAAATCCGGCCTGTCCTCCCGATCAAAATTGTTACAGAGGAGATTATGACGGTTGCACGGCAAATCCAAAAACTTCTTTCAATGTATGGTATGACGGAAGATTAGGAACATATAAAAATGTCGGGTCTTATTTTCCTGACTTTGGAATGCTAGCTACACCTGCTTCGAATACCGTTCATCAAACAAATAGTAGCGTTAATTATTTAATTAATATTCCTGCTGTAAAGTTATATACAGATGTTACTACTTTTAGTGCAACTATAAGTCCTGCTCCTGCTACCGGAAGTTTTGCTTTTGAATTTCCAGGAGGTAACACGCTTTCAACCTATCCTAATACGAAATATATCAAAGTGAAAACAGTAGGAACTGTTACACCATTAGGAAATTATACAGTTATTATTACAGGTCAAGGTTCAAATGGAACTCCTGTTCATAAAAGATCAGTGGCACTGACGGTCAATACCTCACTTAGTTCTGCACCTTGTGAAGATTTCCTCGGATTAAAGTTTCCACCGGCAAATATGTATGAAGAATTTTCGGGAACAAATTATTGGACAAGAAATGCAGTGAGCGCTTATGGAATAGGAGCCGGATCTGCTAAATTTGATTTTTTTAATGCTCCTATCGGGAATACTCAATCTTTGGTTTCCAATAATTTCACCGCAGTTGGTGCAAACACATATTTAACTTTTGATAATGCATATGCCCCATTTGGTCCTGCTGTTCCCGGACCAGATCAATTGGTGATAGAGACGTCTGTAAATTTTGGAGCTTCATACGGCACATTGATAACTTTAGCGGGTACAGCTGATGGAACTGGAGCTTTAAACACAGCTCCTGCTCAGATCGCACCTTTTACTCCTGCTAATTCTCAGTGGAGATCAAAAATCTTTTTACTTCCCGTCGGTACAAATAAAATAAGGCTTAAGGCGATAAGCGGATCTGCAAATAATTTGTATGTTGACAATGTTTGCGTGCAGGTTCTTTCTGCTCCTGTGTCAAATTCAATCGCAGTTGCTATAGAAGGAATGTACAATTGTTTATCTCCATTTCACACGTGCGGGGAGGCAGTAGAGGCATTTTTACATAGAACTGATTTCCCGAATGTTGCAGTAGATTCCACTGTAGGGATTTTAAATACAGCATCAACCTGGACAGGTTTGTTTTCGAGAGCGCTTAGTGGAGCATATTATATAAAAATGAACCAAAGAAATACTATAACGACGTGGAGCAATGCAGGCATAGGTTATACACGAGGGGCAGCCATAAGTTATAATTTTATTTCTCCTTCCGGGCAGGCATTCGCAAATAATCAAAAGCATGTATGTTTGCCCAGCGATAGGTGGGCAATGTTTAGTGGAGATATTAATAAGGACGGAGTAATAGATGGTTCTGATAATGCCGCGATAGAAAATGATGCATTCAACTTTGTAAGCGGTGATGTGGTTACCGACTTAAATTGTGATGATTTCGTCGATGGCACGGACGTAGGATTTGCAGATAACAATGCCCAAAATAATGTTGCTGAAATAAAACCTCCCGGAGCAGAGCCGAGAGATAAAGAAATAATGAACAATGAGTAATGATCATGAGCAATGAATAGTAATAAATGAAGCTCTTTTAATTTTTAAAAAAGACTGAAAGGATTTTTCTTTCAGTCTTTTTTTATTTAATAAAACGTTAAATTAAAGATCTTGGTTAAGTGTTTAGAAAAGTCTAAAGTAATAATTTACTAAAGTTGAAGTTTTAAACCACTTCCTTGATCCCCCTCCTTGCCAAAGGAGGGGGAAGGGGGAGGTCGATAAATAAAAATTCATCAACATTTTTTCGGTGATTGAGGTTGATTTTTTCAAATTAGTAAACCTTACCTAAGATTCATAGATAAATACCTTGTAAATTAAATTGTCATCAATAAATTTTTGTATACATTAAAATTAAAAACTTCAAGATCTATGTTCAGTAATTTCAAATAATTTAAACATATAAATAACTTACACATCATGAATTATTTTTTCAGATTATTTTTTTTCGCAACAATAATTTTTATTTCCTCACAAGTAAATCCAGCATTTTCTCAAGAACACCGGAATGAAACTTACTCTCAGGTTAGAATTTTTGCAAATACAGAATCAGATTTTGAAAAAATTGAAAATTCCGGTTTGCATATCGACCACGCTGTTAGGAAAATTGATTACACCGATGCATGGCTTTCTAAAAGTGAGATTGATTTACTAAAAAAATCCGGAGTATTTTTTCAGACTCTTATAAATGATTGGAATAAGTATTATGAGAGTCTTCCGAAGATGTCTTTATTTGAAATGCAAAAGGCTATTAGCGATTCAAAAGATGTTTATAATGTAAGTCATTCTATTTATGGCACCATGGGAGGGTTTCTAAGGTTTGGCGAAGTTGTAGCAAAGCTTGATTCAATGCGGCTCGAATATCCCAATCTGATCTCTCAAAAATTTTCAATTGGCTCATCAATAAGAGGAAGATCAATCTGGACAGTAAGAGTTTCTAATAATCCCGATGTGACAACAGGAAGGCCGGAAGCGTGGTATCATTCATTGATTCACGCGCGTGAACCCGAAAGCATGGAACAGATTATTTATTATTTATACTGGTTGTTGGAAAATTATCAGGTCGATCCGATTGCAACATATATACTTCAAAACAGAGAGTTATACTTTACTCCGGTATTTAATCCTGACGGATATCTTTATAATGATTCCATTAGTCCAAATGGCGGAGGTTTGTGGAGAAAGAACAGAAGAAATAACGGCGGCGGCAGTTTTGGAGTAGACCTAAACAGAAATTACGGAATATATCAATTCTGGAATTCTACAAACGGCGGCTCAAGCACTTCTCCATCCAGCGATACTTACAGAGGACCATCACCTTTCTCTGAACCTGAAACACAGGCAGTGATGAATTTTGTAAATTCAAGAAATATTCAGGCAATACTCGGTGCTCATACTTACGGTAACTATCTGATCAAACCGTGGGCATGGCAAGATCCAATTCCGACCCCGGATGATTTCAAGTTTAATGAATATCTTTCCGATATGACTAAATATAATCATTACACAACAGGCACGCCATTTCAGACCGTAGGTTACAGAGTTAGAGGAAGTGCGGATGACTGGTATTATAATGATTCGGTACATAGTCCGCACAGTATTATTGCGATGACTCCCGAAACCGGTTTGACGGGATTCTGGCCCACGCAGGCTGAGATAGTTCCTTTGGCGCAGGGTATGCTTTTCACGAATCAATATCTTGCTATGATAGCAGGAGCTTATGTTTATCCGGTTTCAACTTCTTTGAACAAAACGATTTACTCAGCAGGTGAGTCAGGAACATTAAAAATTAAATTTAAAAATAAAGGAACACAAACTGCGCAAAATGTCAAGATAGAGTGTTTGTCTCAAAGCTTTTATTTAAATGTTCCTATAACTTATTATAACTTTTCATCAATAACTTCTTTTGCAAGCGACAGTTCTACTTTCGGATTCACGATTTCCCCCGCAGTTCCTAATAATTCTGCATTGCCGATTGAAATTAGATTTAAACAAGACGATTCTAGCATTGTTTATTCTGAGACAAAGTATATTTTAGTAGGAAACGGAAGCATTACACTGTCCGATAGCGCAGAGAATGGTTTCACCAATTGGAGTACAAATCAGGGATGGGCCATTACAACCTCTCAATCTCATTCTCCCACAAGATCATACACTGACAGTCCATTTGGAAATTATGTCGATAATGCAAATAATTCTATGACACTGAATTTCCCCCTTAATGTCAGCGCTGCACCTGTTACATATCTTAACTTCTGGCATAGATATGTCACAGAAGCAGGATATGATTTCTGCAACGTAGAAGTTTCCAGTAATAACGGTACTTCATGGCAGACAGCCGCTTCATATAATGGAACCCAGTCCACTTGGATTCAGCAGAGTCTCGATATTACTTCTTATGTAAACTCTTCCACCCAAATGAAAATAAGATTTACTTTAAAAGCTGACGCGGGAGCCGTAGCTGACGGTTGGTATGTAGATGATATTAAGCTGACAAATTATAGCTTATTACAGAGCAGTATACCTACTCAGGTAAATCTAACTCTTGCTCAAGAAGGATTTTATAGTTTAAGTACAAACACTTTAAATATGAAAGACACTGTTTCACTTTATCTTAGAAATAATAATTCTCCGTTTAATATAGTTGATTCCGACCGGGCAGTTTTGGATTCTGCTTCCTTTATTGCAAATTTCGGATTTAACAATGTCGGGACGGCTACTTATTACCTCGTTGTAAAGCACAGAAATTCCATTGAAACATGGAGTAAAGCGGGCGGTGAGTCTTATACTTTTGGAGGAACTTTGAATTATAATTTTACTTCTTCCAACACACAAGCATTTGGAAATAATTTAAAATTAGTGGGAACAAAATATTGCATATATAGCGGGGATGTGAATCAGGACGGTACAATAGAAGGTGCGGATTTAAGCGAGATAGATAATTCGGCGAGTATTTTTTTAACCGGATATGTTTCGACTGACTGTAATGGCGATAAGTTTGTTGATGGCTCGGATGCTTTAATAGCGGATAATAATGCAGCTAACTTTGTGACAAAGATTACTCCATAAAGTTAGGATGGAGCTCTGAGTTGTTATGATGAAGATCTGAGCTGTGATGATGGAGCTCGAATTGTTATGATGAAGCTCAGAGCTGTGATGATGGAGCTCTGAAATGAAATTTTAATTTTTTTTTTGAATTTTGATAAACTGAAGTGAAGACATGGACAATTTCTTCGTCAAATGAACTACTGATTGATGCCTCGAAATACTTAATAAATCTGATTAAAATAGGGTATTATAGGCTTGGGAGTATTATGAGATTGCCAAACATGCACTAGAGGTGTTTCATTTATATATAATTTTACAACCGCACAAACACAGGTTTATGGAAATAACATAATTCTAAAGGTAACAAAGTATTGAAACTACAGCGGTGATGTACATTAAGGTGGTGCGATTGGAAGGGGCAGATTTAAGTTTAATCGATAATGGATGGAAGCGATTATGCAATTGGAGATAACAATGGATTTAACTTTGCAGCTAAAATTACTCCTGGATTTTAAACTTTGTTAAGTGGAAAGGAATTAATTTTCATGAAAATATAAATCGATATAATTCAGATGAGACAAAAAAGATAATTTTGTCAAATGAAGTTAAAGATTAAATCATTCGAATACAAATGGTTAAATTTCCTTTATTAAATGGAAGGGAATAATATATGCTGCTCTTTTTATTTCTGGATAATAATTTCTTAATGATAAAAGTAATCGGATAGATTTTTTGTGAATAAAAAGATATTTGTATAAATCAAATAGATAAATTAAATTAACCCAACTTTAATTAAACTTAAAATTATAAAAATGAAAAAATCTTACTACCTTTTATTTATTGCATTGTTCATGATGACAGTAAACAATTCGGTTTTTGGCCAGCCAAATTCAGTTGAACTCCAAAACGGTGGTGGAGTTTTAATTAGCTCTCACAGCAGTATTGAAGAAGCTTACAACGCTATACCCGCTGCAATTTTACAGGCATACATAATTGAAATATTGACTGCATATACTGGAGCAAATGAAGTGTTTCCAATTGATCTAACACTTAAAACAGGTCATAGCGCCGCCAATACAATAACAATAAGACCCGATGCCGGAAATACCGGTGAAAGCATAGTTTCAACAAACACCAATGGAATAATCAGTATTGAAGATGCCGACTACATTATTATTGACGGAAGACCGGGAGGGACGGGCACTTCTATTGACCTTCTCATTTATAACACTGCAACAACAGGTGCAGGCTCAAATACAATTGAATTTAATAACGGAGCTACTAATTGCGTATTGAGATATTGTAATGTTAAGAGCAACATTTCCGGTACTGCAGGTCCGCGAAATGTAATTTTTGGAACTTCGGCTGCAAATGTAACCGGTAACTCCGACAACCTTGTTGAACACTGCACTCTCGATGGAAGCAGATCCGGTGTTGCATCTTCAGGAACTGCTGCAAATCCAAATCGTGGCAATGTTATCTTAAATTGTTCAATAATAAATTTTTCATATGCAGGTATATGGTGGTTAGGTGGTACAACCGACTTAACTGTAACCGGTTGTACAATTAGTTCTAATGGATCAAGCGACAACACTATTGTTTCGGGAATTATTGCGTCACCAACTGCTGATAACTCGACTCTTACATTTACAAGAAATAAAGTCGTAAACATGAACGCGTTATCCACTTCTACTTCCCTAGCAGTAAGAGGGGTTTATATATCAGGTTCTCCCGGAACAGGTTCAGTTGTTACTATTGAAAATAATTTTGTTGCATTGACATCTAATTACAATAGTGCAACTATTGTTTTTGGAATTTTTACTGTAGGTTCACTTGATCCTCACATCATGAATGTATATTATAACTCAGTCTTAATTGGTGGAACTCAAACCGGAGGCCTTGCAGGTAGGACTGTGTCTTCTGGTATTGTAAAACAATCTACTGCTCCGGGTATTGTCTATAATCAAAAAAACAATATTAGTATAAATAACAGAACCGGAGGAACCTTAGGTGTTATTCATTCCGGAGGAGCCATTAATGAAAGTGCCGGTATACTAGACATTGATTATAATTGTTATTTTTCAGCAACAGGTAACCATGCCTCATGGGATTCAGTAAATTATTTGAGTTTAGCATCCTATAAGGCTGCTGCATCTCCGAATGAACAAAATTCAGTTTTCAAGAATGTTAATTTTGTATCAAATAATGATCTTCACTTGACAGGTGCTTCAATCGGAGATCCCGATTTGATTGGAACTCCGATTGCCGGTATTACTACTGATATAGATAATCAACCCAGAAGTGCGACGGCTCCATATAAAGGCGCAGATGAACCTTTGGCAATATTCTTTTCAACTTTAAACTTGAAAATAAATCTTCAGGCATGTTCACCGATGAGGGACACTATAACAGTTTTATTAAGGGATACCGCAAGTCCTTACATTGTTATAGATTCTGCCAGGGGAGTTATAGATTCCAACGGTGCAGTTTCATTAAGTTTTACAAATGCTGTCAATGGAGCAAGATACTATATTGTAGTAAAACACAGAAACTCGATTGAGACCTGGAGTAGAGCCGGAGGTGAGTTATTCACAGGCGGAGTTCTAAATTATGACTTTACAGTTGCAGCTTCTCAGGCATTTGGAAATAATCAGATTTTAGTTAATGGTAAATGGTCAATTTATACCGGTGATGTACAGCAGGATGGAGTAGTTGATGGAAGTGACGGGGCTTTAATTGACAACGATGCTTTTAATTTTGTCTCAGGGTATGTTGCAACAGATTTAAATTGTGATTCGATAGTTGACGGAAGTGATGCAGCTTTTGCAGATAATAATGCAGCCAATTTTGTTGCCATATCAAGACCCTAATTCAATTATCAATTATCAATTTCCATTGAACATTTATCATTTCAAAATTTAACAAGGGGGTTTTGCTCCCTTGTTTTTTAGTGATATGCGGATTTAAAATAATTTACGAATTAAAATGTCCTTGAAAAAAATTTATTAAACAGTATTTCTAAAAAAATTTTATAAATCAAGAGAAATTTAAATTCAAGATCTTAAAACAGATAGTAAATTATAAAATTATAATTACAAATAATCTCTAAGATTCTAAATTAGATTTATGACTTTTAACAAAAAAGAGTATTCATTAATATGAAATTATTTCAATCAAGTTAATTCCAGGTAGATGAAGTTATAACTTCGGCTTGGATTTTTATAAATTAAAACAATCAAGTAAGGAGAAATTATGAAAATCATTTTCACTCTATTGCTTATCTCTTCTTTAAATTTTTTTGCTGACAAAGTTTCAGCCAATCCAATTGAAAATCCAAGCAATGATGCAATGGCAACTCAGGTTGTTCCTAATGCTTATGCCGCTATCCCGGGTACTGCAACATTTCTAGGTCCGCTCGCAACCGCTCCAAGGACTTATCAACTACTGATACAGGCAAGCCAGCTTACCGCACTGGTAGGCAGAAACCTGACGGGATTTCAAATGAGGATTCCGACTTCTGCTACCGCCAACTGGCCATTAACAGATGTAACTTACACCAACTATGATATTTATCTC
>Ga0180121_10001317_pt1 | contig 10526 bp, 9 predicted proteins | sample AntDrymUQ5402106_2_FD_129676 | JGI IMG/M metagenome (GOLD analysis project Ga0180121, IMG submission 129676) | Polar desert sand microbial communities from Dry Valleys, Antarctica - metaG UQ540 (21.06) (version 2) (version 2) | ecosystem: Environmental > Terrestrial > Soil > Desert | place...
ACCCACCCGAGCTCGCCGAGCCCGCCGGCCGCTCGCACCTGGGCGTGGCGGGCATCGGTGGCCAGCGTTGCGAGCCGGCTGGTCGTAGCTGCCGCAGCCTCGGCGGGGCGGAGCACGTCGCGCTGGCGGTACACCGTCGCACCGACCCGCTCGGCGAGGGCGTCGAGCGCCACGTCGGCGGTCACGTCCACGGTGCCGTCGTACGCGGGCGCGACCCGCCGGCCGCGCGCGTACCCGCGCAGCGACCCTGCACGTGGCCGGTCGTGGCGGCGGTGCCCGTAGTCGACGGCGACCCCGACCCCGTGGGCGATCCGTGCGACCAGCGCAGCCCACCTTTCGTCCCTGGCCCTGCCCACCTCAGCGCGCTCCCCCGGCGCCGAGACGTCCCACCAGCGACCGAGCCAGTCCCGGTCCGCGCCGCGCACCGGGTGGCCGAGCCGTTCCTCGCCGCTGTCCGGGTCCACGTGCACCACGCGGGGCAGACCGGCGCCGTCGACCTCGACCACCGGGCAGGGCACGGTGTCGAGCAGCTCGTGCGCCACCACCAAGCCGGTCAACCGGCGGGGCGGTCGGCGTTGCCAGGCGACCGGGGCCGGCACGCCGGTCGGGCGGGGTCGCAGCTCGACGCCGAGCAGGCGAAGCCGCGGATCGACAGCGTGCACGGCGGTCAGCAGCTCGCCACCGCCTGCGCCGACGTCCACGACCGTGTCCAGCCCGCACCGTGCGGCCAGAGCGGCGATCGACTCAGCCAGCTCCGGGCCCACGTGCGTCGACGTGGCGAAGTGGTCGGCCGGCCACTCCCGGCGGTAGAACCCGCCAGCGGTCCACGGGCCGTACAGCGCCGCCCGCCACGCCGCTTCGAGGGTCGGCAGCACGTGCACGAGCCGACGCTACGGCCTAGCGTCGAGGGATGGCGTTCCCCCCGTATGTCGCCGTGGTCGGCCCGAGCCAGCCAGACAGCGACGTGCAGGCCCTCGCCCGCGCGGCCGGCGAGGCACTTGCCACGCGTGGCTGGGTCGTCGTGACCGGCGGGCTCGGCGGGGTGATGGCCGCGGCGGCGGCCGGCGCCGCCTCCGCCGGCGGCACGGTCGTGGGGCTGCTCCCGGGGCTGGACCGTGCCGCGGCGAGCGCCGGCCACTCGGTGGTGATCCCGACCGGCCTCGGCGAGCTGCGCAACGGGCTGCTGGTGCGCGCGTGCAACGCGGTCATCGCGGTCGGCGGGAGCTGGGGCACGCAGAGCGAGATCGCGCTGGCCGTCACCAACGGCATCCCCGTGCACGTGGTCGCCGGCTGGGCGCAGCAGGCGCCCGGCACGTCGGCGTACGACACCGTCGACGACGCTGTGCAAGCTCTCGCCGAGCGTCTATCGGGGATGTGACAGGTAGGCTCGTCCTGGCTCAAACCACCGTCCGGTACCCCGCGCGGGACTGGAACGAAAGGTGCAGCGGATGACCTCGACCGACTCGTCGCCCCTTGACAACAAGCACCGTCGCGTCGGCGTTATCGGTGCCGGTCGCGTAGGCGCCGTCCTTGCTGCCGCCCTGCACGCAGCCGGCCACGACGTTGTTGCCGCGTACGGCGGCTCGCCGGCCTCGCGGCTGCGCATCGACACACTGCTCCCGCACCTGTCGGGCAGCCAACAGACCCCCGATCACGTGGCTACCGCCGACCTGGTGCTCCTTGCGGTCCCGGACGATCGGCTCGCCGAGCTCGTCGAGCAGCTGGCTGACGCCGGGTCGTTCCGGCGCGGCCAGGTCGTCGTGCACACCAGCGGTCGGCATGGCGCGAACGTGCTCGGGCCGGCCGCCATGCGGGGCGCAGTCACCGTCGCGCTGCACCCGGCGATGACGTTCACCGGCACCGACGTCGACCTCGACCGGATCGGCGGCTGTGTGTTCGGCCTCACCGGCGACCCGGCCGGCCGCGCCGCCGGTGAACGGCTGGTGGCAGACCTCGGTGCCCGGGTCGTCGTCGTCCCCGAGGAGCAGCGCACGCTCTACCACGCCGCCCTAGCGCACGGCGCCAACCACCTGGTGACGCTGGTCGGGCAGGCGATGGACCTGCTCCGCGCGGCCGGCTCCACCGACCCCGCCGGCACGCTCCGCCCGCTGCTCACCGCCGCCCTCGACAACGCGCTGACGTACGGCGACGCCGCGCTGACCGGCCCGGTCGTGCGCGGTGACACCCAGACGGTTGCCGACCACGTAGCCGTGCTGGCGGGACTGGGCGAGGAGGTACCCGACCCCAATGACATCGCCGCTACGTACGCCCAGCTGGCGGCGGCGACCGCTGCCCGTGCGGTCCGGTCCGACCAGCTCGGCCCGGCCGCGGCGGCCGAGCTGGTGCGCCTCGGGACCGGCTGATGCGCCCCTCCATTGCGCGCACCCGGCTCGACCTCGACTCCGCTCTCGCCGCGCACCGGGCGTTGCGGTCGCGGGTCGCGCTGGTGCCAACAATGGGCGCGCTACACACGGGGCACGAGGCGCTGCTGCGTCGGGCGGCCGAGGAGGCGCCGATCGTGGTCGCGTCCGTGTTCGTCAACCCCACCCAGTTCGGGCCGGACGAGGACTTCGACCGCTACCCGCGCACGTTTGAAGCCGACGTAGCGCTGATGGCCGGGCTCGGCGTCGACGTGGTGTTCCTCCCGGAGGTGGCCGAGGTCTACCCGGAAGGCCCGGGCGCCGGCACGACCGTCGACCCGGGCGGACTCGGCGCGGTGCTCGAAGGCGCTGTGCGACCGACCCACTTCCGCGGCGTCCTCACCGTGGTGGCCAAGCTGCTCGGCATGGTGCGACCGGACGTGGCCGTGTTCGGCGAGAAGGACTATCAGCAGCTCGTGCTCGTACGCCGGCTGGTCCGCGACCTCGCGCTGCCGGTGCGGGTCGTGGGCGAGCCCGTCGTCCGCGAACCTGACGGGCTGGCGTTGTCTTCGCGCAACGCCTACCTCGACGCCGGGCAACGAGGCGCCGCCTTGGCGCTCTCGCAAGCTCTCGCCGAGGGACAACGCCACGCCGACCGGGGCGTCGACGCGGTGCTCGACGCCGCCCGCAGGCGGCTCGCATCTTCGGAGACCGAGGTCGACTACGTCGCTCTGACCGACCCGGAGCTCGGGCCGCCGCCGGACGCCGGCGCCGCCCGGCTGCTGGTCGCGGGCCGCGTGGGCGGGACCCGGCTGGTCGACAACACCGGGTTGTGGCTCGGTGCCGCCGTCCGCGAGCCGGCGGTCAGCTCGACCGGGCAGGAGGGCTAGCCGTGCTGCTCTGCGTCGACGTCGGCAACAGCCAGACCGCCCTCGGCCTCTTCAACGGCGAGCGGCTGGTCCGCACCTGGAAGGTCGCGACCGAGGAGCGGCGGACCGCGGACGAGTGGATGGTGCTGCTGCGCGGCCTGCTCCGCGAGGTCGGTGAGCCGTACGACGCGACCGGGCTCGACCGCGACGGGTTGCCGGCCACTGGGATCGCGGTCTGCTCGACCGTGCCGATGGTCCTGAACGAGATCCGGCAGGTGCTGACCCGCTCGTTCGGGTCGGTGCCGCACCTCGTCGTCGAGCCAGGTGTCCGGACCGGGGTGGCGGTGGACGTGGACAACCCGCGCGAGGTTGGCACCGACCGGATCATGAACTCGCTGGCCGCGTCCACGTTGTACGGCGGTCCGGCGATCGTGGTTGACGTGGGCACCGCCACCACCTTCGACGTGGTCGGGAAGGGCGGCGAGTACCTCGGTGGTGCGATCGCTCCTGGCGTCGAGATTTCGCTGGAGGCTCTCGGCCGGCGCGGAGCCCAGCTGCGCCGGGTCGAGCTTGCCCGGCCGCGGTCGGTGATCGCCAAGAACACCGTCGAGGCGCTGCAGTCCGGTGCGGTGTTCGGCTTCGCGGCCCAGATCGATGGCGTCGTCACCCGAATGGTGGCCGAGCTCGGGGTGCCGCGTTCCGACCTGACCGTGGTCGCCACCGGAGGGCTCGCGCCGGTAGTGCTCGCTGAGTGCACCGAGGTCGACGAGCACGAGCCGGCGCTCACGCTGATCGGGCTGCGGTTGGTCTTCGAGCGCAACAGCTGACCACCTCTAGCCTTGCGCCATGACCGACGACCCCGCGGCCGACCTGTCCGAGCAGGAGCGGGTGCGCCGGGACAAGCGACAGCGGCTGATCGAGTCCGGCGAGGACGCTTACCCCATCACGGTGCCGCGTACTCGAACGCTCCGCGAGCTGCGCGAGGCGTACGACGACGCCGGCCTGGAGCCGGGCGCCGAGACTGCTGACGAGGTCGCAGTCGCCGGCCGCGTGATCTTCCTGCGTGACACCGGGAAGCTGTGCTTCGCCCGGTTGCGCGAGGGCGACGGCACCGAGCTGCAGGTGATGCTGTCGAGCGCGGACGTGGGTGCGGACCGGCTGGACACCTTCAAGACGATGATCGACATCGGAGACCACCTTGCCGCCGTCGGCCGGGTGGTGATGAGCCGTCGCGGCGAGCTCTCCGTGCGGGCGCATACCTGGCAGGTGGCAGCCAAGGCGCTGCGGCCACTGCCGGGGGAGCACCACATGCTGAGCGACGAGGCCAGGGTCCGGCACCGCTACCTCGACATGATCGTCCGCCCTGAGGCGCGGGACATGGTCCGGGCCAAGGCCACGGTGCTGAAGTCGTTGCGGTCGACCCTCGACGCCCGGGGCTACGTCGAGGTGGACACCCCGGTCCTGCAGCTCTCCAACGGTGGCGCCGCCGCGCGGCCGTTTCGCACCCACCTGAACACCTTCGACCAGCAGATGCTGCTGCGGATCGCGCTCGAGCTCGACCTCAAGCGGGCGATGGTCGGCGGGGTCGACCGGGTGTACGAGATCGGGAAGATCTTCCGCAACGAGGGCATCGACTCCACCCACAGCGCGGAGTTCCTGATGCTCGAGGCCTACCAGGCGTACGGCGACTACGAGTCGATGATGGAACTGGTGCGCGGCATCGTCCTGGACGCCGCCCGCGCTCTTGGGCGCACCGTCGTCCCAGCCCGCGACGGCAGCACGATCGACCTGGAGGACGAGTGGCGACGGGCCAGCCTGCTCGACCTGGTCGGCGCTGCGGTCGGCGAGACCGTGGACGTGGACACGGACCCCGTGCGCCTGCGCGAGCTCGCCGCCGCGCATGGCGTCGAGCTGCGCCCAAAGTGGGGCGCCGGCGAGATCCTGCTCGAGCTCTATGAGCAGCTCGTCGAACACACGCTCGTCCGGCCGACGTTCGTGTGTGACTACCCCGAGTCGGTCAAGCCATTGGCCGGCCCGCACCGCTCTCTACCCGGTCTCGTGGAGACGTTCGACCTCGTCGTGAACGGGGTCGAGCTGGCCATGGCGAATACCGAGCTCAATGACCCTGTCCTGCAGCGCGATCGACTGGAGGACCAGGCCCGCCAGGCCGCAGAAGGAAACCCGGAGGCCAACGACCTCGACGAGGTCTTCCTGCGGGCGCTGGAGCACGGAATGCCACCCGCCGGAGGAATGGGCATGGGTGTCGACCGCTTGCTGATGCTCTTTATGGGGACCGGTATTCGGGAGGCTATTCTTTTCCCCTTGCTTCGGCCGGAAGCCTGAAATACTCACCGCTCCGACTTTCTGCTAACCTCCCAGATCAGTTCGGCCCCGGCTCGGGGAATTCTCTTTGGGAGGGCAGGTCATTTCATGGCGCAGAAGGTCCAGGTAATCCTGGTCGACGACATCGACGGCGGCAAGGCAGACGAGACGGTCCAGTTCGGGCTCGATGGGGTGACCTACCAGATCGACGTGTCCACCAAGAACGCCAAGAAGCTCCGGGACGCCTTCGCCCCGTACGTCGCCGAGGCGAGGCGTGGCCCAGGCCGGGCAGCCGGCCGGAAGCGCACGGCCCGGACCGGGCGCAGCCGGCGGGGTGGCTCCGACGCCGCCGCCGTGCGCAAGTGGGCCAAGGCCAACGGTCACAAGGTGTCCGACCGCGGCCGGGTGCCGGCGAGCGTGCAGGCGGCCTACCGCTCGGCGCACTGAGCCTGCCTAGGGGCCAGCGCCAGCCTCGGCCGTACGTTCGCCCCTGGTGAACCGTCCGGGGGAACAGCCGCCCGCGATCTGAGCGTTGTTCGAAGCGCCGACTAGCATGGCAGCAGGTCCGCGCGCGAGCCGCACGGCGAGGAGAGGTTCGATGTTCGAGAGGTTTACCGACCGAGCGCGTCGGGTTGTCGTCCTGGCCCAAGAAGAGGCCCGGATGCTCAGCCACAACTACATCGGCACCGAGCACATCCTGCTGGGCCTGATCCACGAGGGCGAGGGGGTCGCGGCCAAGGCGCTGGAGAGCCTCGGGATCTCTCTCGAGGCGGTGCGCGCCCAGGTCGAGGACATCATCGGGCAGGGCCAGCAGGCGCCCAGCGGGCACATCCCGTTCACCCCCCGGGCCAAGAAGGTGCTGGAGCTGAGCCTGCGCGAGGCGCTGCAGCTGGGGCACAACTACATCGGCACTGAGCACATCCTGCTCGGCCTGATCCGTGAGGGTGAGGGCGTTGCCGCCCAGGTGCTGGTCAAGCTCGGCGCCGATCTCAACCGGGTGCGCCAGCAGGTCATACAGCTGCTCAGCGGCTACCAAGGCAAGGAGACGGCCAGCGCCGGCGCGCCTAGCGAGGGCGGTGCCCCGAGCAGCTCGCTCGTGCTGGACCAGTTCGGCCGCAACCTCACACAGGGCGCCCGAGAGGGCAAGCTCGACCCGGTCATCGGCCGCGAGAAGGAGATCGAACGGGTCATGCAGGTCCTGTCTCGCCGCACCAAGAACAACCCGGTGCTGATCGGCGAACCCGGCGTCGGCAAAACGACGGTCGTGGAGGGGCTGGCGCAAGACATCGTCCGCGGCGACGTCCCCGAGACGCTCAAGGACAAGCAGATCTACACCCTCGACCTGGGCGCCCTGGTCGCCGGGTCGCGCTACCGCGGTGACTTCGAGGAGCGACTTAAGAAGGTGCTCAAGGAGATCCGCACCCGCGGCGACATCGTGCTGTTCATCGACGAGATCCACACCCTCGTCGGCGCCGGCGCCGCCGAAGGCGCCATCGACGCGGCCAGCATCCTCAAGCCGATGCTCGCCCGCGGCGAGCTGCAGACGATCGGTGCCACCACTCTCGACGAGTACCGCAAGCACCTGGAGAAGGACGCCGCGCTCGAGCGCCGGTTCCAGCCGATCCAGGTCGCCGAGCCGTCCATCGCGCACACGATCGAGATGCTGAAGGGCCTGCGTGACCGCTACGAGGCGCACCACCGGGTGACCATCACCGACGAGGCGCTGATCAGCGCTGCCACGCTGGCCGCCCGCTACATCTCAGACCGGTTCCTGCCCGACAAGGCGATCGACCTGATCGACGAGGCAGGTGCCCGGCTGCGGATCCGACGGATGACCGCGCCGCCCGACCTGCGCGAGTTCGACGACAAGATCGCTGACGTACGCCGCCGCAAGGAGGGCGCCATCGATGCGCAGGACTTCGAGGCAGCCGCCTCGCTGCGCGACGAGGAGAAGAAGCTGATCCACGCCAAGGGCGAGCGGGAGAAGCAGTGGAAGGCAGGCGACATGGACGTCGTCGCCGAGGTCGACGAGGAGCTCATCGCCGAGGTCCTCGCCGCCGCCACCGGTATCCCGATCGTCAAGCTCACCGAGGAGGAGTCGAGCCGGCTGCTCGGGATGGAGGACGAGCTGCACAAGCGGGTGATCGGCCAGGACGAGGCGATCAAGGCGCTGTCACGGGCCATCCGCCGCACCCGGGCCGGGCTCAAGGACCCGCGTCGCCCGGGCGGGTCGTTCATCTTTGCCGGACCCTCCGGGGTCGGGAAGACCTGGCTGTCCAAGGCGCTGGCCAACTTCTTGTTCGGCGAGGACGACGCCCTGATCCAGCTCGACATGAGCGAGTACTCCGAGAAGCACACCGTTTCCCGGCTGTTCGGTTCGCCACCGGGCTACGTCGGCTACGAAGAGGGTGGCCAGCTCACCGAGAAGGTGCGCCGCAAGCCGTTCTCCGTGGTGTTGTTCGACGAGATCGAGAAGGCGCACCCGGATATCTTCAACTCGCTTCTGCAGATTCTCGAGGAAGGCCGGCTCACGGATTCCCAGGGCCGGGTCATCGACTTCAAGAACACCGTCATCATCATGACCACCAACCTCGGTACGCGAGACATCGCCAAGGGCGTCAACCTCGGGTTCTCTCAGGTCGGTGACATCGCGGGCTCGTACGAGCGGATGAAGGCAAAGGTGTACGACGAGCTCAAGCAGCACTTCCGCCCGGAGTTCCTCAACCGGGTCGACGAGATGATCGTGTTCCCGCCGCTCACGCAGGAGCAGATCGTTTCGATGGTGGACATGATGCTGGCCTCGGTCGAGGGCCGGCTCAGGGACAAGGACATGGCGCTGGAGATGACCGCCGCCGCGAAGCGGGTGCTAGCCGGCCGCGGTTTCGACCCGGTGCTCGGCGCCCGACCGCTGCGCCGGACCGTGCAGCGCGAGATCGAGGACGTGCTCGCGGAGAAGCTGCTCTTCGGCGAGGTGCGGCCAGGTCAGCTGGTGCTGGTCGACGTCGACGGTGACGGACCAGACGCCGGGTTCACCTTCATCGGGCAGGAGAAGCCACCGCTGCCCGACGTGGCCCCGGTGGAAGAGGCCAGCACCGCCGAGTGACGCTCAGTGTGCTCCCTGCAGGTTGATCAGGACCACGCCGACAACGATCGCGGCCAGGCCGGCCAGCTTGACCGCGTCCAGGTGCTCGCCGAGGACGAAGACGCCGAGCGCCGCCACTAGTGCGGTGCCGGCACCGGACCAGACCGCATAGGTGACCGAGACCGGCAGCGTGTCGACCACCTTGGCGAGCAGCCAGATGGACAGCCCGTACCCGGCGAGGACGGCCGCGGTCCACGCCGGGTTGGTGAACCCGCCCGTACGCGGCAGGGCAGCCGTCGCAGCCACCTCGACCACGATGGCGAGACCCAGCAGTACCGATGCGACGAACATGACTCACCTCCGCTGACGTCCGTTGCGGTGTAGCACTCGCTACATAGGCAACTGTAGCACTCGCTACGCTAGGCTGGTAGCCGGCGACGAGGAGGAATGGGTGGGCGTAGTCACAGCCGAGGGGAGGCGGTCCGAGCTCGCGGACGCGGCGACGGACTACGTCCTCGAGCACGGCGTCGCCGGCCTGAGCCTGCGCCCGCTGGCGGCCGCCCTGGGGACCAGCGACCGGATGCTCGTCTACCACTTCGGCAGCAAGGACGCACTGGTCGCCGAGCTGCTCGAGCGCAGCAGCAGGCGCTCCGTCGCGGTCATCGCCGCGCTGCCCGCAGCCAGGTCGCCGCGAACCGCGGTGGTGGAGCTGTGGCGCACCTGGCACCAGCTTGTCGTGGACCGGTGCCTGCGGGTCTACGCCCAGTCCGCCGCCCTCGGGCTGCTGGGCGACGAGCCCTACCTCGGCGCGGCCCGGCGCGCCAACGCCGCGTGGACCGAGGCGGTTACTGCCTACCTCACCCGCAGCGGCGTTCCGCCGCGCCGGGCGCACCGGGTCGGCGAGCTGGTGGACGCGGCGCTGTTCGGGCTCTGGTTGGACCAGCCGGTCGACACCGAGACGTCGACAACCGAGCACGTGGTCCGCGACCTCGCCGACACCGCGCAGCGCCTCAGCGACTGACCTGATCCGTCCGGGCCCAACCTGGCAGTGCGTACCGGTCCGACCCGACCGGCTCGACCAACCCGTCGGAGACCAGCCCGGCCAGCGCGCGGGTCCGCTGACGTTCGTCGTCCCACTCCCGCACCAAGACCTGACCCGACACCGGCTCGTTGTTGTCCCGCAGCACCGCCAGCAGCCGGCCGCGACACTGCCGGTCGGTGCCGGCGTACGTCTGGGCGGGCCGCCCCGTGCGGCCAGCGGGCCGACCCGTCCGCAACCACGCACAGCCATCGGCCACCGGGCAGGCGTCGCAGCGCGGCTTACGGGCCGTGCACACCACCGCACCCAGCTCCATCGCCGCTGCCGACCAGCGGGCGGCGACCCGCGGGTCGTCCGGCAGCAGCTGCTGAGCCAGACCGCGCTCTGCCCTGGTCGTGCCGACCGCAGCCGGTTGCTCGATCCCATTCACAAGCCTGGCCAGCACCCGCCGGACGTTGGTGTCGAGGACCGCCGCTCGGCGCTGGTACGCGAACGCGGCTACGGCGGCGGCGGTGTAGTCTCCGACCCCGGGGAGCATCCGAAGCTGGTCCACGTCGGCCGGGACCGCACCGCGGTGCTCTCGTACGAGCACGCCCGCACACTCGTGCAGCCGCAGCGCCCGCCGCGGGTACCCGAGCCGTCCCCACGCCCGGACCGCCTCGCCGGGAGTGACGGCGGCCAGGTCGGCCGGCGTCGGCCAGCGCGCCAGCCACTGCGTCCACACCGGTTCCACCCGTGCGACCGGCGTCTGCTGGAGCATCAGCTCCGACACCAGCACACCCCACGGGCTGGTGCCCGCACGGCGCCACGGGAGGTCCCGCGCGTTTGCCGCGTACCAGTCCACGACGGCATCG
>Ga0180121_10001319_pt1 | contig 10521 bp, 9 predicted proteins | sample AntDrymUQ5402106_2_FD_129676 | JGI IMG/M metagenome (GOLD analysis project Ga0180121, IMG submission 129676) | Polar desert sand microbial communities from Dry Valleys, Antarctica - metaG UQ540 (21.06) (version 2) (version 2) | ecosystem: Environmental > Terrestrial > Soil > Desert | place...
CGTTGACGGCGGTACTAACGGAAAGTACAAATGTCTTCCTGAATTCTGGGACAGATACAATGCAATGAAAAAGAAAATTGTAGATTGTAAAGGTAAAGTTTCAACAGCAGGAACCTACACAGTTGTTAGAGGCGATTGTTTATACAAAATTGCCGGAATGAGTAATGTTTATGGAAATTCTAGGTTATGGCCTGCAATCTGGGATGCTAACAAGAGTGGCGTTGTAAGTGCTCCGCCAAGAGTTAAAACTACAATTCCAAATCCAAACCTTATTTATCCAGGACAAGTTTTAAAAATCCCAACTTTGACAGATGCTCAGAAACAAGAAGCAATGAGCAAAGCTAATTCTTACAGGGGAACAAGAAAGAAAAGAATGATGAAGTCAGATACCGGTGATACAGGAAAGACAGAAATGAAAGACACAAAGAAAATGGATATGAAGAAAGATACTACCAAAAAGAAATAAGTAAAAAAAATTGGTAATATATAGTTTTTAACGCAGCCCCTATACTTGAAGAAAGTGTAGGGGCTTTTTATTTAAGAGACTTATTTAAATGAACATAATAGAAAAAAAAATACTTTTGACGGGAGTTGATTTGATTAATTTTTCAGGAATTAATGATGAAAATCTTGACCTGATTAAAGACAGTTTTGATTCTACAATTGTATTGCGGGGAGACACAATCTTTTTGAAAGGGGAAAATTCAGAAGTAAAAACCATTGAAAAAGTATTCAACGAGCTTATTTTTTTACAAAAAAGACAAAGGGGGATATTTTCTAAAGATGTGAAGTTAGTTTTGGATCTTATTGATTCAAAAGTAGACCAGTCAGATAAAATAAAGGAGAAGCTGGGAATTTCACCAAATGAAATCAAGGATGTAATTCTTTTTTTGAAGAATGATTTTATAAAACCTAGAACGGCAAATCAATTAGAGTATCTGAAAAAAGTTAAAGAAAATGATATCGTATTTGCTATAGGTCCTGCCGGTACAGGAAAGACCTATCTTGCTGTAGCTTTTGCAGTGGCGGCCCTGAAAAATAAAGAAATAAGTAAAATTGTTTTAACCCGGCCCGCGGTGGAAGCAGGTGAGAGCCTGGGTTTTCTTCCAGGTGACCTTTCTGAAAAAGTAGATCCTTACCTCCGACCTCTTTACGACGCGCTTGAAGAAATGATACCGATGGAAAAACTTGAATCCTATTTTGAGAAAAATGTTATACAGGTAATCCCTCTTGCTTATATGAGAGGAAGAACACTCAATAATGCTTTTGTAATTTTAGATGAAGCTCAGAACTCCACGGCTCTTCAGATGAAAATGTTTTTAACGAGATTGGGTCCAAGCTCGAAAGCAATTGTAACAGGTGATGTAACTCAGATAGATCTTCCAAAAAGAGATCAATCGGGATTAGTACAAGTGCAGGATATTCTGAAAAATATTGAAGATATTGCATTCCTTTATTTTGAAAAGTCAGATGTGGTCAGACACAAATTGGTTAAAGATATAATTAATGCTTATGAAAAATTCCAGAGTTAAATCTTAATTTCTGTTTACCAATCTCACCGAGAAAGCCCCGTCTACTCCGTTTCTATGTGGAAATAATTCGATGCATCCCATTTCATTCACAACATTTTCCGGCACAAATTTTCGTGCATCATCGATTATAAATTCGGGATGCTTTGACAAAAACATTTCCACCACATCAATATTTTCTTCTTTTTCGACAGTGCAGGTGCTATAAATAATTGTTCCTCCCGGTTTAAGATATTTCACACAATCTTCCAATATCTCCATTTGCAGCTTTTGAAGCTTTAAAATGTCAGAGAGTTCACGTTTCCACTTTATATCAGGTTTTTTTGAAAGGACGCCGAGTCCCGAGCATGGAGCATCGACAAGTATCTTATCAGCTTTTCCTAAAATGCTTTCTTTAAGTTCTTTTGATTTTGGATCGTTCATATCATCATGAATCATTTTTGCATTTTTCACGCCTAATCGTTCGACATTATTTTTCATTATTTCTAAGCGGGACAAATATTTTTCAATAGCAATTATTTGTCCTTCATTACCCATCAGCTCGGACATGTGAGCCGTCTTACCGCCCGGAGCAGCGCAAGTATCAAGAATGAGCTCATCCTTCTTCGGGTCAACCAACATTGAGACCAATCCCGCGCTTTCATCCTGCACTGAAAAAAATCCCTGTTTGAATAACTCATCGGTGTAAATCTTAGACATTGTCTTTGTTGTAAAGAAATTGTCAAGATAATTTCCTTTTTTATAATATAAATTTTTCTCTTTCAGATAGTTTTCAAAATCTGAGGAAGTTATTTTCAGATTATTTACTCTTAGCGCCATCACCGGCCGTTTATTATTTTCTTCGCACAGTTTTATAGTATCCTCAAAGCCGAATCTTTTTATCCAGCGATTAACCATCCAGTTGGGGTGGGATTGAATAATTCCGAGATAATTTACTTCGTCGATTTCGCGTGTAGGCCAGACAAGATTATCCAAGGTTCTTATTATAGTTCTTAACAAACCGTTTACAACCCCGGCATGTTTTTCCCCGTGAATTCTTTTTATGAATTCAACAGCTTCATTAACTGCAGCTGAATAAGGAATTTTATTCAGAAAGAGAATTTGATACAACGCAACTCTCATTGTATTACGGACTTCCGGAAGACACTTTTCATAATTTCCCCGGTAAAACCCGTTAAGAAACCAATCTAACCTTCTCATCCATCTTATAACACCGTGAGCGATTTCATTCAACAATGCTTTATCAAAATCATTAAGAGTTTCATTTCTTAATTCCGCATCGATGAGTTTTTCAAGGTAAGAGTCTGTTCGTTCGCATCTGCAAAGAATCTTCACTGCGCATGAACGCGCATCCGCGTAAAGGTTTTTTTGATATACGATTTCCTTTTTTGAAATTCCGTTTCCCTGATGTTTAGGCGCTAACGCTTCCAATTTCTGATTTTCCATGTAAATAGGTGCTTATGAGTCTAATGATTTTTATGCAAAATAATTAATCTGATACTGAGATTAAATGATATAATAATAAAGTAAATATTTAATGTTTAAATCCCCTATTCGTAACCTTCGTTCCAAACAAGGATATTGGGAACGAGAAACGGGAAATCATATACGTTAAAGACTTTTTATAAAAACTATCTGTTCAATCTAATATTTCAATTTCACATTCATCAATAGAATTCAAAAAATATTTTCCATAAGATTTTGTAATTATCCTATTATCAAGAATGGCAATAATACCCCTGTCAGATTTATGCCGGATCAACCTGCCGACTCCCTGTCTGAATTTTAGTATTGCTTCCGGCAATGAATATTCAAAAAAACTATTCCCCCCCTGCTGCTCGATGAATTCCATTTTTGCCTGCACTACAGGGTGCGAAGGAACCTGAAAAGGAAGCCTCGTAATAATGAGATTACTCAATGCTTCCCCGGGAACATCAACTCCCATCCAAAAACTGTCCAACCCAAACAGAACTGAATTGATGTCATCCTTGAAATGCCTTAACAAAATACTCCGTGACAATCCCGTTCCCTGAATAAAAAGCTCAATCTGATTTTCAAACAAAACATCCTTCATATCGCTTCCGATATTTTTCATCAGGAAAGAGTTAGTAAAAAGCACGAGAGCTTTTCCGTTTGTAATTTTTATGAAATGGAATATCCAGTTTTTTAATTCTTCTTTGTAAATTGAACTATTCCCATTTAAGGGAGAAGAAATACGCCGGGGAATATATAATTTGACCTGGCTCTGAAAATCAAACGGAGATTCAAGCTTAAGCGCTTCAACAGATTCTCCTCCAAGACGTTTTTTAAAATATTGAAAATCATTATTTATAGTAAGCGTCGCGCTAGTGAATATACTTGTATTATTTCTCCGGAAAATATTTTGACGGAAATAATCCGAAATGTCTACCGGCGAAGAACAAATGCTGACATTCGATTCCGCCTTTTGTGAAGATAGTTCGACCCAGTAAACGTAATCATTTCCCTTCTCATTTTTTTTCTGCTTAAGAAATTCTTCTATAACGTAATTGAATTCAGTGAAGCGTAAAATGAACTCATCAAGTTCATTCTGCACATATTCATCCTGACAAGCCGGCCTCAGCATACGAAGGTTTTTTAATAAATTATCTAACTCAACCTTCAAAGTATTTTCTTCAACATCTTTTTCATAAACCCGTGCAGTCAGACTCTCAATCTTGCCGTCTTTCATTCTAAATAAATTTTTCCTCAACCGGAAAAAAAAATGTGCATTAAGTTCGAGAAGGTTTTGAATGATCGCCTGTATATGAAGTGACGGTAGAGTAAGCAAAAATCCCTTTTTCTTCTGTTGATTATAAAGTTTAAGCAGATGATACTTAATCATCTCGCGTGATACAGATGGAGCAATATGGTCTGTGGCAATCTGTTCGACAGTATGAGCTTCATCAAAAATAATAAAATCATTTCGATATAAATATCCGTCTTTATCATCTTTGATACCATCAAAAAGTGTAAAGAAGAGATGATGGTTAACGATTATTACATCAGTGTCTGCAAGCTCTTTCTTGGCTTTCTGATAAAAGCAGTTTGTATTATCTCCGCCACAAGTTTTTGTTGTACAGATTCCCCTTTCCGAACAAACGGAATTCCATACGTTCTCATCAATATCGAAATCAACATCAGAGCGAGTACCGTCCTTTGTCCTCTTTGACCACTGATATATCTTTTCCAGATTTACCTGTTCGTTAGTTTCAAAAAGAGCGAAAGAGGATTCCATAGCCCGGCTAAGTCTTTTGGGACAAAGATAATTGTTTCTTCCTTTTAATATCTTTGCTTTGAATTCAACTGGCAGAATTTTTTGAATAAAGGGAATGTCTTTATTTATCAATTGCTCCTGGAGATTTATAGTATAGGTAGATACTATAACTTTCTTTTTATTTTTCTTTGCATAATAAATTGCCGGAATAAGATAAGCAAAACTTTTACCGACACCTGTTGGAGCTTCAATCAATAAATGAGATTTATTTTCCAGGGTATTAAGTATCTCTTCAGCCATCTTCTCCTGCGATCTTCTGTATTCAAAATTTTCATAATGATTTGAAAGAATTCCGTCCGATGAGAAAAAGTTTTTTATCTCTTCTAAGATGTCAATGGCTTCGGTCAATTTATTATTGAATTGTTTAATTAGTTGAGTAAGTTGAGTAGGTTGAGTAAGTTGAGTGTGTAGAGAGTGTTGAGTAAGTTGATTTAAGTAAGGATATATTTGAAACACTTAAAGTTTAATTCGCAACTCAACTTACTAAACCTACTTAACCTACTTAACAAACTTAACTTACTTAACTACAGTCAAGTTATTAATACTAATAAAAAATTTAAATGCGAAAACTTTCACATTCAGAGATAGCTTCTGAAAGAAAAAAGCCGGAAGAAATAAACAGGTGGAAAAGAAATCCAATATACGTTGTCTGCGATAACATCCGAAGTATATTCAATGTAGGAGCTATCTTTAGAACATCCGACTCCGCTTTCATCGAAAAATTATTCTTAACAGGTTATACACCTTACCCTCCGCGTAAAGAAATTGAAAAAGTAGCTTTGGGCGCTACTGAAACTGTTCCGTGGGAATATTATAAAAATCCTGTTGACATAGTAGGGAAACTCAAGTCAGAGAAGGTAAAAGTAGCAATCCTTGAAATCACAGATCAAAGAAATTTAATCTGGAACATTAAAGAAGAAGATTTTCCAATATGTTTAGTGGTGGGAAATGAGATCACCGGAGTATCAAAAGAAATAATTGATATTGCGGACACTTCTTATGAGATCCCGATGTTAGGAATGAAGCAATCTTTGAATGTGTCTGTTGCTTACGGTATCGCAGTGTATGAGATGGTAAGAATATTAAATTTCAGTTAGTACCTTTATACACGATATTTTTTTAAACTTTAAATTAGTTCTTTAGTTTTTAAAGCCCCCAATCAATTCTCTGTGTTTTCGGGACTACATCGAAATTCAGATCAACTCGTGGGTGAAAAAAATTTTAAGAGACAACTGCCCATAGTATTTATCATTGACATTTCTAACATAAAACAAGAATTTTACATAATTAAAAAAACGGACATGAAAAAAATAATCGTAATGATATTCGCATTTGCACTGGCTTCGAATATTACAGTTGCTCAATTCAAAGGATATGACGATAAAGGTCCCTCATCGTATAAAAAATCAAATAATCTATTGCTCGGTTTCATTAACCCGAAAAATTTTTCCATGAAACATTCATTTAATGTTTCCATGATGACAACAGGATACGGGAATGTGTCACTCACCTCATACATCAACACAATGAGCTACAAAATTTCAGATAGATTTGATGTAAGTGCGGACGTTAAGTTTCAGTATTCACCCTTTGCTTCCTCAAGTTTGGGACAAAGCTATACAAACTCTCTTCAGAACAATCTTTCGGGAGTATTTTTATCAAGGGCTACGCTGAATTACAAAATTTCAGATAACGCTTTTATAAACTTCCAATACAGGCGATATGACGAGAGTGATTATCTTAATGATTTCTATAATCCGTTTTCACCTTATTCAAGGTATAATAGGTTTTCCGATACTGCTTGGAAATAAGAATTAACCTAAATATTATTTATTTCAGACCGAAAGTAAAGTATACTTTCGGTTTTTTATTTATATAATTCATATTGAAGAAAGGTTTACTCAATTATATTTTAAACGGAGCAATAATAATTTTTCTGATACTTGTCGGCTACTTTGGATTTTCCTTGCTCAATAATTCACTGAAGAACGATACAGCTTTAAAAGAGATAACAGACACTTCAAAAACATTAACGAACCAGCCGAATCTTTCCATCCAGCTCGATGTTCAAAACGGCACTAATGAAAACGGAGTCGCATCAAGAATTACAGAATATTTAAGGAAGAACGGGATGGACGTAGTCGAGATGGGAAATTACAGATCAAATGATATTGAAAGAACTTTGATCCTCGACAGAAGCGGTGAAAAAAGTAAGGCTAAGAGAGTAGCAATGATACTGGGAGTAAATGAGAGAAATATTTTACAGCAGATGAATAATAGTTTATATCTGGACGTTACAGTGGTAATAGGAAAAGACTTTAAAGAATTAAACCCTTTTTTAGAAAAGAAGAAATAAAAAAATAACTATGAATTCAAGAGAACTTGCAGCACAGATTTCGGAGCTGATGCTGCAAAAGAAAGGAAATAAAATAATTGTGATGGACATTAGTAAACTTACAACTGTCACGGATTTTTTTGTAATTTGCTCTGCAACTTCAGACACACAGGTCAAGGCGATTTCTGATTTTATAAAAGATGGGACAAAAAAGATAGATGAAGGACCGTGGCATAACGAAGGTTATGCAAATCTAAGCTGGGTACTTTTGGATTTTGTAAATGTTGTAGTTCATATTTTTCTTGAAGATACAAGAAAATTTTATAATCTTGAAGGTCTCTGGGCTGATGCGGAGATTAAGGAAGTTAAAGATGAATAGAGACCAATTTGTCTCGAATATTATTTTTAACACATAGTCGCAGACCTGCATGTTGCAGGCACGGACACAATTAAAAAGTATAAAGATGAAATCCCCGATGACTCTGTGGCTCTATGTTAAAATATTTTAGGAAGTTTGAGAGACCCTGTACAGTTATTCTGTGTTGAAAACTTTTACGATGTTTTGAGAAAGACTCCTGATGCAAGGCAGTCGCATCCGCTAATAAGTTTTATTGTATAAGTTAATATGCCTTCAAAGAAATTACGTCTTCTACTCACTTTGGGTGACCCGAACGGGATCGGACCGGAAATAAGTCTAAAGATTTTTCAGAACAAATCGATTATTAATAAATATGATCTGAAGATTGCAGGCGGGAAGAAAATTTTTGATTATTATTCTTCTTTCTTAAACTTCCCTCAAATTCCTTCCACGAATATTGTTGAAATTCCGTTTCTAAAAAAATTTAAAGTCACCCCGGGAAAAATTGATAAGGCAGCAGGCAAAATTTCAGGTGATGCGATTACGATTGCAGCCGAACTTTGCATGAAAAAAGAATTTGATGCAATGATAACATTGCCAATATCAAAAGAATCTTTGAATCTGGGCGGGTACAATTATCCGGGACATACTGAGATGTTGGCGGAATTAACGTCTTCAAAAGATACTGTAATGATACTTTACTCTGAGGAATTTTCTGTTGCGTTGATTACAGGTCATGTTGCTTTGAGAGATGTTAGCAGAAATTTAAATGAAGAATTAATTTTTAAGAAAGTTGCTGCGGTTAATAATTCACTCGTAAGGGATTTCAAAATAAAGAATCCCAAGATAGCTTTGCTGTCGTTGAATCCTCACGCTGGAGATGGAGGGTTGATTGGCAAAGAGGAAAAAAATATCATTAAGCCGGTGGTTGAAAAAATGCATTCGATTGGATTTAATATCAGAGGTCCTTATTCATCCGACGCGTACTTCGCAAATCAGTCTTACAAAAAGTTCGATGTAACAATTGCCATGTATCACGATCAGGGACTTATACCTTTCAAAATGATTTCATTTGGGAGAGGAGTGAACTTCACTGCCGGATTGAACATTATCAGAACTTCACCAGACCACGGAACGGCATTCGACATTGCCGGGACAGGAAGGGCGAGTCCGGAGAGCACAATACATGCGATTAAGCTTGCAGGAGAGTTGGCTTCAAGTTCCTAGAGTTTTTTGACTATATAGAGTTTATAGAGTATGATTTAAATTTAAGATGTAGCCGCAACCTTTAATGGCTGCGCCTGAAAACAGATATCTTTGAGCAAAGAACCAAAGTTTAAATTCAAAATCGAACTATACACTAATTTTCTCTCACTCAACTACAATTTTAAATTATTGTTCCTTCCAAATCTCTTTACATTCCGAAATATTCATTTTATATTACCCTAAATTATTATGGGTATAGAAAATCAGTTGAGCTCCGAATATTTTATTCCCAGGGAATCTGACCCAACTTCCTTAGTATTTAAAAGAGTAAGGATGATGCCTCTTTATTCTTTTCCTCCTTTTAAAGAATTTAATTTTAGGATCAGGGAGCATGTTAAAAGATTTTTTATGCATCTTGACCTTGACGCTTTTTTTGCGCAGACAGAACAGAGAGATAATCCTAATTACAGAGGTAAGCCGGTGGGAGTTGTTTCCGTTCCCGATTCGAGAACAAAGGGAATCGTAATGACCGCTTCCTATGAAGCAAGAGAGCTGGGTATCGATATTGCTATGACAACAATCGAAGCATTAAGAATTTGTCCGACCATGATCTGTGCTCCGTGTTACGGCCAGAAATATGAAGCAATACTTTTTAACATTATGCATATGATTAAAACATATGTTCCGAAAGACTGCATAGAACAATACAGCATCGATGAATGTTTTATTGATTTATCACCTGTAGCGAAAAACTTTGAACAGGGGATCCGGATAGCAAAAGAAATAAAATTGAAAATTAGAAAAATGGAAAATTTAACCTGTTCGATAGGACTCAGCTATAATAAAACTTACGCAAAGATTGCAACCAAGCTTCAGAAACCTGACGGCTTTACAGTGATTACTCATTCAGATAAATCATTGCTGTATGTTTTGCCTGTGGACAAAATTTGGGGAATAGGAAATCGTATCAAATTCAGGCTGAATATCATGAATATATTTACAATTGGCGATCTTGCGAATGCTTATACCCCTGCAATACGTAAAGAGTTTGGAATAAACGGCATTGTATATTACAAAATGGCAAGAGGAGAAGATACATGTGAAATATTTCATAAGACAAAACATGAGAAGTCATTAATGCATCAGCATTCAATGGACAACGAAATATTTGAACCCGAAGACGTTTTAAATGAGATAAGAAGAGTCGGAGAATATCTCTGCCGGAAAATGAGAATGAAAAAGTTAACTACAGGTAATATTGCGCTTTTCTTGAGATATGATACTCTTGAATATGCAGCATCGGACGGGAGGTTAGCACAACAGACAAATGATGACAGTGAAGTTTTTGAAACGGCTAAAAAACTATTTAGAAGAATGCCTCATCCAACTCAGTTTAAAAAAGCACGTGCATTCGCTATGGCAGCCTTCGATCTTCATATGGACCAGGAAAGTAAGAACCTTGGTCTTTTTGAAAAGAACATAAATTTTCCTTACAGCGCTCTTGATAAAATAAAAAATAGATTCGGAGAAAACATTATCAGAGTAGGATTAACAGCATAAAATTATTTTATGTCAAATGTAGTATTTAAATCCATCGAAGCAATAATTCATCTTTCGAATAATAGACTTAATATACTAAGATTTAAATATTCGGATGTTACATACATTGTGTCTGAACTTGCATCTTACTGGAAAGAAAAAAAGGGTGATGCAATAATTCATCATTACCATCTGATCTGCAAAAAGCAAAATGCAGTTTGTGAAATATCTATAAATAACAAAGACTTTCGGTGTATGC
>Ga0180121_10001320_pt1 | contig 10518 bp, 7 predicted proteins | sample AntDrymUQ5402106_2_FD_129676 | JGI IMG/M metagenome (GOLD analysis project Ga0180121, IMG submission 129676) | Polar desert sand microbial communities from Dry Valleys, Antarctica - metaG UQ540 (21.06) (version 2) (version 2) | ecosystem: Environmental > Terrestrial > Soil > Desert | place...
GGCTCCACCACCCAGCCCCACTCGAACATGTCGAACGTGCCCTCGCCGATGATCTCGGTCAGGGCGTCCTCGGACACGATCTTCGGCTTGACCTCGATGCCGATGTCCTCGAGCCACCCCGCGACGAACTGCACGCTCTGCTGGCTGGTCTGCGAGCTGCTCCTGCCCAACAGCCGGAACGACAGCTTCCGTCCGGCATCCTCGCCTCCCGCCGGCATGGTGCGGACGCCGTCGGGCCCCTCGGTGTAGCCGGCCTCGTCGAGCAGCCGCGCGGCCTCCTGCGGGTCGAACGCGTAGGTCGATGCGCCCGGGTCGTAGTGCAGGTCCTCGTAGAGCGGCGGGATGATGCTGGTGCCCGGTGTGCCGTGACCACCGAGGACGCGCTCGACGAGCGCCTCGGTGTCGATGGCGTGGGAGATGGCGACCCGCACCCGCTGGTCCAGGAGCGCGGGATGCCCGTCGCCGATGGGTGTGCCGTCGTCGAGGGCCGCGCCGACGTTGAAGGCGATCTCGTCGAACCCGGAGTACGTCGCCGGGAAGGTGGTGACACCCTCGGCACCGTCGAGGCTCTCGAAGACGTTGGACCCCAGGTCGTCCGCGAAGTCGATCTCACCGCGGCGCAGCGCCTGGGCGAGGGAGTCCTCGTTGTTGAAGATGCGGAACACCAGTTCCTGGATGGCGGGCTTCTTGCCCCAGTAGTTCTCGTTGCGCTCGAGGCGGATGAACTGGCCCTTCTTGTGCTCCTTCACCACGAACGGGCCCGACCCCACGATGCCCTCAGGGCCCGGCTCGTTGGTGAAGTCGGTGACCTCCTTGGCGTCGATGTCCGACCAGATGTGCTCGGGGAGGATGTAGACGAACAGGTGCAGCATCGTCGGGCTGGGCGCCTTGACCTTCATCACGACGGTCTGGTCGTCGGTCGCCTCGACGGAGGCGATCTGGCCGACGTAGCTGCCGAAGTTGGTCTGCTCGTACTTCCCGCTCATCACCCGGTTGAAGGTGTACGCGACGTCGCGGGCGGTGAGCGGCTCGCCGTCGGACCAGAGCACGCCGGAGCGGATCGTGTAGGTCCACGTGAGCCCGTCCTCGGAGACCTCCCAGCTCTCGGCGAGCGAGGGCTCGGCGGCGAAGTCGGCCTGGCCGTAGTCGGTCAGCGTGTCGTAGTTGAGCTGGTACATCTCGTAGGCCGAGGACACGATCCCGGTGAACGGGTTGAGGGAGTCCACGTCCTGGCTCATGCCGACCGTGAAGGTGGTGCGCTCCCCCTCGGCACCGCCTGCCGCCGCAACGCCGGCCGTGAGCGGGAGCAGCGACAGCGTCAGGGCAGCCGCGACGGCGAGGGCAGGACCGGGCATGGCGACCTCCGGTGCGTGGCTGCGGATTCAGCAGCGAGACCGGGTTGGAGCCCCGCTTTCCGTCGTACCGGATCATGGTGGGTGTCGCATGCGTTTGTCACGCAGTTGCTGAATCACGACTCAGTAAGGGTCCGAACGTCGCAGGACGGGCTACGGTGACCGCCGTGACGGCCGAGCCGGCGCCTCCGCGCCCCCCTTCCGCTCCCCGGCGACCGAGCAGCCGCCGCCTGCACGGGGACGAGGTGGCCGACGACTTCGCGTGGATGCGCCGGGTGGACGACCCTGCGCTCGCCGACTACCTCGCCGCGGAGAACGCCTATACGGACGCGGCCGTCGCCCACCTCGGCGCGCTGCGCGAGACCCTCACGCGGGAGCTCGCCGCGGTGCGCCCGGACGAGGACGTCTCCGCTCCGTGGCGTCGCGGGGCATGGGAGTACCGGACCCGACGACGGGCCGGCCAGCAGTACACCGTGCACGTCCGGGCCGCCGCCGCGACCGCGGGAACCGCGCCGGAGGAGGTGATGCTCGACGAGAACGTGCTGGCCGAGGGGCACGACTTCCTCGAGCTCGGAGTGTGCGAGGTGAGCCCGGACGGTCGGCTGCTCGCGTACTCCGTGGACGTCGACGGCAGCGAGGTCTACCAGCTGCGGGTGCGCGACCTCACAACCGGTCGTGACCTGCCTGACGTCGTCGAGCGCACCTACTACGGGCTGGGCTGGGCCCAGGACAACGGCAGCTTCTTCTACACCACCCTCGACGACGCGTACCGGCCGGACACCGTGCACCGCCACGTCCTCGGGACGGCGCGGGACAAGGACGTGGTCGTCTGGCACGAGGAGGACCGCCGCTTCGAGCTGCAGATCCACCCGACGCGCAGCGGGGCATACCTCCGGCTGGCGGCGTTCAGCCGTGACACCTCCGAGGTCCGGCTGGTCGACACGTCACGGCCCGACGCACTGCCGGTCGCGGTGGAGCCACGCCGCAAAGGCCTGGAGTACTTCCTCGACCACCAGCCCGGCGCCGACGGCGGGCGGCTGCTCATCGTGGTGGACGACGAGGGCCCGGAGTTCCGGCTGGTGGAGGCGCCGGTGGCCACGCCCGGCCGGGCGCACTGGACCGAGGTGCTGGCGCACCGCGACGACACCCGGGTGGTGGAGGTCGATGCCATCGGCGACTCCGTCGTCGTCACCGAGCGCTTCGGTGGGTGGCCGCGGCTGCGGGTGCTCGACAGGGCCGGACAGACGGTCCGCCTGCTCGAGCCCGACGGCCCCGGTGAGACGGTCCGGCTGGGACGCAACGAGGAGGTCGACGCCCCGGCCTGTCGTCTCGTCCGGGAGGGGTGGGTCCGGCCGCCGGCCGACGTGGACCACGACCTGGCGACCGGCGCGGAGGTCCTCGTCCACGAGCAGGCCGTCCTGGGCACTCGCTCGCCCGCGGACTACCGCTGCGAAACCGTGGCCGTGCCTGCGGAGGACGGGGTCGGCGTGCCGCTCTCCCTAATCTCCCGGGTCGCTCAGGTCCCCCTGACCGGGTCTGCGTCGCCCGCGACACCCTCGCCATGCCTGCTACACGGCTACGGCTCCTACGAGTCGCCGGTCGACCCGGTCTTCTGGCCGGAGCTGATGCCGTTGCTCGACCGGGGCGTGCTGCTCGCTGTCGCCCACGTGCGCGGAGGTGGCGAGGGCGGGCGGGCCTGGTGGCTCCAGGGGCGGCTGACCGCCAAGCGCACCACCTTCACCGACTTCGTGTCCTGCGCGCGTCATCTCGTCGGCTCCGGTCGCACCGAGCCGGGCCGGCTGGCCGCCCGCGGGATCAGTGCCGGCGGCCTCCTGATGGGCGCCGCGGCGCACCTGGCGCCCGAGCTGTTCGGCCTCGTGATCGCCGAGGTGCCGTTCGTCGACGTCGTGAACACGATGCTGGACGACACGCTGCCCCTGACCGTGACCGAGTGGGACGAGTGGGGCGACCCGAGCGACCCGGAGGTCTACGCATACCTGCGGTCCTACTCGCCGTACGAGAACCTTCCCGGCCCCCGCAGGCCGGCGATCCTCGTCACGGCGAGCCGCAACGACCCGCGCGTCAGCGTGCACGAGCCCGCCAAGTGGGTCGCCGCGATGCGCGCCGCTGAGCTCGACCTCCCCGAGCGGGACCGCCCCACCGCACCGCTGCTGCTGCGCACGCTGCTCGGTGGCGGCGCGCACACGGGCCCGGCCGGACGCTACGACGCGTGGGCACACGAGGCGCTGCTGCACGCGGTCACGCTGGACCACATCTCCCCGGTGACCCTCAGGCGTCGCCGAGACCGCTGACCTGTCGGCCGTACGCCGGGCGCGAGGACACCGAGGCGACCCGGTCCATGATCCACGCAACAGGGCTGCCGTCGCCGACGCGGTAGTCCGGGGCGCCTCGCCACACCTCGAGGAAGACGTCCTTGACGCACTCGAGGACGCCCGGCGGCTCCACCGCCGCGGAAACGCTGGCTGTCACCACGGGTGACAGCACGTCGAAGAGCAGGGCGAGTGCGGCATCGTCCTCGCGGCCGCAGCGCACGAGCAGGTCGGAGACGAAGCCGGTCTCGCAGGTCCAGCGGTCGACGTCGGGCGTCGCGACCGACTGCAGGGGTACCCCCGCACCGCCGGGAGAGGGGATGCCCGGCCCGGCCAGGGCTACCGGGTCGACTGACACAGGTCCTCCACAGGGGCGAGCGCGAATGTCGGCCGGGGACCGTGGCCGGGTCCCCATCATGGTCCGCTGAGCCGGCCGATGACAAGGTCGAACTTATGCACTTGTACCATCTTCTTGCACAAGCCACCGGACCCGGGTTGAGATGGGTTCGGCGGATCTCACCGCTATTGCCCACGAAACCGGGAGCCATGCCAGACGAGCGAGGGATTCCGATCCAGGAGGCCAGCCAGGCTCTGGGTGTCCCGGCCCCGACGCTGCGCGCGTGGGAGCGCAGGTACGGCATGCCGGCGACGCCGCGCAGCACGGGCGGCCACCGCCGCTACACCGACGCGGCCCTCGACGAGCTGCGGCTCATGCGCGACGAGGTCGCCAGGGGACGTCGCGCGGGGGACGCCGCACGCTCGGTCCGACTGCTCCTGGAGCAGGGCGGGGCCGCGCGCACGCTTGTCGATGACCTGCTCGACGCGTCCGAGCGGCTCGACCCGGCCCGGATACGAGCGGTCCTCGACCGAGCCGCGCAGACCCTGTCCCTGGACGCGACAGTCGACGAGGTGCTGATGCCTGCCATGCGCCAGGTCGGACTGCGGTGGGAGACGGGGCGGTGCGACGTCGCTGCGGAGCACATGACCACAGAAGCCGCGCGCGGGTGGCTCAGCCGGCTCGCCGCCTTCGCTCCGGACCCGACGTCCGAGGCCCCGGTCCTGCTCGCCTGCGGCCCGCGGGACCTGCACACCCTGGGGGTGGAGGCCCTGGCCGTCCTGCTCGCCTACCGGGGCCGACCCTGCCGGGTGCTCGGCGCGCGGACGCCGGCCGCCACGCTGGCCACCGCCGTCAGCGCGACCGGGGCCGGGGCGGCGGTCGTCGTGTCGCACCTGTCCGTCGGCCGCCGCCCCGCCTCGGATGCGATCCGGGCGGTGGCTGCGGCGGGAGTTCCGGTGTTCTACGCAGGCAACGCATTCATGTTCTCGAGGAGCCGCCAGGGCCTGCCGGGGACCTACCTGGGCGAGAGCCTCGCCGCAGCCGCCGGCCTGATCGGGGCGACCCTGACCGCGACCCCGGCTGACGCCGCCCCGGCACAGCGCTCAGCCCCCTGAGGTCGCGAGCTCGGCCGAGGCGTCGAGGCGACCCCAGTCGCGGTCGTCGAGCCAGCCCTCGGGGAGCACGACCCGTCGCGGCGGCCCGAGGCGCCCACGGGGGGTCCCTAGCGACACGGCCGGGAACGGCAGCGAGGCGTCCAGCGTGCCCAACATCGCGTCGAGCTCGGCAAGTGTCGACACGAGGCCCAGCGCCTGGCGGACGTCGCCGCCCGCGCCGAACCCCTTGAGATACCAGGACACGTGCTTGCGGAACTCGCGGGCCCCCTTGTCCTCACCCGCCCACTCGACCATCAGGCCGGCGTGGCGGCGCATCACCGAGGCGACCTCCCCCAACGTGGGCGGCGGCGCGTCGGGCAACCCGGCGAAGGCGCGGTCCAGGGAGCGGAAGAGCCACGGCCGGCCGAGGCAGCCACGGCCGACGACGACGCCGTCGCAGCCGGTGGAGTGCATCATCGCCAGGGCGTCGGCTGCCTCCCAGACGTCACCGTTGCCGAGCACCGGCACGGTGGTGACGTGCTCCTTGAGCCGGGCGACCGCGGACCAGTCGGCCTTGCCGGAGTAGGCCTGCGCTGCCGTCCGGCCGTGCAGCGCGACTGCGGCCACCCCCTCCTCCTCCGCGATGCGGCCGGCGTCGAGGAACGTGTGGTGCTCGTCGTCGATCCCCATCCGCATCTTCATCGTGACCGGCACCGGACCGGCCGACGAGACGGCCGCGCGCAGCACCGCACGGAGCCGCTCGCGCTTCCAGGGCAGCGCAGCGCCACCCCCCCGACGGGTCACCTTGGGCACGGGGCAGCCAAAGTTCAGGTCGATGTGGTCGGCCCGGTCCTCGGCGACGAGCATCGTGACGGCCTCGCGCACCACGAGGGGGTCGACCCCGTAGAGCTGCAGGCTGCGCGGGCTCTCGTCCGGGGCGAACTCGATGAGCCGCATGGTCTCCGCGTCACGCTCGACCAGGGCCCGGGTGGTGATCATCTCGCTCACGTAGAGCCCCCCGCCGTAGTCGCGGCAGAGCCGCCGGAAGGGTGAGTTCGTGATGCCTGCCATCGGGGCGAGCACCACCGGTGGCCAGACCGGGAAAGGACCGATCTGCAGCGTTCCCGATGGTGCCTCGGCCGTTGGCATGCCGCCCATTGTCGCAAGTGGCGGGTCAGGCGAGGTCAGGGCAGGTCGATCCTGATGACCTTGTCGTCGCCCGGTCCGGGTGCGGCGCGGCCGTCGCGGTTGGACGTCGTGATCCACAGCGATCCGTCGGGGGCTTTGGCAACCTGCCGGATCCGTCCGAAGCGGCCGGCGAAGTGCCGCCTCTTCGCTCCCGCGTCCGGTCCTCTCAGCGCGACGGAGAACACGCACTCCCCTCGCAGCGCTCCGAGCCATGCCCTTCCGTTCACGACGGCCAGGCCGGCGGGCGAGCAGGTGGACGTGGGCGACCACTGGGCGAGCGGGTCGCGGTAACCCCCCGCGCCATCGCCGCCCTCGACCCGCGGCCAGCCGTAGTTGGCTCCGGGCTCGATCCGGTTGAGCTCGTCCGCCTCCTTCTCACCGAACTCGCTCGCCCACAGGGCGCCGCGGGAGTCGAACGCGATGCCCTCGACGTTGCGATGACCCATCGACCAGGTGTAGTTGCCGAACGGGTTGCCCGCGGGAACCTCGCCGTCCGGCGTGAGCCGGAGCACCTTGCCCCCGAGCGACGTCCGGCTCTGGCCCGCGCGCCGACCTCGCCGTCGCCGGTGCTGGCGTAGAGCAGGCCGTCCGGACCGAAGACCAGGCCGCCACCGTTGTGGTGCAGGTTCGTCGGGATCCCCGCCAGCACCACCTTGGGCGATCCGAGCCCGCCGTCGGCGTAGCGCATCTGCACGATCCTGTTGTCGTCACGCGTCGACAGGTAGGCATAGACGAACCTGTTGGTCGCGAAGTCCGGGTGCAGCGCCATGCCGAGCAGCCCGCCCTCCCCGGAGCCGGGCCGGCTGAACACGTCGAGGTTCCCGACCCGGCGGCGGCCCCCGCCCTGCTTCACGACGTGCACGTCACCGCTGTCCCGTTCGCCCACCACCGCGTTGCCGTTGGGCAGGAACGCGATCCCCCAAGGCACCGCGAGACCCTTGGCCAGCGTCCGACCGACCCGCGGCGCGGCGGCAGCAGGCGTCGCGAACCCGGTGCCCAGCCCGAAGGCAAGGCCGCCGGACGTGGCCAGCGCCGCCTTCAGCAGGGTCCGGCGGTCCATGCCGCCCATGCCGCCCATGCCGCCCGTGCTGCCCGTGCTGCCCATGCTCGTCCCTTCATCGGTCGCGCTGCGCCTCGTGGTCATCGGCACGGCGCCTGATCCCGGCGTACGACGCGGTCGCCGCGGATGGCGAGCGCGCGGATCGAGCTGTTGTTCTCGTTGTCGGTCTCGGTGAGCTGGTCCAACGGGTCGACGACGGTCTCGAGGCAGTAGACGCCGTCCCCGAGCCTCTTGGGCAGCGTGAGGCTCTGCCCTGCGAGGAAGCTCTGGTAGACGTCCATCCACCCCACCGAGATGCCCTGCGGGGTCCTTCTCGTGCACGACCCGAAGGCCTCCGGATGCGACCACACACCGATGTGTCGGGGCACCCGGTCGGTGTCCCGTAGGCAGAAGCTGACCTTGCGCCGCGACGTGACCACGACCCGCCTGTCGGCCGACGGTTCGAGCAAGGTGTAGCGCGCGGAGGCCTTGAAGTGCCAGTGCTCGTGGTAGGGGTGGTAGACCATGCAGCCGGCCGGGCGGCGCGCCACAGCGGTGTCGCGCCTCAGGTTGTACCTCCCGTTGACGTTGGCGTCCCGGTAGATGATCTGCGTGGAGTGGTGCTGTCCCGACGGACAGGGACGGCTGTTGTTCGGGCGCACCTCCAACGGGCCGAGCCCGGTGTTGGCCAGCGAGGACGCGAACCGCAACCGCCGGCCGTCGCTGCTGTTCTGGATGGACAGCTCGGACGCCGGCAGCGCGATCACGTCCGGAGCCAGGAGCCGCGGGTCCAGCGTCGGGGTCGGGTCAGGCGAGGGAGTGGGGGTCGGCACCGGGGTGGGGGTCGGGTCAGGAGTGGGGGTGGGGGTCGGCTCCGGGGTGGGAGTGGGGCTGGGGGTAGGCGTCGGCGTGACGGTCGCCGACAGGGACGGCGCGCTGTGGGCCGGAGCCGTGCCCAGGAGCCCGGCGAACAGCACTCCCACGGCGGCAGCGGAGCCCCATCCGACGTGCCCGAGCGGCATCCGAAACCCCTGTCTGATCACGTACCGTCTGCGCCGAAAACCGAGAGTAACCGAGGCAATTCATCCCGTCGGGATGGCGCGCCGGTGTCCACCGGGCCATGGCCCGGTGCCCTCGCCCCGTCCTATCGGCACGCTGGACCGCGACCCTGAACAGGACGCCGCGACCGGTTATCGGGGGCTTCAGCGGAGGTCCACCGCCGTAACCAGCCCGGCAGCTCGGCGCAGCCAGTGCGCCGGATCATGGGCGTGGTAGACGTGCTCGGTCGCCTCGATGCGGTCCAGGAACATCCGGTAGACGACCGCGTGCCGCAGGGCGGCCACCGGAGTCAGCAGCCGGGCTGCCCGGTCCGGGTCGCAGCCCGGCCTCGCCCGCTGCCAGAGCCGGGACCACTCGGAGGTCACCTCGGCGCGGTCCGGGCCCCGCAGTCGCGCGGTGAACGCCGCCTGGTCCAGCAGTGGGTGCCCGATGCCGCAGTCTCCCCAGTCCAGGAGCACCGGGCGCTGCGGAGGTCCGCAGGCGTTGCCGGGGTGGAAGTCCCCGTGCACGAGCGAGTCGGGGATGCCGGCGCCGGCCAGGTCCCGGAAGCGACCGGCGAGACCGTCGAGGAGCCGCCGCAGCGTCGACACCGTCGGGCCGTCGAGGTGCTCGGAGGTCCGGTCCACGACGTCCTCGGCGGCAGCGCTGAAGGCGCCCACGCGCCAGTCGAGCACGCCGAGACGTTCCAGCTCCGGCACCCGCGCCGACCATTCGACCTGCAGCCCGACGAGGGCGCGGACCAACCTCAGCAGCACCGACCGGCCGGCGTCGTAGTGGTCGCCACCTGGCACGTCGCGCATGAGGACTCGCCGGCCGGCCGCACCGAGCAGCTCCGGCACCAGGCCGGGGTGGTCGAGCCCGATGCGGGAGAGCATCGCTCCTTCGTGGGTGAAGAACGGTGGCACGACCTTGAGCCAGGCTGCGCCACCGGACGTCCGCAGCGCCCAGATGCTGGAGAGGTTCCAGGTGCGGACCTGCTGCGCGGGCCCCGTGCGCTCCAGACCCCGACCCTCGAGCTGCGCGTCAGCCCAGGCGAGATCCCGCGCGGGACCGCCCGGCCGGGCGTAGGACATCCGCAGCGGGTCGTCGGCCACAACGCCCTCGGGTCCAGCCCACGGCAGGAGCTCCGGCGTCGGCCCCGACACCTCGCCGAGATAGGTCACCCGCCCGCCCTCGGTCTGGGAGGCGGCGTCCACCGAGATCAGTCGCAGCACGGTGACATCGACACCCGCGTGCGCCTTCGCCCCGGCGACGACGTCGGCGACCTCCTGCCAGAACGGCACCGCCACCTCGAACGAAGGCAGCTCGCCGAGCACCGTGCCGTGCGCGTCGCAGAGCACCAACGTCACCTGGCGCGGCGGCACCCGAGGCCTCCTTCGTGATGGGGTCAGCAGCCGAGCAGGCGCTGCGCCAACCAGCCCTGCAGTGCGTCGAGACCGACCCGCTCCTGGGTCATCGCGTCGCGCTCGCGCACCGTCACGGCCTGGTCCTCGAGGGTGTCGAAGTCCACCGTGACGCAGAACGGTGTCCCGATCTCGTCCTGCCGGCGGTAGCGGCGCCCGATCGCGCCGGCGTCGTCGAACTCGATGTTCCAGCTCTGCCGCAGGCTCGCGGCCAGGTCCTTGGCCTTGGGAGTGAGGTCGGCGTTGCGTGACAGCGGCAGGACGGCGACCTTGACCGGGGACAGTCGCGGGTCGAGGCGCATCACGGTGCGCTTCTCCATAACGCCCTTGGCGTTGGGCGCCTCGTCCTCGGTGTAGGCGTCGAGCATGAAGGCGAGGGTGGCCCGCGTCAGCCCGAGCGCCGGCTCCACGACGTACGGCGTCCAGCGCTCGCCCTTCTCCTGGTCGAAGTAGCTGAGGTCGGTGCCCGAGTGCTTGGAGTGCGCGGTGAGGTCGAAGTCGGTGCGGTTGGCGATGCCCTCCAGCTCGTCGAACTCCTTGCCGCCGAAGTTGAAGCGGTACTCGATGTCGACGGTGCGCTTGGAGTAGTGGGACAGCTTCTCCTTCGGGTGCTCGTAGAAGCGCAGGTTCTCCTCGCGGATCCCCAACCCCAGGAACCAGCTCCACCGCTCCTTGAGCCAGTAGTCGTGCCACTGCTCGTCGGTGCCCGGCTCGAC
>Ga0180121_10001321_pt1 | contig 10516 bp, 9 predicted proteins | sample AntDrymUQ5402106_2_FD_129676 | JGI IMG/M metagenome (GOLD analysis project Ga0180121, IMG submission 129676) | Polar desert sand microbial communities from Dry Valleys, Antarctica - metaG UQ540 (21.06) (version 2) (version 2) | ecosystem: Environmental > Terrestrial > Soil > Desert | place...
ATGAGCGCCGCCGCGTAGCGCACACAGCCGTCAGTATCCTCGAGGCGCACGGTGAAATCTCCGACGCGGCCCTCGGTCGCCTTCATCGTGTTCGTGCGCACCACGAGAGGCCTCTCGTCAGGGATCTCCGGCCTCGCCATATCGGCCCCGACCGCGGCGGCGATCTCACGCGCCAGCCCTTCGTGCGACAGCAGGTCGGGACGATTTGGCAGCACGTCGATGACAAGCCTCGTGTCACCGGCATAAATCGCATCGAGAAAGCGAGTGCCCGGAGCCGCATCGATGTCGAGCGCCATGATGCCCTCGTGATCCTGGCCGAGCCCGAGCTCCCGCGCCGAGCAGAGCATGCCGGCCGATGTCTCGCCGCGGATCTTGCGCTTCTCGATCTTGAGGCCGCCCGGCAGCACCGCGCCCACCGGCGCAAATGGATAGAGCGTGCCCACGGTGACGACCGGCGCGCCGCACACCACGCCCTGCAGGTCACCGCTGCCCGCATCCACCTTCGTCACCCACAGATGATCCGAGTTGGGATGCTTGCCCGCCTCTACCACTCGGCCGATGACGATATCCCTCAGGTCGTCCCGCAGCGCGATCACCTCTTCCACTGTCGCGCAGCGCGCCGTCAGCAGGTCGCGAAGTGCCTGCGGAGAAAGGTCGAACGGCACGAACGCGCGCAGCCACTCGTACGACGCGTTCATCGCGCGATCTGCTCCAGGAAGCGCACGTCCGAATCGTAGAGGATGCGAATGTCGGGGATGTCGTAGCGCAGCATCGCGATCCGCGCCGGACCCATCCCGAACGCCCACCCCGAATAACGCTCGGCGTCTATCCCCGCTGCCGTGAGCACGCGCGGGTGGACCATGCCGGAGCCGAGTATCTCCATCCAGCCCGTGTTCTTGCAGCCGGGGCAGCCGGAGCCGTGACATAGCTGGCACTCGACGTCCATCTCCGCCGACGGCTCGGTGAACGGGAAGAAGCTGGGGCGGAAACGCGTCTTCGTCTTGCCGAAGAACTTGTTGGCGAAATGCGTCAGCGTTCCCTTGAGATCCACGAAGCTCACGCCTTCATCGATGGCGAGCCCCTCGATCTGCGCGAACATCGGCGCGTGCGACGCATCGAAGAAGTCCCGGCGGTAACAATTGCCCGGGCTCAGGACGCGGATGGGCGGCTTGTTCTTTTGCATCGTCCTGATCTGCACCGGCGACGTGTGCGTGCGGAGCACGACCCCCTCGTCGAGGTACAGCGTGTCATGCATGTCGAGCGCGGGGTGGTCGGGCGGGAAGTTGAGCGCGGTGAAGTTGTACCACTCCGTCTCCGCTTCGGGCCCGAGCGCGATCGTGAAGCCGAGCTCGCGGAAGATGTCCTGGATCTCGTCGATAACGAGCGTGACGGGGTGACGCGCGCCCTTCCAGCGCCGGCGCGCCGGCATCGTCAGGTCGATGCTGCGATCGTCCGTCGCAGTGGTCGCCAGCGCGGCGCGCCGAGCGTCGAGAAGCTCTTCCAGCTTCTGCTTGACCGAGTTGATCGCCGCTCCGGCTTCCTTCCGCTCTTCAGGAGGGAGCGACGGCAACTGCTTCATCAGCTCGGGAAGTCGCCCAGCCTTCCGCCCGACGAGCGCGGTGCGCGCCTCCTCGAGACCGGCGGCATCCTGTGCGGCGGCGACGAGCTTCTCGCCCTCATCGGCAATGCCCGATGCGAGTCGCTGGAATTCGGAGAGCGTCACGTCGTCAGAGTAGGTTCATGGCTGAAAAGACAAAGGACCCTACCCGCTCGCCTGCAGCCGGTAGAGTCCCATGAAATACGGAATTCGTTACGCGGCGTCGAGTGCGGAGCGCACCTTGTCGGCGATGGCGCCAAACCCTGCGGCGTCGTTGATCGCGATATCGGACAGAACCTTACGGTCGATCTCGATCCCCGCCTTCTTCAGGCCGTGCATGAACACGCTGTAGGACATCCCGTGCAGATGGGCGCCCGCGTTGATGCGGACGATCCACAGCTTGCGGAAATCGCGCTTCTTGTTCTTGCGGTCGCGGTACGCGTACTTCCAGCCGCGCTCGACGTTCTCCTTCGCGGCCTTCCAAAGCTTGCTGCGTGCCCCGAACGCTCCGCGGGCCGCCTTCATCACCTGCTTCTTGCGCTTCAGTCGCGCAACGTTTGATCTGACGCGTGGCATGTATGTGCTCCCTTACGCCTGTAGCAGGCGCTTGATGTTCTTCGCTTCGCCGTTGGTCCCGATCGTCGTGCTCTGCCGCAGGCGGCGCTTTCTCTTCGATGTCTTCTTGGTGAGGATGTGGCTCTTGAACGCCTTCATCCGCTTCACCTTGCCCGATCCGGTGATCGAGAAGCGCTTCTTCGCGCCCTTGTGGGTCTTCATCTTCGGCATTGCTGTTCCCTTTTATGTCGATCCCGCCAGAGTGACCTACTTCGGCGCGAGGATCATGGTCATGAACTTTCCTTCAAACTTCGGGTCGCTCTCGATCTTTGAAACATCGGCCAGCTCCGTCGCCACCCGATTCACTACCTGACGTCCAAGCTCCGGGTGGGCGATCTGCCGCCCGCGGAACATCAGCGTCACCTTCACCTTGTTTCCTTCCGCAAGAAATTCACGTGCGTGCCGCGTCTTGGTCATGAAGTCGTGCTCCTCGATCCCAGGGCGGTACTTCACTTCCTTGAGATGGATCACGTGCTGCTTCTTCTTTGCCTGGCGAGCCATCTTCGCCTGCTCGAACTTGAACTTCCCGTAGTCCATGATGCGGGCAACGGGCGGCCTCGCCATCGGCGCGACTTCGACCAGATCGAGCCCCTGCTCAATCGCCGCGGCGAGGGCTACATCGACTTCCATGATTCCGAGCTGCGCCCCGTCGGCGGCAATTACGCGGATTGGACTGATGCGGATCTGCTTGTTGACGCGAACGCGCTTGGTGGTGTCCTGAATACGCCTATCCTTTGGAGAAGAAAAAGAAAACGCGGACCCCTGTGTTAAGGAGCCCGCGCGACGGAGCACGCCCACGAATAGGCAGCGCCCGAAACCGCTGAACTCCTGTAGCACGCCTCGCCGGAGCGAGGGCCAAAGGGTGGGGACGGCCGGGTCGGCCTCCCGCTTATTGCATTGTCCTGTGAAAATAGGGCCTTTAGAGGCGTATTGCAAGCAGTGGCAGTGACTTACGGTGCCGCGCCAGCACCCCTAGATTGGCGGAATGAGCAGCAAGGGACCGATCGGCAGCAAGAGCCAGAAAAGGATCTCGGTCGATGGCATCGGCGGCGTGTTCATTTACGCCAACGATGCCAAGACGCTCGGCCAGTGGTACGCGCGGCACTTCGGGATCAAGCTCGAGACATACGAGGAGGGGAAGGTGTACGGCACCGAGTTCAGGTACCGTAGCCTCGGCGATTCCTCTCGCATCGACTCTACCGTGTTCTCCGTGAGCGCGTCCAAGGTCCCGCTCCCGCCAGAGCGTCGCGAGTGCGTGATTAACTACCGCGTTCGCGATCTGCCGGGGTTCCTCGATCAGCTCAAGGGCGATGGCATCCTTGTCGAGAAGACCGAGGACTTTGATTATGGGCGGTTCGCCTGGATCAAGGACCCTGAGGGGAATCGGATTGAGCTGTACCAACCTCTGCCTTGACCCGGAGTCGGGACTTGGGGCGCGGCGGCCGGCAAGTTCAATACAAAAGTTGTGAGTGGCTGAGGAAGCAAACCAGATCCGAGTGACCCTTGTCTGAATGGACTGACGATCTCGACGCTCTCCGCCGCGAGGTAAGCAAGACGCTCGGCGCCGCCGCCCGCGCTGTCCGCTCCGCTCTCGACAACGACCCGCACGAGATTCTCGCTTACCGCGGGTACGGCAACGCCGTCCGCGCGCACATCAACGGCCGCGTGCTCGAGCACCGCGGGGTTAGTGTAAGCAGCGACGCCGACTCGACGCTGAGGAATCTTCTCAACACGTACCGGCGCGCCGACAGCGACCCGCTGCCCTTTGCCAGTCTCGCCGTCGATTTTCGCGGCGCGGTGGCGACGATGAAGTCCGACGACGAAGGCTTTTTCAGCGGATGGGTCGACACGCCGGGCAGTGCGCCGAGCAACGACGAGTGGCAGACGTACGGGGTGAAGCTGGTGGCGCCGCTCCGGTCCGAGACTGAGAAGGTGGAGGGCAAGGGAGAGATCCTCGTCCCGAAGGCGAGTGCCAGGTTCGGCGTGATCAGCGACCTCGACGATACGGTGATCCAGTCCCGCGTCTCCAACTTCCTGCAGGCGGCGCGGACGGTCATGCTCGGTAACGCGCGCACGCGGCTTCCCTTCCCTGGCGTCGCCGGCTTCTATCAGGCGTTGCGTCGCGGCGCGGGCGGCGACGAGAAGAATCCGATTTTCTATGTGTCCAGCAGTCCGTGGAACATCTATGACGTGATCGCCGAGTTCATGGAACTGCAGAAGATTCCGTCGGGACCGATCCTGCTCCGCGACTGGGATGTCGCGCCCGGCGCACTCTCGCCAACCCGGCACTTCGACCACAAGAGCTACTCGATCAGGAGCATCATGCAGCTCTACCCGGAGCTGCCGTTCATTCTCGTTGGCGATACGAGCCAGCACGATCCGGAGATTTACCAGCAGGTCGTGCGCGAATTTCCCGGGCGGATCAAGGCGATTTACATCCGCGACGTCACGCTCGGCACCGAGAGATCAGCGGCGGTGACGAAGCTCGCCGCGGAGATCGTTGCCGATAAATCGGTGCTGGTGCTGGCCGAGGATACGCTTGGCGCGGCGAAGCACGCGCTGGAGCAGGGCTGGATCGCCGCCGAGGAACTGCCGCACGTTCAGGAGGAGAAGCGCGCCGACGAGGGTCGGGATGACAGCAAGGTCGCCGCGCCGGGTGGAGGGGCGGTCGGTGCGGGAGAACCGCCGGCGGTCATCGACTGATGCGAAGGTGGCGGCCACTTCATCCGCACGCCCGCGCCTTGCTCGCAAGCATTGCTCGGCGCCCCTTGCTGGTCCTTCTCTTCGGTGTCGCAACGGGCTGCCCAGACAGGTACAGTGGGGCCAACCGTCTGGCGAAGGGGAATGCCCTGGATATCTACGCCGATACCTAACGCCGGGTGTCATCATCCTGTACGCGGTGCCCAACAAGTATCTGAAGAGCGGCCTGGAGAACGTGCGGCACCCAGTATCGGTGGCAGTAAGCAGCCGTCAAGTAGTTGTTGGGGAACAGGAGTACGTCCCCGATGCCATACGGTTTGAGAAACGCGTTCGGCTCGACTACGTGCCCGGGCTTGGCCTTTGCGGACGGCTACCCTTCGAGCGTCGGCGACAGTACGAGCTGCGATTCTACGCCGATCTGAAGGATCCCAAGCGCGAAGATCCGCAGGCGAAGTCGTACGGCATCGATCAATACGCTCAATTGGATTCGGTGACTCGAGCGCCGGCCGTCGTGCGCAACGTGCTTGGTGCGAAATGCGGCTTGCGATTACGATCGGCTCCGTCCTGATCGTTCGCCCGGCTCAGGCTCCCCATCTACATCCGCGATGTCACGCTCGGGAATTAACTAGCCAACGAGCGTGGCTACTCACAAGAGGCGGGCACCAACGCAAATCCGCATTGACTGGAGTGTGGGATAGATCCACCTTGGACACCGCTGGATAATCCTCCTCCCAGGTTGCCGCATATGGCACACTCCATCCGCTCGACGGTTCCAATCGCGTTGGCAGCCCTTTGGCTTTGCGCCTGCGGCGAGAAGGAGGGCGCAACCAATCAACCTCAGTCGGTCGCGATCGCCGACACCCCGCCGGTCAATCCTGCTGCCGTTGACGTGTCTGGGGACGATGAGGTCCCTGCCGAGATCAAGCGAATCCTTGAAGGAGCCAAGTGGGAATCCAAGTGCCCAAACGACACAACGTGCGTCTATGTTCAGACTTTCTTTGGCGAGTTGACCCGCGAGATAACACTGAGCGTCTCACCCAACCGGAAATTCAATCGCGCCTTCGCTGATACGGCGAACAAGCCGTCGGGCAAGGCACCGATTCACGAATTCAGGTACGAAGCCGACTTCGACGCAGACCCGGTAACGATCGACCTGAATTTCTACGTCGGACGTGAAGGTCTGCCTGGCGTTCCAGCGAAGAGATCGTCTTATTCGCCGAGATCCCGTAAGCGGGCCGGCCCGCCGTTTGTCCTGGCGGCTGCGCGAGGGTTCAAGGCAACTGAATCGGGGACACGTGTTGCCACTTTTCAGGCATCGGACGGGGCGGGCGTGATGTGGTCCGAGGTTGGTAAGAAGGGGGCAGACGTTGCAATCGGCGCAGTTGTGGACGCCGCTAAGGATGGAGGGGTCAAAGGTATGGGGGCGCTAGGTACGATCTATTCGCTTGCGTCGGCGATCAATGACGCGGGCGGAGCCATGGGCCTGGCGAAGCAGAATCGTGACTGGCGAGCGGAGCTGGATGCCCTCGAATTGTGCGCAGAGAACCCTACAAACCCTGTTTCGCGGAGCGATCCAAACTACTCGCGTGTCACGGTTGACAAGATACGAGCCGCCCGAAAAGAGCTGTCCGAAGTGAATTCGGTCAGGTTCCTCAATCAGATGGCCGAGAAAACCGCGGATTTCAACGTCGTCACGACGATTATGTCAGTCGGCTTGAAGCAGGGCTTTGCCTGGAGCGAGCAGACGCTGGAGAACTACAGCGAGAACACGATTATGAGGGAAGCCCGGGTTGCCGTCGTAGCTTGTTCCGCGGGGGACTCGAAAGGGAATCTCCATTTCAAGGAAGAAAGCACCGCCGGAACAGGCCGACATCTTCAGCGAACGGTCGAGACCGTGGTCGCGAATGTGACCTGGAAATGGATGGCACCAGTGGGAGGCGCAGAATTTGGAGGATGCTGTGTATACCGCTCTGGAGGTACCTTCGAGGCTCGGGTCGTCCGTCAAGCGGGTAAGTGTACTGCCACGGGCATCGCTCAAGGAAGCCTGGAAGGAACGGGGGACTTGGTTGTTTTCAGCAGCCCTGCGCTCATAAAGGAAAAGGGTTATGGGTACGATGCGAGACTCCTTAGTCATCCGACCACAATGACGTTCACTTCGTCGTGCGGGCCTGGCTATACAACGGAGTACAGTCTCGCCAACCTCATAAAGCTGAGGGGGTATGTGGGTGCCGGAGGCAACATCGAAGGCAAACGCTCCGAACCATCCCCGCTAGGCGGGCGGGTGACCTCGTGGTCGTTCGCCGTCCCGCCCGCGAAATAGCTCCAGCGTGGGGCCGCTGAGGCACCGTCTCACTCATCAACCGTTTCTTGCTCACCCAGCATCCCGGCCTGTACCCTTCAAGCCTATTCAGCTTCCGAACTGGCGTTCTGAATGTCACAAGGCGGACACCAACGCGAATCCGAGAAACTGTAACGCCTAAAGAGAAGCTGATCAGCTTCAAGCGTTGGTCAGCTACCGGCTCCCTGCTTTGGTCCTCCAGATAGCCCGTGGGCGCGTATCACCCAGACTCCGCAAGCCTGTAGGACTTGCCATCATGCATCACCCGTCCCCAGGGAACCATCGCATCATGCTCGAAGATGAGGAGCCAGTGCTCATCGACGGCCTGCTTGAGGATCCGCCGCTTCGTTTCAAGCGTAATCAGCGGTTCGACGTCGTAGCCCATGATCCACGGCAGCGGCAGGTGCGCGTGAGTTGGAACGAGATCGCCGAGATAGAACGCGCGCTCCCCCGCTGACTCGATCAGCACGCTCTGGTGAAAGGGAGTGTGGCCCGGCGTCGGCACGACCCTGATTCCCTTCACGATCTCTTTCTCGCGCGACGCGAAGTCGATCTGCTTCGACACCTCGAGCGGCGCGTAGTTGCGCTCGAAGTAGCTTGCGGCGGTGCGCTCGTTGGTGTGCGTCGCGTAGTCATACTCACCGCGCTTGACGACGTAGCGCGCATTCGGAAAGGTGACTTCGAGCTTCCCCTCAGGCGTGTGGCGAGTGTTGCCGCCGGCGTGGTCGAAGTGGAGGTGCGTGTTGATGACGATGGCAACGTCTTCCCTCGCGACGCCGATCTCGCGGAGGCCGTCCTCGAGCATCGTCCCGCCATCGGCGCCCTTGTTCTCGATGCCGTAGATGTCGTTGAACTTCTCGTTTTCCTTGTTGCCCGATCCGGTATCGACCAGGATCGGCCCCGACGGATGCTCGATGAGCAGGCAACGCATGCCGAGCTGGATGCGATTGCGCTCGTCGGGAGCGATGCGCTTCTCCCACAGCGGCTTGGGGACGACGCCGAACATCGCGCCACCATCGAGGCGCTGGCCGCCCGCCTGGATCGCGTGGACGGTGAGGTCGCCGATCTTCCGCCGCTCGACCCGCGGGCCGGGCACGCTCACGCGGTCGTGTCTCTGCTCACCGGACCCGGCAGTGCGCTCGCCCGGCGCTTGCGCTTCTTGCGCGACGGATTGCGCAGCAGTGTCTGCAGCTCGCCCCACGTCGTGCAGCCGCGGTCGCAAAGGTCGGTAATCATCCTCTGCAGGCAGCGCGCGGTGGCGAGTGCGTCACCGCCGGCACGGTGACGCGAAGTGATCTCGACGCCGTAGTACCGCGCGACGTGGTCGAGCGACCGCCGCGACAGCTGCGGCAGCATCATCCTCGCCATCCGCACCGTGCACAGCTTCCTGCCGCTCAGGCGCCTGCCCGTCGTGCGCGAGATCTCCGTCGTCACGAAACGCCAGTCGAACTCGGCGTTGTGCGCCACGAACACGTTGCCCTCGAGCGCCTCGACGAGATCGGGCGCTACCTCGTTGAACGTTGGCGCACGCCTCACCATGTCCCAGGTGATGTTCGTGAGCTTCGTCACAAACGGCGGAATCGGGCGCAGCGGATTCACGAGCGTCTCGAACACCTCGGCGATCTCGCCATTCCGCACGATGACGGCGGCAACTTCCGTGATGCGGTCGCCGAAAAGCGGGCGGCCACCGGTCGTCTCGACATCCACTACCGCGTACGAGAGATTGCAGAGCGAGTCTTCGCGGCTGGCGGGCGACGCAACGTCGACGAGCGCCGAGTAGGGCTGGGCGGGGCGGTGGGTGAGCATCCAGCGGCCGTCGTCGGTGCGCAGGAACTCCCCCCGTCCCGCGAACATCGCGCGCGCCATGTGCTCGGCGACTATCCGCGGCGCGCCGGGAAGGTTGCAAATGTGGCCCACGAGAGCGACGACATCAGCCGGGCCAGCGGCTAGAAACTCGATCGCGCGCGACGTGAGAAGAGTGTTCTCCGGATCGGCACGCACTCCGCCGCGGCTCAGATCCACGGATCGTCCCGCTCTATCGGGCAGGTCATGCAGTGCGGACCACCGCCGCCGCGCACGAGCTCGCCGCCCTCGAAGGTGATCACGGCGCGCTGATTCGCCGGCAGCTCCGCCTTCGTGGAGAGAAAGTCGGAAGCGCCCACGATCCTGAAGCCTGCCTTGTCCAGCTCTTTCAGTGTCGTCTCGTTGCGCGCGTAGGAAGTGATGACGCCGGGGCGAAGCGCGGTAAAGTTGCACGCCGATGCCCACTGCTCACGATCCTGGACGATCCGGCGCGAGCCCCCGCAAAGAATCGGCTCCATCGGCATCCCGCACTCCCTGAGCGCCGCGAACAGGTCGGGGTGCTCGCGCATGTGCGCGTCGCCCTTCGCGTAATGCAGAATGGGCAGCCGGTACGGCCCGATGAAGTGCGGCGGGTACACGACGCACAGGTCGCGGTCGACCTGCGTGAAGATCATGTCGAGATGAATCGCCGTCGCCTCACGGGGCATCACCACGACGATGAGGTTGCTCACCTCGGTATCCTGGAACAGCAGCGTTGCGAGGCTGTCGATTGCCGCCGGGCTCGACCGCTCACTGAACCCGACGAGCAGGACATCCTCGCGGAGCGGATGCACGTCGCCGCCCTCGAGCGTGTGGTTGAGGCGCCGCTCAACCGAGCCGTCGTAGAGAATCCCCTTGTTGGCGAGCTTCGGGTGCGAGCTGAAGATAGCCTTCATGATCAGCTCCTCGGTCCAGCGCGCGTGGAAGCGCATCGAGCCGATCATCATGTGCTCGTTGATCGCCATCGCCGCGTCGCGGGTGAAGAAGAGATTCGGCAGCGGCGGCAGGAGGTAACCGGACTCGTTGAGCGAGCGCGCGAGCGGTCCGGGCTCTTCCTCCCTGCCCTCGATCAGGCGTCGCACGACTTCAGCGGGCGGCAGCTCGCGCAGCTCGGCGGCGAGCGGCTGCATCGGCACGACGTCGAGCGTCTCGCGGATGATCATGTCACGCACCGCGGCGTCTTCCAGCACTTCCGTCAGCAGCTCGCTGACGTGAAGCACTTCGGCAAACCGCGCGAGCACTTGCACGAAACGCTTGTGCTCGCGGATTGCGAGGTCGGCGTCGACAATGTCGTCGTACAGGAAGTCGGCTCGCGTGCTCGGCGTGACCGCCAGCAGCTCGTTGCCAGGGCTGTGGACGAGCACCGTGCGCAGCGCGCCGATCTCGGAAGTTACGTGGACTGCCATCGGGGGAAGATACCGGCC
>Ga0180121_10001323_pt1 | contig 10510 bp, 6 predicted proteins | sample AntDrymUQ5402106_2_FD_129676 | JGI IMG/M metagenome (GOLD analysis project Ga0180121, IMG submission 129676) | Polar desert sand microbial communities from Dry Valleys, Antarctica - metaG UQ540 (21.06) (version 2) (version 2) | ecosystem: Environmental > Terrestrial > Soil > Desert | place...
CATATACACCTGCATTCTGTCGTTCGTTCATAATTGTTTTGACTTCTCTTCCTTCGATATTGAATACTTTTAACTTTACAAAGCATGCGGTTTTTAATTCGTATTTAATTTTGGTTAATGGATCAGGTTACTTATGTTTTTGAAGCGAGCAAAGGTCAAACATTAAATGCGTCTGTCAAGCCCGCTATAAAGACTCAGGCAAATTTAAGATTCAATCAACTCTACTATCCTTCAGGAAATATCGACGGCCCGTTCGGTAACTCACTGACACAAACCCTTACGGAAAGCGGGGACTGGAAGCTCGTTGTCGGTGAAAGTAATATGGAAGGCACTCCGTTCGTTGGAGAATTTTTGCTGACGATCACGATAAAATAGGTTCGATTGAAGTATACATTGTAGACTCTCGCCCCAATTTATCGAGGCGGTGTGAAATCACCGTATTGTCATTCCCGCGAAAGCGGGAATCCAGGAGTTTTATTTGAAAAGTAAATCTTGAAATATTAAGTTTATCAATAAAAAAAAAAATTTTCTTGTAGTCATTTCTGTTTCATCTGTGGTGACCGGCAATAAAAATTATGAATGGTTCAGTCTTGATATTTCTGGATTCCCGCCTTCGCGGGAATGACAACTTAAAGGGGCTTTTGGATTCCCACCTGTCTACCGGAGTCTATCTCAAAACCACTGCTATTGTCGCACTGAGCGGAGTCGAAGCACGAACAGCGATCTAAACGCCCTTCGACTCCGCTCAGGGCGACACAGTTATGATCTTTTTTTCAAAGTCAGAGTTTCTTCTTAAATCCCGTTACGGCCACTACAGCCGGTCTCGGGACATCACCACCAAAGTTCGGCCAGCGGCTGGTAGGATTTTCTAATGAAATCGAATTTTCTCCCGGATGCTGAATTGAAAGAAACATTGTTGATTCATCCGGAGTGAAATTCCCTCCGCACATTTCACAGTCAACTGGACCCGAAGCAAACTGAAATGCTTTTCCTTTATTCCCTCCCGATGTCGGAATCATAAAGAGAGAATTATTCTTAAAGCTCTTTTGCCTGTCTTTGTTAAGCAGGCTTGCAGAGATATCGCATAGCACCCACAGATTACCCGAACTGTCAAATGTTAGATTATCGGGACAGGAAAATCCTGATGCCACTCCGCCCGTTGCGAACACTTCCCATTCAAACTCGAGACTAGAAGGATCATTATTTTTTTCTATAATCCTCACGATACTTCCGAAGTAATCTTCTTTCTTGTAATTATTTGTGAAGGAGATAAAGACAGAGTTATCAATTGGATTGATTTCTATGTCTTCAGGCCTGTTGCATTCCGTACCACCTACCATCTTTGCGGCGGTATCACAATTTACAAGCACGTCTGCCTGGGATTTGAAATTATTTTTTAACTCATCCCTTTTTTCATAATCTATTAACTGCCATTTATTATTTTCAAAATCGGCAACAAACAAATCTCCTTCATCAAGAATATCCATATTATTACTTCTAATTTTTTCATCGTAAGAGTTTTTAGAAATGAATTTATACACGCACTTATCCACTATGTCATCCCCCATGTAGGCAACTATATTTTTCATTGGAGAAATATTTATTGAAACATTTTCATGATGAAACCTACCCATGGAAGTACGTTTTTTCGGAACCGAATTTTTGTCAAAAGGATCTACTTCTACCACCCACCCGTAATGCTCAAGAGTGTAGTCAGTTTCTGCATCATTCCATCTATAGTCCCAGATATTTTTAGAAGTATAATAATCCTGATAATTCTCTTCGCCGCTCAGCATCGTTCCCCACGGCGTAAGTCCACCGCTGCAGTTAGCCAGAGTTCCTTTTGCAAATTCAGCGGATTTCATTTCTTCACTCCCGGCGGCTTTCCCGCGGATTTTAAATAAGGTGTTCGCATCTAATCTCCTGTTAAATTGCTCATCCTCAACAAACTCCCACTTGCCATTTCCTTTTTTAACTCTGAAGACTGATATCCCGACACTTCTTTTCTCTGCCTCTACTTCATCTTTAGTTTTAATTTTGTTTTTCTTGAAATCATCGTCAGTATAGCCGTTAATAAATAATTGAGAGGGAAATTCATGATTAACCACAAGCAGCCCGTCTTCAGAATTCTTCCCGCCTTCGAGAAAATCAATAGGCAAGTAAGCGACATAATCATTGTTGTATCCAAAGTTTTCGCTTTCAGTGATCTTATCACCCCACTTCCTTATTATTGTGTAATCAAAACCTTTGGGGATAATCAATCTGTCTTCTTCAGATGGGATTATCGGATTGAAAAAAACATTAGTGTTTGAACTTCCTCTTTCTGTAAAAAAAGATAGTTCTAAAAACTCTTTTGGAAAAATTGAACTCAATGCGAGAAATGCTGTAGCTTTACCCGAATCCTTTAGCAGCTTTCTTCGTGAAATTTTTTTGTCAATTAATTTCTCTAAGGTATTTTTCATAATTGTTTTCAAAATAGTAAATTCAGAATTAATATTCTTAATATTTAGGTAATTGAATTATTATGGTTTTGGTATTTATGTCTAAGTCTTTACGAAATTACTGTCTTTCACAGACAGCTTGGAAGTGATTAAATATATTTTTAGATCACCACCTCAATCCCCTCCTTGGTAAGAGCCTGTCTCAAAACTAGTAAAATTTTTTTACCACCAAGGCACAAAGGCACAAAGGCTTCTATTTTCAAAACATTTTTCTTTGTGTCTTAGTGACTTCGTGGTTTAAAAGTTGTTTTGAGACAAGCTCGGCAAGGAGGGGAAGGGGGAGGTTTTATGTGAAGTCAGTTTTAATTTTAACTCGCCGCGGCGAAGTATTTTTAATTTTTATTTTCCTGTCTGCACCAGACAGGCATTTTTAAATTGTTTTTTAGATTTGACCTTTAATATTCATTCCGAATGGTATAAGTTTAATCAAAAATACATTTTACAGTGGCAAAAAATATTTACTGCATTCTAATTTTATTGAGTACTGTTTGTTGGGCAAATAAAGCTTACTCTCAAAATATTCCTTATCACATAAATCTCGATACATCTATAACAAATACAATTGACAGCGCTTCGTTTTATGTTAAGAATCCGATTGATCAGACTCTTCATATTAATTCTATTAGAACATTAACTTCAAAATTCTTCACAAGAATAAATTCACTTTCCCTAAATCCCTTTGACAGCGCATTGGTCTGGGTATTATTCCGGACAAATCAGAACATTACTTATTATGATTTTATAATTTTTGAAAGTGAAGAACTGAATTATTCTATAATAAATTATCTCATTGCAACTGCAAAATATCCCGATGCTTTATACAGTTTCACACAGGGATTGAACGATGAGCCGCTTAAAACTGCATTAAGGAATTTCTGCTCGACAAATACAAATAATAACTATACTGCTTCACGAACCGCTATGTTTTCGACTATTGACGATTATAATAATGACGATACCATCGAATGTGTTTATACCGGAAGGAAAGTTTATACAACGGGAATTCCCAGCGTAAATCCTCCTCAAAGCATGAACACTGAGCATACGTTTCCTCAAAGTTTTTTTAATGAGAATGAGCCAATGAGAAGCGATATTCATCATTTATTTCCTTCCGATGAAGTTGCAAATAGCAGGAGAAGTAATTTGGATTTCGGATTTGTCGTGTCTAATATCACCTGGCAAAATGCCGGTTCAATGTTGGGATTAGATTATGAAAACCAATTGGTCTTTGAATCCCGAGACCATCACAAGGGAAATATTGCGAGATGTCTTTTTTATTTTCTAATTCGCTATCAGAATCATGAGGGCTATATGGATGCAAAACAGGAAAAAGTTTTACGTGAATGGAGTATGATTGATGTTGTTGATGATCATGAAAGAATTCGTAACAACGGCATACAGGCATTTCAAAATAACAGAAGCCCGTTCGTAGATCATCCTGAAATTGTTGAGAGGATCAAAAGCACATTCTCGGTAATTCCTAATATTTCAAAACCCGAAATTTCTGCATCACCGTTTAACGTCAGGTTTGATACTCTAGCCGTTAATGATACTGCGAGCTATCTTTTATCAATATTTAATCACGGAACAGGAAATCTGAATATCAATTCATTAACATCATCTTCACCGCAGTTTATTGTTAAAAATTTTCCCGCGACAGTGCCAGCTAATGATTTACGTTTTGCAAAAATTAAATTCCAACCGAATCAGCTTAATCAGACTTTTACATCAACTTTAACAATTGATAATAATGACAGCATAATTACAGTCAACCTAACCGGCTACAGTAATAATACTATAGGCGTTACAACAATCACTCAGCAAATTCCTGTAAAATATTCATTGTATCAGAATTATCCGAATCCATTCAACCCTACTACTAAAATTCGATTTGATGTTCCTTCAATGGTGAAACGTCAAACGTCATCCGTCGAAGGCGGAGTGAAACTGATTATTTATAATTCTCTCGGAAAAGAAATTCTGAGTCTAGTTAATGGTTATTTGATTGCCGGAAGTTATGAAGTTAATTTTGATGCAACAAATTATCCTAGCGGAGTTTATTATTATAAGATTTTTACAAATGATTTTGAACAAACGAAAAGGATGATGTTAATAAAATAGTGACATTTGTCCTATCATAAATGTTCAATTATTGAAATTATGATTTGAAATTTAAAATTTTATAAAATATCCCGTAGGCCTGCCTGCTGCAGGCAGGGATAAGATATTGGTAACAATAAATCAAATACTAAATCGTCCCGTAGGGACGAAATGTAATGTCGGTTAATTTTATATTCAATCCCTACGGGATTGGTTTTTTGTGTTATTAATTTTTCTACCAATATAAAATCCCTGCCTGCAGCAGGCAGGCCTACGGGATTTCATTAATTGATTCAATGTCTGGGGGGAGTTGCAAGGGTGACGTCCGAATCAAGATTGCCGCTGAGTCATAGGACAAATGTCCCTATTGTAAATAAATTTCATTTTAAATTCTTGAAAGGACTATTATGAAAAATACTATATTTATAACTATATTTATTTTTTTGAATGCTTACGGAAAAATAAATTCACAGCCAAGTTGGTATTGGCAAAACCCGGTGCCAACGGGTGAATCAATTTATTCTATAACATTTACAAATATAAATACAGGATTTATAACAGGCGCTTCAGGTCAAATTTTAATTACAACAAACTCCGGAATTAGCTGGACAGCGCAGTTAAGTCCGACTGTAAAAACATTGAGGAATATTTCATTTACTGATAGTTTAAAAGGAATTATAGTAGGCGATTCGGGTACGATATTAAAAACAGAAAATACTGGTTCAAATTGGATTATTCAATCAAGCGGAACGAATAGTCATTTAAGAAAAGTGAAATTCATAAGTACAACTAACGTCATTGTAATCGGAGATAACGGAACTATACTCCGATCGACTGACAGCGGTGTTAATTGGGTGAGCATAAACTCCGGAATCGCAGGAAATTTATATGCAATATCATTTATTAATAGGGACTCAGGATTTATTTCAACTAACTTAGGAGTTGTCCTGAAAACCACAAATGGCGGGATTAATTGGCAAACCCTTACAAACATCGCATCTTCTATCTCAAGTATTTCCTTCATAAATGCTTTCACCGGTATTGCTGCAGGTGGAATAAGTACTTTCAGAATTTTCAGAACGACAGACGGGGGAGATTTATGGACTACTGTCAATATGGGATATAATTTCATATCAGACCTCACATATTTAGATACAAATAAAGTTGTGGCTGTAGGAGGTTATTATTTTAGTTTTATGTACTCGACTAATTCAGGAGTAAACTGGTCATCAACAGGATTGTCAGGAGGAGCTTATTATAGTGTTTGTAAAATAACAAACAATATTGCCTTTGCTGCGGGAACTTCCATAGCTAAAACCACTTCAAGCGGATTATCATGGACCACATTGTCAACAAGATTTACTTCTGAGCCCATAAGAGATGTTGATTTCATAAATCCAAATACAGGAACACTTGTGGGTCATGGCATAATATTTAAAACAACTAACGGAGGAAGCAACTGGTTTAACCAAATTCTTTCCGGGCTTCCACTGGATACATGGCTTAACAGTGTAGATATTGTAAGTTCTAATGTTGGAGCTGTAGTAGGAAGGACACAATTTATTTACAGAACTACAAACGGCGGTAATAACTGGATACCTCAATTCAGAGAAAATACAAATGAGCTGAACAGCGTTCATTTTGTTAACGAAAGTTTTGGAGCAACATGCGGTGCAATGGGTTCCATTTTTACCACAACAAATGGAGGAATCAATTGGATATTACAAAATAGCGGATCTTCGTCTACCTTGAATAGTATATTTTTTGCAGATGTAAACACAGGTTATGTGGGAAATTCAAATGGCAAAATATTAAAAACAACGGATGGAGGAGTTAACTGGATTCAGCAGTCCACAGGAATTACACTTTCCGTAAATACCGTTTTTTTTATTAACTCTTTAACAGGTTTTGCCACTGCCGGTTCAAACAATACATCAGGTCCTGCAAATTTTCTAAAAACTACTAATGGGGGAGAGAATTGGAATATTCAACTTTCAACAACAGGAAGATTAAATTCAATTTCTTTTACAGATGAAAATACCGGTTATATTTTAAGTAGATATTCCCGTTCTTTTTTAAAAACCACGAATGGAGGAAGTAACTGGGAATCTCATTTATTACGAACAACAATTTATCCTATCGAAATTTATTTTGCTACCTCAAACACTGGGTGGGTTATTGGAGAAAGTGGCATGATTCTAAAAACTACAAATTCAGGAATAATATTAAATACACATCTTAATAATGTTAATCTTCCCACTGATTTTATTCTTTATCAGAATTATCCGAATCCGTTTAATCCGGTTACCGTTATTCGTTATTCGTTATTCGAAAATCGTTTCGTAAGTTTGAAAGTTTATGATGTCTTGGGAATTCAAGTAGCTACACTTGTCAATGAGAGCCAATCGGCAGGAAGTTATGAAGTATATTTTGAGGCTGCAAATTATCCAAGCGGAATTTATTTTTATAAAATCATTTCGGATAATTATTCACAAACTAAAAGAATGATCCTTATAAAATAATGCCATTACACCTCGATTTGATCGAGATAACCTGAACTTAGCCTCCCTTTCAGTTAAGAATGGATAATAATTCGAAACATTTTGATTTTTAATACGAAGATGTAACAAATAAACCTTAAAATATGAAAAAATTATTTTCACTCATTGCAATTTTATTAATGGCGTCTTCTTCAGACTCCCAGCTTCCTAACAACAATATGTATCTCCTTCGTAATCTGAATTTACACCCAATTCCTCCGCAATTAGGTGCGCCGTGGAGTTATGCGGCAATTTGGGGATATGTCGCTCCGAATGGAAGAGAGTATGCAATTCTTGGTGGCGGTCTTGGAACTTCATTTTATGATGTCACCGATTCTGCAAATATTCATGAAATTGATTTTTTCCCAGTCCAGATAAATTTATCCAATCCGGATCAGGGCGTTATATGGCGTGAAATGAAAGTGTATTCACATTATGCTTATGTTGTATCCGAAGCAGATACAAGCGGTGTGGAAATTTATGATCTTCAGTATCTTCCCGACACGGTAATTTTTGTGAGAAAGTTTACACCGGCAGGCCACCGTAAAACACATTCTATTTCTCAAGAAGGTCCATATTTATATCTGAATGGTTCTAATTCTTCTTTCGGACAAGGCACTGCTGTACTTGACCTTTCGGTTAACCCAGTCAATCCGGTTTTAAGAGGAAAATGGAATACAAGATATGTTCATGACTGCAGAGTTTTACGCGATACTATATTTGCTATGAACATAAATTCCGGAGATGGTCAGATCACTGTTATAGATGCCCGGAATAAAGACAGTCTTAAAACAATTACTCAGTGGTTAAATCTTCCTAATCCTGCTCCTCACAATAATGCATTGAGCAAGGACCGGAAACATTTATTTGCAACTGATGAAGTCGGACCACTGCCGAGACTTCTTAAAGTCTGGAATATTCAGAATCTAAGCAACGTCATACAGGTAGCGACGTGGCAGCCGACTAGCATTATAACAGCGATTGTTCATAATGTAGAGATTTACGGTGATACAGCAGTCATTGCGCATTACACTGCCGGGGTGAGGGTTCTGAATATTTCAAATCCTTCTTCACCCGTGGAGATCGCATGGTATGACACTTATCCGGCTAATAATAATAATCTTTACCAGGGATGTTGGGGAGTTTACAAATTTCCTTCCGGAAAAATAATAGCTTCCGATATGAATACAGGATTGTATGTACTTAAGATTGGAAATTCAGTAGGGGTAAATGAAGGAAATAATATTGTAAATGATTACCGGCTCGAACAGAATTATCCGAATCCATTCAACCCTGTTACTAATTTGGAATTTGGAATTTCGAAATTGGGATTTGTTTCTTTAAAAGTATATGATGTCCTGGGAAATGAAGTTGCGACATTGGTAAAAGAGAAGAAGAGTCCCGGAAGCTACAAGGTCAGATTTGACGGAAGTGATCTTTCAAGCGGGATTTATTATTACAAACTGACTTTCGGGGATTTTTCTGATACGAAGAAGATGATCCTGTTAAAGTGATTTCAACTCCTAATAAAGAGTGTGTCTATTTAACCACGAAGACACTAAGGAACAAAGGAAAAATGTTTTTTGGTGTTCCTGCGGGGTGAGTCACTCTGGCAAAACATCGAATTGTAAATGTTTTTGTGCTTAGAGATAATTTTAAAATTTAAAATGTAATTTTCAAATTTTAAATTTCAAATTTTAAAAACATCGAAGGGGACTGAGGGAACTTCCATTATTTAATAAAATAATTCAGCATCTTATAGATGAGCTTTGCAGTTAAAAAATCCGGGAATGGGAAATTCTTTCTGGGAGAAAGCTCTACTACATCAAAGCCGACGAAATTTCTATTTTCACCAAGCATTTTCAAAAGTTTCATGGTCTCATCCCAGTAAAAGCCATTGGGTTCCGGTGTTCCGGTGGAAGGCATTATCGAGGGGTCAAAATAATCCACATCAATAGTTATGTAAACATTTTCTTTTAAAGAATCCACAACCCTGTTCATCCAGTCAAATCCATGCTTCCCGTTTCGGATTTCGAAAGCGTAAAAAGTATTGATCTTTTTTTCTTTAATGAAGTCATACTCGGCTTTGCATTGAGCCCTGATTCCAACCTGTGTGATGGCGGTGGTGAATTCCGAAACTCGTGCGGCGAAAGAAGCATGGGAATATTTTGAACCTTCATATTCTTCACGCAGATCAGAATGCGCATCGAAGTGAAGGATTGAGAGATTGTTATATGAGTCGAAATAAGCTTTGATCGGGGCTGTAGAAATCGAATGCTCCCCTCCTATAGTCACGACGAATTTTCCGTTACCAATATGCTTTTTTACATTTTCATAAATGACGTCCAGAGCCTTCTTTTCTTTTTTATCTTCTGTTTCAATGGGATAGAGAGAACAAATACCGTTTCCTTTTTCAAAACATAATTCACGGTTCATCTCTTCATCAAAAAACTCCACATAATGCGATGCCTCTAATATTGCCTTCGGACCTTTTGAAGTTCCTTTACCATAGGAAGTTGTTTGTTCGAATGGTACCGGAAGAATTACAATCTTCGAATCTTTGTAATTCGAAAACTCCTCTTCTATAGCAAGGAAATTTTTCTTAATTGAATAGTACTTTATTTTATTTTTCAAAAAGCTTTGCTAATTAAAATTTATATTCCTCAACATCGAAAAGTTCTTTTAGTTTTTCAATTACTTCGTTTTCTTTTGAAGATGGATTTGAATCAGAATTTGTAGGAGCGCTTTTTTCCTCTTCTACTTTAGAATTGGTTTCGACGGACTTGACTGACTCAACAAACTCAACTGACTCAACTGACTCAACTGACTCAACTAACTTGACTGACTCAACAAACTCAACAGACTTACCTACATCATAGTCTTTTTTTTTTAATGCCTCGATTTCAGAGAGAATAACAGATAAGTCCATAACTTCAGAGTTCACGCGGCACAGCTCTACAAGTATAGCTTCAAATAAAATTTTCTGATTGGAAGAATATTTAAACCTGCTTTCGGCTTCAAATAAAACCTTCATCAGCCGTGCGATCTGATCAGATGTAAACAGCTTTGCTTCATTTTTATATTTTTCTTTTATTGAATCCGATTCATCGACCAGATCTACGTTACCAGTTGTATTAACAATCATCAAATCTCTCAAATGTCCGGTGATGCCATTGAAAAATGTCTGCAGGTCAAATCCCCGTTCATTCAGCTCATTGAAATAATTCAGCATTTCTTTTGCGTTGCCTTCTCTGATGAATTTAGAAATGCTAAAATAAATTTCCTTATCGGGAATGTTGAGAAAGTTTTTAAGCTCTTCGTATTTTATTTTATCTCCGCAAAATGAAACCGCCATATCGAAAACGCCCA
>Ga0180121_10001324_pt1 | contig 10508 bp, 11 predicted proteins | sample AntDrymUQ5402106_2_FD_129676 | JGI IMG/M metagenome (GOLD analysis project Ga0180121, IMG submission 129676) | Polar desert sand microbial communities from Dry Valleys, Antarctica - metaG UQ540 (21.06) (version 2) (version 2) | ecosystem: Environmental > Terrestrial > Soil > Desert | place...
CCAAAGACTGGATCACGCCGAAGCCGGCATGAATGCCGCGTCGAGCGTGAAGACCCTTCGTCGGCAGCTTCGGGCGGGTTGTCGTCCGCCTGTGGGGAGCTTGTTGCTCGCTTGTTGCATGCTCACATGCGCCTTGCGGACATGTCCAGGGTCAGACCCTCGTGTTTTCGTGTGACGTGCACTCTCGCGCTCGGGTCACGTCGAGCCGTCAGCGTGCGAGGCCGAAGGCCGCCTAGGACATCACCAATCGTCGCTTGACTACGGCTCCTCGGTCGTGTCTTCGCCGGCCGCGGTCTCGGCGGTATCCGTCTGCTCCGTCGTGGTTCCGCCTGCGGGCGAACCATCGTCGTCGTCACTCCCACAGGCGACAGGGAAGAGGAGCAGGAACAGCGCGCTCGGCACAGCAGCAAGTCTCGACTTGTTCGGCGACATCGTCGTCCTTCCCCAAACGCTGGTCGGTGACACAGTCCGTGCAAGAACATAACCCGCCGGTCGGCGCCTGCGAATGGCGTAAGACAACTATAAGAACCGACCCTCGTGCCTCCGCGAGAATCCTGCGACACCCGAAACTTGGAGGGAACGCATGCGAAAACCCCTGACCGTCGTTTCCAGTTCCGTCGCCGCGGCCGCGATCGTCGCTCTCGGCATCGCCGTTGCCGGCCTCGCCTCGACCTCGGCTCCGAGTGGGAGCGCACAGTCGACCAGCGAGACGACAACGGAAGGACCCAAGACGACGAAGCACCGCGCGGCGCTCACGGTCGGCGCCGAGGTACCGAAGCCGAAAGGTGTCAGGGCCGGAGTCGGCGGCGGCTTCAAGCTCGACCTGATCGATTCCAGCGGCTCGTACTCCATCGCGTGGACGCTCACCTTCCGCAACCTCACGGGACGAGCGCAAGCTGCGCACATCCACAAGGGCAGACCAGGCAAGGCTGGTCCGGTGGTCGTCGGCCTGTGCGGGCCGTGCAGCTCGGGTCGCAAGGGCAAGGCGAAGGTCTCGAAGTCCGTCGCCTCGGCGATCAAGGCGGGAACGGCGTACGTGAACGTGCACACGGCAAAGAACGCCGCGGGTGAGATCCGTGGCCAGGTGCAGAAGGCGAGCTAGCTCGCCGCGCAAATAGAAAGGCGGGTCCCGGAAGAGCTCCGGGGCCCGCAGCTCTCGGTAGGAGAACACCGTAGCGCCGTCCCCGATCCAGGCCCACATCGGCGTCGCACCCGCGATCGTGGCGTTCGGCAGCGGGTCCTCGCCGAGATCCCGACTCGTGACGCAGAAGGGGCAGAGATAGACGATTCCGCCTGCTGCCGCAAACTGCGACCAGAGCTCGGCGAACGACGGTCGACCTTCCTGCGCGAGAACCGACTCCGGCCCGCCGGGGATCGCGAGTCGGACGGCCTCCATCGTGAAGAACGCCAGAACCTCGTGTCCCGCGAACTGGGCGGCAGTACCCACCAGAAAGGCGACCGTCGCCCGTTCGCCGTCCTCGGACCTGCGGTCAGGTTGATCTGGACCTTCCCCACGGTCACGCGCGGTTCTCGAGATGTTCCGCCGCAAGCAAGATGGTCAGCGCCGTCTGTCCCTCCGCGAAGCCACCCGAGCGCGCGCGGGATACCGCCTCGTCGAGGGGCATCCGCACGAGCGTCACGTCCTCCCCCTCGTCGGGCGCCGCCTCGCCAACCTCGACACCGGTCGCCAGCCAGGCATCCGACCGCAGGCTCATGTGCGCGCTCGAGGAGAAGAAGGTCGTCAGGTGTTGCCACCCCTCGGTCGAGCCCCCGGCCTCCTCGCGCAGCTCACGACGCGCGGCTTCGAGCGACGACTCGCCGTCGCAGATCGATCCGGCGGGCACTTCGAGAGTCCAATCCCGCACGGGGTGGCGATATTGGCGGACGAGGAGCAGCTCACGGGAATCGGTCACGGCGGCGACGAACACCGCGCGCGGAACCGCCAGGTAGTCGTACGAGGCCTCACGGCCGGACACCCGGAGCCGGTCAAGGATCACCGCGCGCCATGGCGACCCGGAGAGGAGCTGGCTCGCTTCGAGCTCGACGTCCGGTGGCTCGGCGACGAGGGGGGCGAGCTCGCGGAGCATCGCAACGGTGCGGGGCGCGCGGAGCCGGTCGAGGTCGCGCAGGACGAGCCCGAGGTCGACCAGCGTGTCCACGTCGCGCCACGGCTCGAGCTCCACGATCGAGAGACCCGCCTCCGCGCAGCGCTGACGCGTCACAGCGAGGACTGCAGGCGTGGACCACGGAACGTCGCGAAAGGGGTCGTCGTGGGCCACCCGCATGGCCACGAGCCAGTAGCCGCCGTCGAGTGCCGGCCCGAGCACGACGTCCGCGCCGGCCGCGAGGGCTCCGAAAGCCGCTGCGATCGCGAGATCCGGAAGCCCGGGCACGTCCGACGAGACGATCGCCGTCGGACCGTCCGGGACGTGACGCGCGATGCCGAGCCGAAGCGCGTCGCCGAGACCTCTTCCGTCCTGAGCGACGACCGGCACGTCGGGCAGGAGCCGCGCGAGCTCGGGCGCATCGTCGTCGCGTGCGCACAGGAGCCGCACGTCGTCGTCCTGCGCTCGACAGTCGTCGACGGTGTCGAGCAAGAGCGCCTGATGGAGAGCAGCCGCCTGGGCGAACGTCAGCGGCGGCACGAGCCGGGTCTTCGACGTCCCGCCGTTCGGCGCCTTGGCGACAACGAGGACGGGCACGCGCCTAGTCGTTTCGCGCCCCGGCGCGGATCCAGTCGGCGATCGTCGTTCGCTCGTCTGACGTCAGCAGGCCACGCAAGGACGGATCGGGCGGATGAATGAGCAGATAGCTGAGCTCGGGGCGGCCGGGCAACACACGCGCGAAGGCGGGCTTGGTAGCGGAGGACACGCGAAACAGGTCGTCGTAGGAGCGCCCTCGGCGCAGGTCGAGATACTCGTATGAAATCGGGTGACAGGACACGCATTTGCCGTCGAAGATGGGCTGGACGTCCGCACTGAAGCGCGGCGGCGGGTCGTCCCGCGCGAGTACGACCGAGGTGACGGAGACGGCGGCGGCCGCGGTCACGGCCAGCGCCGCGATCACCCGCCGACGGTGAGGAAGTCGGAGATGTTGCAATTCTGGTCGACCGCCATGAAGATCCACGGGCCGCGGAGACGCTTCGAGATCGTGGTCGACCAGCGGCCCGGCGCGTTGTCCGGGCTTCGCAGCTCGTAGACGACGCCCGCACGCGGATTGACCGCGAGCGTGTAGTTGCCGTCGAGATCCGAGCCGCGCACGTTCATCGCAAGCTCGAGCCCGGTCACGGTCGGACGGGCGATCGTCGGGTTCGGCACGACCCGATCGGGCAGGCCGAATTGGATCTCGACGTTCCCGCCGAGCTCGAGCACGACGATGCGCGAGACGTAGATGGTCTCCGGGCCGTACGCCTTCAGCAGGAACCGCCCACTCGGGGCGTCGGCCAGCTCGAAGCGACCCTGGGCGTCGGCGACAGCGACGCGGTAGTGCTCCTCGCCGCCTTCGAGGCTCTCGCCCTGGAGCAGCATCGTGACGAGCGCGCCCGCGAGCACCTTCCGCCGCTGGTCGACGACGGTCCCCGAGATCGTCCCGGTCCCCTTCTGCTCGGTCGCGAGCTGCGCGTCTCCGACCGGTGGCGGAGGCGTTCCGGGAGTTGCCACCTCGGGGCCGCCGGTTTTCCCGTCCTCGCCCTTCGCGCCGCCCAGGATCCAGTCCCGCACCGTCGCCAGGTCCTCCTCCGCGATCGGCTCCGCACGCGGCGGCATGCGGGTGCCGATCCCAGGGATGTCGGCCACCACTGGATCGCCTCCGAGCTTGAGGTAGAGGAAGCTTTTTCCGGGGTCACCTGCGACGACCCGATAGAGCGTCGGATCCTCGAGCGCCTCGACGCCCACGAGGTCGCCGTAGGAGCTTTCCGCACGCAGGTCGAGCGATGGGTTGACCCCTGGATGACAGCCGATGCAGCTGTACTCCTCAAACACGCTCTGGACCTTCGCGTACGGGACGTCGGGCGCGGCCTCGCCGCTGCCACCTCCGCAACCTGCCGCGAACGCCAACAGGGTGAGCGAAGCCACCAGGGCGCCGCCCGCGCTCAGGCGCTTCACGACCACAGAGGCAGCCTGACCGATCGCGAGCAGGCTCGTCAAGCCTCCATTCCTCAACAGTTGATGAAACGACTACGAGAACCGGCGCAGTACGGCGAGGCCACGCTCGCGCCACGCCGATCGGTGAGTCGTGCCGACAACCGCCGTTCCTCCATCCCGTACGTACCAGTCGTACGCGGCGCACAGCGCTTCGGCCCCGGAGCGGTTCGGCGACCAGCCGCAGAGATGCGCGGCGCGCGTGCAGTCGAGCACGAAGTCGCGATCGGCCGAGCGACGGTGCCACGTCGAGAGCGGCGAGAGACGAGCCGTGGCAAGCACCGCAAGCGCTGCGCGGGCCGGGCGAGCAGGCAGACCGACCACGCGGCTCTGGGTTCGCGCGTGCGCGATCAGCGCCTCCAGATCGTCGCGGATTGTGCCGGAGACGATCCCACCGACGTTCACGACTCCCTCTGCAGCGCTCGTTGCCGCGAGAAGCACGGCCTCGACGAGATCCTCGACGTCGAGCAGCTGGTAGCGGTTGCTTCCGTCGCCGAGCACGTAGATCCGGCGGCCCTCCTGGATCCAGCGAAAGAGGATTCCGAAGGCGCCGAGGCGTTCGGGCCCGATGAACGCCGCCGGCCGAAGCACGATCGGCGCCGGCGCGGCGGCGAGCCAGGCGTGCTCGGCGCGCAGCTTCGTACGCCCATACGCCTCGATCGGACGTGCTTCGGCGCTTTCGCTGAGCGGCGCTCGGCCGAGGCCGTAGACGACTCCGGAGGAGATCAGGATCGAGCGCTTCACACCTGCTTTCGACGCCAGCCGGGCGAGGAGCTCGCTGCCCGCCACGTTCGTCGAATCGAGGTCGCCGCCGGACGGGAGCGCGGCTGCTGCATGGACGACGACGTCGACGCCATCGAGTGCCCGTCGCAGGACGCCCTCGTCGCGAACGTCGCCTTGGACGACGTCCACGCCGGCTGGCTCGTCGTACGCTTTCACGAGGTCGAGCGACCGCGCCCGGATACCTTCGACCGCGAGGCGTCGGAGCAGATGGCTGCCGAGGAAGCCGACGCCGCCTGTGACGAGCCAGGTCATGAGTACCTCGCGACGACACCGAGCATGCAGGCGCCTGCCCGTACGGACGGTACGAGCCGCCCGGAGACCTTCGACTCGCCGCCCCGTCGCGGGCGGGAGGCAACCGGCGTCTCGACGAGGGTAAGCCCAGCGCGCGCTGCCTTGACCACCATCTCGGTCGGCCAGCCGTAGGTCATCTCTGTTAGAGCGAGCTCATCGAGCACGTCCCGGCGCACGGCCCGGAACGGCGCGATGTCCCGTACCGGCGCTCCGTACCACCAGCGGACGAGAGCGGAGACGAGCCGGTTTCCGATTCGCTGGTGGAAGTGCTGTGCGCCCGACTCCGGTTCTTGACGTCTGCCGAGGGAGAGCGCCGCCCGCCCCTCGAGCACTGGCGTCACGACGCGTGGCAGGTCGGCCGGGTCGTCGCTGCCGTCACCGTCGAGAAACACGATGACATCGGCGGTTGTGGACTCGACACCAGTCAGGCAGGCCCGCCCGTACCCATGGCGAGGTTCGCCGACGACGCGCGCGCCTGCAGCTTCCGCGGCTGCACGGGTTCCGTCGGTCGAGCCGCCGTCGACCACGATCATCTCGTCGACAACACCGGGAGGGAACTCGCGGAGCAAGCCGGGAAGCGCCTCCACCTCGTTCAGAACGGGGATGACGACTGCGATCTTCGGTGAATGCAGCGATTTCATGGGCGAAGCGACGCCCGCCCGGGGAGGCCGCACGAGATGGCGGAACGAGAGAGCAAGGAAAGGCCCGTAGATCGCGGCTCGCACCCACCAGGGGAGCGGGCCACCTTCCAGTCCGAAGACGTACAGCAGCGGCAGAGCGCCCGACAGCCACAGCCACGCCGGAGCCGCGGTCACTACGAGAAACGGGAGCAGCCAGAGCGAGTACCACGGCTGCAGGAACGCGGTCGTGAGCAACACGCCTCCGAGGACGACGAGGCAGGTGCGCGCCACTTGCTCCACCCTGTCGTGCGCCCGAAGCGACACGAACGCAAGCACGCCGAGGAGGAGGACAAAGAGGACGCTGCGCGCAGCTTCCCGCCCGATCTCCCGCGAGAGCAGGAACCAGGCGAGTGAGCCGAGGTCCTCCTCCAGGTACCGCCCAAGGTCGCCTGTAAGCCCGCGGCCCACGGAGCTGTAGGCCGCGAACGCTGCGCCGATACAGCCGAGCGCGACAAGCATGAACCGGCGACCGCCCCAGCGCAGGAGCGCCGGGACGAGCAGGACCGGCCCGAGCTTGACGAGCGCGCCGAAGGCGACGGCGAGCCCCGCGAGCCCGCGTGCACGCGTCGACCAGGCGGCGAGAAGACCCGCTCCCGCGAGCAACGCGAGCGCGTCGACGTGCCCGTTTCCGGCGATCTCGCTCAAAGCCAGCGGATGCCAGGCGGCGAGAGCGACGCGCTCGAGCGGCGCGTTCGCGCGCAGGAGGACGAGGACGAGCAGGCCGATTGCAGCCGCTTCGGCGAGGACGAAGAGCCAGGTCGTCGCTCGAAGGCCTTCACCGAACACCGCGCGTGCCGTCAGGAAGGACGCCTGGGCGCCAGGCGGATAGACGGTCTTCCAGTCCCTGCGATTGATCCCCGGCCAGATCTGGTCGTCGCGCAGATCGCGGAGAGCGGGTGACGTCGGCGCGTAGCGATACGGGTTGATCCCCGCTGTCTGGACGCGCGCGTCCCACGCGTAACGGTATGTATCGGTCGTCAGTGGCGGCGGCGCGGATGGATCGAAGGACGCGACACGGAGCGCCAGCGCGAGCCCGAGCACCAGGACGATGCCCGATCGTCCGATCCCGAGCCCGCGCCAGCAGAGCCAGGCGGCGGGTAGGAAGAGCCCGAACGCGAGCAGCTGACCGCCGATCTGGGTGCGGAGTGTGGTCTCCGAGCGAAGGACGAGCTCGACGGCCACCAGGCCGATCCCGAGCGCCGAGACAGCGACAACAGGTGAGAGTCGAGAGAGTTCGATGCCCCGCGACCGCGGGGCTGTCGTCACGCTCACGTGAAGGTCGCGGCAGCGTCCGTCCCGACGGGCTGGTCGGCGACGACGCCCACGAAGCGGCGCACTGCTGCGGAGAGCGGGGTCACCTGCCGCGATACGAGCAAATCCAGATCCGTGACTCCGTGGCGCACGGTCGGCGCGAACGGATGGAGAAACGCGCCATCGGCGGTGATCGTCAGCTCGGGCAGGATGTCGGTCGGACCAGGCTCGCTTCCCATGCCTTCGATCGCCGCGCGGCCCCGGCGGACGATCCCGCGGACGATGTGGTCGTCGTCCGACACTCCCCAGCTGCGGTGGAGCTCGCACAAACGCTCGAGTTCCTCTTCGGACTGATCGTCCACGGTCGTCGCGATGCGTGTATCGATTCCCCGCTCGACGAGCTTCGGAATTGCCTCGGCCACCTTGGCGAAGTTCTCGGGGCCTCGGAGCGTGTCGTTGCGCAGCGGATCGGGGGAGTCGAGTGAGATCTGCAGAGCAACATCCAGCTCTGCGAGGGGCTCCAGCCGGGTGAGCATGCGGTCCGTGAACAACGTGGCGTTCGTGAGCGCCACCGTCGGGAGGAGCGACCCGAGCTCGGCCAGGGTGTCGGCCATGTCGGGAAGCATGAACACCTCACCACCGGTGACGCCGAGCGAGCCGAAGCCGAGCCCCTGCGCTTCCTCGGCGAGCTGCAGCAGGAGATCGGAGGCGAGCCCGCGGCGGTTTGCGATTCCCGGGTGCGACTCGGTCAGGCAGTAGACGCACGCCAGGTTGCAGTGGTAGGTCGCGTAGAGCCAGAGTCGCTCGCCGCAACGGCCTTCCTCGACCGCGGTCTCGAGGCCCGTCTCCGTCATGCGCCAGGCGGTGGTATCGCGAATGCCGTGCAGTAGTGGTTCAGGAGCTGCGTCGCTCCGGCAACGAGGGCGAGCTCGATCAACTGGTCGTCACGCACGTGGTCGAGCACCCGCGCCACGAGTTCGTCGTCGATGCTCGTGGGGTCGAGGACATAGCGATCGACCCACTCGATCAGCGTTCGCTCCCGTTCCGGCAGCTCGGCCAGTGGCGCCTCCTCACAGACGGCGGCTACCAGCTCCGGCGGCACGCCCGCGTCGAGCGCGACCGGCCGATGTGCTGCGAGACAGTACCGGCATGCGTTCAGCTGAGACACGCGGACGACCACGAGCTCCTTCGTCGCCAGATCGATCGAGCCGGCTGCGTACACCTGCGCCAGGAACGGCATGAGGGTCTCGAGCAGGTCGGGAGCGTTGACGAGAGAGCGCGTGAGCGGGGACGCAGCGCCGTCTTCTCTGTAGAGGTGACGCGCAGTGAGTGGAGCGTCATCGCGCTCGAGGAGACGCAGCCTGGCCACGCTCCACTCTCTATCAGCAGGCGGCGGGCGCGAGCAACCGGCGTAAGAGATCCGTAAGACCTTCCGGAGTCGACCGGCTCGGCGAGTCGTCACACTCGGCGATCGTGCGATCGACGACCTCCTGGGCGCCGAACAGCGTCGTGCTCGCGACCGCCGTCTTCGTCGCCCTCTCCGTGGCGACGACCGGAGTGGTTCGCGGGAGTGGCCGTCAGATCATCGACACCCCGCGTTACGAGAGGTACGCGGAGGCCATGCAAGCCGGGCTCGTGCCGTACCGCGACTTCGACTTCGAGTATCCGCCCGGCGCGCTCTTGGTCTTCCTGTTGCCCGAGCTCGCCGGCGGCGGCTACTTCTGGGCTTTCGCCGCGCTGATGGCCGTGGCCGGCGCGATCGGGCTCATCCTCAGCGCAGCCGTTCTCCGTCGGCTGGCTCGTCCGCGTGAGGTCAGCCGGCGGCTCGCGCTGCTGGCTCTCTCGCCGGCCGTCTTCGGCGGTGTGCTGCTCACCCGCTTCGACCTCGTGCCCGCGATGCTCGTCGCCGGAGCGACCTTGCTCCTGCTCATGGGGTGGCCCCGCTTCGCGTCGCTAGTGATCGGCGTGGCGGTCGCCGTGAAGCTGTACCCGCTCGTCTTGGTTCCGCTTGTCGCGGGGTGGGCGTGGCGGCGCCAAGGTCGGTGGGAGGCAGTCGTTTGCTGCGGGCTTGCCGTTGGAGTCGTCGCACTCGCGTATCTGCCGTTCGTGCTCCTCGCACCCGGGGATGTCGCTTCGAGCATTTGGGGTCAGATCTCGCGCCCGCTCCAGATCGAGAGCCTCGGCGCCGGTGTTCTTCTTCTCCTCCACCACGCTCTGGGTGTGGACGTCGGAATCGAGACGAAGGATGGTTCGCAGAATCTCACTGGAGCGACGGCTGTGGGCCTTGCCTTCACTCTGTCTGCGGCAACGATCGCCGCGCTCTGTTGGCTGTGGATGCGGTTTGCGCGCTCCGAAATGACTCCCGAGCGACTGGTGACGTACTGCGCGGCAGTCCTTGTCGCGCTCGTCGCCTTCGGCAAGGTGCTCTCGCCGCAGTTCCTCGTCTGGTTGCTGTTCCCCCTGGCGGTCGTGGTCGGGAAGCGCGGCGCTGCGGCAGGCGCCTGCTTCGCGGTTGCCGCTGTAGCGACGGCCGTGTGGTTCCCCTGGCTCTACTTCGACCTAGCGCGCGAGGGCGACCCAGTCGTCGCCGCGCTCATCGTGCTCCGAGGACTGGCGCTCGTCACGGCGGTCGCGGTGCTCGTATGGCCGAGCGGGGTTCGCCACCCGACCGCGCAATAGCTGCGGCGTCACCGGAGTCTGCTCCAGCGTTCGAGAGCGTTGTCGCCGGGTTCGGCGAACCCGAACTTCCGATAGAGATCGTGCGCGTCGGCGGTGTGGAGGAACCACTTCGTCTTCGCGAGCGGCCCTTCGTCGACGCTGAAGCGAACCAGCTCAACTCCGAGACCGCGACCGCGATGCTCCTCGAGCACGTAGACGTCCGCGAGATACGATTGCGTGTGGCCGTCCGAGAGCGTGCGCGTGAAACCAACCTGACGATCTTCGCGATACAGGCCGACGACGCGGGCAGCACGGTCGATCAGCTCATCTTGGACGGCCCTCGACCGTCCCTTCGCCCAGTACGACTCCTCGCACAGGTAGCAGTGAACGGCCTCGTGGTCGATTCGGGCGGGATCGTCATCGAGCACGTAGCCTCCCTCCAGCTCCCACTTCACAGAGCACGCGCCGGTCGAGTACCGCCTGTGGACAGCTTGTTGCTCTCTTGTTGCGCGTTCACACGTCGGTTACGGACCTGTCCCAGGGTCAGACCCTCGTTTCTCGTTTTACGTGCACTCCCGCGCCCGGTCACGTCAAGCCGTCAGAGTGCGAAGCCGGAAGCCGCCGTGGTACTCGTACGACGCGACGACGACCGCGAGGACATCCCGCACCGCTCGCTCCCCCAGCCCGAGCCCGTGGGCTTCCGCCA
>Ga0180121_10001325_pt1 | contig 10507 bp, 8 predicted proteins | sample AntDrymUQ5402106_2_FD_129676 | JGI IMG/M metagenome (GOLD analysis project Ga0180121, IMG submission 129676) | Polar desert sand microbial communities from Dry Valleys, Antarctica - metaG UQ540 (21.06) (version 2) (version 2) | ecosystem: Environmental > Terrestrial > Soil > Desert | place...
ACCCCGCCTCGCGGCGACGCAGTTGCAGTTGGTTACAGGCCGGAGAGCGTATACCTGAAGAGGACTTTCACCTCTCCGACCACTCGCGCTTTCAGGCGCACATAGCCCAGGGCAATGCCCTGGGATGAGGCTGGATGAATTTCAGAAGCGCTGAAACCGCGGAATGGAACCGTCGGCCAAAAAAATAGCGTTTCCGCTGCCTGCACATCATTTCGCGGCTTCAGCGCTAAGGAGCTTCACTTGGTTCCACCTGGGGCCGGTGGCCCAGAATAGTCCACTGATGCGGGCGGGACGCCCGCGGTCCCAGTAAGATGTTGCTCGTTCTAATCCAGAGAGATAGGCGGCATTCCAGGAAAGGATTACCAGCCACTACGGAGTCCGTCGCTTGCTCCGTCACCACGAGGCGAGTACCATCAGTTTCTCAGAACTTTAGTTAAGGGGTGACCGCCGTGGCTGACCAAACAGGAGCAAAAGCTGTGTCTGATAAACCGTTTCTCACTGATATCAAAACCTTGCGCGAGCGGGCTCGCCAACACATCGAGAATGGCGCAGTTACGCAAGGCTACACAGCCGACCGGGAGACAGCTGTCAAAATCTTGAACGAAGCCCTGGCCACTGAAATTGTCTGCGTGCTCCGTTACCGTCGACATCACTTCATGGCCTCCGGCATTCATGCGGAAGGCGTGGCCGCCGAATTTCTTCAGCATTCAAATGAGGAGCAGGTCCATGCTGACGAGATCGCCGCGCGCATTGTCCAGCTAAACGGCGCGCCAGACTTTAATCCTGCCGGCTTGCTGACAAAGAGTCATGCTGAGTACGCCGAAGGGGACACGCTGCTCGATATGATCACGGAGGACCTGGTAGCGGAGCGGATTGCCATCGACAGCTATCGCGAGATGATCCAGTACTTTGGAAATGACGATCCAACCTCGCGGCGCATGCTCGAAGGCATTCTGGCGATGGAAGAAGAACACGCCGACGATCTGGTTAGCCTGCTGGAAACCGTAGGCAGCTAGCTCCCGTCCATCAGTTTTCAGCCAGTGTTAAAATCTGTAGGGGCGTCCCGTGGGCGCCCCTTTTACGTCCGATTGGGGCGCTCACGGAGGAACGCCCGTACATTAGTTCCAGCCCAGTTTGGTTGGTCCTAGATCAACGCCTGTGATATAGGTCCCCGCGCCTTTATGGCCGCTGCACTAGCGGTCGTTCACCCCCAAGGAGACTCTCATGCAAAAGGAAAGCAAGCGTCGGTTGTTCAAAAGCGGGATGGCGATTGGCCTCCTCGCTTTAATGTTGTGCACGCCGTCGCTCTCCGTTGGCTGGGGAGCCGGCGGACACATGATGGTTGCCTCTATCGCCTTGAAACGGCTTAACCCAAGAGCCAAAGCCGAGGCTATAGCGCTGCTGGCACGACCGATAAATCCCGCCACCGTCACCGCGAAAGGCAAAGACTTCGTTAACGCCGCACACTGGGCAGACGACCTCCGACCCTTCACGGAGTTTGATTCCTTCAAAGCCCTTCATTTCATCGACCAACCCTTCGCAATCGATGGCACGGCGATGCCTTCCGGCATACCTGAGCCTGACAACCTCGTCAAAGCTCTGGAGGACAACGTAAACACCCTCAAGACGAGCACGGATAAGGATGTGCAGGCCCAGGCGTTGCGCTTCATAATTCACTTTGTCGGTGACATTCATCAGCCGCTGCACTGTGCCACTAGAGTCAGTAGCGCTAACCCCGAGGGGGATCGCGGCGGCAATCTGGTGTCGATCATGATTCCGGGTAGCAACGGGCAGCTGAAGGTGACTAATCTCCACAGCTATTGGGACAGCGGCATCGGCAGCTTTCCAAAGACAGGAGCAAACTTCGCACCGCCTCCGCTTAAACAAATTGGCCCCGCCTCGATTCGAGCGATGGCAGGAAATCCCGCCACCGCTCCAAACGTGAACCTCAATGATCCGCTCAACTTTGCGGCCTGGGCTGATGAGAGCTTTGCCCTGGCAAAGAGTGTCGCCTACGAGGGCGTGAAGAACGGCGTTGAGCCGAGCGCCACGTACAATGCGGCAAGTCTGAGGGTGGTGCGGAAACGCGTCGCCTGGGGGGGTTACCGGCTGGCCGCATTGTTGAATTCCATTTGGCCCTAATCAAAGACAACGATTGAAAAATCCTATTGAGACCAGCTTTGATGCCAGGGCTTTCTACCGCGAAGCGTTTCGCCCTCAAGCCCAACCTTGCCGCCCGGCGGCTACGTTGGGTACCGGCGCACGAAGAGGACGCAACCCCATCGGGGTTGAGGCGGATTCTCATTCCATCACCGGGGTAGCCGTGGCACCCTGGGCTGTAGGCCACAGCCGCTTCGCGGTACCAGCAGTATCGCACGTTAACGCCTTCCCATAACTTCGGTGTAGAATTCGATCGGCTTCATTCCACAGTTTGAAGAAGTATTGAGCGTGATGCTTTTTATTTGAGAAGCATCACGCTTGTTGGCGTAAAAGCGCTTGGCTGAAAACCCGCCCAACGAAAAAGTTCAGGACTCGAATGCCGGGCGCCCGACGATGTGCCGCAACTGCGGCTCAATCATCGGCGCTGGGCAGAAAGACTGCGCCGTCTGCGGTGCTTCGGTGACGAACAGCGCGGGCGCGCGAACGTCTCGTCCGGGTGCCGACAACGAAACCCTCCGATTTGCCCGAGCCGTCCTCGATCGGCCTTACAAGTTCACCATAATTCTGCTGATCGCGAATATTTTCGTGTTTCTCTTGATGTGGCAGTCGAGCGGGATGACCTCAGTGGCGTTGTGGAACTTTCCCGAACAGGCCCTGTGGGCTTTTGGAGCCAAACTCAACAGTGCGATTAACGAGCAGCATCAATGGTGGCGTTTCGTAACGCCAATGTTTGTGCACGTGAATTTGCCTCATCTGCTGATTAACATGTACAGCTTGTGGGTCGTTGGGCCATACGTGGAGAAACTCTATGGCTCGGCGAAGTTCGTCGTCTTTTGGGTGGTAACAGGTGTGGCCGGGGTGGTTGCCAGTTATCTTACTCTCAGGCCGAACCTGGCCGTCGGTCCCGGACGTTTCCTTTTCAAGAACTCAGACGTTCTTTCAGCCGGCGCCTCGGGGGCCCTTTTCGGCCTGGTCGGAGTGCTGTTCGTTTTTGGCATCAAGTTTCGCCATGAGTTACCGGAAGGCTTCAGACGCGCCTTTGGAACCGGTTTGCTTCCAATGATCATGCTGAATCTCTTTATCGGATACGTGGGCCGGGGCTTCATCGACAATGCCGCGCACCTCGGTGGTTTGGTTTCTGGAGCGATACTGGCTTTCGCGGTTGACTACCGGAGGCCCGGAGAAAGATCAGGGATGGCGATCACCTGGCATGTGCTTCGGATCGCGGCGATAGCTCTTGTCGCCATTGGCTTTTGGATGACAGCGAAGCATTTTAGAGATCCACTGCCCGCCGCTATAGCTGACCAGGCAGCAGCCAGATTCGTCGAGCCCAACAACCAGAAGTTTGTTGTCTGGGCAAAAGCGATGAACGCTGCGCAGGACGCTTTTTTCGGGGCTCTGAAAGAAGGCGACGTTACCAATTCCGACAGCGCGGTCAAAGATCTGGAAAATGCGCCTTCACTTGATCCCAAAGCTGATGAGTTAAGGGAAGGACTGAAAGCGTTACTCATCAAATCAAAGGAGCTGAAAGCGCCGGTGGTAAACTCCAATCAGCCTTCTTTAAAGGGTGCGCCGGCTCAGCTTAAGGAACTAGCGCGGGACTTCGAGTTGTGGAGCAAAGAGTACAATAACTGGCTCAAGACGACGGGAAGAACCTACGGTTTGGTTGAAGTGCCGGAAGCAGGGCCCGCCAAGTAGAAGTAGATGTAACGCAAACTGTGCGGGGTCCCCGGCCGGGCAGCCCGGCTGGGGTGCTTGATAGTTTGCGATCGTTCGTCACGATCAGCTGGCAGTTCAATTAATCAGTCAACGCAAACTAATAGTTTGCGTTGAAGAAACAGGAGAATGACACGAGATGGAAATTAAGAAAGTGGGGGTCCTGGGTTGCGGATTGATGGGCTCAGGCATCGCCCAGGTTGCAGCCAGCGCAGGGTTTGAAACCGTGGTTCGCGAAGTTTCCGACGAACTGATTCAAAGAGGGTTTGTGGGAATTGAAAAATCGCTCTCCCGGTTTGCCGAAAAAGGCTCCATTACGGCCGAACAGCAAAAGGCCATTCGCGGTCGACTTTCCGGCACCACTTCTTTCGAAGATCTGGCCGACTGCGACATTGTGATCGAAGCAATCATTGAGAACCTCGAAGAGAAACGAAAAACCTATGCGGAGCTCGATCGGATTTGTAAGCCCGAGGCGATTTTCGCTTCCAACACTTCGTCCATCTCCATCACCGCGATGATGACGGCGACTTCGAACGAACGTCAGCAGCGTTTTATCGGGCTGCACTTCTTTAATCCAGTGCCCTTGATGAAGCTGGTTGAGGTGGTGCGCACGATCCTGACAGACGAAGCTGTTTATGAACAAGGGATTGAATTTGGAAAGCGGCTTGGCAAAGTTCCGGTGCGGGCAGGCGACCGGAGCGGGTTCATCGTTAACCGGCTGCTCGTGCCCTATATGCTCGATGCGATTCGCGCGCTGGAAGAAGGCGTCGGTTCGATTGTAGACATTGACACGTCGATGAAACTCGGTCTGGGTTATCCGATGGGGCCGTTTACTCTCGGCGACTTTGTCGGACTGGACACTACCTACTACATCGCGGAGATCATGTTTGATGAGTTTCGCGAGAAGCGTTTTGCGCCGCCGCCCTTATTGAAACGAATGGTGCTGGCTGGTTTATACGGACGCAAGTCGGGCCGTGGATTTTATGATTACACGACAGACCCAAAGAACCCGACTCCGATGAGTCTGGTTTAAGACGAGTCAAGCATCAGACGCGCGCCGGAGCAGTAGCCCGACCCGTGCGGGAGGGCTCCGCACCGTTCGTTTTCACCAGGTCGAAAAGGGTGGAGAACCTTCCTCAATTGAGCGCTACTATTCGACTAACATCATGACTGTCACCATTGAAGAACACGCTTCGCACGTTGTCTTGACCCTCGATCAGCCCGCCAAGCTAAACGCACTCTCGGCCGTAATGATCCAGGAGCTGAGCCAGGCTCTTGAGCAAATCGAAACTCGTTCCAAAGTGCGCTGCGTTATCCTCACCGCCACCGGAGACAAGGCTTTTTGTGCCGGCACAGACATCGGGGAACTAACCCAACTCAAGGAGGACGAAGCACGCAAAGTTTCTGAACGGGGCCAGGCACTTTGTAATCAGATCGAAAATTGCGCCGTGCCGGTGATCGCTGCCATCAATGGAATCGCGGCTGGGGGTGGTTGCGAATTGGCGCTCGCCTGCCATATTCGGCTCGCTTCAGTTAACGCACGCTTCAGTTTACCTGAAGCGAAGCTTGGGATAATTCCGGGTTACGGCGGCACACAGCGGCTAGCGCGTGAGATTGGAACCGGACGAGCGCTCGAGATGATACTGACCGGAAAAACGGTTGAGGCTAAGGAGGCCCTCCAAATTGGCTTGGTCAATCGCCTTACCAGCTCCCGCGACTTGTTAACCGAAGCTGATTCGTTGGCCGGTGAAATTGCGGGGCTTGCTCCGCTGGCAATTCGCGCCTGCCTCAAGGCCGTGACGCTCGGAGTTGATCTACCTCTCGCGGAAGGCCTGGCTTTGGAAGCTGAGCTCTTCGCCGCTCTTTTCGCCACCGATGACATGCGCGAAGGCACTCGCGCCTTTCTGGAAAAACGCGCACCCGTCTTCAAAGGACGTTGAGAGACCGCCGGGCTTTCGCCCAAGCACACATATCAGAACCACGACGCGTCGGGGTAGCGACCGGGTAAAGTTTGTCAGTGGCGACTAACGGTAGGACTCTCACTTCTCGTATGGATGCGCACGGCCCTCGTCGCTAGCGAGACTGTTTGAAAACTAAGAAATCCCACCAACGGAAGTGGGTGGATGGTTCAGATCCGGCCTACAGCCGAAGCGGTAAACCGAGGTCTTGAATTCCACCAACGGAAGTTGGTGGATTGTTCAGATCCAACCTGTTCGTCCAGGTTAGCGGAGAGCATGACACTGAAGTCCGCTTTGAATGCGGTGTCTCTTGGTTTTGGAGGCCGGATCTGAACCATCCACCAACTCCCGTCGGTGGGATTCCGAAGTTTTAAAGGCGTCTCTTCGTAGGTTGGATCTGAATAATCCACCCCCTCCCGTGGGTGGGATTTCAGAGTTTACCCACAGTCGCTAATCCTTTGGGTTCCGACGGGACGCGCTTCGCGGATCCGCTCGCAACCGCTCGCGGTTCTCTAAGACCGCTAACTTGCCGCTCTGAAACGCATCCCCTATACTGCGAAACGCCCTTGCAAATGAAAGTAAAGGGCAGGAATTCGGAGCCACTCGGTCTTGCAGCCAATCATTCACGAAGGTCAACTTGATGGTCAGGGATTTCGTTTCGCGATTGTTGCCAGTCGTTGGAACGACTTCATCAGCTCCCGATTGGTCGAAGGCGCCCTCGATGCATTGAACCGTTTAGGCGCGAATGAACAAGCTGTCGATCTATATCGGGTACCCGGCGCTTTCGAGCTTCCCCTGTTGGCTTTGAAACTCGCCGGATCGGGAAAGTTTGACGCAATCATTTGTTTGGGCACGATTATTCGTGGCCAAACGCCGCACTTCGAGTACATCACGGCGGAGGTTACTCGCGGGATCGGAGAAGCTGGATTGCAAACCGGAGTGCCGGTAGTTTTTGGAGTAGTAACTGCCGACACGGTGGACCAGGCAATTGATCGCGCAGGCGTGAAACTGGGAAACAAGGGCTTTGAAGCCGCCACCACGGCGGTTGAGTTGGTTAATCTTTATAAGACAATGAAAAGTGATGGGTGAAAAGTGATAAGCAAGATGTTGTTCTCGCTTATCGCAAACACTTGTCACTTTTCCCTTTTCACTTTTTACCGTTTACTTTTCACTGGTGTTTTATGGGTTCGCGACGTAAGGCGCGTGAGTGCGCCTTGCAAATGCTCTTTGCGGCTGATGTTGCCGACGCTGTCCCGGAAGACGTTTTACGTCTCTACTGGGCGCATTTAGGCGACGCCGATGTCGAGGAGGCGGCGCGGGATTTTGCGACGCGCCTCGCGAGCGGAACACTCGCGCACCTCGACAGCCTCGACGAACGAATTCGTTCGCGAGCGGAACACTGGCGCATCCCGCGTATGGCGATTGTAGATCGCAACATCCTGCGCCTCGCTGTTTACGAGTTTCTTTACGAACCTACCCCGCGAACCGTCGCCATCAACGAAGCCCTGGAAATTGCCCGCCGCTTTTCAACTTACGAAGCCACCCAGTTCATCAACGGCATTCTCGATGCGATCAAGCGCGACCTGGATGAGCAACAGCCGCAACAAAACATCCAACCTGAGGAACCGGAAGAATCACCGGATGATGAAGCGACGGAATAAAGTAGTTTCGAGTTTCGAGTTTCAAGTTTCGAGTTAAAAAACTGGTTGGTCTACTTCCGCGAAAAAGACACTTCGAAACTTGAAACTCAAAACTCGAAACTTTTGTTTTCCATCCGTTTACCATTTACTATCCACCTGTGGACCAAATTCAACGCGAATTTCTGATCGAGATTGAAGAACTTGTCGAGCACCTCTGCGCCGATCTCGATGAATTACGCACCCGCACATCGGGTGACCGGTCCGAGCGCCAGGTGCGCCAGTTAATCGACCGTATTTTCCGCAGGGTGCACAGCATTAAGGGCTCGGCAGCGGCAAGCGGGCTCGATCCGGTGAACCGGATCGCACATCAACTTGAAAACGTGCTCGAGCAAGTACGTGTCGGGCGGATCAATGTCGACACCCCCTTGCTCGACACTTTTGCAGCTGCCGCAGATGCCCTGGCCGAGAGTCTTAGTCTCGCGGCTTCCGGAGGGGAAGAAGTCTCCCGTAGCGCACTTTTAAAACGGCTCGAAGCGACCACCCGGGCGAGCACGAGCGGGCCGAGCGTAACTCCGGAAGCCGTCCTCGAAAGAATTCCGCCTGAAATCTGGCAATCACTGAATGAACCGGAAAAGCATCGTCTGGCGAGCGTGGTTGAGGAAGGGAATTTGCTCTTTGTGGTCACGACCAGCTTCGATATGAGCGACTTTGACCGGCAGTTCTATCTTCTTAAAGAGAAACTTGCAGAACATGGGGAGGTCGTATCAACGTCGCCAACAGTTGACGAAAAACTTCCGGAGAAGATCAACTTCCGTGTCCTCTATGCAAGCGATGAAACGATTGAAAATTTGGAGGCAAGTGTGGTCGACTTCCCTGATGTGGGTTTCACGTCGATTACAAACGCCGATTTTAATACTCCGAAGACTCCAGTATCGACGTTCGCTTCCGTTTCGTCTCTCTCAAACTTTGTCCGCGCGGATTTGGACAATCTCGATCGCCTGATTTCATCAACCCACGAACTTTTTCGCACCGCCGCCGGCGCCCTGGATCTTGCCCTGGCAATCAACGCAAACGCGCCCGAAAAACTTCAGGAGCTGCGACAGTTGAATGAGCAGGTCAGAAAGGGTTTCCTGGGCGTTGAAGATGATCTCATCAACCTGCGCCTGGTGTCGCTTGGTGCAACCCTGCAGCGCGCTGCGCGTGCAGGCCGGGCTGCGGCCCGCTTAGCAGGAAAAGAGATCGATTTCGAAATTGTTGGAGGCGAACTTCGTATCGACAAATTGCTTGCCGATGCGATCGCCGATCCACTCCTCCACCTTGTTCGCAATGCCGTAGACCACGGGATTGAAAGTGCTAGCGCGCGCCTCCATGTTGGCAAAAACAGCCGCGGTCGCGTTCGCATCGTAGCGGTCAGCGAAGGCAGCCAATCGCGTGTAGGCGTGATGGATGACGGCAGGGGCATCGATCCGCTCGAGGTCGCGGACGCGGCAAAGCGATTGGGGCTCGCGGCAACCGGCGCCGCGCATGATATCGAGCGAATCGATATCGACCGGAGCCTACGCCTGATCTTTCGACCGGGATTCACAACTCTCGACTCCGCATCAGAAGTTTCTGGTCGTGGTGTGGGGCTCGATGTAGTCGAAACTGCGATTGAGCAAGTTGGTGGTGAGCTTCGAGTTTCCACTGAACCAACTCGAGGTACGACGTTTGAGATTCGCCTGCCGGTGACCTTTGGGCTGGTAGCCACAAATGTAGTTGTCTCAGCGGGCAATCGTTACTGCATCCCGGCCGTCCAAACTCTAGGCATCGATGCTATTGATGTTATCGACGGTTCCTCTGGCGCCAATCAACTGCGGCAAGTTTCTATGCGCGATCTCCTTGACCAACCTGAAGCGCCGGAGGATTCGAGCCCCTTACATCTGATCACCTGCCGGTTCGAAGATGAACGCGCCGGCATGAGCAATCAGGAATTGAGATTTGTGGGAATTGTTGTTGATCGTGTGGAGGAACCACAAGAAGTGCTGGTTAGGAATCTCGGTCGCCATGCTGGTCGCTGGTACGGCATTGCCGGAGCAACGGAGTTGCGCGATGGAACGGTCGCGCTGGTACTTGATTTACCTCGTCTACTGAGTAGCTGAGGTGAAGGCTAACCGAAGCACAATCGTAGTTCCCGTCAAATCGCTTTGAGCTAGTGTCCCGTTTCTAAAGTACACGCGAATTAGTGGCTCGGTTTTTAGTCCCGGAGGGACGAAATGTTTATAGAACCACGAGCCCCAAAGAACCGCTTCTCCAGCGGAGCGAGATGTTCCTTTTGGTTAGACCAATACATTGCGCTCCTACGGAGCCCTGGCGGTGCTTTCCGCGAGTTAGCTATAAACATTTGGCCGCTCTGCGGCCTAGGCCCGATTTTGTCAGCGAACTTTAGAAACAGAACACTAGGTTAGTGCTCACTTTCCTCAGACCTAGACACTAAGACCAGTCCATTTTCGGAGTCATTGTGTGCCATTTGGTGGCGCGCTCGTAAGCCAGCGCTACACGCAGTGGCGCGCCCTCGTCGTAGAGTCCGCCAGTGAACATAATTGATTGCGGCAGACCGGTCTTGGGAAATCCGCAGGGCACGCAAACTGCCGGATGCCCGGTGAGATTAGTCACCAGCAAACTGGCGCTTCCGGGAGCCGGCGAAACAAACACATCCCATTTCGACATCAGCCCCTCCATCTGGCGCATCAGGAGCGTGCGGGCGCGTTGTGCCCTGATGTACTCAACCGCAGGAATGAAACGTGAACTACGAAAAGTGTTGGGCCAGTCGTTTGGCTCCTGTCCCGACAGCTGATCGATGCCTTTATCTCTAGTCAGATCGTCAAACGCGGTTGCCGCTTCAGCCACCAGAATTATCCGGAGTGCTGCTGCCGAGAAGGGCGGCAAGGCTATCGGCTGGAGGTTAGCCCCGGCGGATTTCAAGTCGTCAAGAGCCTGCTGGTAAATGGCCTTTCGTTCCGGATCCTGCTGCTGGTCAAATTCTGTTTTCAGGTA
>Ga0180121_10001326_pt1 | contig 10504 bp, 6 predicted proteins | sample AntDrymUQ5402106_2_FD_129676 | JGI IMG/M metagenome (GOLD analysis project Ga0180121, IMG submission 129676) | Polar desert sand microbial communities from Dry Valleys, Antarctica - metaG UQ540 (21.06) (version 2) (version 2) | ecosystem: Environmental > Terrestrial > Soil > Desert | place...
CCGCTGCGAGCGCGGCGCCGGCGAACACACCGGTGAAGACGGACAGCTGCCATGCCCCGACCACGATGGCGAGCCCAACGGCCAGTCCTGCCAGGATCGGCACGACGAGCCAGAGGCCGGTGTCGAAAGACGTCGTAACGACGAGCTCGAACGCCGGCCACGCACGTTCGAGGTAGCCGAAGCTACCGAGATACCCAGAGTCCGGGCCATCGGACGGCAGCCCCTTCTCCATGAACCAGACTCTCCACGGCAGGGTGATCGCGAAGGCGACGCCCACGGCGATGGCCAGCCGCGGCCAGAGTGTGCGGCGCTCCTTGAGTGACGCGGCGAAGCCCGCGAGGAAGACGCACGCGACGAGGAGAATCCCCTCGCGCTTGGTGAGGATCGACCCAGAGAGGAGCATCGTGGCGGTCGCCAGTTGCCAGTCCTGCCGCTCCTCGAGCCACAAGACAACAAGGAGCGCGGCGATAGCGACGAGATACGCAAGAGGGACGTCCGCGTTCACCGAAACGAACTGGTAAACGAGGCTCGGCATCACGAGGACGACGAGAAGCAGCGGAAACAGGATGGCCTGCCGAACTCTCGTTGCGAGCAGGCCGATCACTGCCCCGACGAAGCCGACCGCGTAGAACCAGTACTGGAGATGCAGGGTCGAAGCGTCGGCCGATCCCATGGCGTGGAACGCAAGTCCGTGCAGTGCCGGCAGGCCTGGTGGATACGACGGTGTCCACGGGGGGAGAGCGAAGAGGAACTCGGTATCCAGCTCTCCGAAGAAGTACAGAGCCTTGGCCTTCGGAACCCAGAAGGCCCAGCCGTCCCACTCCAGCCCGATGCTCGCTAGCCGCCCGGCGCGGAAGAGCGCCTCGAGGAAGACGACGATCGCTGCGACGAACAGCGCCACGAACAGCGAGAGGCCGGGTACACGCACTCTCTGCGCCGGGAGAGTCGGCCGAGGGTTACCTCGAAGAGCCCCGAGCCCGACCCCCGTGAGGAAGATGGCTGCCCCGCTGGCCGCAGCCGTCGCGAGGGTGAGCGGTAGACCGACCACGAGCGCGAGCGTGAGCGTGATCATCATCGTCGCGAGACCCAATAGATAGGCAACTCCGGCCAGACGGAGGAGATCGGACCAGAAGCGCCAACCGCCAAGGCCCCAGAGGAGGCCCGACCCGACTCCGAAGACAAGGATGTTGTAGGTCGCGAGACCTCCTATCGCGCGGAGGGTCACGACCTCACCTTCCCGAACACGAGACCATCTCCCTCGTCGGAGAGAATTCGAAGGCGCCCGAGAGTCGCGGCGTCGCAGCCGAAGCAGAAGATCCAACGTGCCTCCTCGGATGAGGTCTGCCGCCTGGGCAGGAGGAAGCCGTTCAGGAAGTACTGGGCCCAGTACGAGTATCCGGTCTCCGCGTACCGTCGACCTCTGACAACGCGATAGGAGGCGTCTGCGGGCATGGACAGGCGCGCGTCCTCGAAGACCTTTCCGCTGCCGGCGACCACAGGTTCGGGATAGACGCGCTCCCGATAGTCGAACGCATGGTTTCGGTCTGCCGCGCTGTCGTACACGCCAAGGGTGTCGTCGAACTTGAGCACCCCGAAGATGGCAGCCGCCCCCACGCAGAGAACGACGCCCACTCGGACGGCGACCGCTAGGAACGCCCGAGCCGTCCGCGCCCTCGCGCTACCCAAGCGAGGATCGGCCTCTGTTGCGGGGTGATCGACGTCCACGCGAAGCCTTCCGAGGGTAGCTACCGAAGACGGACGCCGACCCGATCACCTCTCGACGATCTCCACGATCGCATCCCGTACGCGCTCCGCGGCGCGGCCGTCGACTTCTCCGACGACCTCGCGGACGGCGCGTCGCCGCTTCTCGTTCAACTCCTCAGGGCTTGCGAGAACACGCTCGATGCCGGTGACCACCTGCTCGAAGCTCTCGGCCGTGTGGAAAGCGCCGGATGCGGCGAGCTCCCGATAGTGCTCGCCGATCACGTTCTTCGCGGCCCACGACTCGCCGGGTGACGCGCCTTCGTCGTACAGGACGCACACGACCGGGCGATCGTTGACGAGAGCGTCGAGCAGGATCGTTCCTGCATTGCAGACGACTGCGTTGCCATGCTGGAGCAGGATCGCAAGCTCCTCCAGGTCGGTGTAGCTCGGCTCCTGCACGAAGACGCCCTCCCGGCCGAGCGCTGCGCCGAACCGCTCACGCCATTCCTTGTCGCGCGGGTGGGGCCGGAAGAGAAGTTGAAAGCGATCCCGTGCGCTCTCTTCCCACCAGGAGAGAAGACGCTCGACGAAGCGCCCCTCGTACGGCGCGTTCGTCGGCGTGTTCCCCATGACGAGCACGAGCGGGACACTCGGGTCGAGGCCGTACCGGAGCACGAGCTCCTCGAAGTCGGCGCGTGGACGAGCGCGCTGGAAGATGTCGGTCTGCGGCCAGCCGGTCACTCGCACACGCCTTGAGGCGATGTCGTGATACCGGCGCAGGTCGTCCTCCATGACTCGGTTCTGGACGATGTACAAGTCGCAATACGGCGAGATGACCCCTTTTCCGACCGTGTGATCCCAGCTCGCGACATGAGCGATCACGGGTAGCCCGAGGCGCCGGGCCGCGATGAGAAACGGGACGGCGTTCCTCGGCTGGACGTTACTCAGCACCAGCGCCGAGCACTCGCGCTCCATCGTCTCGAGGAGCTTGCGAGGCATGTGCCTATGGGCGCTGAAGTGCCAACGCTGCATGGCGCGCTCGAGGAAGCTCCAACGTGGCAGCGGTCCCTCGCGATCGGAGTCGAGCATCCAGTTCGGGTGCCCTGGCTCCATGCGCTCGAGGTGGAAGCCGTGCCTGTGGTTCAGGCGGATCGCGAGCGGGTGGTAGCCGATCCAGCGGTCGAGCCGGGCATCGAGCCTGCTCGTGACAGCGTGGTCGTCGCCGGCAAGCAGCTCGTCGCCGAAGAGCACCGGGGTGTCCCCAAGCCGCCCGCTCCATTCGGCTGCCTCTTCTCGAGAGACCAGGAAGACCGCAGAGAGCCTGCCGCCGAGTCGCTCGCGCAGCGCGTCCACGACCCCGCCGTCGAAGAACATGCGGATCGAGAGCTGGTCGGGAAGGACGAGCCAGGTCCGCTTCATGTGCGAACAGCGAGCTGTGCGGCGATGCGCCCGGCGAGCGAGGCGCCGTCGAGCTGGTGGAAGCCAAGCACCTCCTCGGGCGTTCCGCACGCCGGCCAGCCCTCCACCCCGTAGACCGTGACCTCGCGGCCGACGAGCACCCGGCGCATGGCATCCCCGAGCGCGCCGACGGGAGCGTGGTCCTCGAGAACCAGAACGTGCCGGTACCGCGCGATCTCCACCGACACCCAGTCCGGGTCGACGCGGTTCAGCCAGGGCATGTTCACAACGCGCAGATCGACGCCGTCGCCGGCGAGACGCTCGGCGGCGACGAGCGCCTCGTGCAGCAGCACCGGGCCGTAGGCGAGCAACACGGCGTCCTCACCATCACGGAGCACGGCCCCCCAACCGACGGTCGGCTCGTAGCCGGCAGGAAGCTCGATGTCACGAGGAGAGGGTCCGATCGCAAGCCGAATGGCGACGTTGTCACCGGCCTCCTCGACCGCCCAGCGCAAGAGCGCGCTCGTCTCGTCGGAGCTCCCCGGCTGCACGATCGTCATGTTCGGCAGCGCACCGAGCAGCGAGACGTCGCGAATGCTCTGGTGCGATTTGCCCGGGCCGGCTGGTATCAGGCCCGCGTAGTGGAGCGCGTACACGACCTTCGAGCCCTCGCTCGCCTGGTTGTAGATCTGCTCGTTCGCGCGGGACGCGAGAAACGACGCGAACGAGTTGACGACCGGAAGGAAACCGTTGCGCGCGAGCCCGGCGGCCGTCGAGACCATGTCCTGCTCCGCAATCCCGCACTCGATGAACCGGTCCGGAAAGGCGAGCTCGAAGCCGCGAATGCGGCAGTCGGAGGCAAGATCGGCGTCGAGCACGACGAGGCGGTCGTTCGTCTCGGCGAGCTCGACGAGCGCGTCTCCGTACGCCTCGACCACGTACTCGTTCGTGGTCTTCTGGAGCGGTGCCCCCGCCCCGCTCGCAGGCTCCCCCTCGAGCGAGTAGCTGCCGTCGTCGCGAGGCTCCCTTCCATCCACGAGCTCGAGCGGGCCGAGCCCGAGCTCTTCGAGCCCCGCCCCGATGCTCGCGACGAGCTCGTCACGAGCGCGCTCGAAGTCGTCGTCGCTCGGAGCACCAGCGTGCCACCGGTAGTAGCCGCCTCCCTCCGCGAGAGCGGCCGACCGCTCCATGAACGAGACGCCCTTGCCCTTGATCGTCCGTGCGATCAGCGCGTTCGGGCGCTCGTCCACCGCACCGAACGACGCGAAGGCCTCGCGGAGCTCTGCGTGGTCGTGGCCGTCGCACGTACGGACGTCCCAGCCGAACGCGCGCAGCTTCTCCTCGAGATCGCCGAGCGAGACGATCTCCTCCGTGAGCTTGTCCGACTGCAGCTCGTTGCGATCGATGATCACCCACAGCGTCCCCAGCGCCTCGTGGGCTGCGGCCTGAATCGCCTCCCAGTTCTGGCCCTCTTGGAGCTCGCCGTCGCCGGTCATGACCACGACCCGGCCGCCCAGGCCGAGGCTCCATTTTGCCCACGCGATGCCGCGCCCCTTGGAGATGCCCATGCCGAGGGAGCCGGAGTTCGCCTCGATCCCAGGTATACGGACGTCGGGATGCCCGTCGAGGCCGCCGAGCCGGCGCAGGCGAAGGAGCTGCTCCTGCGGGATCACGCCGAGCGCGTACAGCGCCGCGTAGAGGCCTGGGACGTCATGTCCCTTCGAGGAGAAGAAGACGTCGCGCTCCGGATGGTCGAAGCCGAGCTCGGCGACGTTGAGCTCCTCGAAGAGCAGATGCACAAAGATGTCGAGCGCGCTGAAGCTCGAGCCGAGATGGCCCGAGCCGGCGCGCTTGATGGCGACAAGCGTGTTGAGGCGGCACATGTCCGCGAGAAGCGCCAGGCGGGCGTCGGCGTCGACCTCTGCCGCGTCGCGTACGCGATTCAGCTCGGAATTCGGGATCAGGGCCAGGTCAGGCATGTGCGGCACGAGAGTATTCGTTCGCGCCCGCTCTTCTCCCCAGGAGGCCGACCGCGGCGAGGAGGATGAAGGCAGGCGTCACCGGCACCGAATACTCGGCCACGGCGTAGACGGCGAGCGAGGTGGAGAGGAGGACCAGCAGAGCTCCACCCGCGAGCGTCAGCGGGACGGCGAGCCCGCGCGGACGGCGGACCAGCCCGGCCAGCAGCCCGACGAGAAGCCAGAGCACGGGCCGCGGGAACCAGCGCGAGGCGCTGTTCAGCCGGTCGACCCACTCGGCGCGAGCCGAGCGATCGGGAAAGCCGTCGAGCAAACCGTCGACGCGACGGTCGATCTCGGCCGCGCGCGCCGCGTCGGCCGGCCTCGAGAAGACGACCTGGTGCTCGGTCGGCGATGTCCAGACCTCGCGGATCCGCCCGTCCGGCGTCGTGATGTAGCCCGACTGACGCGCGGCTGGGATCGGTTCGCCCTCCCCTGGCACCGGCAGCTGCCGGTTTGCGACGGGTGCTCGTGTGCTCGGGGCCGCTCCCGTGTCGGTCAGGGGCACATAGAGCGGCCAGACGACCAGGTTGCGAAGGTCGCGCGCGACCCCCCGCGCGTACGTGCCCGGATGCGCGAGCACCGCCTCCCGCCCGACGCGGGCGAGGTGCCGGTAGTCGTCGTCCCAACCCCACACGCGGTCGGAGAGGCCTGTGAGGTCCTCGTGCATGCGTGCACTCCCCGAGGAGAAGAACTGCTCGAGGTCGATCTCGTAGGAACGGTAGGGCTCGAACGGCAGAAGGTTCCGGGCTACCGCACGCTCGAGCTCACGTGTGGCGGGACCGTTGTCCGGCTTCACGATGTTGTCGGCGACGAACGCGCGGAACAGCGGAAGCGTCGCTCCGCCCCCGCGCGCCAGCGTGAAGTCGTCGGCCCGGACGGCGTTGTGCGCCGCCCAGGCGATCAACGGGAGGACCGCAGCCAGCGCGAACGCGGCCGAGCCCTGGAGACGCGTGCGCCAGGTCGTCCCCGCAAGCAGCGGAACGATCGCGAACAGGAGCAGCACCTGGGCGACTGGACGGACGAGGATTAGACCCGAAACGCCTGCGCCGAGCGCCACCGCGCGGGCGGCGTTGGGTTTCTCGACCGCCCGTGCGAGCAACCAGGCGACGAGCGCGAACGCCGCCGCGAACACGGCGTCGCTCGAGAGCTGATGGAACAGCACCACGTATCCGGGGTAGAGGAGCAGCGCCGCTGCAGTCGTGATTGCCGCCGCAGGCCCGAATCGTCTGGCAACTGCGCACCAGGCCAGGATCGAGAGCGCGTAGAGAACAGCGGCGCCTATTTCTGCAACGATCGCGCCGCCCTCGAGCAGCCCACCCACGGCGAGTGGTGTTCCCGGCGTCCGGGACGCGAGTGCGTACGGGTACACGACGTGCTCGTCGAAGAGCTGTGCGTAGATGACGAGATATCGCCCGAGATCACGTCCCGCTCCCAGCGGGAGGGCGATGGAAACCATGGCGTAGACACCGAGTCCGGCCGCGATGAGTGCCGGAGCCGCCAGACGCCCATCAGCAAACCGCTCGACGGAGCGCCACGCGCGGTCGAGCCTCGACACTGCGCCAGCCTAGCCTGCATGACGACTGCCTCACTGGGCCGGTGCTCCCGTCGGTGTCCCATCGGTGTCAGACACCGTTTTCTGTCAAGGGCAATTTGCACCGAATCGGCACATACTTATCCACAGGCTCGCACCGCGACCAACTCCTCGGCACCACTGGAGCAGGCGGTCCCGAGTCGTTCGCTGGACACGTGTTCAAGAGCGATGTCTCAAGAGCCCGCTCGAGAGGCGTGTCTGACACCGCCCTATCGACGTTATGTCACTGGCGCGGTGACAAGCACGCCTTGGGGCTCGCGGCCGCGAAGCGGACGCCTTCAGGGATTTTCGCGCGGCCGGAATCCGCGCGAGCGGATTGTGGTCTTGCGCCAGTCCCGTGCTACGGTCGGCGGCGCTTTTCGCGATGGCCCCCGACCCCGAGATCACCGTTGTCATCCCCTGCCTGAACGAGGAAGAGGCCGTCGGGAACGTCGTCGACCAGGCGCTCGAAGGGATCCGGCGCTCGGGTCGCACTGGCGAGGTCATCGTCGTGGACAACGGCTCCGAGGACCGCTCGGCAGAGGTCGCCGCGGCGCGCGGGGCACGCGTCGTCATCGAGCATCGCCGCGGCTACGGCAGCGCGTACCTGACCGGACTCGAGCAGGCGCGGGGCGCGTACATCGTCATGGGCGACGCCGACGAGACGTATCCACTCCAGGAGCTCGCTCCCTTCGTCGACCGGCTCGAACAGGGCGACGACCTCGTCATGGGCTCCCGCTTCAAGGGGACGATCCACGGCGATGCGATGCCGTTCCTGAACCGCTTCGTCGGGAACCCGATCCTGACCGGGATGCTCAACCTCTTCTTCGGCGTCAAGGTCTCGGACGCCCACTGCGGGATGCGCGCCATCCGCAAGGACGCCGCGGCGAAGCTCGACCTCCACTCGACGGGGATGGAGTTCGCGTCGGAGATGGTCTTCAAGGCCTACAGCCGCGGCCTGGCGGTCAGCGAGATCCCCATCGACTACTTCCCGCGGATCGGGGAGTCGAAGCTGAACCGTTTCTCCGACGCCTGGCGGCACGTGCGCTTCATGCTCCTGTACAGCCCGAGCTGGCTGTATCTCGTGCCCGGCAGCATCCTCATCCTGCTCGGGCTTGCGGGCATGCTCGTGCTCGCGAGCGGGCCCGTAGACGTCTTCGGTCGAACTTGGCAGATCCACACGATGCTCGGGTTCGTCGCCGTGACGCTGATCGGCGCGCAGGTGATCCAGCTAGGCGTCTTCGCGCGGACCTACGCGCGCGTCCGCATCGGAGAGCACGACCCGCTCCTGGAGCGACTGGGACGGGGCGTTCGCCTGGAGCACGGACTGCTTGCCGGAGGAGGGCTCGTCCTCCTTGCCATCGGAGGCCTCGCCGCGATCGGCACCGAGTGGGCGGTGGAGGGCTTCGGCGATCTCGGACGAGCCTACGAGACGGCGCTCCTCGCGACGACGCTCGGGCTCGGCATGCAGGTGATCTTCGGCGCGTTCTTCCTCGCTCTGCTGACGATGCCGCTGCGTCGCCGCTAGCCGTCGAGGATTGAGCTGCCGATGAATGAGAAAAGCGATGCGGCAGCGAAGCGGACGCCTTCGAGGCAGTTCACGCGATCCGAGTTCGCGGGAGCGGATTCGGATCTTGCGCAGAGCACTGGCTATGTCGCCCTGAACGAGCGCCCCCATGGCGGGCACATGAAGCTGCTCGCCCTCGTCGGCTCGGGGAAGCGTGTGCTCGACGTCGGCTGCTCGAGCGGGTACCTCGCTCGGCCCCTGGTCGAGCGTGGCTGCACGGTGGTCGGGATCGAGCTGGACGACACGGCGGCCGAGTCTGCGCGAGAGGTGTGCTCCGAAGTCCTGGTTGGCGACGCCGAGACGATGGAGCTGCCGTTTCCCGAAAGCTCGTTCGACGTGATCCTGTGCGGCGACCTGATCGAGCACCTGCGGGCGCCCGAGCTGTTCCTGGCTCGTGTGCGTCCACTGCTCCGCGAGGAGGGCCGCCTCGTCCTGACGACGCCGAACGTGGCGAACTGGACGATGCGCCTCGGCCTCCTGGCGGGTCGCTGGCGTTACACGGAGCGCGGGATCCTCGATCGCACGCACCTGCATCTGTTCACGCGGAACACGCTCGTCGAGACGCTCGAACGCGCGGGGTATCGCATCGTCGAGCTCGACTACACCGTCCCGGTCCCGGGCGTCGGAGCGCCGTCCATGGAACGGGCCGCCCACGCACTCGGACGCGCGCGACCTTCGCTCTTCGCGTACCAGTTCGTAGTAGCTGCGACTCGCGTCCGATGATCTCCGTCGTCATCCCCGTCAAGGACGGCGGCCTCGATCTCGTCCGCTGCCTGGAGGCCATCGCGCGCCAGCAGGTCGACGAGGAGGTCGAGGTCGTCGTGATCGACTCCGGCTCCACCGACGGCAGTGCCGAGCGAGCGCGGCGGCTCGGCGCGCGGGTGCACGAGATCCGGCCCGAGGAGTTCAGCCACGGAGGAGCGCGCAACCTCGGCGCCGAGCTCGCCCGCGGCGACACCCTGGTCTTCACGTCGCAGGACGCCTCTGCCACGGACGAGCGCTGGCTCGCGTTGCTGGTCGCTCCGCTCCGTGATCGCGCCGAGGTCGCCGGCGTCTACGGGCGCCAGCTCCCGCACGAGGAGGCGATCCCGTCGGAGCGCTACTTCCTCGACTTCCTGTACGGATCCGAGCATCGCACGCAGCGCCTCGTCGACCCCGACCGGCTCAGCTTCGAAGCGACGCTCTTCTCGAACGTGAACTCCGCGGTGCCGAGGGCGGTCCTGGAGCGCTATCCGCTCGCCACCGACGTGATCATGAGCGAGGATCAGGAGTGGTCGAGGCGGGTACTGCTCGCGGGGCTCGAGATCGTATACGAGCCACGTGCTGCGGTTCGTCACTCGCACGCCTACACGGTCACGAGCGCGTTCAGACGCTTCTTCGACTCTGGGGTCTCTGCCGACCGCGCGTACGTGAGCGAAGCGCCATCGTCTCGCGTCGCCCTGCGCGAAGCCGGCTTTCGCTATGCGCTCGGCGAGGTCTCGTGGCTCTGGCGCACGGGCCATCGACGCTGGCTTCCCTACGCCGCTGTCTACGAGTCGGCCAAGTTCGCGGGCCTGCAGCTGGGGCTCCGGCACCAGCGGATTCCACTCCCCGTCAAACGGCGGCTCTCCGGCCTCGAAGGGCACTGGAGCGGCCGGGAGCCTGCGCGCAATCTCCCGCTCGGACGCTCTCATCCACGGATCTGCCTCGTCTATGACCATCTCTTCCCGCAGACGGTCGGCGGCGCGGAACGGTGGATGCGCGACCTCGCGCTCCACGTCGCCGCCACCGGACACGACGTGACGTACGTGACCATGCGTCACTGGGACTCATCGGAGCGCCCATCTCTCGCTGGGGTGCGCGTGCTCGGGCTCACACCCGCCGGTCGCGTGTACCGGCGAGAGCGGCGCACGCTGCTGCCGCCGCTTCGCTTCGGGCTCGCCGTCGCCAGGCACCTGTGGCGTCACGGCTCCGAGTACGACATCGTCCACATGGCCTCGTTCCCATACTTCCCGCTCCTGGCAGCCAGTGCGATCGGGCGTCGCCGCAAGTACGAGCTCGTCGTTAACTGGATCGAGGTATGGACGAAGGACTACTGGCGCCGCTACGCGGGAGAGCTGATCGGCACGACCGGCTGGCTCGTGCAAGGAGCCTGCGTGCTCCTGCCCCACACCGCGTTCTGCTTCTCGCGGCTTCACGCCGAGCGGCTCGTGGCCGCCGGCTACTCGGGGACACCCGTTCTCCTTCCAGGTCTCTATGCCGATC
>Ga0180121_10001327_pt1 | contig 10501 bp, 6 predicted proteins | sample AntDrymUQ5402106_2_FD_129676 | JGI IMG/M metagenome (GOLD analysis project Ga0180121, IMG submission 129676) | Polar desert sand microbial communities from Dry Valleys, Antarctica - metaG UQ540 (21.06) (version 2) (version 2) | ecosystem: Environmental > Terrestrial > Soil > Desert | place...
ACGGAAATCGCGATTGCGTCCGACGACGCGGCCGAAGTCAGGCGCGTGACGCTGACCAACCATTCGCTGCAGCCACGCGACATCGAGCTCACAAGCTATACGGAAGTGGTGCTCTCGCCCCCTGATGCGGATCGTGCGCACCCGGCATTCGGAAACCTTTTCGTGCAAACCGAGTGGCTGCAGGCCAACGCCGCGCTGCTCGCGACACGCCGGCCACGTGCGGCGACGGAGGCGAGCATGTGGTGCGCGCACGTCGCGTCCGCGGGTCCCGAACTGATCGGCGAGGTCACCTGCGAAACGGACCGCGCGAAGTTCGTGGGTCGAGGCAGGTCGGTGAGAAACGCGATTGCGCTCGATGAAGACGCTGCGCTTTCGGGAACGGTCGGCGCCGTGCTCGATCCGATTTTTTCGCTCCGGGTGCGAGTGCGCGTTCCTCCTGGCTCGAGCGCCCAGGTCGCGTTCACCACTTTCGTGACAGAGGGACGGGAAAGGGCGATCGAGCTGGCCGATCTCTACCACGATCCCTACAGCGCGCGTCGTGCGCTTGACCTCTCGTGGGCGCAGGCGCAGGCGGAGCTCCGCGATCTCGGCATCGCGCCGGCTGACGCCGCGCTGTATCAGGATCTCGCCGGCCACCTGCTCTTTCCCCATCCGGGGTTCCGCCCGCCGCAGAGCGCCGTTGAGGAGAATCGCCTCGGGCAGCAGGCACTCTGGGGCCTTGGGGTGTCCGGCGACTGGCCGATACTGCTGGCGACAATCGAGACGTCAGTCGGGTTGCCGAGCGTGAGGCAGCTGCTGCGCACGCACCACTACTGGCGGTTGAAGGGAATCACCTGTGATCTGGTGATCCTCAACATGCATCCCGCCACCTACATGCAGGAGCTGAGCGACCAGCTGCTGCAAACGACGATGGCATCGAGCGAGGCGGGACTGCTCGACAGGCCGGGCGGGGTCTTCATTCGCCGCTCCGACATACTCAAGCCCGAGGACATCACGCTGCTCACGGCGATGGCGCGGGTGCAGATAAACTGCGACGGCCTCGGCCTCGGGAATTTCCTCGAGTTCCCTGGTGTCGAGGACAGATATCCGCCCAGGCTCGACGTGATGAATCGCGACATCGTTCCGCTCGGCACGGTGCCCATTCACGCAGACGCGGTTGAATCGGGACGTGATCTCGAGGCGTTCAACGGACTCGGCGGATTCAACGCCTCCAGCGAATACGAGATACGTCTCACCGGCTCCGATCTGCCGCCGGCGCCTTGGATCAACGTCGTCGGAAATCCCGCCGGTGGTTTCTTTGTCAGCGAGACGGGCAGCGGCATGTCGTGGGCGGGAAACAGCTTCTTCTACCGCCTCACTCCGTGGCACAACGATCCGGTGCGCGACCCGTCGAGCGACTGCATATACCTGCGTGACGATGGGAACGGCGACCTGTGGACGGCCACGCCCGCGCCGATTCGCGAAGCGACGCCGTACACCGTTCGTCACGGCGCCGGCTATTCATCGTTCGAGCACGTGCATGCCGGACTTAGCAGCACGCTGCGGATGGGAATGGCGGAAAAGGATCCGGTGAAGATCAGCGTTCTCACCCTCCGCAACGACGGGCCGGCGCGGAGGAAGGTGACGCTTACCTGGTACCTCGAGTGGGTGCTCGGTGTGTCGCGTGACCAGACCCAGCACCACGTGCGGACGAGCTTCGACGAGACGACACAGTCGATGTTCGCGCGCAACTACTTCGACACGCAGTTCGCCGACACCGTGGCGTTCGCATCGATCAGCGAGAAAGTTGCCTACTATACCGCCGACCGAAGAGAGTTTCTCGGCCGCAACGGATCGAATTCCAGTCCGGCCGCGCTGCAGCGCGCGGGCATGTCGGGTGCAGTGGGTGCGACGATCGATCCGTGCTGCGCGCTTCAGGTACCGATGACGCTCGAGCCGGGCGAAACGCGTGAGATCTCGATGCTGCTGGGCGCGGCAATCGGGGAGGGCGCAGCTCGAGAGCTCATCCTGCGCCACCGTGCGCCCGGCGACGCCAACGGCGCTCTGGGCGCCGCGCTCGAAAGCTGGGACAGGAGACTCACCACTGTCGCTGTCCGCACCCCGGAGAAAAAGTTCGACCTGATGCTCAATCGCTGGTCGCTCTACCAGACTCTTTCCTGCCGGATGTGGGGCCGGTCGGCGCTATATCAATCGAGCGGCGCGTTCGGCTTTCGCGACCAGCTGCAGGACTCGATGGCGCTCGTATACACCGACCCTCACATCGCGCGCGAACAAATCGTCCGCGCCGCGGCACGTCAGTTCACCGAGGGAGATGTGCAACACTGGTGGCACCCGCAGAGCGGCCGCGGGGTCCGGACGCGATTCTCCGATGACCTCGTCTGGCTGCCGTACGTGCTCGCTCACTACGTGAGCGTCACCGCCGATAGGGGCATCCTCGATGCCGAGCTGCCTTACCTGAGCATGAGAGCGCTTGCCCAGGACGAGCACGAGATCTACGACCTGCCGCAGGTCGCGGAGGAGTCAGGCAGCATTTACGACCATTGCGCGCGCGCGCTCCGGCGCGCGTGCACAAAGGGTGTGCACGGGCTCCCGCTCATCGGCAGCGGTGACTGGAACGACGGCATGAACAGGGTCGGCATCGAGGGGAGGGGCGAGAGCGTCTGGCTCGCGTGGTTCCTGATCACGGCGCTGCGAAAATTCTGTGTCCACGCTGATGCGCGCGGCGATAAAGCGCTGGGCGACGAACTGCGCGCACGCGCGGAGGAGTACCGTGTCGCGGTGGAGACGTCTGCTTGGGACGGTGAATGGTATCGCCGCGCGTACTTCGACGACGGCTCACCGCTCGGATCCAGCACGAGTGACGAGTGCAAGATCGATTCGATCGCGCAAAGCTGGAGTGTCATCTCGGGGGCTGGCGATCCGGAGCGCAGAAAGATGGCGATGCAGTCGCTCAACCGTCATCTCGTCAACGACGATGCGCGGCTGCTGATGCTGCTCACTCCTCCGTTCGACAAGACCACTCACGATCCCGGCTACATCCAGGGATATCTGCCGGGCGTGCGCGAGAACGGAGCGCAGTACACGCACGCCGCGTTATGGGCTGTGCTCGCGACCGCGCTCCAGGGTGATGGCGATCGCGCGTTCGAGCTCTTCCAGATGATCAATCCCATCACGCACGGCGACAGCGCGGCAGCGATCGACATCTACAAGGTCGAGCCGTACGTGGTCGCCGCCGATGTGTATACAGCGAAGGGACATCTCGGGCGCGGCGGCTGGACCTGGTACACGGGCTCGTCCAGCTGGATGTACCGGATCGCGCTCGAGGCGATACTCGGATTCAGGAAGCGGGGAGAGACGCTGTCGATCGAGCCGTGCATTCCCGCTGCCTGGAAGCAGTACACGATCGATTATCGCCACGGGACGGCGGTTTACAGTATCTCAGTCGAGAATCCCGACGGGCTTCAGAACAGCGACGTCGATCTCACCGTCGACGGACAACCGGTGAAGGGTCCCATCGCTCTCCTCGACGACGGCGCCCGCCACGAGGTCAGGGCTTTGCTTCGCTCCGGCGGCCGATAGGCCGTAGGTCGGCAATTGCCGGTCCGTTGACGACCTTGCCGAACGGGTCGAACCGCGAGCCGTGACATGGGCAGTCCCATGTTTTCTCGGTGTTGTTCCAGTCGACGATGCAGTAGAGGTGCGGGCAGACGGCGGAGCACTGGCTCACGATTCCGCTCTCGTCGCGGTAGACCGCGATCTTGCTCGGGCCGCGCCTGATCACCGCTCCCGTACCGGGCGGAATCTGCTCGAACGTCGCGACGTCCCCGCCGGTGAAGTGGTCCTTGTACTGCGTGGCGAAGTTCGTGTTCTCCCTCAGATAATCCGAAGTCGCGCGCAGCTTCACCCGTGAAGGGTTGTAGAGACTGGTCCACGGGTGCTCGCGCCCCTGCACAAGCTCGTTGAGAATTATGCCGGCCAGTGTGCCGTTGGTCATGCCGTTTCCGGAATCACCGGTAGCGATGTAGATGTGCTCGTCGCCGCCCGGATTCTTGCCGATGTAGCCCATGTAATCAACGGGCTCGATGATCTGACCCGACCATTCATACTCAATTGATTCCACCATCGGAAAACGCTCGCGCGTCCATTCCTCGAGGCGGCGGAATGGATTCCGCTCGTCGTCGGCCTGGCCGGTCTTGTGGTCTTCTCCCCCGACGACCAGGATCTCGTGATCCGCTCCGTCCGGCTTGTGAAGACGCACGTAGTGGTACGGATCGGGAGTGTCCCAGTAAAGACCGTGCGGAATCGAGCCGAGCGGAACGCGCGCGCCGATCACGTAGGTCCGGTATGCTGCCTGCTTGTTGTGGATGATGACCCAGTCGTTCACGGGAGTATTCGTGCACACCACGATGTTGTTCGCGGTGATGACGTGGCCGGCGCTGGTGGTGATCTTCGCCGGCTCGCCATCCTCGATGTTCTTGGCGTGCACGCCGGTGTAGATCTTCCCGCCGTCACGAAGGATCCCGCGCGCGAGTCCCTTCAGGTATTTGAGCGGATGAAATGTCGCCTGCCGCGGGAAGCGAAGAGCGACCCCGGTGTCCCAGAAATCGAGCGGCGCGCGCTCGACCAGCTCGGTATCGAGACCGGCCCGCCGTGTTGCAGCCAGCTCAGCTTCGAGATCTTTCCGTTTGGTGTCGCCGCCGAGGAAGAGATAACCATCGACGCGCTCGAAGTCACAGTGGATGTCTTCCGTGGATGCGATCGACTCGATCTGGGCGATGGCAGCAGTGTGGCTCTCGGCGGCGATTCGCGCGCCGTCGCGGCCGTGCATCTTCTCGATCGCGTAATACCTGTCGTCGAGGGCGGCGGTGAGGTGCGCCGTGGTGCGACTGGTCTCGCCGCCGCCAACCGGCCCATCGTCGATCACGACTACGGCGCGACCGGCACGCGCGAGGAGATATGCGGTAGTCATTCCGGCGATGCCGGCGCCGATGACGCAGACATTCGCGCGAAGATCGCGGTCGAGGGGGAGAAATTCGGGCACATCGGTCGTGCCCATCCAGACGGAGGTCGTTTGACCTGAGTCGCTTTTCATTTGAGACCTATTCCTGGTTAGTGCTTAAACACGGCGGCCAAGGCGCATAGGACATGCCACCCACCGACTCGGAACGTCATGGTAATGGAGCAATCTGACGCAGTACGGCGCGAACTGGCGCGGCATCGAGCGCCATCAGCTTGAGAGGAAACGCCATCAATTCGTAAATGTCAGGCGGCACGCGGCGGAGGTCGAGATTCTCGAGAATTGCCGCATTCCCCGCGAAGAGCATGTTGTGAACTGGGAGAGATGTGCTCGCCCGCTGGTCTACCGATGGAGAGTCCATGCCGAGAAGTCGAAGACCGCGACCGAGCAGCGCACGCACGCAGCTCTCGGACAGCGTCGGCCAGGTCTCCGGAAAAACCCCCGTGGCGATGGTGCGTCCGGTCTTGAGCAGAAGCCGCTCCACCCATGGCAGCGGCGTGACACTTTCGAGCTCCTCGAGGGAAATTTCTTCGGACGCGCTGGTGACGTCCAGCACGATCGCGGGCCCGAAGTAGGAGTTGAGCGAGAGCTCGTGCGATCCCGGCCAGCCGTCCCTGATGTGAAGCGGAGCGTCGGCGTGAGTTCCGACGTGCGGGCTCGACGTGACGGAAGAGACGTTCACGCTCGCGCCACCCGCGATCGTCCACGCCCAGCCGCACGAAAACGCCGTGTCGCCGGGCCACTCGGGTGTTCCAGGATTGAGCGTGACGCTGATGTCACGCAGCTCCGGCTCAGCCGCGGTCACTTTTTCCCGGCGAGCTTCGTTGCCGTCTCGACGAGGCGATCGACTGTGATTCCCAGCTCGGTGAAGAGGCGCGCCGCCGGCGCCGATGACCCGAACCGTTCGATGCCCAGCACGACTCCGTCGGATCCCACCCATTGGTACCACGACATCGGGTGCGCGGCCTCGATCGAAATCCGCCTGACCCCGCGCGGCAGCACGCTATCGCGATACTCCTCATCCTGCCTCGCGAACAGCTCGTGGCTCGGCATGCTGACGGCCCGCGCGCGAACACCGGCAGCCTCGAGCTTCCTCTGCGCTTCCAGTATCAGAGAAACTTCAGAGCCGCTCGACATCAACACGACCTGCGGATCTCCGCCCTTTGCATCGGCGAGGACGTAGGCACCGCGCACAGTGCCTCCCGCCGATCCGTACTGCGAACGATCTACGAACGAGAGCTTCTGCCGCGTGAGCACGAGCGCCACGGGCCCGTCGCGGTGGCTGAGAGCGACGCGCCACGCCTCGGCTGTCTCCGATGCGTCCGCGGGACGTATCACAGTTATGCCGGGAATCGCACGCAACGCGCTGAGCTGCTCGATCGGCTGGTGTGTCGGCCCATCTTCGCCGAGTCCGATGGAGTCGTGGGTAAAGACGTAAATGACCTGGCGCTTCATGAACGACGCGAGCCGGATCGGCGGCCGCATATAATCCGAGAAGATCAGAAAGGTCGCGCCGTAGGGAATGATTCCGCCGTGCAGCGCCATCCCGTTCATCACCGAGCCCATGCCGTGCTCGCGGATGCCGAAGTGGAAGTTCCGGCCCGCATAATCTTCCGACGAAAAGCTGGGCACGCCCTTCATGAGCGTATTAGTGGAACTCGCCAGATCGGCGGAGCCTCCCATCAGCTCGGGAAGCTTTGCCGCGAGTGCGTTGATGACGATGCCGGAAGCGGCGCGGCTGGCGACGTTCCCGTCCTTTGCAGTAAATACAGGAATCGCCGCTTCCCAGTCGGCAGGAAGATCGCCGCGCAGGCGGCGCTCCAGTTCGGCCGCGAGTCCGGCATTCGCTCCCTTCCACTTTGCGTACAGCTTGCCCCAGTCCTTCTGTGCCTTCGCCCGTGCCGCCGCTGCATCGCGCCAGTATTTCAGAGCCTCGGGCGCGACGTAGAACGGCATATGTGAGGGGTAGCCAAGCGCTTCCTTCGTCAGCGTGATCTCTTCTGCACCGAGCGGCGAGCCGTGCGCTTCAGCGGTATCGAGCTTGTGCGGACTGCCGTAGCCGATGTGCGATCGCACGATGATCAGTGATGGCCGGCTCGTCTCCGCCTTCGCGTTTTCGATCGCCTTTTCCACCGCGTCGAGATCGTTGATGTCCGGCACGTTCTGCACGTGCCAGCCGTAAGCCGTGAAACGCGCCGCGCTGTCGTCGCTGAAGGTGAGCGCGGTGTCGCCCTCGATCGTGATGTGATTGTCGTCGTAGAACCCGATCAACCGGCCGAGCTTGAGATGTCCGGCGAATGACGCCGCTTCGTGCGAAACTCCTTCCATGATGTCGCCATCGCTGGCGATGAACCATGTGAAGTGATCGAAGATCTTCTGCTCGCGGTTGAAGGTTGCCGCCATGTGTGCTTCAGCGACCGCCATTCCCACCGCGTTGCCCATTCCCTGTCCGAGCGGCCCGGTCGTCGTCTCGACGCCGGGGGTGTAGTCATATTCCGGGTGTCCGGGAGTTTTGCTCTCCCATTGCCGGAACTGCTTCAGATCGTCGAGCGAGAGGTCGTATCCGGTGAGATACAACACGCTGTACAACAGCATCGACGCGTGACCGGCCGACAGCACGAAGCGATCGCGATTGACCCACTGCGGGTCGGCGGGATTGTACCGGAGGTGCCGGGTCCACAGCAGGTAGGCGAGCGGAGCGAGCGCCATCGGCGTGCCGGGGTGTCCGGAATCGGCTTTCTGCACGGCGTCCATGGAAAGCACACGCACGGCGTTGATACAGAGGTCCTCGAGCGATGACCCGCCGGGGCTCTGCGTTTTTACGGCGTCGCTGCCGGGAGCGGTAACGGTGCCTGAGTGGTCGGACATTATTGGCGTCCCACGGAGTTCGATTGGGCGCAGATTCTACGGCTTAGTGCGTTCAAGCTAGCTCATACCCGCGACTGTTGCAGTGCGACCCATTCTGCCGCTTCGCCCATTTCATTGGGAGCGAGATTGTGGCCGGTGAGCTGCCACTTGAGGGTGACATCGGCCCCCGCTTCCTCGAGCCGGGTCGCCAGCGTTTCCACGTTCTTCATGGGGACGATCGGATCCATTCGCCCCGCGGAGATGAAGACCATCTTCCCGGCCAGATCCGGCGTGGCGACGGGCTCATATACCAGCATCGGGCGAAAGAGAATCGCTCCGCGAAGCAGCGAAGGATCGAGCTGGAGCACGGTCGAGGCGATGTTCGCGCCGTTAGAGTAGCCAAGCGCCGTCAGGCGCCCGGCATCGAGCCGATAGTGCGCCGTCGCCGCGCGGATGAATGCGGCCAGCTCCTCGCCGCGCGCGCGTACCTCGGCGGGATCGAACACTCCTTCGGCAAGGCGCCGAAAGAAACGAAGTGCCCCGTTCTCGGAAACATTTCCGCGCGGGCTGAGAATGGCGGCGCCGGGCGAAATGGCTTCGGCGATGCCGATAAGATCGTTTTCGGTTCCCCCGGTTCCGTGAAGCACGAGTATCGTCTCGCGCGATCCAGGATCGGATGCGGCGACGTAACGATGTGTGTAACCGAGATCTTCACTCATGCATTTGGTCCGTGCAATTCGAGGGGAGCGTGAATGTTCGGGAGCAGTGCCTCGATCTCGAAGCGCCTCGATTCCATCCAGTCGGGCACTCTCAGTGCCTGGCCGAGGGCTTCGAGCGGCTCATCGATCGTGAATCCGGGGCCATCTGTTGCGATCTCGAAGAGCACGCCACCCGGCTCACGGAAGTAGATGGACTTGAAGTAATCCCTGTCCATCTGAGGTGTGACGGTGTAGGCGAGCAGGGCGAGCTGTGCGCGGGCTGCCATCTGTGCGGCCTCGTCGGGCGCGCGGAAGGCGACGTGATGAATCGTCCCCGCGCCCGATGTGCCACGCCACAAGCCGGGCACGCAGCGAAGGTCGACGATCGTGCCCGCCCCACCGTCCCCGGTGGCATACCTATAGATGCTTCCCTGCTCGCGCACGAGACGGAAACCGAGCGTCTGCGTAAGGAGATCTCCGGTCGGCTCGCAGGCATCCTGCCAGAGAGTGACCGAGTGCACGCCGCGGATAGCGTGCTCGGTGGGGACGCCGCTTCCCGGCCACCCGGTGCGGGATTCGGCCGTCGGATGCGCGACGAGCTCGACCATGAATCCGTCGTGATCCTTGAATGCAATGACGCGCTCATCCTCGAACCGAAGAACTGGCTGCTGAAACTCGACCTGGTACCTGACGAGCCGCTCGATCCAGAACCCAACCGATGCCGGCATTATCGCGAATGAGCAGACTACCGCCTGGCCAGCGCCCTGGCGCCCGCGCCGCGCGTTCGGCCACGGGAAAAACGTCAGGATGGTGCCCGGCTTGCCGCTCTCGTCACCGAAGTAGAAGTGGTACGTCGTGGGATCGTCGAAATTGACCGTGCGCTTGACCAGCCTGAGGCCTAGCGTACCGGCGTAAAAGTCGAGGTTACGCTGTGGGTCGCTGGCGATCGCGGTGACGTGATGAATTCCGGCGGTGCTGAGCGTCATCTCTTAAGGCGATCCGCTCAGCGCTTCGGGTTCTCCCGCTTGTCTGATGAGGTGCGCGGTGCGCCGCCCTCTCCACCGTAACCGCTCTTGTGCTGGGTTGGGTGCGAGGGAACGTCCTCGGTGTTGGGCTGGCCCGAGCGAGTGCCCGGATCGCCATCGCCCTGGGTACTGGTGGGTTTCGCGGCTGGCTCAGCTGTCTTTTTTGGCATTCGGTCTCCCATGATGGCTTGGAGATTAAGCAACGGGTGTGCCGTCTGTGTTGAGGGCAACCGAGAAATACACAGATGCGAGCGGCCAGAGGCGCAGATGCCAGTTGCTAGGATGAAACATCTAGCCAAGAGAGCACACTGCCCTTCGAGCTCAGTGAAGTCCAGCAGTCGAGGTGCCCAGACAACTGCACCGTCGTTGCTGAGCTTCTCAAGCAGTTCCGCGCTCAGGGGCCGTTAGTTGTCTAGCAACTAACAACTATGCTTCTCACCCCTCGCATCTGTGTATTTCTCAGTTGCAGTCGATAAGAGTCGTTGGGCCGTGTGCAAGATCTCCCCCGGGTATCGTCTCAATGGTAGACCCCAACTTCCCGGTATCCCATGCGCGCACTCATTGCACTCGCCATTTTGCTCACCCCCTCGGTGGTCTCCGCGCAAACGCGGATGCCGCCACGGCCGTGGCCCTGCCCCATGCGGCCGTGCATCGTCGGCCAGCCCTGCCCGCCGTGCGGGGTACCGACCGTACCTTCGGTTGCCCGGCAGAGCAGCGATGTGAGGGTAACGCTCGCGGATCGCGTGCTGCGCTACGAGATAACCGAGACTTTCGTCAATCGCGGCGGCCGCGTCGGAGAGGCGGACTACATGTTTCCGCTGCCAAAGGGCGCCGCGTTCCAGGATCTCAAGCTGGAGATCAACGGCGAGATGATCGCGGGCGAAACGATGAATGCCGACCGCGCCCGCCAGATA
>Ga0180121_10001328_pt1 | contig 10499 bp, 10 predicted proteins | sample AntDrymUQ5402106_2_FD_129676 | JGI IMG/M metagenome (GOLD analysis project Ga0180121, IMG submission 129676) | Polar desert sand microbial communities from Dry Valleys, Antarctica - metaG UQ540 (21.06) (version 2) (version 2) | ecosystem: Environmental > Terrestrial > Soil > Desert | place...
AGGGGAACACCTCGATACCACTACGTGAGAAATGGCCTGACCGTTGGCCGTCACTTAAGTAACTGGAGATCCTGGGATTGAGGGTGACAACGTTTCCCAGAACTTTTCTTATGCCGTAGGGCTCCCGATGAAACCATCAGGCTGATGAACTTTGCTTCACTGCTTCCATATACAATGAATCCGGTTTACGTATACGTCCCTTAACCACATCGAAACCGTACGACCCAAACCCTTCGATTTGACTTTCAACGGCTGTACATACCCGGACCTTGGAAAATCCCGATCGTTCAAGCAACCGTTGGAGCGAAACCCGATCATACATCCATCGATGACACTCACCAGATGTACGGAACAGTGCCTCCCGAATCGCCTCGCGCCCCTGTTTCCCGAGCACGCTACCGCAAAGCAGGATCGAAAGCTCCTCGCCGGCGTACTTTGCAAAACCCGTGAGAAGACTGCGCAAATTCTTCGACCGCGAGACCGCATCTCGCAGCCGTCTCCCCACGCGACGCTGTATCGCCGATGGGTGGGACTCCGTTGAAGCAGGACCCCGCGTGATCATGTCTTCCGCATCTGTCCCAATACGGGATTTGACATACGTTTCATTCGGCACTGCCCCGCTCATCAGATATCGAAGCATCTCCCCGCCCGATCTCGTTCGCACCATCTGATCCAGCAACTCCATGATGATCCACTCATGATCGGCAAAAGCCTGAGAATCTCCCCGATCGACTCGAGCAAGGGCTGAGACATATTCACGGACAAGGCCCTCCAGATCAGGAACCACTATGCGGACGATCCCTTGATTCTTGAGCACCCGGTGGCACTGTCTCAGTAACCCTTCCGCGTCAGCAGGGTGCAGATGTTCAATGACATGAGAGGCATAGCACACATCAACTTCTCCGTCCCCACACGGAAGCCCTTCCTTCGCATCCCATCGACGAACGTGGGAGCCCGATGGATGGATATCAAGATTGATCCAATCTGGGTGACAGACGGTCCCACAGCCAATATTCATGCGAGCTGTCATCCGTATCGTGCTTTCCTAGGCTATTCAAAAACCTTCACCGCAACCCTACCCGTATAATCGATCTTGTGCAGCAGAATCTTCACCTTATGCCCCTGAAAATATTCATCAACGGCTCGACGGGCACCCTGCCAGTGCCCGTAGTCGTCCAGAATGAGCACCCCGCCAGGGCTTAAGCGTGGGAACAGTTGTTCCATCTCATGACGAGTCGACTCGTACCAGTCCGTGTCGAGCCGTAACAAAGCGATCCTACCTGGCGCTGCCTCAGTAATCGTGTTCTCCACTCGCCCAGGGATGAAATGCGAACGCGCCGCTGGATAATTGGTCAATGACATCGCCCGCTTGACTTGCTCCAACGGCGCATAGCACCAAACCGAATCTTCTTGAGTGCGAGAGGTCCGATCCAACAACTCCTTGGCAGTCTCTCCGGTGATCGCCACATCATAAACGCTCGGCTCAGACATACCTTCGAATGTGTCGAAGAGGTACAGATCTCGCGACTCTGCACCGAGACGCATGAGAGTCCGAGCCACAGCCATCATGCTCCCCCCCCGCCAGACTCCGCACTCCACGATGGCCCCCTGAATACCAGCCTGCTCGATATATCGAGTCGCCGAGCATAATGCACGAATACGCTCCGGAGACGTCATCGTGTAGGGTTGAACAAATTTGACCGTCTCGCCATCCTCATCTTCTCCACCCGTGGCTAGATTGGAGGACTGGACATCTAGCACTCCAGTGCCCTTCAGGCCAAAGCGTCTCCCCAACGCCCGCACGGGACTAAGCAGTTTGCTCAGCATCGGTAACCTTCAGGATTCCACACCCGTCATACCTCTATGGGTTACGCAGCAGAATGATGGAATCCCTGCGGAGCAGGTCCAGATCCTCATGCTCTACCTGCCATCCCGCCTCATTCGCAATTTTGGTCATGGCTTCCTGGCTGTTGCGTGGCCACCAGATATCTTGATCTTTCTGATTCCTGAAATCCTGCGGCACACCTCCCTTACTCCATCCAAACCGGTCCAACTTGTCCCAATCACCATACTGATGGACACACCTCGCGCCATGCTTCATTGTTCTTCGAGCATGCCGAAGAATGTTGAGAATGGAATGGCCTTCGTTGTGACACAAGACCCCAAACGACCAGAAAAAATCAAAATAGTCATCCGGAAGCCCTGCGAACGTATTGTCTTGAACTTGGTGGCACATAAGCCGTCCCGAAAAAGATTCTGGATCGAGCCACTCCGACACATCTTGGAAATCAATGGTGTGAAGCTCTCCCTGAGGAATGAACTTGAGAATAGCTCTGGACCACGACCCCTTTCCCGGCCCAAGCTCCAGGACACGCGAGTCAGGACGCAGATACGGCAGAACCGCTTTCTTGAACACACGACGATACGACCCCCCGCTTCTCCGCTCCTCAGACAATCTAACTCGCCCTGGGATAAAAGAGAGGACATCCCCGCTATCGTACCCATAGCCAAATTCACTTCTGAGCCAATTCAATGTCGGCATATGACGAATGCTCCCGTAATCCCCTCTTGTCTATACCGCAGAAGACAGTGCAACCCGTTTGAGTCTATTCACTGCCGCGCTCACTCGCGATGCCACTTTCATGAAGGCATTTTGCTTCTGTTCTCCACGTAGTCCGGCCAAAAACTCACGGATCGAATCCACCGCCAACTCTGACTCTTCAATCTGATCAGGAAACCGCCACGCATCATGGTTGCTAAGATGGACATGAAACGACTGGGATATTCCGCAATGAACGCCGCTTCCATCCATTCCGATATTCTGCACCATTGATTGACCTGGATAGACACATAGCCCTCCCGCAACAAACATGCTGGCATACCAGCGAACCCCCCACACATCCATCTTACCTTCGGCCTGAAGCTTGAGATGTTCAAAGTAGGGATAGGCACCCTTCACATTAAACTCATACTGCTTACCTTCATCTTGGAGAAGGCTCAGCAGCTTGGTAGAATCAAGGTCCAAAGACTTCCAGGCCCGCTCCCATGTCCCCCACCCCCAACTCGTCGGAACTCGGCACAGAAACGTTGAGCCAACTCTCTCGGGATGTGCTACAGGGAACATATACCCTGAGACCTGCATAATTTTTGGCTCATCCTGATAGCGCTGAAGCGCCCGATTCATAAAGGTTAAAAAGCCTGGGGCAACGACAAGATCATCTTCAAGAACAATGACCCGTCCATAGGTCCGAGACAACTCGCTTACGCCTTCAATCACAGACTGCGCCAAGCCAAGATTTCCCACTCGTTCATGCACCACAACATCCGCAAAGCCTCTAACATTGCAGACCTGGGCACGAACTTTCTCCACCGCAGGACGATCCTCAGAATGCTTCGGACCGTCGCTGAACACATGAAGTTCGCTTGCACGTGCAAGGGGGCACGCCTGCAACGCCTTGAGCGTTCGTATCAAATGCTCCGGCCGTTTATAGCCGAACAGCGCGATTGGTGCCAGGGACATATGTATCTCACTCTTCGCAGATCAGTTCCGACAAATGCATGATCACTGCGCCGATACGGCTTTCGCCGGTATCACGTGATGGCTATCGGCTCGTGCTGGGGCCTGAGTGAAGCAACGAATGCTGAGATGGAGTCGCCAACTGTTTACACCATAATTCTAAGGTTAAGGCTTTGAACGACATCGGTGAGCCGGCCCCTGCCGGAAATGGTCCCTTCGCAAGCATCCGCCCCGCTGAGGCACGTAGAACTCCTGAGCGCACCAAAATACCGTCATCCAATTCAGCTCCATGTGCAGAGAACACCGCTTGATGCCATTCACGGATTGGAGGAGTAAACCCTCGTTTTGGTCTATTGATCACCCATTCCGGCAACACATCTTTCAGTGCTGCGCGCAACCATGCCTTCGGAGGGAGCTTGTGATCAGGTTTGGCCTTCCGCAAGCCAATCACTGTTTCGACAAGGCGATAATCCACCAGCGGTAAACGGAGCTCGACTGAAGATGCCATGCTCAGTCGATCGCCTTGCGCTATTCCATTTTCTAATAAGTAGGTCCGACATATCAGGCTGGTCATAAGAAGATCGAGTTGCGGCCATGGTTTGGAAGGCGTGAATACTTCGAAAGCCCGCGACGTCTGAAACTGTTCTCGAAAACCCGGCGCGTACATTCCTGGGAGCGCTACATGTGCCATGCAGAAATCCGGCGTGAGATCGTAGAACACAGCCTGTTCCTTGAGACTTGACCGATCTCGACCATATAGCTCCCACGATTTCCGAAGCCCGGCAAAAGACTTTACCCATTCCTTCACTCCCCACAGAGACCAGTATTGAGGAGCCGTGAAGCTGAGGTAATCCAGAAAGTGAGGCCCCCCCTTATTCCAGCTGGCCATTTTCCGCTCGGTTTGACCAATAGCCTCCCGCACCCAAGGGTATCCCCAAAAAAGCTCGTCGCCTCCGTGCCCCTGAAGCATGACCGAGACACCGTGCGCTTTCGCAGCCTTCATCACCGAATAATAGCCATATCCGGAAATGTCACCAATGGGATCATCATGCCAATACACCAACTCCGGAAAAAATTTGACAAAATCAGTCGTCCTCACCTCCACCTCATGAAAAGGCATGCCTAAGAACTCCGCAAGCGCTTTGGCGTCTGCTCGCTCATCGTTCTCCTCACACCCCTGGTAGCCCACACTAAATGCCTGCATGGCTCCAGGATACTTTTGAGAAGTCAGTGCGGCAATTGCACTCGAATCGAGCCCCCCACTCAACGCGATACCAACGGGAACATCCGAGCGAACAATCAGCTCGCTGATTGACTCCAGCTCGTTTCTAATCAACTCAGCAGGATCTCCAGTGAGTGGGGGAGTATCCTCCATGCGCCAGTAGCATGATTCTGTGTGCTCCCACGAGTCGACCTTGACCGTCAGAACGTGTGCCGCTGCCAACTTGCGAACACCTCGTATTGGCGTCATCGGCTCGGGCACATAATTGTAGTGAAAAAAGAGATCCACGGCTGTGGGGTCCAACTCAAAAGGCACACAGCCTGAAAGCACCAATGCTTTGAGCTCCGAAGAGAAATACAGTTGCCCCTTCTGCTCATAAAGGTAGAGTGGCTTTTCGCCCATGCGATCTCGAGCCAAGACCAACACTCGACGTCGGCGATCCCACAATGCAAATGCAAACATGCCTCGGAGATGACGGACACAATCCAGGCCGTACTCTTCATAGAGATGGACAATGACTTCACAATCGCTGCCGGTTCGAAACCGGTGGCCCCCCGCACACAGGGTATCTCGCAGTTCGATAAAATTGTAGATCTCCCCGTTGGCAATCAACACTAGCGAGCCGTCTTCGTTATAGAGAGGCTGTTCCCCTCCTTGCGGGTCGATGATGCTGAGCCGGCGCATGGCCAGAGCGACATGCCGGTCATGAAAATTCCCAGATCCGTCAGGTCCTCGATGCACCAGCTGCTCATTCATGCACATCACGCGCGACAACGCTTCAGGCGCGAGAGGCTCCCTTGCAATGATTCCGGCAATGCCACACATCTTGCCCTCGCTCATACCCTGTTACAGGGGAAGCCAACTCCTGACACACACAATCTGGTGATCGGAGCATTCACTCTGCGCTCTTGGCGATCCTCTGCTTATTTCAAGGCTTTCGTGCATCAACAATCAAGGACGTGTAATACAACGGCCCCCGCTTGAATCGCTCTTGCGTGTCATGCCGAACTGACCGCCGTATCAGACCATCAGCCTCCTCCCATGGATGACTGTGGAACCGGTCTGATACATCAAAATATTCCAACGGTGTCGCCTCAAAACCGACTCGTTCCAAGCGTGCGACCAAATCATCGACAGTGAAGAGAAGCTTGTGCCCGTCCTTGGGGGGACTCACCTCCTCAACATATTCCCGATCTTTGCGGTTGCCGTCTGGAACAGCGACCCTCAGGAGCCCGCTCTTCTTCAGATAACGAAAGCATTCTGTGAGCGCCCTCGTGCATTCCGCATCAGACAAATCTTCCAGCACGTGCTCAGCCATCAATCGATCAATGGAATTTGGAGAAAACAGTTTTACCCAGGCTCGGGTGGATGTCACATCTAGAATATCAGCATCCGTCGGGATCCATCCGCTCACGTTCACCGGACCGGCCCCCAATATCACATTCAAGGGATGACTTGCTCTCACCTGCGCACGGATGGCCAAGAGACGGAACACGCTGCTGAGTCGCCCGTATAGTGCGTGAAGCACCCATCGAGCCCTGCCGCAAGACCAGCCAATTCTCTCCATCTCTCTCATCCTGACCAGCCACCAACAGACAACCGCCCGTCCAGAATACCGATGCTGAAAGCCAGGACGACAGCGTCATGACAAATGATTCCCCGCAAGAGCGCCCACCAGAATTGAGCCTACGATCCAACGCATCCTCAGCATCCGCATCTGACACTGTCAGGATGCCGCCCGCACCATCCGGCGTCTCACAAATTTCGAGCTGCGGAAATCCCTTGAACAAAAGGACGTCTCCCGTCTTCGAATAGACGCCCTCACCCAACACGTGACAAGCACAGTCTCACCTTTCGAACACTACGGAAGGATCCTTTGGGTTGTTTGAGCCGCGTTCCCGCTCTTGCTAATCGATGGCGACTCACCAGCATTCCCTGGAGCAGGAAGAATGGCACCTTGCTCTCGATAGCCAAGTTTCTTGCTGTAAGACTTTGCCTTGATCCAGCGCGTGAACTTCGTGCAGGGATTCCATGCGCGACGATACAGCCGCCTTAGGTCTTGCCTCTCGCTTGTCCAATCTTGTTGTTCTGTCGCAAAGACATACCAATCCGCCCGGATCCATGGCTTAAGAATCCCGGCTGCAACCAACTCATCGGCGTCGCATCGGCAGGCGCCACAATCGTTCTTGGTCACGTAGTAAGAACCGCCAATAAACCATGCCAGAGGAAAGCCGATATGCCTCAACTTCGTCCTACTCATCACGAGATAGGCGCTTCGACGAATAAGTAGACGCTTAAGGCGTCCTCGTGTAGCAGTGGGTGCGCAGTCCTCAATAAACCGCCAGTGGTTTCGCATGTTATCCATCGATTGAATTGAAAACAGGGCTTTCCATGCTTGGCGGATGGTCAGTTGAGATGCTTCCCCAGCGAACAACCCTGTTTCTTCAACATGCGATCGTATCGTTGCCTCATAGGTCACGCCAAGGCGAAATCCATGCCGCTTCAATCGGGAAAAAAACTCACAATCGCTGATGTAATGTTGAAACCGATCGGCATTCACGTTGCCAGCCTGTCTTATCATCGACAACATAACCAGAGTACCACGACCCGACAACAGGTCCACTCCTTCAAGGAAAGTTTCACAGGACCCAATCGCGGTCTTGACTGGAAAGCTATAGGTCTTCCAGTCAACAAACTCCCCGGCATCTAGAATGTGTGACGGATCACGGCTATCGACAACTAAACCACCAACAGCTGCGTTCTGTTCTCTTGATACTCTAACAAGCGTTTCCACGTAATGCTTTTCTATTAGAGTGTCATTATTCATCATCAACAACATGTCATTCTCGTTGCGGCTATGCTGGAGGCAATACTCAATGCCTAGCTGCATCGCCCCTCCCCACCATAGTTCCTTTTCACCTTGCAGGATGACCACTTGGGGATAATGCAGTCGCAGATACTCACATGTTCCGTCGGTCGACCCGCCATCGACGACAATAAGACAAAGCGGGGCGTAGGTTTGAGCACGGAGACAATCGAGGCATTCCTTGGTAAAGACAACCCGATTAAAAACCGGGACAACAACAAAGACGGTGGGATCAGTATCATCCATAAAGCATACGGGTTGGACTGGATTTCAAAACTATCAGCTCACTACACAGAACAAATCCATGGCCATGCAGATTAGGCCACCACCTTGCTGTTCGTCTCAAGTAAACGTCCTTTTTTGTCAAAAACATAATAAGGGAAATGGCTTTCCCACGGCATCATGTTCACAAACAAATCACGATGCCCGTGAAATAATTCCTGAAACGCATTCTTATACTTAGACTTCGCCATTCCGAAAAAGTCGTTGATCTGAGTATCTCGACGTTCCCGATCTTCCCACTCCATAAAGACCAACGTCCCACCTACACAATTGACGTGCCACAAGTGGTGATCCTTAAGGCGAATATAATTAAACATGACGTCCGACAGCCTTGTTGGGGTTTCGATATAGCCTTTCCTGCCGACCCTCATGATTTCTTCACAAGCTTTGGAAGGGTTAGCGACATGCTCGAGCACATGGGAGCAATACACAAAATCGAAAGCCTTATTACTGTATGGCAACTTCTCAATATCGCAGACTTGCAAGGGAAGGGCTGTTTTTCGCAGGGGTTCGGACCGATGACTCGTCCCATTCAGATGAAGATCTGCCAGATGAGTCGCCGACGGGAATGGATATCCGCCTGAACCTATATCTAAAACCTTCTCGCCCACCTGGATCGTGAAGGACACATATTCCTGTTGGTACGCATGAAAGCGATCATGATCTGGCCGCCGTCCTTTCTCGAAGCTCGGAATGAGAAATTGTTCTTCAGGCTCGACGAGCTCGGACATCTCGTCACGATAAATTCTTAGCCGATCCTTGCGGGAAATCGCGCTTCCAACCTTCCTCAAATATGCCCGAAAAACACGGTTCCGCTGGTTGCTATTGATTGCACCTAGCAAATAGGAGCACATCTCAAGTATCCCGTGACCAATAATTCTGATCGTGTTTGTTATTGCACGCACGAAAGACCTCGCCTATTAACCATCATGAGATGGCTGCCTATGTGCATTCGGCAATAAACATCATAGCCATGCCTTCTTGGAAATATTGAAACTTCACAACCTTTCTCCCATCCAACACTCCACGGAAATCCTGCTCTGTCCAGAAATTCAGATGCCCCACATATTCGTCACGCGCCCCATTAGGAACCGTCATAATGACGTGCCCACCTTTCCTGCAAATTCTGAAAAGCTCCTCTATCGCTTCCGGCGCGCGCTCAAGATGTTCGAGGGTTTCCATACAGATCACGACGTCAAACGCATCGTTGGTGCAGGCAAGATGGTAGATATCGCCCATCAGAAACATTCCGATCGGGAGTTCTTCTCGGCAGCGCTTGATCGAAAAACGTGAGAAGTCCACTCCGTATAGTGCCTCGACGGCTTCATGCGGAGACAGCACTTTCAGGACAAATCCTGGCCCGCACCCGACATCAATGACCCGTCCTCGCAAATACTCTCCACATGCCCTCAAAACATCACTATAGAACTGCTGTCTCGCCTGTCCGAGATACTCCGAGACAACTCCATCGTCACTCCAGAACTCATCGAAGGATGACTGCGAGTTGTCGATAACGGATTGACACGCTTTATTGCGCTCAAGGGACTCGTTCGGACACTCTCTTGGCGCTATTTTGTATTTCCCCTTCTCGATTACCAGGCACTTCTTCTTATCAATCACCTCATGATCGCTAAAATTCACCTCTGTGAAAATGCCGTAACGGATGACTCCTTCCTTCGTTTTTCGGATGATTGAGAAATACTTTCCCACCGACCGCCGGAGCACTTTTTCAAGAAAGAGCAACAGCATAGTCAAACTCTGTGATAGTCATGTTGCCATACTCAAGATAGTGCCCGGCAACCCGCGGATGCACGATGTTGAATAGCGCTGCATTCGCAAGGCCTCCCAAATGAATCCCCTTATCAATGGGAACAACTGCAACGTCCACACGGAATGTCTGCGGAAACAAGCGCGGATTTAAAACTTTGATTTGCACAGTTCCAGACTGTTTAAGCGGCAGGATCTTCACATTCGGATAGGTGCTGCCATCCCCAAACGGGCACTCCTGAAATAACAATCGTTGCACATCCCTTCCATCCACAGTCCGAATCCATACCCGTACCTGGTTATTGTGATTCCGCTCTTTTAAAAACTTGTACTCAAACTGGATGACAAAGTCCTTCCCATACTCGATGTTCTGATCGGAAGGGTTGCCTCCGTCCTGATAGACTTGCACGTCCGAGAACAAGACCTCACCCAGACCTAGGAGCTCAGGTGTGATTCCGCGCGCACAGTTCTCCTGAGTGATATCGTCAAAATATCGCTGTACGCTTTCACGAACGTTGCCCAGAAACATTTGTTTCCCGTTCTTCAACAACAGTCCGGTGGTACACACTCGCTCAACAGCTGCCATCGAATGGGACACGAATATGATGGCGGTCCCTTTCTCATTCAGTGATGACACCTTCTCAAAACACTTATTCTGAAAAGCTGCATCACCAACAGCAAGCACTTCGTCCACGAGAAGCAGATCTGGGCTGGAATGGATGGCTATTGCAAAGCCTAGCCTGACATGCATCCCAGAGCTATAGGTCTTAACCGGCGCATCGAGAAATTCGCCTACCCCTGCAAACTCTACAATCTGGTCAAAATGCCCGTTGATCTCACGCTTC
>Ga0180121_10001329_pt1 | contig 10496 bp, 3 predicted proteins | sample AntDrymUQ5402106_2_FD_129676 | JGI IMG/M metagenome (GOLD analysis project Ga0180121, IMG submission 129676) | Polar desert sand microbial communities from Dry Valleys, Antarctica - metaG UQ540 (21.06) (version 2) (version 2) | ecosystem: Environmental > Terrestrial > Soil > Desert | place...
AACTTTTTAAATACAGCATAACTATCAATATTATATACATGTTAATTATCCGATTTCCTATTGATGTTCATTAGAAAATTTTCCTAATGAAAAATCCGGGATAATTGTTAATTTTTTTCACTTCACTAAAAAAATATTTTTCTTCCCATATTCGCTGAGTCCCGCGAATTAAGGCTTAAACCTGAAAATGAATTAATACAGATGACTCAACGGGAGGAAAAAGCCTGATGCTGATAGTAAGTGCAACATGAAGTGTAGAGTATTTGAATTGTAGAATACTTTTTAAATCATAAAAAAAATCCGCCAGGTATTCCTGACGAATCTTATTTTATTAACTATTAACAACTAATTAAATTATTTTCTGATGTATTCTCTGCTTTTCGGCGGAGAGTAAGTATTTTGTTTCTTATAGTTTGTGCTCGTTCTTGATGAATAAGTAGATTTCTTAGTTTTGTTTCTGGATTTTATTCCGCATTTCTTCTTCAGCTGAAAGTATAGTTTTTTATAATTTACTTTATTCCTCTTGTAATGTTTCTTGTACTTGCTGTTTTTTCCTGCAGCTGAGATATATCGTTTCTTATAATTCTTTTTCTTATATGAAACCTTCGCAACTTTTACTTTTAGAACGTCAACTTCGGTCTTCAATTTATCATACTTGTCTCTTATTATTTCAACGTCTTGTGAAAGGTCTAGGTTTTCTGCTTTTGTCTGTTTTACTAATTCACGATCCTGGATGTTTGTCCTATATGTGTCATAAAACAAATATCCAAGCACTCCGATTGCTGCGATCAATAAAACAAAAATTCCAACCTGCATTTTGGATAAATTGGTGGGTAATTTCATTTTGTCTCCGTTTTATAATGTTTTGAAAAAATTTGTTTCGTTTATCTACGATTTTATTCTTTAAAAGTTTAGCAAATTTAAGATTTCTTGTTTTCAATAACAATCTTTTCAAATGCTGCTAAACACAATTTTAGCATGCATAGATCAAAAAACTTGTGATCTTTTAAAATGTATTAAAATAAATAGAAGAGAAAATTTTTAAACTTCAATAACTCTCTTCTTCTTTAAAGAATTTAATACACCATTGCTCTTTGACTTTTCATTAAGTTCATTATGTGTTTTTTCCAAAACAAAATTAAGTTTCTCCGCAAAGTCTTTTAACTTGGGCTCTTTCACGATTGTTTTGTGATTTGTATCCGGAACGACATACGTCTCAAATCCACCTTCGGCAAGATTCTTCCATCCTTCACGATATTCTTTTTTGAATGTCGCGCATTCTATTAATGTAATCTTCCCCTGATATTTTTTTGCAACATACCTGTCCTGCGCATAGAAATGCTGGAGCATTATTTGCTTGAATAATTTTTTCCTCTTACTGCTGAAAGTGTATTCGACCTTGTTTTTAATTCTCCATTTTGTTTTTATGTATTTATTGGAAGAATAGTTTTTAACGACTGTCCATAGATCACCGTCCTTAATATGTTTTAAAATGCTTTTAAGAAAATGTTGCGGATCTCTCTTGGGCGGAACGTAACTAGGCGGCGGCGCAATGAATGGCGGCCATGTATCGAATATTGCAACAAGCGCAACCTTATGCCCTGATCTTGTGAGCTGTTGAGCCATTTCAAAAACAACCCTTCCTCCAAAACATCTGCCGCCAATCATGTATGGACCTTCCGGCTGCAATGACTGAATCTCTTTTACATAAAATGATGCCATCTCAATAAGATCAGTATGCGGAGTTTCTTTCCCGTCAAGCCCTACTGATTCAAGCACATAAAATGGCTGATCCCTATTTACATACTTTATCATATCCTGAAAATGCAAAGCTGTTCCTGCTGCAGGTGGGACACAGAAAAACGGTATCCTAGATCCGCCTGGCTTTACTGCCACAAGCGACTTCCACGGTTTTGTCCATCCTTTGTTTTTTATAACTTTAGAAAGTTCTTTGATAGTAGGATAATTAAAAAGAATTGACAAAGCCAGTTTTTTTCCGGAAAGTTTTTCTATGTAGCCGAATAATCTTAATGCTAAAAGCGAGTGTCCACCGAGTTCAAAAAAATTATCCGTGATACCAATTGGCTTCACACCGAGAACTTTCTCCCATATTTTTACAAGCTGAAGCTCAAGCTCATCTTTTGGTTCAGCATAATTATTGCTTTCGTTTTCCCTGATAGTTTCTGGTAACGGCAAAGCTTTTTGATCAACTTTTCCTGAAGGTGTTAGAGGCATTTCTTTTAAAGTAATATAATCTCCTGGCAACATATAATCGGGAAGCTTTGCTTTTAGAAATTTTCTTATTTCGGAGGACTGAACTCCAGCTTCATTAGAAGTGACAATGTAGGCAATCAATCTCTTATCACCGGGACTAAATTCTCTTGCGACTACCGCAACATTTCTCAAACCCGGATATTCGCTTAATACACTTTCAATCTCACCTAGCTCAATTCTAAATCCCCTTAATTTGATCTGATTGTCTGCCCGCCCGAGATATTCTATATTTCCATCAGATAAATATCTTGCAATGTCTCCGGTCTTATAAAGCTTTTCGCTTTGTTCTTTATTCCAATTAAAAGGATTGTCAATAAATTTTTCTTTTGTTAGTTCTGGTCTGTTATGATAACCTCTGACTAATTGAACTCCTCCGATGTACAGATCTCCGATAACTCCAACAGGAACCGGCTTTAACGCCGAATCAAGAATATACATCTGAGTATTATAAACAGGCTTGCCGATAGGAGGAAGCTTTACCCAGCTGTCGGGTTTATCATTTAAAGTATAGCTTGTTACAACGTGAGCTTCAGACGGTCCGTAATGATTTGAGAAAACAAAATCATTTAGACTCTTGAAAAGATTTTTTATTGCCGGTGTGATCTGTAATTGCTCGCCTGCAGTATAAACTTCTTTGAGATCAAGCGATTTATAATTTGATGAGGCAAATATCTCTGCTATTTCCTGAAGAGCAATGAATGGAAGATAAATTCTTTCTATCTTTTTTTCTTTAATTATTTTTAAAATTGTTGAAAGGTCCTGTCGGTCTTCATCAGTCATCATTACAAGCGTTCCGCCGGAATACCATGTAGAAAATATTTCCTGAAAGGAAACATCAAAACTTAATGTTGTGAACTGTAAAACTCTGAGGCCTCTTTCAAACTTTTGTCCCTCAAGCTGCCAATATAAAAGATTTGATAACGCCTTATGCATCATCAAAACACCTTTTGGCCTTCCAGTTGAACCTGAAGTATATAAGACATATGCTAAGTTAGACGGAGAAATTTCCCTTTCAGGATTTTTAATTCGCTCTTTACTTATTTCGCTTTCTTCTTCATCAATTAAGACAACTTTTGCCTTCGTCTGAGGAAGTTTATCAATATGTGTCTTTTTTGTCAGCAAAATAGATATGTCCGAATCTTCTATCATAAAAGATAATCTCTCGAGAGGATATGAAGAATCAAGCGGAACATACGCGCTTCCCGCTTTTAATATCCCGAGCAAACCTATTACCATTTCAAGTGATCGCTCAATGAAAATTCCAACAATAGTATCCGGACCTGCTCCCAGCTTGACCAGATAATTTGCAACTTGATTTGCTCTTTCATTTAATTTTTTATAATTGAGTTTCTCATCACCTAGTTCAACGGCAACAGAATCAGGAGTTTTAACTGCCTGCTCTTCAAAATATTCATGAACACATCTATCAGAAGGAAAATCTTTTTTGGTATCATTCCATTCGAGTAATATTTTTTTCTCCCCTTCATCTGTCAGTATGGACAAATCTGAAATTTTCCCTGATGCATCTTTTGAAATATTTCCAAGCAGTGTTTCAAAGTTTTTAAGAATTTGTTCAATAAAAGTCTTGTCGAATTTTGCTGTCTCGTATGCGATATGAATTGAAAGCCCCTCACCCGGTGCCACGAGGATCGTCAAAGGAAAGTTTGTCCTTTCGAATGCCTTCAGATTCTTGATCTTAATTCCTGCAATTCCCTCAGCAAGGGATTTATCAAGTGGATAATTTTCAAACACAATAATATTTTCAAAAAGGGGTGTACCATGAGGAACACTGCTCCACTTCATAATATCCACTAATGAACTGTATGAATACTGATCGCGCTCAACATGATTTAATTGAAGCTCTTTAAGCCAGGGGATTATTTCTTTTTCTTTGTCGACATGCACTCTTACCGGTAGGGTATTTATAAACATTCCTACCATCGACTCAATACCTTTCAGCATCGGAGTTCTTCCCGAAATGACACCTCCAAATAAAACATCCGGCTCGCCGCGATATGTACTTAATATTATCGACCATACTCCCTGAATAATTGTATTAAGCGTGAGTTGATTTTGCTTTGCGAGAATTTGCAAATCTGAAGTTAATCCTTTAGATAAAGTAATTCCTATGTTTTCCACTTCCTCAAACAATTCGTAATTCATAACTCGTAATTCGCAACTATCTTTAAGAGGTGTTGGGGATTCAAACCCTCTTAGTTCTTTCTTCCAGAAACTTTCGACTTTGCTATTATCCTGTTGATTCTGCCAGAGTATAAAGTGTTTGTATGCTAAAGGTTTCGGAAGATTGATTTCTTTTTTTTCAACGAACGATTCATAATAAGCAAAAACTTCTTTCTGTATGACTGGATAGCTCCATCCGTCCATTAATATGTGATGAAAGCTCCAGACAAATTGGTACGAACCGGCTTCGAGTTTAATCAATGTGCATCTCATCAACGGAGCATGTTCCATTGAAAAACCTTTTGCCCGGTCTTTCTTTATGAAATTCTTAAATTCTTTTTCCTGATCAGACTCGGATAAATTGCTCCAATCAATATTCTCCCATGGCAAATCTATTACCCGGTTTACAAGCTGAACGGGTTTTGAAATTCCCTTCCATTGAAACGAAGTTCGAAGTACACCGTGGCGTTTTACAATTTCTTCCCATGCCCTTCTGAAAAAATCTTCATTTAAATTGCCCGATAAATTATAACAAAACTGCTCTATGTAAGCATCTGAACCCTCCTTATAAAGAGTATGAAAAAGCATTCCCTGCTGCATAGAAGTTAATTCATAAATATCTTCAATATTTGTCTTTGTATTTTGCTGCATTTTTAGTTTAAGTTGGCCAGTAAATTGTCAAGCTCCTGCTGGTTTAGGTCTGCGGCAGAAAAGTCGGAAGGAGTATAGCCGCCCGCTTCAGGCGATTTGCAATGCTCGATGATCGATATTAAAGCTTCTTCATAATATTTACTGAACTGTTCGATCGTTTCCTTGTTATGAATATTCTTACTATAAACAAATTCCATTCTGATCTTATTTTCAATGATGAGACTATTTATTTCTATCAGATGGCTTCTGATACCGTTTTTATTTTGACTCAGTTTAATTGTGCCCTTACCTAACTTCCAATCGGAGGCGGCAGATACCTGTCCCGTAATTTGTCCCAGGTAATTAAAAATAATTTCAGGCTGATGATCGAAATGCAATTTTTCATTTATGTTTTCATCGTTATTTAGATATTTAAGCAAACCAAACCCGATACCATTATTCGGAATTTGTCTCATCTTTTCCTTCACAGACTTTAAACTACCGCCAATGTCTTCCGGATTCTCAGCTTCTAGTTTAATGGGAAAGATGGAAGTGAACCACCCGATTGTTCTGCTGACATCAATATTTTCAAAAAGCTCTTCGCGTCCATGCCCTTCCAGATTTATGAGAAGTCTATTTTCATCCGACCATTTCTTGTAAGCAAGAATTAAAGCAGTTAAAAGTACATCATTGATTTTCGTATTATATACTTTAGGAACTTCCTGTAAAATAGATTCGGTCATTTGCTCCTCAATAATAAGTGAAACGGTATCTGAAGATTCAACAGTATTATTATTATCTTCAGCGCTATCTTTGGGTATTGAATTAAAATTTGAGTGTGCAATTGAAAGCCAGTAATCGTATTCTGAAGAAAGCTTTTCGGAATTACTATATTGGGATAATCTTTTGCTCCATTCTTTAAAGGAAGTTGTCTTAGCTGGAAGAAGAATTTTTTCACCCCTGTTTAAATGAAAATAAACATTGTAAAAATCTTCAAGAAGAATTCTCCATGAAATTCCGTCGACGCAAAGGTGATTAATTATTATAATCATCTTATCCTCTTTGGTGCCCAATTTAAATAACCTGACTCTTATCAACGGACCGTTAAAAAGACTCAAACTTGTTTGAAGCTGATCGATACTGGCTTTTATTGATTCTGCATTACCGTTCTTGTTTATGTTAGAAAGATCTTCACAATCAAATAATACAGCATTTTCAAATTCAGCATTAGACTGCTTCCATTCAGTGTTTTCTTTTTTAAATCTTAATCGGAGCGCATCATGATGTTTCACAAGTTCTTCAACTGTCTTCTTAAGCAGCTCGCTATTGAGATCTGATGGTACTTTAAGCAATACCGAATGATTAAAATGATGGGGTTCGGGAAGATTTAGATTAAAAAACCATTTTTGAATTGGAGTTAAATAAACGTCGCCTGTGACTACATCCTGATCGGATGCAGAAGTATCCGAATCATCGATAACAGTTGATAGTTCTGCAATTGTCTGGTATTGAAAAATTTGTTTTGGTGTGATTCTCAGTCCATACTGATTTGCTTTGGAAATTATCTGAATGCTCAGGATTGAATCCCCGCCGAGTTCAAAGAAGTTGTCATTGATACCGATCTCATCAATTGAAAGAACTTCCTGCCATATATCAACAAGTTTCTTTTCAACAGATGTGGATGCATTTCTGAATTCGGATTGAAGTTCATCTCTGGTAAATTCATAATTATCTAAAGCTTTTCTGTCAACCTTTCCATTCTGCGAAAGTGGCATCTCATTAAGAAAAATAATTTGAGACGGAACCATGTAGTCCGGCAATTTTTCTTTGAGATAATTCCTGATATCATTTGAATTAACATTCTTATCTCTTTTAGGAATCGCAAAAGCTATTAATCTCTTATCACCTTTTTTTAATTCCTTTGCAATGACAACTGCCTCCTTTACATCATCATATTGATTCAATACAAATTCAATTTCACCAAGCTCGATTCTGAATCCTCTAATCTTAATTTGATTGTCAATTCTTCCGAGATATTCGATATTGCCGTCATTCAAATACCTGACAAGATCACCGGTCTTGTATAATCTTGCATTTTCTATTTTTCCGAACGGATCCGGAATAAATTTTTCCAAAGTTAATTCCGCTCTGTTATGATAACCTCTTGCAACCTGTATTCCTCCTATTTGCAATTCGCCCGGAACTCCGACAGGAACAATATTCAAATTAGAATCTAAAATATATATTTGCGTATTAGCTACCGGCTTCCCGATAGGAACTACGTTTAATTTACTTTCTTTATCGCACTTCCAATAAGTTACATCAACAGCAGCTTCAGTCGGTCCGTAAAAATTATAAAGTTCTGCATTTTTAAATCTATTAAAGAAAAGATTCTGCAAAGAAACAGTTAACTCCTCACCGCTGCAGATAACTTTTTTTAAAGAAACGCATTTCGAAACTTCTTCATCCTCAAGAAACACCTGAAGCATTGAAGGAACAAAATGCATATGAGTAATATTTTTATTTATAATTTCATTTATTAAATATTTTGTATCTTTATGCCCATCATGTTTTGCAAAAACAAGTTTAGCTCCGCTGATAAGAGGAAGAAAAAATTCCCACACTGACACATCGAAACTAAAAGAAGTTTTTTGAAAGATTTTATCATCGGGAGTAATCTTCAGGTAATCTTTCATCCAGAGAAGACGGTTAAGAATTCCTCCGTTTGTATTCATCGCGCCCTTTGGCTTACCGGTCGAGCCTGAAGTATAAATCACATAAGCTAAACTCTTCTGATCATAATTGATTGCAGGATGTTCGATTGATTCGCCGGAAAGTATATCTATGTCTTTATCCAGATTAAAAATTTTTGCTCTATGACCAGATAAATTTTCTGATAATGCATCTATGCTTAAAATAATTTTAACACCGGAATCTTCGATCATATAGTCAATGCGTTCATTCGGATATGAAGGATCGATAGGAACATATGCGCCGTGGGCTTTTAATATTCCCATCAAAGCAATTATCATTTCAAGTGAACGTTCGATGTAAACACCAACTAGCGTATTTTTTGTCACACCGTTCTTTACAAGTAAATTTCCAAGTTGATTAGTGATGGTATCTAATTCTTTATATGTTAATTTTTTATCTTCAAATTCTACCGCAACTGTTTCAGGAGTTTTCTTTGCTTGTTCAGAAAATATACTTTCTATAGTTTGATTCAGATCATAATCTACTTCAGTATCATTCCATTCATTAATTATTTTCTTCTTCTCTATCTCCGACAATATTTCCAGCTCTGAAATTTTTTTATCAGGGTTATTTATAATAGAATTTAATAAAATCTGAAATTGTCCGCACATTCTTTTGATTCTGTCAGGGTTGAAAACGTCAGCATTATATTTAATTAATCCCGTAAAAATATTTTCGCCCTCAAAGAATTCAAGCATCAGATCAAACTGTCCTTCCTGCTGTGGAATATCAAAAGACTCCAATTCAAGTTTTCCCCAGCTGACTCTCGCTCCTTCATTCCCTGGAACTACAAGCTCCTGAATTTCTTTGCCTTTCGGAACTTTCTGCAAGCCGAAGAATGCCTGAAAAATAGGGGAGCGGCTAGGGTCTCGCTTCTTCAAAAGCCTTTCAACTACAAGCGGGTATGGAAAATCCTGATTAGCAATTGCCCCTAAAACTTTTTTCTTAATCTGATTTAAAAAATCTTTGAACGAAAGCTTATCGTAAAACTTTCCTCGGATCACAACTGGATTTATGAAATAGCCGATAATTTTTTCAAAGTCTGTTTTATTCCTACCTGCTGTCGCGGTGCCTATTAAAATTTCATTTTGTCCGCTGTATCTGTGTAAAAGTATCTGGTATGCAGTCAATAAAGTAACGAATAATGTTGTACCTTCGCTTTGGGATAATTTTTTTAATTTATCGACAATATCTTTTTCAAGAAAAAAATATTCAGTAGCGCCGTTAAATATCTGCAATGCTGGCCTGGGCTTATCTGCAGGAAGATCGAGTACGGGAATCTCACCGCATAATTCATTCTTCCAATACAACCAAAGCTTTTCACCTTCGGCACTGTTAATTAATTCCTTCTGATAGTTTATATAGTCGGAATATTTTTGTGAATTTAGAATAACTGATTCATTTCCGTTTATTTCATCTTCATATAGCTGCTTCAATTCATTTAGCATAATTCCGATCGACCAGCCGTCACTGCATATGTGATGCATCTTTAAAAGCAAAATGAAATTTGCGTCCGAGACTCTGAATAAATGAACTTTGAAGACGGGACCTTTTTCAAGATCAAATGGAGTTTTATAAACTTCTATAACTTTGGTTTTTAATTCTTCTTCATTCAATTCCTTCACATCAATTTCTTCAAAGAAAACTTCTTTGTAACCATGAACTTCCTGAACGGGCTTCCCTTCATTCAGGTAATAGGTGGAACGTAATGATTCATTATTATTTAACAACTTCTGAAAAGCTTTTCGCAAAGCGTCAATATCAGGTTTGGACACAATCCGCACGGTGAAAGCCACATTGTATGAAGCGCTTTCTGGCGAATTCAGATATAAAAAATATAATGCTTTCTGCCCGTAAGAAATTTGGTAAACAGCATTTTCTTTCTTTGCTTTTTCAAGTAATTGCTTTTTGAGAAGAGCAATTTTTTCTTTCGATGATAAATTTGATATGCTTGTGTTGCTGTCCAGTTATTTACTCCGTTAAATTTATTTCATTTCATTTAATAGCTGCTCTAATTCTTCTTCAGATAAATTATCAAGCTTACCTAATAAGTCCCTTGTTTTCCCGTCCTGCTTCATTTCTGCTTTGCCATTATCTTTTTCTAGCGTTGAGTTTTTGTTTAGGATTTTTGGAAGTTGTTCCTTTAATTCTTCTGCAAGCTGTAGGATATTTGTTTCTTCCATATACCTTACAAGATTCAGGTCGACTCCTAATTCTATGTTAACTTTATTCTTAAGTTCAATCGCCATCAACGAATCAAGCCCCATCATATTTAAAGGAGTTTCTACTTCCAGTTCATCGGGCTCCATTCCCATGATTCCCGATATCAGATTTTGAAAATATTTTGTCAGAAGTTCGGTATGCTTTTCCTCCGGTGAATTTTTTAACTGGGAAATAAAATCTTTCTTCCCGTCAGCGTTCTCTTTGTTATTATTAACGCTTATTAATTCATTTATAAAAGGATGCCTGAACACTTCGTTGAATTTATTCCAATCGATCGGAACTACTCCGATCTGCGCTGTATCACTCATAATTGCTTTTTCCATTGCGCGAATTCCTTGCTGAGGATTTATCACTCCTATTCCGGAAATTTTTTCCTGCTTGTCTGCGCCTTTTGCCGCTGCAGAACCTATCTGAGACCACACTCCCCAGTTAAT
>Ga0180121_10001330_pt1 | contig 10483 bp, 9 predicted proteins | sample AntDrymUQ5402106_2_FD_129676 | JGI IMG/M metagenome (GOLD analysis project Ga0180121, IMG submission 129676) | Polar desert sand microbial communities from Dry Valleys, Antarctica - metaG UQ540 (21.06) (version 2) (version 2) | ecosystem: Environmental > Terrestrial > Soil > Desert | place...
CAGCCGGAGCAGAGGGCCGACGATGAACAGCACCAGGCAGGCACCAAGCGCGGCGAGCACGACGCGGGACACGAGCGAGCGAACCGGCATGATTACCCTTGGCGTGGCCTCGAGTGGCGGCCTATCTTCGACGCATCCACATCTTCACGAGATTGCCGATGGAATTCTACCCCTCGCACCTCTGCCCCTCAATGTCGGCACGCCCCGGCGCCGCAAATCTGCCGACGTGATGCGCATCGGCTTTCTCGGGTTGGGCGCTATTGGCGCTCCCATGGCGGCCCATCTCGCCAAGCAGCACAAACTCACGGTCTGGAACCGCACCGCCGCGCGGGCCACTGAGTTCGCAGCGACCCATGGAGCCCACGCGGCTCGCACTCCCCGGGAAGCGGCCGCCGGCGCCGAGGTCGTCCTCACCTGTCTACCGACCTCGCGGGAGGTGGCCGACCTGCTCGACGGCCCCGATGGGCTGGAAGCCGGGCTTGTGCGGGGGGCGCTACTGATCGACTGCACCTCCGGCGACCCCGCGACGTCCCGCGCCATCGCTCAGCGTCTGGCCGGGCATGGCGTCGCCTTTGCCGATGCCCCGGTCAGCGGCGGAGTCAGCGGGGCCGAGGCGGGTACGCTCACCGTGATGGTTGGGGGAGACGAGGAAACCTTCGAGCGAGCCCGGCCGGTGCTTGCAGCGTTCGGGAAACGGATCGAGCGCCTCGGTCCTGTCGGTGCGGGCCACGCCATGAAGGCGGTCAACAACGCGCTGCTGGCGGTGAATCTCATCGCGGTGGGGGACGCGTTAGCTGCTCTCGTCAAGGCCGGGGTTTCGGCTCGCACGGCGGTCGAGGTGTTGAACGCCTCCAGCGGTCGATCCTTCGTGAGCGAGGCGCTGGTGCCCGAGCGGGTCCTCACGGGCCGCTGGCCGCGGACCTTCCGATTGGCGCTCCTGGACAAGGATGTCGGGATCGCACGGGCCTTCGTGCGCGAGGTGGGAGTCGAGAGTCCGCTGCTCGAGCTGGCGGGGGAGTTGCTCGGCCAGGCCCGAGCCGAGCTGGGCGAAACGGCCGATCACGTGGAAACGATTCGCCTGATCGAGCACCGCGCCGGGGTCGAAATCCGGGGGTGAGCCCCGATGGCACTTGCCGTAACTGGCTTGCTCCGCTCAGTTTCCGGGATTATGCGACGCATAGATATCAGTAGATGAACGACTGGGCGGCTACCCAGCGGGTGTCGGCCGAGATTGTGCTGGCCGACGGAGTCGTGTTGGAAGGCGATCTGCACCTGGCGACCCGTACCGCCTACCATCCCGACACCGAGAGCCCGCTGGAGATGCTCAACCGGCCCGAGCCATTCTTCGCGCTGACCCTGCAAGAGGGCGAAGTCGCGTTCGTCTCGAAGGCGCAGGTAGCGGTAGTGTCGTGCCGGGATCAGCTCCCGTTGGTCGATCCGGCCCGGGCCTCTGCTGCCCGTCTGGTGGCTCTGGAGGTGGCGCTTGCCACTGGAGCGGAGTACCGGGGCCGCTCCACGTTCGAGCTTCCTCCTTCCCGATCCCGGGCCCTGGACTACATCAATACACCCGGCAGCTTTTTCACGGTCTGGAGCAACGATCTCACGCGGTACTTCAATAAAGCTCTGGTCCGCCTCATCCGTCCTCTCGACTGAGATCGACATTGGCCCGATTAGATAAGCTCATCCAGGTGATGCACGATCAGCGCGCCGAAGCCCTCCATCTCGACGTCGGTAAACCTGCCTCCCTCCTGCAAAACGGCGCCACGCGGCTGATCACCCGCGAACCGCTCAGCGATACCCAGATCCAGGCCCTGCTGCGTGAGATCGCATCGCCGGAGACGGCGGCCCAGATGGGCTCCGCCGGTCCGGTTTCGTTTGCCTACCGGGCCCCAAGCGGCGAGGTGCAGGTCGAGATGAAGGTTGGGAATGGGGGAACGGCCCTGCTGCGGCCGGTGGTCGCCGCGGTCAGGGAGGGGGCTCTCGGGGTACCTCCGGCGGGGGCCGTCCCGTCGGCTCGCCAGGCTCAAGACCTCGCCGGTGCCCAGGCGGAGATCGACGTGCTGTTTCGACTGCTGGTGGAATCGGGGGCGTCGGACCTTCACCTCCGCACCGGCGAGCCCCCGATGCTCCGCAACAATGGCGAGCTGGGTCGGCAGGCGTTCCCTGCCTTGTCTGCCGAACGGCTGGATCTGATGCTGGTCAGTATCATGACCCCGAAGGAGTTGGGCGAATTTCGGGAAGGGGGGGACACCGACTGGGCCTACGAGATTGCCGACCTGGCCCGGTTCCGCTGTAACGCGGGCCGCGACCGCTTCGGACCCATGGCCGTGTTTCGGGTCATTCCCAACAAGATTCGCACCGCGGAGGAGATGGGACTGAGCCGGGAAGTGCAGAACCTCTGCTATCTCACGAAAGGTCTGGTCGTGGTCACCGGGCCGACCGGCTCGGGAAAGAGCACGACGCTGGCCGGACTCGTCGATCTCATCAATCGTACCCGAACCGACCACATCATCACCATTGAAGACCCCATCGAGTTCGTTCATCCCAGCAAGAAGTGTCTGGTGACCCAGCGCCAGGTGGGGCTCCACACCCGCTCGTTCAAGCATGCTCTGCGCGCGGCACTGCGGGAGGACCCGGACATTATTCTCGTCGGGGAAATGCGCGACCTGGAGACCGTCTCCATCGCGATCGAGACCGCGGAGACCGGCCACCTCGTCTTCGGCACCCTGCACACTACCACTGCGGCGTCGACGATCGACCGGATCATCGACCAGTTCCCGCCCGACCGCCAATCGCAGGTCCGGGTGATGCTGTCGGAGTCTCTGCGGGGCGTGATCGCGCAGATCCTCTGCAAGAAGATCGGCGGGGGGCGAGTGGCGGCGCGGGAGATCCTGCTCTCCATTCCAGCCGTCTCCAACCTCATCCGGGAAGGAAAGACCTTCCAGATCCCTTCCATCATGCAGACCAACCGGAAGACCGGCATGGTCACCCTCAATGACGCGCTCATGGAGCTGGTCGACGCCAAGCTGGTCGAGCCCAAGGAGGCCTACATGAAGGCGGCCGAGAAGCCCGGATTGGCTGCCGCAATGAAGGCCAAGAAGTACGATCTGTCGTTCTTGGGAGAAGTATGATCCAGGCGGGGCAGCGGGGCCGCGGGGCAGCCGGTCAGGAGGAGCAGGGCAGCGAGGAACCTCTCTCTGCAGCAGACCGCCCCGCCGCCCATCCGCCCAGAGGGCACCCGCCCCGCCGCCCTCCGCCCATCCTCGTCCTGGTCAACCCGCAAGACATCGTGAACATCGCCAGCGCCGTGCGGATCGCGAAGAACTTCGGGATCGAGCGCGTGCGCCTGGTGCAGCCGGAGGTCTTCGACCCGTACCGGATCGAAGGCATCGCTCACAACACGGCCGACCTGGTTGCCCGGATCGAGATTCTGGACTCGCTGGAGGAGGCCATCGCGGACTGCGTGTTCACCGCGGTACTGACTGCGCGCGAGCGCGCGGCCAAGCGCCGGGTGCTCCGGCCGCGCGAAGCCGCCACGGCGATGATGGAAGAAGGCGTTGCCGGTCCGGTCGCCATCGTGGCCGGCCGGGAGGACCACGGCCTGACCAATGCCGAGCTGGACCTGTGCAGCGCCCTGGTCACCATCCCCACCGATCCCGGCCACCGTTCGCTCAATCTGGCGCAGGCAGTGGCGATCATGGCATACGAGACCTGGAATGCACGCGGGGGCGACAGCACGCCGCTGAAGCCGCCGCGCAATCAGGCCGACCCCGCCACCTCGGCCCAGCTCGAGGAGCTCTTCACCGACTGGACCGGTGCCCTCTGGGCGATCGACTTCTTCAAGACCCGCCGGTCCGAAAGCGTCATGCGCTCCTTCCGTGAGATCGTGTTCCGTGCCGGGCTCGACGGACGCGAAGCCTCGCTGTTGCGGGCCATGGGGATCGAAGTGATCCGGTATCTGGAGCGAGTTCCCCGAGGAGACTCCTGATGGGACGATCGAACGCCTACTGGACGTCCAACCTCTACGTGAATGAGGCGGTTGAGCCGGTGTCCACGGCCCCGCTGACCGACTTGCCGGCGACTCTCGCCGCCCGTTTTCGGGCGTTGCGTACCGGTCTGCTGGCGATCGATGGCGCGTCAGAGCAGGTCCGGTTCATGGGACCCACGTGGCAGTGGGCCTGGGAGTACGGGATCGGCAACCGAAAGCTGTGCTGGCTGCATTTCATGCGGAGTGGTCTCGACGTCACCTTCACCCTGTCGGAGAGCGAAGAGATGCGTCTCGCCAAGGGAGCCAAGGTGGCCGGGTCCCTGGCTCGCGCGATCCTGGAGGGGCAGCGGACCGGACCGGTGAAATGGTGCTGGCTGGAGCTGGACGACCGACGCGTGGTGGACGCATTCCTCACCCTGGTGCGACGCAAGGCGGAGTGGATCGCGGAGCGGCCCACGCTTCGGCGGGCGCCCCGCGCCCAGCCCCCGAGACCGGACGAAATCGAAACCGACTGATTTAGTCGGAATACAAATTGGCATTGGGTTGTGTAATAGAATGCGCGGACTATACTTCGCGCGCATTACAACGATGGGGACCTCGCTTTTTTTTCGCGGCCAGCAACTCGTTTCACGAACAGGGCACTTCCTCAGCGGTGAGATGATGAATGCGTAAGCTGGCATACGTCGTCGGTGGCGTTGCGGCCGGAGGCGTTGCCGCCCTCCTTACGCTCGGCGGGCATCCCCCTTACGCACAGCAGACCAGGACGGTGGCTGACTCCATCGTCGCTCCGGTCCTCTCCGCGTCCGACACCGGCTCCCTCAAGGGACCGCGTCAGCCGATTTTCTTCCGCCACGATATCCACGCTGGCCAGTACAAGATGCAGTGCCAGTATTGCCACTACTCGGTCATGGTGTCGCCCGAGCCGGGAATCCCGACGGTACAAACCTGCATGGGTTGCCATCTCGTCATCGGCGGGACTGACAGCTCGCACCAGACCGAGATCAAGAAGCTGCGCCAGGCATGGACCCAGAAGAAGCCGATCGAATGGGTCCGGGTCCACTATCTCGCGCGGCACGCGCACTTCCCCCATCAGCGTCACGTCAAGGCCATGGGCCCCACTGCCTGCGCCACCTGCCACGGAGACGTGCAGCGGATGCCGCAGGTCTTCAAAGTGAACAAGGTGGACAACATGGGATTCTGCATCACGTGCCACATCGAGCGGAAAGTGTCGCGGGATTGTTCGGTATGTCATTACTGACCGCGCGAAGCGCGGTCATCCTGAGCGCAGCGAAGGATCCCTTCGGAGGCACAGAGATCCTTCGCTTCGCTCAGGATGACAAATCAGGAATTCACAATGGCTGACGAAGCGAAGTCCACCCTCGACCGCCGTCGTTTCCTGACCGTCCTGGGCGCCTCGGGCGGAGGGGCTATTGCCCTGTCCGGCTGCTCGACCGGGCAGGTCGAGAAGCTGATCCCCTATCTGGTGCAGTCGGAGGATCAGGTCCCCGGTGTGGCCACCTGGTATTCCAGCACCTGCACCGAGTGCGCCACCGGCTGCGGTCTGCACGTGCGCACCAGGGAGGGCCGTGCGGTCAAGCTGGAGGGCAATCCCGACCACCCGGTCAACCAGGGAAAGCTGTGCTCCCGGGGGCAGGCGGGACTCCAGGGGCTCTACAATCCCGGACGGCTCAAGGGTCCGATGGCGCGGGGCGCGAACGGCCAGCTCCAGGAAATCACCTGGGACGACGCAATCGCGCGTCTGGCGGGCAAGCTTGGGCCGGCTGGCAACAAGGTGGCGGTGATCTCGGGCGCGGGACGGGGCACGTTCTCCGACCTGCTGGGCGAATGGGTCCGAGCGCTGGGCGGCCGGGTGGTGCGGTACGAGACCTTCGGCTCGGAGCCGGTTCGCGCGGCAAACCGCCAGGTGTTCGGCCTCGACCAGGTGGCGGCATACGACTTTGGCCGCGCGAAATACATCGTGTCATTCGGCGCAGACTTCCTCGACACCGGGCCAGCCTCGATCGAGAACGCGCGCGGTTTCGCCCGTTCCCACGGATTTGCGGATCGGGACGTGGCCAAGTTCGTCTACCTGGCGCCGCGGATGGATCTCACCGGTCTCAACGCTGACGAGTGGCATCCTATCCGGCCCGGCTCGGAGGCGGCCCTGGCCCTTGCGATGGCAAGCCTGCTGCTGGGCGAGCGGGGTGCCCGCGGGGAAGGGGCTGCACTTCGCGGCGCGCTGGCGAGCTTTACCCCGGAGATGGCGGCTCAGGAGACCGGGCTTCCTGTTGCCACGATCCAGCAGCTCGCGCGCGAGTTCGGCGCCGCTCGACCGAGCCTAGCGGTGGCCGGTGGGGTCGGTAGCCAGCACGCTGGCGCAACCGAGGTTTGTGCCGCTGTAAACATCCTGAACTACGCGGCCGGCAACATCGGCGAGACGGTCCGGTTCGGCGCGGACCTCGACACCGGCGACGGGTACGGCGCGCTGCAGTCGTTGCTGGCCGCGCTCGACGCGGGACAGGTGGAAGTCGCAATTGTGCACGAGGCGAATCCCGCCTACACCTTGCCCCGCACCAGCGGCTTCGCCGCCAAGTTCCAGAAGGCCGCGTTCAAGGTTTCCACCTCGATGTATCTGGACGAGACCTCGACACTCTGCGATCTCCTGCTGCCCCAGCATCACGCGTTGGAGCGGTGGGACGATCTGCGGCCCCGCGCCGGCGTCCACAGCTTGATGCAGCCGGTTATGGAGCCGGTGTTCAACACCATGGCTACCGGTGACCTGCTACTTCGGACTGCCAAGGCAGTGGGTGGACCACTGGCCCGCTTCACCGCCCCATCGTACAAGGAGCACCTCCACGTTCGCTGGCAGGCCCTCGCAGCCGGACGGAAAGAAAAGGATTTCGCCGCGTTCTGGCACGGGGCACTCCAGCGAGGCGGAGTCTTCGATGAATCGCCGGCTCCCCCACGCGTATCGCTGGCCGCTCGCGGCGCCCAGGTGCGCTATACCAAGCCCAGCTTCGAGGGGAATGGCCAGTTCGTCTTTGCCACCTATGCCCACAGCCTGCTCCACGACGGCCGCGGCGCCAACAAGCCGTGGCTGCTGGAGAACAGCGATCCCGTCACCAAGATCACCTGGCACTCCTGGGTGGAGCTGCATCCCGATACCGCACGCAAGCTCGATGTGCGGGACGGCGAGATTCTTCGGCTCACCTCCCCCCACGGCTCCATCGAGGCGCCGGTGTTCGTCTATCAGGGCATTCACCCGGACATGGTGGCGGTGCCGCTGGGCCTGGGGCACACCGAGTATGGATCGTACGCGCGTGGCCGCGGCGTCAACGCGCTCGATCTGCTTGGCGCCCCGCCCGGAGACTTCCTGCCCTACATCTCGACCAAAGTGTCGGTGGAGAAGACCGGCCAATACAAGGCGCTGGCGTCAATCGCGGGCAATCCGCGCCAGCTGGGGCGGGGCATCGCCGAGGCCGTGTCCCTGGAAGCCGCAAAGAAGGGTCTCACCGTCGAGCAGGCTTACCTCGCCGAGGGACGCGGCAAGCACGAGATCAACACCGAGGAAGAGCTCGAGGCGATCAAGGGCTGGAGTGACAGGCAGATCCAGGACACGAAGCACGACAATTACGAGGGCGACCACCCCCGGTGGGGCATGGCGATCGACCTGGCCAAGTGCACCGGCTGTCAGGCCTGCGTCACGGCGTGCTATGCCGAGAACAACATCCCCACGGTGGGAGAGACCGAGATCGGCAAGGGCCGGGAGATGACCTGGATCCGGATCGAGCGGTACTGGGAGGGTGGAGAAGAGCCAGGCGAGCCGGTCACCGCCCGATTCGTTCCGATGCTCTGCCAGCACTGCTCCAACGCGCCGTGCGAGCCGGTCTGCCCGGTGTATGCCGCCTATCACACACCGGATGGCCTCAATGGACAGGTGTACAACCGATGCGTCGGCACCCGCTATTGCGCCAATAACTGCCCCTACAAGGTGCGCTACTTCAACTGGTACAAGTACAACCAGATATCCTGGCCCGAGCCGCTCCACCTCCAGCTGAATCCCGATGTCACCGTACGGGCGCGCGGAGTTATGGAGAAGTGCACCTTCTGCATCCAGCGAATCCGCGGCGCGCAAAACGATGCTCGTCTGGAAGACCGCGCGATCCGCGATGGTGACGTGGTGACCGCCTGCGCCCAGGCCTGCCCCTCGGATGCCATCGTGTTCGGAGACGTCAACGATCCTGCCAGCCGGGTCGCGCGGCTCCATCAGGATCCAAGGGGTTACCGAGTGCTGGAGGACCTCAACACCCGCTCGGCGATCACGTACCTGGCCAAGGTCCTGCTCCCGGCGGAGGCTTAACCGATGGCTGTCGTCGCCCAACCGCACGACGCCCCCGACGGGCACGTGATCAATCAGACCCACGCCGAGGTCACCCGCGACGTCGTCGCGACGCTGGGGCCGCCGAGCCGGGGATATGTCCTGCTGCTGTTCGGGGCGGTCTCGCTCTTCCTGATCGGGATCTGCACCTTCCTCGTGCTCCTGAAGGACGGTCTGGGGCACGCGGGGTACAATCCGCCGGTCTTCTGGAGCGTGTACATCACCACCTTCGTCTTCTGGGTGGGTATCGGCCACGCCGGCACGCTGATTTCGGCCATCCTGTTTCTTTTTCGGTCGCCCTGGCGCACCGCGGTCTATCGATCCACCGAGGCAATGACCGTCTTCGCGGTCATGACCGCCGGTCTCTTTCCGATCATCCATATCGGCCGGCAGTGGATCTTTTACTGGCTCCTCCCGTACCCTAACGAGCGGTACCTCTGGCCTAACTTCAAGTCGCCGCTGATCTGGGACGTGTTCGCCATCTCCACCTACCTCACGGTGTCCACCACGTTTCTGGTGTTCGGGCTGATTCCCGATGTGGCGGCAGTGCGGGACAAGGTCACCGGCTGGCGGAAGGCGATCTATTCCTGGAGCTCGGTGGGCTGGAAGGGAACGGATAATCAGTGGCGGCATTACTCGAGGGCGTATCTCTACCTCGCCGCTCTGGCGACGCCGCTGGTGCTTTCGGTCCACTCGGTCGTGTCCTGGGACTTCGCGGTGAGTATCGTCCCCGGCTGGCACGGGACGATCTTCGCGCCCTATTTCGTGGCCGGCGCCATCTACTCGGGCATCGGCATGGTGCTGACCCTGATCATTCCGCTCCGGCGCGCGCTCAAGATCGAGCACATGATCCACTCGTACCACTTCGACAATCTGGCCAAGCTGACCCTGCTGACTGGCTCGATTCTGCTCTACGCCTACGCCATGGAGTACTTCGTCGCCTGGTACAGCGGCAACACCTTCGAGCAGACCACTTTCTACCGACGGGCGTTCGGCCCCATGTGGTGGGCCGGCTGGTCCATGATCATCTGTAACGCCTTCGTCTCTCAGCTGCTCTGGTTCCGAAAGATCCGCACCAACCTCACGTCACTGTTCGTAATCTCGATCTTTATCAATATCGGGATGTGGTTCGAGCGCTACGTGATCATCGTGTCGTCGCTCAGCAACGACTACATCCCCTGGGCCTGGGACCAGATGAACCCCACCTGGGCCGACTGGGGGATCCTGCTGGGCTCGTTCGGCTGGTTCGGGATGTGGTTTCTCCTCTTCGCCAAGACCTTCCCCATCGTGGCCATTCAGGAGATCAAGGAGATGATCCCGATGCCGCGGAGACGGGGAGGTCACGGGTGATGGCCTTTCTGAAGCCGGGCAGCAGGGCGGCCGCGCGTGCATCCGGCGTGGTGGCGTCGTTCCTGCACGTAGATGCGGCGGTCGACGCGATCCGCGCGCTCCGCGCCAAGGGGTACCGCGATCTCGTGGTGTACACCCCGGCACCCAATCACGAGATCGAGGAGGCGCTGGAGCATAAGGTGAGCCCGGTGCGACTTCTCACCCTTATCGGCGGCCTCACCGGCTGTACCGCGGGCTTTGCGATGACCATCTGGATGTCGTACGACTGGCCTCTGGTGGTCGGCGGGAAGGCGATCGCCTCGATCCCGCCCTACGTGGTCATCGGATTCGAGCTGACGATCCTGATGGGGGCGCTCAGCACGGTGGCCGCCGTTGCGCTCTTCTCGGTGCTGATGGGAAAACGAGGAACCCCGTACGACCCGCGCTTCAGCGACGACGCTATTGGCATATTCGTGCCGACGGCTTCGGATCAGCTCGGCCCTATCGAGCAGCTGCTGCGCTCTGCGGGTGCAGTGGAGGTGCGCCATGAGACGGCTTAGGTGGCGTGCAGACCCGAGAGATCCCTCACTGCGTTCGGGACGCCGCAGAGCAGCTTGGGCGATGCTTCTGCTGCTCTGCGGCGCCTGCGATTTCTACTACCATCGACTCCCGTCGCCGGATGACCTGTGGCACATCATTCCCTGGTTCGATCACATGGTCCACGCCCGGTACATCCGTCCCTACGAGACGTCGTCGGTGCCACGGTATTCTCCGGAGGGCTCGGTTCC
>Ga0180121_10001331_pt1 | contig 10481 bp, 11 predicted proteins | sample AntDrymUQ5402106_2_FD_129676 | JGI IMG/M metagenome (GOLD analysis project Ga0180121, IMG submission 129676) | Polar desert sand microbial communities from Dry Valleys, Antarctica - metaG UQ540 (21.06) (version 2) (version 2) | ecosystem: Environmental > Terrestrial > Soil > Desert | place...
AGCGGCCGGCGGCGCAACGAACGGCTTGCGCTTGGAGTGGGACGCCTCTACCTCGCGCATCAACTTGTCGGCTTCATCCTGCGTCATCTGTCCGCGGCGAACCATGTACTGGAGAAGATCGCGCGCGCTCTCCAGCACGAGCCCGGTGAGGCCGGCCGCGGCACCAACTACATCCTTCATTGCCGCCGCCATCTTGCTACCGGCTTCGAGGCTGATCTCGTGGGCCTTCGCCGCCATCTCGGCGACCGTATCTTTTACATCGGCGCCGCGGTGGCCGGGACTTCGCTTAGGCGGGATGCCGGGGGCACCCGGGACACCAGCTACACCCGGTGCGCCGGGAGCGCCAGGGGTTCCAGGGGTTCCCGCCGTTGCGGGTGCGCCACTGGCGGTGGCCGGCGCCGGCGTGTTCGCAACGGCGGGGGTCGCTGTCTTTTCCTTATCGGGCATCCATTGCTCCAGTCGGCGCTTTTAGCGGCCAACTCAGGGGGAATTTTGCGGGTTTTCGGGTTGCTGCGCTCGGGGGGGAGCGAATGGCGCTAAGTATATGATTTTCCGTCACTAAAACAAGGTGGGCTAAACCGTTGCGCGACCTCATTTTTCTCCTCCGCCAATCGCCGGAAGCCATCATTTTAGCCAACATAAAGGCGACATCAATAAGTCATTATAACAAGAGATGCAGCTAAAAGTCGTGGATTTGAGCAGAGTTCTTGCCGGACCCCTTTGCACAATGATTTTGGGAGATCTTGGCGCTCATGTCATTAAAGTTGAACGGAGTGCGGCCGGCGATGAAACCCGGGGCTGGGGACCGCCCTTCGATGAGCGCGGCGAAAGCGCCTACTATCTAAGCGTAAACCGGAACAAGAAAAGCCTCGCCGCCGACCTCCGCGACCGGTCCGATCGCGACGTCGTTCTGGCCCTGATTGCTGACGCCGATGTCGTAGTCGAGAACTTTCTTCCCGGCTCCCTCGACCGCCTCGGAATAGCCGCCCCGGATTTGCTCGAGCGGCATCCGGATCTCATCTGGTGCACGATCTCCGGGTTCGGGCCGGGCAGCGAGCGGCCAGGCTACGATTTCGTTGTCCAGGCCGAGTGCGGGTGGATGTCGATCAATGGAGAGCCCGAGGGTGCGCCGATGAGGGCGGGAGTGGCGCTCGCGGACGTCAATGCAGGGAAGGATGCGGTGATAGCGATTCTTGCCGCCGTCACTGAGCGCTCTGCCGGGCGGCTCCCCGCGAGCAGGCGCCTGATCAACATCTCGCTCGCCGCCAGCGCGCGCGCAGCCCTCGTCAACGTCGCGCAGAACGTTCTCGTGTCGGGAAGGGAAGCGGGCCGCTGGGGAAACGCGCACCCGAATCTCGTCCCCTACCAGCTCTTCGCTGCCTCGGACCGGGCTGTCGTCATCGCCGTCGGCACGGATGCGCAGTGGCGCTCGTGCGCGACCGCGCTGGGGCTTGCTTCCCTCGCCGCCGATCCCGGTCTCGCGCGCAACTCGCAGCGTGTGGAGCGGCGGGAGTCCGTGGTCTCGGCCTTCGCTACACGGGTCAGGGAGATGCGAGCCGAGGACGTCGTCGCCGCACTCGACGCGGTACACGTGCCCTGTGGCCTGGTGCGGACAGTCTCGGAGGCAATCACTGGCGCCGGTGGCTCGCCGGTCACGGGCATTCCTCCGGCAATCCCCGGCAGTGTCCGACTCGCCCCGCCGTTACTCAATGAGCACGGTGAGGAGCTCCGCGCGCTGGGGTGGCGCGCCTTCCGGCCGTAACGGATATGAGGTACATCGGCAACAAGACTCGTCTCTTGCCCTTCATCGTGCGCACGGTCGGGCGACTCGGGATCGGGGGCGGCACCATCCACGATGCGTTCGCGGGAACGGCCAGCGTCGGCCAGGCGTTCAGGCAGCGCGGATGGCGTGTTCATACGAGCGACATCCTCGCGTCGTCCTACGTTTTCCAGCAGGCGTACGTTGTCGCTGACCGTTCGGGCACGGATCTCGATGCGCTCGCGCTCGATCTCACCCGCGCCGACCCCCGTGTGTCATTCATCAGCCGCCACTTCTCCCCGCTCGGCGGCCGAATGTTCTTCACGGAGGAGAACGCTGCGCGCATCGACGCCGCGCGCGAGCTCCTTGAGTCGTGGCGCAGCAAGGGCGAGGTGAGCGGGCAGTCTTACTACGTGTTGCTCGCGGCGGTCATCGAAGGCACCGACCGGGTCGCGAACACCGCCGGCGTATACGCTTCCTTCATGAAGGGATGGCAGGTGAACGCGCGGAGAACGTTCCGCGTGGTGATCGAGCAGCCGGCCGGCGGAGCGCTGCCGGCGACCGCTCACCTGATGGACGCCGCCGCGGCAGCTGCGATCATCGGCGACGCCGATCTGATTTACATCGACCCGCCGTACAATTCGCGGCAGTACGTCGCGTACTACCACATTCCCGAGATTCTCGCGCGCGGCTGGTTCGACGGGGAGCCGGCAGTGCGCGGAAAGGTGGGGTTACTGGCGGGCCCGGAGGGCCGCAGCGACTGGTCGCACGGACGCCGCGTGAAACGGCTCTTCTCCGGGCTTCTCTCGGCAACCGGCGCGAAACACGCGCTCGTGAGCTTCGGCTCGGAGGGCCATCTCTCGGCAGATGCACTCACTGAAACCCTCCTCTCCCACTCTGTAGATGGAAAGGTCTCGCGCTTCGCGCAGCGGTATCGGCGCTATCGGGCCGACGGTGCACGGACCGGGAAGACTTACCACGCTGATGCGGTCACGGAGCAGCTTTTTCACATCCGCCTCCGGTAACCGCAGTTGCTTTTGCCTGGCTACACGCGTCTCTGATATGTGACGGTGCGCGGGTGTGTCTCCGCGCCCGCCGGGTCTATACACCGGCTGGCAAAGGGATTACACTAGGCTGGTGAAGATGACAGCCACGCCACTGCAGAATCAGGGTGCTCAACCGATGGGCGCGGGAAGCCCGGGACAAGGCGCTGAGGATGGGGCCGTTCCGGTCGTCGATGCCGATCAGGAGATCATCGCGAGCGTGCTGGCTGGCTCGAAGGACGCGTTCGGGATCCTCATAACCCGTTACAGCGATCCCTTGTACCGCCACGCTCTGGGGATGACCGGAAGTCCGGATGTGGCGGAAGACATACTTCAAGCGTCCTTTATCAAAGCGTATCAGCATTTGGGCGAAGTGCGCGGCCGTTTCGATGCCTGGGTTTTTCGGATCGTCGCGAATTCGTGCAAGGATTGGCTGAAGAACATCCGGCGCACGCACGTGAGTTATGACGAGGACGATCAGCCCTCGACGTACTCGACGCCGGAAGAGGAGATGGACCGGAACGAGCTGCGTACCGATCTCGAGTACGCGCTGGCCAGGTTGGCTCCCTCGCTGCGGGAAGCGTTCGTGATGAAGCACGTGGAAGGAAGGTCGTACGAGGAGATGGCGCTGTTACTGGACACGACGGTTGGCGCGCTAAAGATGCGAGTGCATCGGGCGCGAGAGGCGCTCCAACAATTGCTCGAGGAGAAGTACGCATGATGCGCGAAGACGCTGGATTCGACAGAAAAGACATTACCGGACATCAGCCTTCCCCGCGGAAGGAAAAGGCGTCCGAGCAGCTCTACGACCGCGAGGTGCCGCTGACCGGCACGCCTGGTCGCGCCCTGTTGCACGACTGGCTGGACGGCGAGGTCGATCAGATCCGCGTCAGCGAGACCGAAGGCAGATCCAAGGTCGAGCTTTGGACCCGGATCAACGCCGAAAGCGAGATGCTCCGCCGCCGTACGACTCCGGTCCACGTGCAGCAGCGCATCATGGCCGCACTGCCCGACGCGCCTGGAACGACCACCGAGTGGTATCGCCAGCAGGTGACGCTGAGCCCGGCTTCAGCTCTTCTCGCCGGTGCCGCGCTGCTCGCCGTTGGAGCGCTCATCATCACGATGATTCGCTAGTACTGCGGACGTCCTGAGGTAGGAAAAGCCCGGCTCTCACGAGCCGGGCTTTTTATTAGTAGTCCTGTGGAAGGAAAACCCCGCTCATGTGAAAACCATTGAATTACGCGTCAACCATACCTGGTGTGCGCGTGCCAAAGGGCGTACTCCTTGCATTCTCAATGCTTGAAGCTCGAGCACGCCACGCCGATTGGAGGCACCGAAAAATGAACCGTAAAACACTCGCTTTTCTCGCCAGCGTCGTCATCGCCGCTCCTGCCGTCTCAGCGGCCCAGACTGGCGGCCTTTCGCGCGTCCAGCTTCTGGCCCTGCAGCAGGAGCTCAAGGAACAGTGCGGACTGCGCTACGCTACGGGCCGGATGGACGGACCGACACGCCGCGCCATCGCCGTCTGCAAGAAGAAGCACGGGGTAACGGGCAGCGCGGCCGATCTCCTCGCCGCCATGAACGTCGGCTTCGGTACCGGCGACAACTCTCCGCAAGGGATGGGCGGACTCATGGGGAACAAGAAGGACTCGGACGAGACCGTCTTGATGGACAACTCAGGCACCAACGCCAATCGCGCCCGGCGCGCCCGCGTTGCGCGCGAAGCGCGGATGACCGACGACGAGAAGCACGAAGCCGACCTCGCTCGCGATGCCGCGATGCGTGAAAAGCACGACAAGATGAAAGACCACGATAAGATGAAAGATCACGACATGAAAGACCATGACAAGATGAAGGATCACGACAAGATGAAGACGAAGAAGGCAAAGAAAGCCACGAAAACAGGTGACGGGTACAACCAGTAACCTCCCCTAGAGCGCGAAGGAAAACTGTTCGGAGGGGACGGGAGCCAGGTCAGGGCTCTCGTCCCCTTCGTCTTCCCGCTCCATCCGCGACCACCCGCGCACGCCGTATCTCGCGCAGAGCTTCTTGAAGAAGAGCGCGAGTCCCTTCTGGTATTTCGCCCCCGCATGCGGGCCCGACGCGTAGGTATTCCTGTACCGTTCCGCCAGATGCGGGAACTCCTGCTCGATGAATGGCAGGTACCGCTCTCGCGCCGATGACTGCAGTCGCAGCGCGCAGGCCGCGACATACGTCGCACCCGCCTCGCATACTTTTTTCACCAGTGCCTCGAGCTGCGCCGGACTGTCAGTTATCCCGGGCAGCACCGGCATGCAGTTGATGCCCGCGTCGATTCCCGCCTCCCGCAGCCGCGCGAGCGCCCGCACGCGCGACTCGGGTGTCGGCGACCGCGGTTCGATCCGCCGCGCCAGGTCCCTGTCCAGCGTGATCAGCGAGAGATGGATGCGCAGCTCCGAATGCCGCGCGATCCGCGACAGCAGGTCGACGTCCCGAGTTATGAGCGGACTCTTGGTGATGATCGACACGCTGAGCCCGGGATGGTCGGCCAGCACTTCCAGCATCCCGCGCGTTACCCTGAACCTTCGCTCGGCGGGCTGATAGGGGTCGGTCGCCGTCCCGATCACGATCGCTTCGCCGGCGAGCAGGCGAAGGTGTTTGTCGCTCCCGAACCGCAGCGTGCGGCTAAGTATTTCTGGCGCGTTTCCCTTGACGAAAATGTTGCGCTCGAAGGCGAGCCACGGCGGAAGCTTCTCGTAGGCGGCGCCGAGGGTCGCTGTCATCCTGTCGTCGTCAGCCGCCCGCTCCATGACGTAGCGGTGCGCGTACCTGGCGTAGCAGTACGCGCACCCGAACGCGCAGCCGATGTACGGGTTGATTGACCAGAAGCCCATGCCGGTGACTTCGGGTCCGTTGAGCACGGACTTCGCCGGCGACGAGTAGTAGCGGATGTCCTTCTGCTCCCCTATCAGCGGGAGCTGCCGTGAATTTCGCTCGTACTCGCCACCGAACAAGCTTGGATCAGGCGCCTTTTTCCTGCCGCGACGCGACCGAGGGGAGCTATCTGGCATACCCGAATATACGCCGAACCAAGACCTGCGGCAAACCGGTTGTTGCTGCGGTTGCGCCCTCACCGTTACAAAACTGCTATTTTTTGGCGGAATGAACGGAAAGGAGCGGGGATCTGATGGCTGAGCGATTGTCGGACATCGCCATTCAGCGTGAGCTGGGCAGTCTGCCTGGCTGGAGCAGAAGGGGAGAGGTGATCACCAAGACGTTCCAGTTCCGGAACTTCATGACCGGGATCGACTTTATCGGCTCGGTTGCCAAGGCGGCGGAGGCGGCAAGCCACCACCCCGACATCGACATTCGCTACACCAAGGTTGTACTGAGCCTGTCGACCCACGACTCTGGCGGAATCACGCAGAAAGATCTCGATCTTGCCAAGCAGATCGAGCGGCTGAACGACCAGTAACTACAAAAGACACGTTATCCGATTTCAGTTAATGAGCTGACCGCGGACATCGTGTTCTGTCGTAGTTGCAGTTACCCCCTTCGGCCCCCGAGAAGCCTGAGTATGCCCATGAACATGTTGAGCAGGTCCAGGTAGATCTGCACCGCCGCGCCGACATACTCGTCCGGCCCGTAAACATTGCGCAGGCGCCACGTGTCGAAGATGAGCATGCCGCTGAACAGCAGCACCGTCACCGCGGCAAGCCATAGGCTCGCAAGCTCGTTCCTGAAAAAGAAGTTGAGCACCATCGTGCCGATGAGCACCCACAACCCGACCATCAGGAAGCTGCCCCACGCGCTGAAATCGCGCCTGCTCACGAATGCATAGGCGGTGAGAACGCCGAAGGCGCCGAGTGTAAGAATGGCCGCCTGCATGATGACGCCGGGCTGCGACCTGCCGTACACGTAAAGCATCGGCGAGATGAACACACCTTCAGCGAAGGTGAATAGAAGCACCAGCCCGATGTTCATCGGGAATTCCGTTTTCATGCGCGTGGCCAGCAGTAGCGGCGCCATCACGGCAAGAAACGATATGAAAGGGTGCGCGGCTACGGCCTGCATCACGCGCGGCTGTGACAGCCCGAACGTAGCGCCGACCATCGTCACGAGCACGCTGACGAGAACGAGCGAGTAAGTGCGGCGTACCAGGGTCGCGCGCTCCTCTCCCGTCCTGACGAGAGTCCCGGTCTGGTATGAAACACCCATTTGTAATGCTCCTTTGATGGTGAAACCGTGCGGAATATATACACCGAATGGGCCCTCGAGGATTCAGCCGCCTCCGGCTATTCGCTCGAGCAGCGCGGGAAGGTCAGTGATCGTCGCCAGAAAGTGCGCCGGCTCGTACGGCTCGAGTGACTCCCTCGTGAACGGCCCCCACAGCGCGGCGATCGACGTCACGCCGGCGGCGTTTCCCGACTTGATGTCGTGGGGAGAGTCGCCGACGAACACCGCTTCTTCGGGCGCGTAGCCGAGCTGCTCCAGAGCCAACCGCACCGGGAAGGGGTCGGGCTTGTGGACCTTGCACGAGTCATAGCCAATCGCGGTCTTCATGTATCCGTCCGCGCCGATGAACCGCAGGCCGCGGTCCATCATCGCGTTGCCCTTGCTGGTGACGATGCCCATCGGGTGGCCGCGTTCGTCGAGCAGCGCGAGAGTCTCCGCGACGCCGTCATACTTCGCCATCAGGCTGTCGTGACGCTGCTGCTGGAAGGCGCGATAGCGCTGCACGAGCCGCTCCCGGTCCTCTTCCGACTCCACGAACGGCGTCAGCTGCGTCGGCAGCGGCGTCCCAAGTCCTTCGATCCACTCGGCGTCCGTCGGGCGCACGGGACGCCCCTCGAAGGTGTGGTTCATCGACGCGAGTAGCAGCGCGATCGAATCGACGAGTGTGCCGTCGAGGTCAAAAAGTACGGCCAGCGGGCGGGAGGGAGGCATGGCGGCAAAGTAATTCCCGCTCCGCCGGCGCCGTAATGGGGGCCGCCGTAAAAAGCGTTGTAATGCCCGTGACGGAGGGCGATATTACGAGCATAATGACAGTCGTCAACCGCTCCAGCTTCAGCAAGCTTTTCGACGAGATCGGCAGTGTCGATCAGGTCGGAATCGAGGAGCGCGTCGCCAAGTTCACCACGCGCAGCATCAAGAAAGGCTCGAAGCTGTGGGGACTGAAGACCGCGGTCTCCATGGTGGACCTCACAACGCTCGAGGGGAAGGACACGCCGGGCAAGGTCGCGTCGCTTTGCCAGAAGGCGCGCCATCCGAGCTCCGATCCGGAGATCCCGCCCGTCGCGGCCGTCTGCATCTACCCCTTCCTCGTGAAGCACGCGCGCAAGTGGCTGGCAGACACGGCGATCAAGGTCGCGTCGGTCGCGACATCGTTCCCGTCGGGCCAGAGCCCGCTCGAGCTCAGGCTCGACGAGGTTCGCACCGCCGTTTCCGACGGCGCCGACGAGATCGACATGGTGATCAACCGCGGACTCTTCCTTTCCGGAGAGTTCAGGGCGGTGCAGGATGAGATCAGCGCCGTCGTCGAGGCGTGCGGCGATGCCCAGCTCAAGGTCATTCTCGAGGTGAGCGAGCTGGAGACGTACGATAACATCCGCGCCGCCTCCTTTCTCGCCATGCAGGTCATTCGGTCCGGCGACTTCATCAAGACGAGCACCGGCAAGGCATCGGGTGCTGCGACTCTCGCCAACACGCAGGTGATGCTCGAGGCGATTCGCGACTTCTACCTCGCGACCGGCATTCCCATCGGCATGAAGCCGGCGGGCGGGATCCGCACCGCCAAGCAGGCGCTGCACTACCTCGTCGCCGTCAAGGAAACCCTTGGCGACGCCTGGCTCAACTCATCGCGCTACCGCTTCGGTGCGAGCTCGCTCCTGAACGACCTGTTGCGTCAGATCGAAAAGGAGAGGACAGGCGCGTATCAGGCTCCGTATTACTTCACCGAGGCAGCGGAGAGCTACTGACATGACATCCACGAAACCCGTCTCCCGTCCATCCTCCGGTGCGGGCTCGATTCCGCAGCTGATCTTCGGCGACCTCTGGGAATACGATCCGGCACCGGAGTCGGCCGACCCGCGCATCAAGCCGCGCTACGACCTCTTCATCGGGGGCAAGTTCGTTTCCCCACGCTCGGGGAAATATTTCCCGTCGATCAATCCGGCGACGGAGGACGTGCTCGCCGAAATCGCGCAGGCGAATGCAACCGACGTGGACAACGCATACCAGGCGGCGCAAAAGGCGTTCGGTCCGTGGAGCAAGCTGCCGGGGCGCGAGCGCGGAAAGTATCTCTATCGCATCGCGCGCCTCATCCAGGACCGCGCGCGTGAATTCGCCGTCGCCGAAACGATGGATGGTGGCAAGCCGATCAAGGAGTCGCGCGACTTTGACGTTCCGATGGCCGCCGCGCACTTCTTCTATCACGCTGGCTGGGCCGACAAGCTCGAGTACGCCATGCCCGGCGTCAAAGTCGTCCCGCTCGGCGTCGTCGGCCAGGTGATACCGTGGAACTTCCCGCTGCTGATGCTGGCGTGGAAGATCGCGCCGGCGCTCGCGATGGGGAACACCGTCGTGCTCAAGCCGGCCGAAACCACCTCGGTCACCGCGCTCAAGTTCGCGGAGATCCTGCTCGAGGCCGAGCTGCCGCCGGGTGTCGTCAACTTCGTTTGCGGCGCGGGCGATACGGGTGCCGCCGTGGTAAGTCATCCGACGGCGGCGAAGATCGCGTTCACCGGGTCGACCGACGTCGGCAAGATGATCATGCGACAGCTCGCCGGCACCGACAAAAAGCTCACCCTCGAGCTCGGCGGAAAAGCGGCGAACATCGTTTTCGACGATTCGCCGGTGGACCAGGCGGTCGAGGGTGTCGTTAACGGCATCTTCTTCAATCAGGGCCACGTGTGCTGCGCGGGTAGCCGATTGCTCGTGCAGGAATCGCTCGCTGACCTGTTCATCGCCAAGCTGAAGACGCGCATTGACGTGCTGCGCGTCGGTAATCCGCTCGACAAGAACACCGACGTCGGCGCCATCAACTCAAAGGCGCAGCTCGACCGCATCTGCGAGCTCGTCGATTCTGGTGTCAGCGGTGGCGCCGAGATTTATCAGACGTCGTCGTGCCGCCTGCCGACGAAGGGCTTTTTCTTCAAGCCGACGCTCTTTACCGGCGTCACCCAAAGCCACCGCATCGCGCGCGAAGAAATCTTCGGACCCGTGCTGAGCATTCTCACCTTCCGGACGCTCGATGAAGCGGTAGAGAAGGCGAACAACACAATGTACGGCCTCTCCGCCGGCGTGTGGACGGACAAGGGCTCCCGCATCCTCAAGATGAGCACGCTCCTCAAGGCGGGCGTCGTGTGGGCGAACACGTTCAACAAGTTCGATCCTGCATCACCCTTCGGTGGCTACAAGGAATCCGGGTTCGGCCGCGAGGGCGGACGCCAGGGTCTCATGGATTACGGGAAGGTGGTCTGACAATGCAACGCATTCCCGTTACCAAAACGCCCAAGGTCTATGTCGGCGGTGCGTTCATTCGGTCAGAGAGCGGCCGCGTTTTTCCGGTCCTGAAAAAGAACGCCGCCGGCACGCTGCTCGGAAACATTCCGCAGTGCACGCGGAAGGATCTGCGCAACGCCGTCGAAGCGGCGGCGAAGGCGGGTCCGGATTGGGCGAAGCGTACGCCCTACAATCGC
>Ga0180121_10001332_pt1 | contig 10480 bp, 5 predicted proteins | sample AntDrymUQ5402106_2_FD_129676 | JGI IMG/M metagenome (GOLD analysis project Ga0180121, IMG submission 129676) | Polar desert sand microbial communities from Dry Valleys, Antarctica - metaG UQ540 (21.06) (version 2) (version 2) | ecosystem: Environmental > Terrestrial > Soil > Desert | place...
CCGTAATTTTCTAACTGGTAATAGCTATGCCCGATATTGAAATTTACAGGAAGTGGATCTTTTGCGAGCTGCATTTTCTTTGCATAACTGATGGCATCATCCCATTTTCGGGTATTGAAAGAAAGGGTGGCCAGTTTTTCTATTACCACCCGATTATCGGGCTGAAGTTTTTCTGCTTTGATGTAAGATTCTCTTGCATCGAAGTATTTGTTCTGTGCAAAGTATGTGTCTGCAAGTTCCAGGTGATAGCTGAGATTTGCCGGAGCAAAGGTTATTGCTTTGACAAATCGTTTTTCTGCTTCCCTAAAGCGCCTTGCTTTTTTCTCATCCTGTCCCTTTTGAAAATACCAGGAAGCACTATCACTTTGTGCAGCGGTTGTGGTATATGCAATACAACATATCCATATCATCAATTTATTCACCTGCATATTCGTAGGATTTAATGGTCGAAGAAGACAAATATCATTCCGGTTATCTGAGTACGATACAGGCTAACGGTGGCAGATGAACATTTATTTCATATCTTTTTTCTTTTTTATCTACCAGTGTGACAACTATTTGAGGGTTATAAACGTCCCCGGTGCCACCATATTTTTTCATATCACTATTGAATATTTCCTTCCAGGATTTTTTACCATTTGCATAAAACCGCCAGTCTCTCCTGACAACCGGAGTAAGATTCAATATGATTAGCAGGTTATCTTCTTCCTTTTTACCCTTTCTCATGAAGACCATGAGTGATTCTGAACGATAATTGAGGTCGATCCATTCAAATCCTTCTATTGAGAATTGATTTTCATAAAGAGCGCGTTCGTTCCGTAGCAGAATATTTAAATCTCTTACACAATCTTTTAACAAACGGTGACTGTCGAATTGCAGCAGCTCCCATTGAAGTTCACTCTTATAATTCCATTCACTGGTAGCACCGAATTCATTACCCATGAATAATAACTTTCCTCCCGGATGTGTGAACATATAGGAATACATCAAACGCAGATTGGCAAATTTTTGCCATTCATCACCAGGCATTTTATACAGCATCGGACTTTTCCCATGAACCACCTCATCATGACTCAGTGGGAGCATGAAATTTTCATCATAGTAGTACATCATGCTGAAAGTAAATTTGTCCTGGTGGTGTCTTCGATGCAGTGGATCGAATTTGAAAAAGTCGAGCGTATCGTGCATCCATCCCATCATCCATTTCATGCCAAAGCCCAGACCACCGCTGTGAGTTGGCTTAGTGATCCCGGGCCAGTCAGTAGCTTCTTCCGCAATCGTTTGCACATCATGGAAATCCCGAAAAATGGTTTCGTTGAAATCTTTAATGAATGCGATGGCTTCCAGGTTGCCATCTCCCCCATGTTCATTCGGTTCCCATTGACCATGATTTCTGGAATAATTTAATTTTAACATAGAGCTTACGGCATCCACTCTAAAACCATCTATATGATATTTATCAAACCAGAATCGCGCGCTACTGATCAAAAATGATTTTACTTCTCCACGCTTATAATTGAATATGTAACTGTTCCAGTCGGGATGAAAACCTTTACGCATATCTGCATATTCGTAGGTATGAGTTCCGTCAAACAGGTACAACCCGTGCGCATCATATGGAAAATGAGAGGGAACCCAATCAAGAATTACACCTATGCCTTCCTTGTGAAATGCATCAACCAATGCCATAAATTGCTGTGGTTCGCCATAACGCGAAGTAGCTGCAAAATAACCCGTGCCCTGGTAACCCCAGCTTCCATCGAAGGGATGTTCCATTACAGGCATAAACTCCACATGTGTAAAATGCATTTCTTTCACATATGGTACCAGGTGCTCGCGCAAAAAAACATATGAGTTATATCTTTCTTCATCGTTCTTATCCGGACGCATCCAGCTGGCAAGGTGTACTTCATATACGCTCCACGGTGAATCCAGCGAATTGTGCTCTTTTCTGCTGTTCATCCATTCTTTATCGTTCCATTCGTATGCGAGATCCCACGTTTTCGAAGCAGTGAGTGGGCGCTGCTCCCAATAATTAGCGTAAGGGTCGCCTTTATCGAGTTTTACACCCTGATAACCGTGTATATGATATTTATATGAACATCCTTGTGGGACATCAGGAATAAATCCCTCCCAAATTCCGGAATGATCCAATCGTACAAAAAGAGGATGTGCTTCTTTATTCCAATTATTAAATTCGCCGATTACAGTAAGGGAGGTGGCATTGGGAGCCCAGACTGCAAAATAATATCCTGTTTTATTCAATACATCTAATCGATGAGATCCGAAAATCTCATACAACCTGTAATTGGTGCCTTGTTTGAAATTCCTGATATCTTCTTCAGTAAATAGTGAATAGTTCCAGACCGGTTTAGTAGAATCTACAAAATGAATTTGCTCGTATTTTAATTTTCCTATCGGAGATTTAACGATGACAGGAGCGTTTTCTGATGACATTATTTTGGCTATTGGTCTGAGAAATTTGTTTCTGAAAGGTACAGCAAAAATTGCTGTCTGCTATGCCAAAAACTTTCCATCCAGATCATTCAGGTTGAGTCAAATTATAAATTTAAATAACAACTGCAGCCGCCATAAACATCTACGCTGGCAGGATCAAAATGATATTAAAGAAGAGTAATAGTCATTTATAATTGACCATAAAGAATCAATATTACAAGAAAAGAAGAGTTATTTGAAAAGTTCGATAACAAGCATTGTTTTAGCTGGAACTTTCCACTTACTAAGATTTATGCTGTTACCTGAAAGGACATCTTTTCCCTGTGAAAATTTTGTGATTCTTTCAGTGAATCTTTCACCTGTCATTTCTATTTCGCGGTTCTCGGGATTCATAATACACATGATTGTTTGGGTATCATCATACCTGAAATATACATAAACCCCATTTTCAGGGACATACTGCATCATTCTGCCTGTTTTTATTGCGGAAGATGATTTCCGATAGTTCGCAAGCTTACGTACGTGATTAAAGATTTCATTTTCTTCATTTGTTCTGCCGGATTCTTCAAATTTATTTTCCGAATCTCCGGGCCAGCCTCCTTTGAAATCAAGTCTTACCAAACCATCCGGATTTGCATAATTTTTCATTCCGATTTCTGTTCCATAATAAAGTTGAGGAATGCCGCGGAATGTAAGCAGCCACGTTAAACCCATCTTTAATTTTTGTAAGTCCCCTCCCACAATGGAATAAAATCTGCTGAGATCATGATTATCCAGAAAGATCACATTCTTCATCGGGTACTTGTAAACAAAATCATTTGTTGCGGTAAGATACAATCGGTTCACACCTTCGGTCCAGCCAAATGACTGCGTCAATGCAGGTACAATTCCATACAGATTAAGTTGAAAGTCGGTTGTGGCAGGCAGATTACTTTTGAAAGGAATGTTGTATACATTGGCCTGGAAAAAGCTTTGATTTGGGATTCCATGTACCCATGTCTCACCGAAAAGATGTATCTGCGGATACTCATCGAGTAAAGCTTTATTACAACGGTTCATGAATTCAAGATCATTATAAGCATACGTATCAATGCGCCATCCGTCCAGCCCAAATTCTTCAGTCGACCAAATTGCATGCTGAATGAGAAATTTTGCAAAGAAGGGATTTTGTTGATTGATGTCAGGCATGCTTGGAACGAACCAGCCATCACTCATTTTCTTCTTGTCACCATTGGAAGCATAGGGGTCCATTAAGACCTGATCTTTATAAGTAGTATTGGTATAAGCCGGCCAGTAATGAAACCAGGAGCTGTCTGGCATATCCTGATATAGGAAGTGTTCGATGCCTACATGATTGTACACTGCATCCTGGATGATCTTCATCCCACGTGCATGTAAAGAATTTATCAGGTTATGGTAGGCGACTTCTCCACCCAGTCGCCTTTCAATTTTATAATGATCTGTAAATGCATATCCATGTTCAGATCTTTGCGGCATATCATTTTCCAACACAGGATTCAACCACAAAGTTGTAATGCCAAGGTCTTGAAGGTAATCCAGATGATTATTAATCCCTTTCAAATCTCCTCCGTGCCGGTGAAAAATAGAATCACGTGAAAGACTCTGATCTTTCATTCCTGGCAACCTGTCGTTGGATGGATCTCCGTTGCTAAAACGGTCAGGCATGATAAGGTATATAAGATCCGACGAGGTAATGCCGGTTATACGCGTCTTACCATTTTGCCTGTTGCGGGGTTTCAATTCATATGGAATATTACCAGACCCTTCCGGTGAATTGAATCTGATATTCATTTTACCAGGCTTTGCAGTTGGAGTAATATACAGATCAACAAAAATGTAATTCAGATTTTTTGTTTTGGTGATGCGTTCTACTGTAACTCCCGGATAGGAAATGGAAATTTTTACATCAGAGGCGTTAAATCCTCTTATCATCAATTGGACCCGTGGATTTTTCATTCCTGTCCACCAGTGTGTCGGATAAATACCTTGCAGCGCAAAAGGACCAGCGAAAATTGACAGGGGTATCAACCAGCATATTATCAGGAATAATTTTGATTTCATTTTGCAAAAACTTTATGCGATACATTCTGATCGTTCACGATGAAATTTAGGAGTCCGCCAATTATAAATGATACACCTCCTACCACCAATGCATAGATGCTGTGATTATCAAAAACCGATCGGACAAAAAATCCAAGAATGGCGGCTGCCACGATTTGAGGAATGACAATAAAAAAGTTGAAAACTCCCATATAAAAGCCCATTTTATTAGCCGGAAGTGCATCTGCCAGAATTGAATAAGGCATTGTAAGTGTGGATGACCAGGCAAGGCCCACACCCACCATAGGGAGTAAAAGTAAGCGGGGATCTTTAATGTAGAACATACTTATCAGGCCGATGCCGCCTATAATGAGGCATAGCATGTGGGTGTATTTTTTACCGGTTTTTTTTGCCAGCATGGGTAACAAAAATGCAGTCAGTGCTGAAATGCCATTGTATACAAAAAACATCACTCCCACCCAGTCACCTGCATCCTGGTAAGCTTTAGTGGTGGTATCAGTTGTACCATATGCATTCTCAGCAATGCCAGACGTAGTATATATCCACATCGAAAAAAATGCAAGCCAGGTAAAAAATTGCACAAATGCCAATTGGAGCATGGTTTTGGGCATGGTGCCTATCCCATGTACAATTTCGTTCAGCCCTTTCCACAATCCGCGTGTTTTTATTTTTTCATCTTTCCATTTCCTGATATCTTCCGGAGGGATTTCTCTCGTAGTGAAAACGGTGTACATTACAGCACCCAGAAAAACTAAACCACCTATGTAAAAGGAATATTTGACTGAATCCGGAATGATTCCTGCAGGAGCGGTATTACTAATGTTAAATACATTGGTAAAAATATAAGGTAACAGGGATGCGATGACTGCCCCAATTCCAATAAAAAATGTCTGCATGGCAAATCCCGTAGTTCTTTGAGAAGAAGGCAACATATCTCCTACAAAAGCCCGGAATGGTTCCATGGAAATATTGATAGAAGCGTCCAGGATCCATAATAACAAAGCGGCCACTAAAAGTGTTTGTGAATTCGGCATTATGAAAAGTGCAATGGCAGCAAGTATAGCCCCTGCAAAAAAGAAAGGTCTTCTCCTTCCCCAGTAAGGATGCCATGTCCGGTCACTCAGATATCCGATAATAGGTTGAACAAGCAGACCTGTAACCGGTGCTGCAATCCATAAAATAGAAATATTATCAATCTCTGCTCCTAATGTTTGGAATATCCGGCTCACATTGGCATTCTGCAATGCAAAGCCGAACTGAATTCCTAAAAACCCAAAACTCATATTCCATATTTGCCGCAGGCTTAATCTTGGTTGATGTAAACTTTTCTCCGGATATACAGGGGTTCCAGGCGAATCCATTTGCAATGGGGTTTAAATATTCAGTGTTTTTTGAAAACGTAGGCAGAAGTCTGCTGATTATGGTTTTTTTTTCATGCCCTTCCCTTATACAGTGGGCATCAATTTCAGTACAGTTGTATTTTAGCCGAACGATTTATTTTAACGGATAAGTTTGTTAATATAAATGATTCAGGCAATTGCAATCCATTATTACAACACGAATCCATTCGGAACTACCGCATTTTTTTTGATAATAACAATTCCTTCCTTAACTGTATATAAGGAATGATCATTATTTTCCAGGTGAGGTCCGCCATTTATTCTCACATCATCACCAATCCGACAATTCTTATCAACAATGGCATTTTTGATATAGCAACGCTGACCAATTCCCACATGTGGATTGCCATGCTCTGAGGCATACTTCATTTCTTCCAGTGTTTCGAAGTAATCATTACCCATCAGATAAGTGCTGACGATGGTAGTGCCATGACCAATGCGTGAACGAATGCCCACTACGCTGTGCTCGATTCTGGAAGCGTTGATAATACATCCTTCTGCAATGATGGTTTTTTCGAGTGTCGTGCCACTGATCTTTGCCGGAGGCAGCATGCGCGCTCTGGTATAAATAGCTTTTGTATTATCGAACAAATTAAAGTCAGGAATATCCTGAGTTAGTCCGAGATTGGCTTCATAGAAAGAATAAATGTTTCCAATATCCGTCCAATACCCGTCGTACTGAAAACTGGATACTTTGTATTTGCTGATGGTTTGCGGAATGATCTCTTTTCCAAAATCAGTGCTGTCTTTAAACTCCTTCAACAACAAATCGAACATCAGGTTGCGATTGAAAATATAGATACCCATTGAAGCCAGGTAATTCCTACCCATGCCCTGCATTACCGGTCCCGTATCGCTTACCCATTCCGGTAAGATTTCATTTTTGGGTTTCTCTATAAATGAGGTGATCATGCCTTCTTCATTTTTTTTGAGAATTCCAAATTCCGATGCTTCGCGTGAAGCTACTGGAATGGTTGCAATTGAAATGTCTGATCCATGTTCTATATGTTTTTGGAGCATTTCCATCAAATCCATTTGGTACAACTGGTCGCCGGAAAGGATCATCACGTATTCACAGGGAAAAGTGTTGATATGACGCAGACCCTGTCTTACAGCATCGGCAGTACCCTGGTACCAGGTAGGATTGTCGGGTGTTTGTTCTGCTGCAAGAATATCCACAAATGCAGTGGTAAAAGCACTAAAGTGATAGGTATTTTTAATGTGTCTGTTAAGGGATGCTGAATTGAATTGCGTGAGTACAAACATCCGGTCGATACCAGAATTCAGGCAATTCGAGATCGGAATATCTACTAATCTGTATTTTCCTGCGATCGGAACAGCCGGTTTTGACCGGCTCGCTGTAAGCGGGTAAAGACGGCTTCCTGCACCGCCTCCTAAAATTACCGCCAATATCGATTTTGACATAAACATGCTTTATAAAATGAGCAATCAAACTATACTTGAGTAAAGTTATATTAAGCGACTGTATACCTCGACGTATTGCTTTACACTTGTTTCCCAGCCAAAATCAAGATTCATCATCTGCTGCCGGACGGATTTCATTTTCTTTTTGTCCCGGTATAATTCAAGTGCACGCCATATTGCATGCGACATATCGCCAATAGTCGCATCATTGAAACAAATTCCATATCCATTTTGATCACCATAATCAATTACTGTATCCTTCAATCCGCCTGTTCTTCTCACGATGGGCACCGTTCCGTAACGCAATGCATACAACTGGTTTAGTCCACAGGGCTCTACTCTGGAGGGCATGAGTAAAAAATCTGCCCCTGCATACATTTTATGACTCAGCGTTTCATTGTATCCAATGTACACGTTATAATCCTGGGTAGCGATTTGTTTTAATCCGTTCAGGGCTTCTTCGACTTCCGGAAAACCACTCCCAAGAATAAAATAATTCATCCTGCGGCCCATATGAAAAAAGGTATCACCAATCATACCCGGGATCACATCAGCGCCTTTCTCTCCTACTAATCTACCTATAAAAACGATCAAAGGTTTTTCAAATGATAGCTGGTAAGTTTCACAAAGTTCCATTTTATTTTTGGCCTTCCCTGCTTCTGCTTCTTCTACTGAATACCGGTCAGTAAGGTAGGTATCTGAAGATGGATCCCAAACATCCAGATCTATACCGTTCAATATGCCGATACACTTCCCTTTTTCATATTCAAATAATGCTTCGAGCCCATTGCTCATATATTTCAACTCCTGCAAATAGCTGGGACTGACTGTAGTTACTACATTTGCACACTTAATGCCACTCGCAAGTGGATTAATATTATTCTTCCAGTCGAGCATTCCCCATCTCCACATATCCCATCTCGGTATATAATTACTTTTCCCCCAATCCATCCAGCCCTGGTATTGAGCATTGTGAATTGTCAAAACAGTGGGGATCGTTTTGATCACACCATACCTGAATGAATACTGCAGCATAAAGGGAATCAGAGCGGTGTGATGATCATGTACGTGAATGATATCCGGTTTATGCTGCCAGGCAGATACCCAGTCGAGTACGGCTATCTGGAAGGAAGTAAACCGTTCCGTATCATCATCATATCCATAAACTTTTTCCCGGTCGAGCAAACCGTTGATATCAATGAGGTAAAGATCAAAACCCAATTCATTTGTACTTTCTCTGATCACGGTGAATTCAAAACCGCGGTTTCCAAGTTGAGTATATCCTTTATGAACAACATCCCATTTATGACTGTACAAGAATTTTGTACGATACATGGGCATTACTACTTTCGCAATATGACCCAGATTATTGAGGTATTTGGGAAGCGCACCCGCAACATCCCCCAGGCCGCCTGCTTTTGCAACGGGATAACATTCAGCACTTACATGTAATATTTCCATCAGTGAATTAAGAAGAATTTCAGATTGTCAATTTCTGATTTTAGATTGTCAATTTGTTTATAAAATATTTCTGGTTACTGAGTTTTAATAACACAAACCATAATTCTGAAATCTACAATCTTAAATCTGAAATAGAGTTCTTCGTTTAGGTATCGCCGGTATCATCAATGATCAATATCAAAGTTCAGATCATAATTACATCAATTTAGGAAGGTTTTATAAACAATGCATCAGGCGATTAAAAAATTTTTAGCTTCCGAAATTGTTGTTATTTTCAGCACTCAATACTAAACCAACGATTGCTTATGAACCCAACTGCTGCAACGCTTGTACAGACACAAGATAAACAAACCAACACCGGAGCGCTGGCGACCTTAGTCATCGTATTTTTTTTCTGGGGTTTCATTGCCGCTTCCAACAGTATTTTCATTCCATTCTGCCGTACACACTTTGAATTAAATCAATTCCAGTCCCAATTGATTGGTTCTGCATTTTATGGGGCATACTTTATCGGATCTCTCGCATTATACCTGATATCAAGCATGGTGGGGTATGACATACTAAATCGAATCGGTTACAAACGGGGAATTATATATGGTTTGTTCATCTCAGTTATAGGTGCCTTGCTGATCATTCCATCTGCTAATGCGAATTCATTCCCGGCAATTCTGGCTTCTTTTTTCGTAGTGGCTTTAGGATTTTCGCTGCAACAAACCGCTGCCCAGCCATTCGCCATTTCCCTGGGAGATGCAGCAACAGGATCTCACCGGCTGAATCTTGCAGGTGGAGTTAATTCTTTAGGAACCACACTTGGTCCCATTATAGTAAGTCTTTTTTTATTTGGAGCGGTTGGCGGCGAACAAAAAGTGGTGACTGTTACGAATATTAATACGCTCTATCTCATCGTTGCCGGAGTTTTTGCAGCAGTTGCTTTATTTTTTATGTTTTCCAATTTGCCGGAGGGAAAAAATGATGCAAAGTTTGAAGGTTCTGCGAAGGCAGGTTTTTCCCTGGTGACTATGACTGCTATTATCGGGGTCATCATTATTATTGGACAAATGACCGATGTTTCAAAACTCCCGTTGCTGATAGCTACGCTTGTGGTAGTAGTAGCTATCTTATTTTATTCCAATGCCAGCGCGGTGAAAAATAATGCCGGATGGGGTGCTATGAAATACCCTCAATTGATCTATGGCATGATCGGAATTTTTGTTTACGTAGGAGCTGAAGTAACTATTGATAATAACTTCGGAGCTTTGTTGAAAATTCCGGGTTACCTGACAGAAGAAGGACTTGATGAAAGTAAAATCTCGAAGTATATTTCTTTATACTGGGGAAGCCTTATGATTGGAAGATGGACTGGCGCGATCAGTGTATTTAATTTATCGAGAACAAGTAAGATGATCGCAACCATCGTTGTACCCTTTATTGCATTTGCAGTCATACTGTTTGTAAACAGGCTCTATGGAAATGACGTAAGTGACCTGTATGGGTATTCGATCTGTGTCGCATTGCTAATCGCTGCTTTTTTTTATGGACAGGAAAAGCCTGTGAAAACATTACTGACCGTTTCTTTATTTGCAACAATTGCGATGTTGGTCGGTGTGTTTACCAACGGGATTATTTCGGTCTATGCATTTATGGCTGGCGGGCTC
>Ga0180121_10001333_pt1 | contig 10472 bp, 16 predicted proteins | sample AntDrymUQ5402106_2_FD_129676 | JGI IMG/M metagenome (GOLD analysis project Ga0180121, IMG submission 129676) | Polar desert sand microbial communities from Dry Valleys, Antarctica - metaG UQ540 (21.06) (version 2) (version 2) | ecosystem: Environmental > Terrestrial > Soil > Desert | place...
TCCGATCGCAGGGAAGGATGGCACGCTGGCCTCCCGGCTCAAGCGGACACGGGCGGACGGGAACGCGCTGGCGAAGACCGGGTCGCTCGCCAACGTGCGTGCGCTTTCAGGATTCGTACGCACCCGCGACGAGGAAGTGCTCGCGTTTTCGATTCTTGCCAACGACTATGCGATCCCGGCCGCCACGGTGGAGTACATCGCCGATGTCGCGGTTGAGACGCTCGCCAACTTCACCCGGCAATAGGGCATCGCACGGCGCTTACCGCAAGCGGGTGGAATTCACGATCGCGCGGCGTACAATGCGCATGTGCGCCGCATCGCCTGGATTCTCGTCGCGTGTTGCCTCCTCTGCGTTGTGGGACTCGGCGTCTGGTACTACGGTGCGCCTCGATCCGGCGAGGCCACACAGACGGCGGCCGCCCCGTTGGAGGAAGTGTGGGTCGATCAGCTCTACAGTCACAACCCGAAGGAGGCCGCGGCGGCGGCGGATTACGTCCGGCAGCTGGGACCCGCGGCGCTGCCCGCCATCCACGCAACGCTGCAGGATCCCGGGGCGACGCCGGAGCGCGTCAAGGCGGCTCTGAAGGCCTGCACGCTTCTCGGCACAACAGCCGCGCCGGCCGTGGAGGACGTGGCCGAGTCGCTGCCGGATCCGGCGCTGACATCCGAGGCGGCCGCTGCACTGAGCTTCATGGGGCGAGGCGCCTTCAAACCACTTCGTGAGGCGCTGACGAGCGACGACCCGGTGGTTCGACGGGAGGCACTGCGTTCGATTGGCAAACTGAAGGATCGGGCGCCGCTCGACACCCGCGCGGTCGTGCCTCTTCTCGTCAATGGCATGGAGGATCCGGATCCCGGCGTGCGCACCGTCGCGGCGACGTATCTCGGCATCGTTCACGAGGAACCGGGACAGGCGGTTCGGATGCTGATGGGGGGACTCGCGGATCCGGAGGGCACCGTGCGACGCGCGTCGGCCGCGGCACTGGCGGCGTTTGGAACCGATGCGGCGCCGGCCGTGCCCGCGCTCCGAAAGGCCTCGTCGGACCCCGACCCCGAAGTTGCGCGGGAAGCCGGCGTCACGCTCGTGAAGCTGCAGCCGAAGTAGACGGCAGTGCCGCTCTCAAAAGAGGCTCCGCGCAAAGGCGCGCAGAGCTTCCGGGGTGCCCTGCAGGCCGCCCCCCTGCGCAAGGTCGGTCCGTCCCCCGCCTTTGCCCCCAAACCGGCCGATGAGGCGTTCGAGCGCCGCGGCGCAGTCAAACGAGCTGTCGGCCGCACGGGCAACGATGACGGCGGACGGAGCCGGCACGCTGAAGAGGACGGCAAGGTGTCCCGGACGATCCGCGACCGAGGACGCAATGGCCTTCAACCCGGCAGGATCCCATCCCTCGAGCGCCTCGATGACCACGCGCGCGTCGCCGTGTGTCGCGGCGCGGCCCGCCAGCGCCGCCGCTTCGAACCCGGCAAGGCGCGCGTGCGCCGCCTTCAACCGCCGGCTCGTCTCCTTCGCGTCTGTCTGCAGCCGGTCGATCGCTGGCGGCAGTTCACCCGGCAGCACTGACAGGAGCCGCACGCTCGAGGCGATGGACTCACGCAGCGCGCGGAACGACCGGAGCGCACGGACGCCGCATACGAATTCGATGCGCGAGCCCCCGCGGAATCGCTCCGTGGAGGTGACCGCAATCGTTCCCACCGCACCGGTCCTGACCACGTGGGTCCCGCCGCACGCGGAGATGTCGAAGTCCTCCACCTCAATCAGCCTCAGACGACCGCCGCGCGCGGACTCCTTCCGGAGCGGCAGGGCCGACGCCTCCGCGGCATCAGCGAATCTGACCGTGACGGGTCGATCCGCCCACACGATTCGGCACGCTTCGTCCTCCGCTTCCTCGATCTCCCGCGGCGACACCGCCCGAGCGAGGTCGACGGTGGACGACGCGGAGCCCAGGTGAAAGCTGTCGGTCCGGACACGGTGGAGCCGATCGAAGGCCGCCGAGAGCAGATGCTGCCCGCTGTGCTGCTGCATGTGCTCGAAACGGCGCCCCCAGTCGATGCGGCCTCGGACCGGGCCCGCGGCGATGGCTCGGTCGAGGACGTGAAGGATGAGCCCGTCTGCGCGGTCCACCACATCCAGGACTGTCGCCTCGTTCAGTCGCCCGCTATCCGCAGGCTGACCACCCGACGCAGGATAGAAGGCCGTTCGATCCAGGACGGCGGCCGGGCGCCCTTCATGGTCTTCGACACTCAGGACGACAGCCTCGAAGTCGGTCAAGTACGAATCCGTGTAGTACAGACGCCCCGTCACGGACGTGGCCACGCGCGAAAGACCGGGTCGTCGAGGCCGGCCTCCTCGAATCCTCGCGCCCGCAGCCGGCAGCTGTCGCACGCTCCACAGGGTCGTCCGGATGGGTCGGGGTCGTAGCAGCTGTGCGTCAGCTCGTACCGCAGCCCTCGGGTGATCCCGTGCCGTATGATCTCGGACTTCGACATGTGGAGCAGCGGCGCCAGGATCCGGCACGGGTGGCCTTCCACCCCTGCCTTCGTCGCCAGTGCGGCGAGGGTTTCGAAGGCGGCCAGGTACTCCGGCCGGCAATCGGGATAGCCGGAGTAATCCAGCGCGTTGACGCCGATCACGAGCGCCTGCGCCCGAACGACTTCTGCCCAGCCGAGTGCAAGGGACAAGAAGATGGTGTTCCTGGCGGGCACGTAGGTCGCGGGAACGTCGCTCGCGTCCAGCTCCCGTGCCTTCGGAATCGCTCCCTCGCCGAGGAGCGCAGATCCGCCAAACGCCGCGAGGTTCACGTCGAGCTCGATGTGTCGGACGACTTTCAGATCCTGCGCCACGTCGCGCGAGGCCGCGATCTCCCGGGCATGCACCTGGCCGTATCGGACCGTGAGCGCGTGCAGCTCGTATCCCTCGTCCCTGGCGATTGCGCCGGCGGTGTACGAATCGAGACCGCCGCTCAGCAGAAGCACGGCAGCCCGTCCGTCAGACGCCCCTGACATCTGCTCCCCAGATGTACTTGTGGGTCTGCAGCTGCAGGCGCACCTGGAGCTCGTCGGCGAGGATCCACTCGGCGAGGTCCCTGGGCGGGAGGACGGCGTGCACGGGTGAAAACAGTACGGCGGCTGTGCGCTCCACGAGGTGATGCCGTGCCGCGACCTCGCGGGCGAATTCGTAGTCGGCACGGTCGCGGATGACGAACTTGACTTCGTCCCTTGGCGACAGCAGTGCCAGATTGTCCGGGTGATTGCGCGCCGACTCACCGCTGCCCGGGCACTTGACGTCCACGATCCGGATTACGTCGGAAGGCACGTTGGCGATGCTGATATGTCCACCGGTCTCGACCATGACCGTGCGCCCCGACGCCAGCAGGCGATCCATGAGCGGATACACATCCTTCTGGAGCAGCGGTTCGCCGCCCGTGAGCTCCACGAGGCGGCACCCGTAGGCGTTGACTTTCTCGACGACCTCCTCCACGCTCAGCTTGCTCCCCTCGGCGAACGCATATGGCGTGTCGCACCAGGCGCAGCGTAGATCGCAGGCTGTCAGCCGGACGAAGACGCACGGCCGCCCTGAGTGAGTGGATTCCCCCTGGATGGAGTGGAAGATTTCATTGATGGTAAGCATCGGACGGGCAACCTGGACCTCTTATTTTAAGTCAACCAGCTGTTCTAGAATACGGGGATGCCGAAGGCGACGCTGTACTGGAAACCGACCTGAACGACCTGCCGCAATGCCAGAAGTTATCTGGACGAGCTCGGAATGGACATCGAGGAACGGGACATCAACCGGGACCCTCCCGATCGCGCTTTTCTCGAACGGCACATCGACGCGGACCGCTTCCTGGACTTCGTGAGCACCCGGAGCCCCGTGTTCAAGGAGCGCCCGCTGCCGACCTCCAAGAAGGAGGCGATTGACCTGATGATCGAGCGGCCGAACCTGATCCGCCGCCCGATCCTCGTGCGCGGTGGCAAGGCGGTGTTCGGTTTCAACAAGGACAAGTACGGCGGCCGTGGCTAACACGATCCGCGTCGGAACCTCGGGCTGGAGCTATCCGTCGGGCAGGGGCACGTGGAACGGTATTTTCTATCCCGTGCCTGGCGCACGCCGAAGTCGAGGCTCGGGAAAGTTCGACGAGCTTCGTTTCTACGCCGAGCACTTCGACACGGTCGAGATCAATTCCAGCTTCTACGGAATCCCCACGCCCGCGACGGCAGCCGGCTGGGCACAGCGCACACCCCCCGGGTTCGAATTCTCGCTCAAGCTCTATCAGAAGTTCACCCACCCGGGCATGTACCAGAAAGCCACCGGGAAGGATCCCTGGAACCTTGCGCAGGCCGATGTCGACGAGTTTCGCGGAGGTATCGATCCCATCGCATCCGCCGGCAAGCTCGGGGCACTACTGGCGCAGTTCCCCGCGAGCTTCCGGAACGAGCCGGACTCACGCGCGTATCTGGAATGGCTGCTGGAGCGCTTCCGTGAGTATCCCACCGCCGTCGAACTGCGGCACCGGAGTTGGAGCGATCAGCCGGAGGATACGCTTCGGCTGCTTGCGGCGTTCGGAGCCGCATGGACGCAGATCGACGAGCCGAAGTTTCGATTTTCCATCCGCCAGGATCTGCTGCCGAACGTCCGGAGCTTTTATTATCTGCGCCTTCACGGCCGCAATGCGAAGGGGTGGTGGAATCACGAGAAGTCCGAGGATCGCTACAACTACCTGTACTCCTCGGATGAATTGCAGCCATTCGCAGCGGCAGCGAAACAGGCCTCGCGTGAGGTGAAGAAGGCCTATCTGTACGCCAACAACCACTTCTCGGCGAAGTCCGTGGCCAACGCGGCCATCCTCAAACATGACCTCGGTCAGCCGCTGCCGGGTGAATACCCCGAGGAATTCGTCGAGCGTTATCCCGATCTGAAGGGCCTCGTCAGGGTTTTGCCGCAGCCTCCCGCACGGCTGCTCTCTTGAGGATGTCAGCGACCTTGATCTTGTCGACGACTTCGATCCCCTTGATCACCTGCCCGAAGACCGTGTACTTGCCGTCGAAGTCATGATGGGGCTTCGTGAGTATGTAGAACTGGCTGTCCGCGGCTCTGGCGTCCGTCCCCGGGTAGGCCATGGCCACCGCGCCACGCACGTGGCGCCTCTTCTTCGTGATTTCGGAGGCGCCAATCGGTTTTCCGCTGCTCGCTCGACCCCACCAGTCCCGCATCGCCATGTTGCGCGTTTGCGGATCGCCCACCTGTACCAGGCTGAACTCCGCGCGGTGGAACCGCAGGCCGTTGTAGAAGTTCCGTTTCACGAGCCCTACGATGTGCGCGACGGTCTTTGGCGCTTCTTCGGGGTAGGTTTCGATCTCGATGTTCCCCTTCACGGTTTCGAGCACGATCACGGGGCCAGCCCCCGGGGACGTCTGACGCGCCGCGATCGGCAGCGAGACGAGGATGAACGCGACGAGCGCGGCTCCGGCTGTCAGCGTCGCGCCGAGGCCACGTCTCCTGATTGATGGTGTCATCATGATTTTCCTGTCTTCGTGACGCCGATTCTGGGACACAAGTCCACGATCGCGCAACTGCCGCAGAGGGGATACACGGGGCGGCAGACATTCTGGCCCCACGTGACGAGGTAGAGATTCAACACGGGCCACCATCTCCGGCGCGCCGCCGCGTACAGCGCCGCCTCGGTCTCACCGGGCGTCCGCGTCGCCACCCATCCGAGCCGGTTCGAAATCCGGTGCACGTGCGTGTCGACGCAGATGTTTTCGGCGCTCCGATGCGCCAGGATCAGAACCAGGTTGGCCGTCTTGCGGCCCACGCCCGGCAGCGTCAGCAGCTCGTCCATCGTCGACGGCACTTTCCCGCCGTATCGGGTCAGGAGCTGCGCACACGTTTGCAGGACGTGCACGGCCTTGTGCCGATAGAAGCTGACCGGGTAGATGAGCCGTTCGATCTGTGACGCCGTCAGCTCCAGCATCACGGCTGGCGTTCTGGCCCTGGCGAACAGCCTGGTCGATGCCGCGTGCGTCACGGCGTCCTTCGTCTGGGCCGAGAGCATTGTCGCGATGAGGACCTGGAACGGATCCTCCTGCTGATCTTCAGCGATTTTCTCGATTGCCGGCTCTTCGAGGCCGTCGATCGCGCGGGCCAGCCGCCGCATGACCGCCGGAATGCGGCCGCGCGGAACGGAGGGCTGCGGAGGCAGCTTCATACGGGTGTCAGCGGCGGACCGCCGTCCAGCACCGACAGCACATTGCTCACCGCGAGATCCGCCATGGCGGTGCGCGTCTCCCTCGTGGCGCTCCCGAGATGCGGGACGAGGACGACGTTCTCGAGGGGGAGGAGGCCAGGGTGCACCACGGGCTCTTGTTCGAAGACGTCGAGGGCCGCGCCGGCGATCAGCCGCTCGTTGAGCGCCCACACGAGCGCGTCCTCGTCAACGATGGAACCGCGTGCCGTATTCACCAGGACCGCCGAGCGCTTCATCCGCGCGAGTGCGCGGCGGTTGATCATGTGCCGCGTTTCCGGCGTTCCCGGCATGTGAATCGACACGACGTCCGAGCTCACCAGGAGCTCGTCGAGCGACATGTCGTGCTTTGCAAAGACCGCGGTCATGCCGAACGCGGCGGCCCGGGCAGCCACCGCTTTCCCGATTCGCCCGCGGCCCAGGATGCCAAGCTGCTTCCCGCGCAGCTCCATGCCAAGCATGAAGTCCAGCGCCCAGCCTCTCCACTCGCCGCGCCGGACGAGCCGCTCCCCTTCGCCGATCCGCCGCGCCACAGCCAGGATCAGTGCCCAGGTGAGCTCCGCGGTGGCCTCGGTGAGGACGTCCGGCGTATTGGTCACGATCACGCCGCGGGCCTTCAACCCGGGCACGTCGATGTTGTCGTATCCGACGGCAACATTCGCCACTATGGCGAGATCGGGCGCGCTCTCCAGGACGGAGGCGTCGATCCGATCGGTCAACAGACAGATCAACGCTCGCTTGCCGGCGATCCGCCGCTTCAGCTCATCCCGATCGATCGGACCCGGCCCGTCGTAGAGATCGAGGTCCGTGGCGCCCTGCAGGCGGGTGAGTACCGTCGATGGAATGCGGCGCGTAAGGAGAACAGAACGCACCGTTCCTCCCGTCAATGCCCGTGGGACTGGCAGTATCCGCAGTGGTTACACGTGACCGTGGGCTCGATCAGGCACGTCTCGTCTACGGCAGGCAGTTCGTAACGATGATGACTGCTGTGCGACGCGATGTGGACCGGCGTGCCTGGACGGGATGCAGGCTCCTGGGCAGCGGCAGCGGCGCGCCGGGCCAGCGTTTCACGAACGATCTCCCGCAACTCCTGCTCGTTCACGGATCTTCCCGGCAGTCGATCGCGTCCACGATCCCGATGATGGCCGCATCCACCGCCGCTCCTTTTTTCCGAGCGCGGCACCGGCAGCCTTCCCTTCGATGACGACCAGCACGCGTTCCCCGACACCGGCACCCACCGAATCGATCGCGAGCAGCGCCACACCCCGCGGCTCTCCGCCCGGTGTCTCGGGCTGCACGAGCAGCAGCTTCGCTCCTTCCAGCTTGCGATTCTTGTGCGACGACACGACGGTGCCGACTACGGTGCAGATCTGCATTCTGAGGGGTTCAGGTCTGAGGGTTCAGGTCCGAGTCTGAGCTCTGGGGTTCGAGGGTCTGGTTTCAACAGGTTGCGCCGAGGCCCCGGGACGTGGCGGTTCGACGTGCCAGTGGTCGACGATGCCGATCACCGCGGCGTCGGTCGGCGGCTCGGCCGGGTAGAAGGGGTAGGCCGCTTCCCGCCCCCGTACGAAGAACACGTGCTCACCGATGCCGGCGCCGACGGAGTCCAGCGCCACGACCGTGCGGCCCGCCGGTTCCCCCGACGGGGCGATTGGCTGCAGGATCAGCAGCGGCACACCGTCGAGATTCGCGTCCTTGACGCTCGACACCACTTCGCCGACAACCCGTGCGAGCTGCACGCCCTAGTCCTTCACCTGGATCGTGTCGATGATGCCGACGATGGCGGCGTCGATCGGGCAGTCCTTCATTCCGGAGGCCATCCGCGCGGAGCTCCCGCTGACGATGAGGACGGTCTCGCCGAAGCCCGCATCCACGGTATCGACGGCCACCAGGTAGTTGCCTTCCGGCTTGCCGTGGGGATCGATGGGGCGCGCGATGAGCAGCTTGCTGCTCACGAGACGCTCGTCCTTCCGTGTTGCCACGACGGTGCCCACGATCTTCGCGACGATCATTTCGCGACGGCGTTCGACTTTCCGATCGGCAGCGCGTCCTCGAGGTTCGCATGCGGCCTCGGAATCACGTGAACCGACACGAGCTCACCAACGCGACGCGCGGCGGCCGCGCCAGCGTCGGTCGCCGCCTTGACCGCCGCCACGTCCCCGCGAACGATGGCCGTCACGTAACCGGCGCCGATCTTCTCCCATCCGACGAGCGTGACCTTGGCGGCCTTGACCATCGCATCGGCCGCCTCGATCATCGCGACGAGCCCCTTCGTCTCGACCATGCCGAGCGCCTCACCCATGTTGTACTCCTGATTCAATCTTCGGCTCACGTTCTTCCGCTTGAAGGCGGAAGCCACACTACTTCAGATTCCGGACCGCGTCTTCTATCAAGGCGGTGAGTTCGCGGTATGTTAGTCGAATTTCCTCGTCTGGACCTATCGGGCCCGGGCGCCCGGCCACCAGACGCGCGCCGGGCGACGATGGGGGGGCGAAGACCACCTGGCAGTCCGCGGTGTCCGCTTCGGCGCCCGCCTCGGGATCCGCGCAGATGGGCGCCGGTGACGAGATGCCGTAGCGGCCCCGCAGCCCCTGCAGCCGCACGACCTCCTCCCGCGAAAGGAGGCGCTCCCCCCCGAGCATCCGCGCCACGAAGCTGATGTTGGCGAAGTGCTCGATCGTCTCCATCTTGTAGTACGCCGCGAACAGGTCGGATCCAAGCGTCAGCGCCCCGTGATTGGCGAGCAGCATGCCGTCGTGGGCTTTGACGTACTTGCGAACGGCTTGCGGCAGCTCCTTCGTCGACGGCGTCGCGTACTCGGCGATCGGAATGCTGCCCAGCGTGGTGACGACTTCCGCAAGCACCGCCCGATCGAGCGGAATGCCGGCGACGGCGAAGGCCGTCGCGACCGGCGGATGCGCGTGCACCACCGCCTGGATCTCGGGGCGCTCTCGATACACCTCCAGGTGCATCGCAATCTCGGACGACGGGCTGCGGTCCCCCTCGAGCTTCCTCCCTTCCAGGTCCGTGATGCACATCATCCCGACGTCCATGAACCCCTTGCAGACGCCGGTGGGGGTCATCAGCAACCGACCGTGGTCGAGCCGCACGCTGATGTTGCCATCGTTCGAGGCGGTATAGCCGCGGGCGTACAGCCGACGACCGACTTCGACGATATCAGCCCGCAACTTCTCTTCGGGGAGCATGATCATGCGAGGCGAAGGTGACGCGGCAACGGGAGGTCTCCTCCTATCGCTGCTGCCATTCCCGCCGGCATTTCTCGGAACAGAAGTATTTGGCCCCTGCGCCGGTGCCGAGCATCAGTGCCTGTCCGGGGACGACGAAGACTCCGCAGACGGGATCGCGAACCAGCCCGACGCCCTGCTGAACGGGGGTCTGGCGGCGGTACCCGGCCCCCTCGAGAACGCCCCGCAGGAGCCGCGACACGGCGCGGACGACGAAAAACAACAGGATTGCCCAGAGTATCAGCTTGGCCATGACTCAGTTCGGTGCGCCTCCCGGAGTAGCCGTTGACCCGGGGTGCGCGGCGCGCAGCCCGTCGAGTCCGCGCTTTGCAACGGCCGCCTCGGGGCTCTCCGGCGCCACGTCGAGAACCCGCTGCCATGCCTTCCCCGCGCCGTCGAGATCCTGCTTGCCAAACGCCCGTACTATGCCGATGTTCAGGAGAGTTTTCGAGTGCTTCGGGTCGATCGCGAGCGACCGCTCGAATTGCGCGAGGGCGCGGTCCGGCTGGTTGGAATAGTAGTACGCAATCCCCAGGTCGGTGCTGGCATTCACGTTCTCCGGGTCCACGGCGAGGGCGGCCTCGTACCACTTGCGCGCGTCCTCGTAGCGCTCGGCATCGAAGTAGATGTTCGCGAGCTGCACGCGTGTGTCCGCGTCTCCGGGATTGCGGTCTGCGGAGGCCTTCAGCGCCGTTGCGCGTGCCTCGTCGAGAGGCGGCGGTGCCGTCTGCTGCGCCGGCGCAGCGGTCCGCGCGGGGGCAGCGGCCTGAGCGGCCGCACCCGGACGTCCCGGCTGCTGGCTACCGATAATCCAGCCCACGAGCAGGCCGAAGAAGATGCCCGCGATTCCGAACGCCACGGATTCTCTCTGCATGGACAAAACTGACGCTCTCAGCTCTCAGCATCGCTTTCAGGTCTGAATTCATTCTGCGGCTCTCCGCTGAGATCAGAGCCTTCGATCATAACAACGTCTGTGGGAACCCGTCCA
>Ga0180121_10001334_pt1 | contig 10466 bp, 9 predicted proteins | sample AntDrymUQ5402106_2_FD_129676 | JGI IMG/M metagenome (GOLD analysis project Ga0180121, IMG submission 129676) | Polar desert sand microbial communities from Dry Valleys, Antarctica - metaG UQ540 (21.06) (version 2) (version 2) | ecosystem: Environmental > Terrestrial > Soil > Desert | place...
CGGGGAGGCGCGAATGATGAACGGTCCCTGATGTCGCGACGTCGCAGAGCCGCCGGAGCGGAGAGCGACAAGCTGCCTGCCCCGCATCTCGACCACCGCGCTGTCCCCGGCTCGGCCACTCAAGACCAGGTTCGAGCTGTTGCGGCTGTATATCCGCCAGGACTCGGTGCCACCAACGCGAGCCGCGCGGGATGAAGTCGCAAGCGCGATGCGAACGGGCTGATCGCCCTGATCGACGACGGATTCAGGACTGTCGATTGCGGAATCGACAGCGGGGTCTGCGCCACCGCGCGGAAGCGCCGAAGCGCAGGCTGCCGCGCCGAAAACTGCAATTGCCAATCTCCTAAACATGCACGCTCTCACTCCACCTATGATGTCTTCGAGGACGTCCCTTCGGCCTCGGCGCCTTGCCCGTCGACATGCACCCGGCGGGCCGCCGGAGCTGCTACCGCCCAAAAGTCCCTGCGGATGCCATGGCCATCGGAAGCCGGCGTCGAGGCAGCGCTTCAGGGCGCGATGGTCCTACCGAATCTATTACCCTGACGACTGAGGCCCGGAAATCGTAGTCGTCGACCACTTCATCGACGATCACCTCCGCCATGGTTCCCGAAGGAAGCGACTGGTCGACATAGGTCACGCCGTCCACATCGTCGGCCTGCCATGGAAGCCGTCCGACGGAACCCGCACGAAACCGGCTCTGATGCGTCGCACTGAAGATCTCGTGCTCGGCAACGTAGTTGCCTGATGTCCGGTCGACGATGAGCTGCACTCTGCTGCCGGTCCGCGAATCGTACCGCTCGCTCGTAATGGATCGCTGCAGCTCGGTCAATCGCTCGAGCCGCTCGCGCTTGAGCGCGTCCGGAACGTCGTCGGCTAGCGCGGCCGCCGCTGTGCCGTCCTGCGGTGAATACGTAAAAGCGCCGACCCTGTCGAATTGTATCTCCTCGATGAACTCGAGCAGCTCGTCGAACTGAAGTTCCGTCTCGCCCGGAAACCCAACGATGCAGGTCGTGCGAATCGCTACCCCGGGCACCGCTTCGCGAAAGCGCGAAACTCGATCGCGAATTGTGTGCTTGCGCTCCGGCCGACGCATTCGCGCGAGCACTTCGTCCGACGCGTGCTGCATGGGCATGTCGAGATAGGGAACGATGCGCGGCTCACGCGCGAGTACTTCCAGCAGGCGCCCAGTGATGCCGGTGGAGTAGAGGTACAGCATCCGAAGCCACGGAATGGACGTCTCGGCGAGCAGCGCTTCGAGCAGCTCGGGAAGGCCGACTCCGTCACGCCTGTCGCGCCCGTAATGCGCCAGATCCTGGGCGACGAGATTCACCTCGCGCGCCCCTTGCAGCTCGAGCAGCTGCGCTTCGTGTATCAGTTCACCGAGCGCGAACGACCGGTGGCGACCTCGCATCAGCGGAATTGCACAGAACGCGCATCCATGATCGCATCCCTCGCTGATCTTGAGGTAACGCACATGCGGAAGGTCGCCCGCATAAACCCGTACACCGGGATGCAGCGTAACCGGATCGAGTCCCATGATGCCGCGCTGCGCGAGCTCCTGCGCGAGTCGGCCGCTCTCGGAAGTACCGAGGAAGACGTCGATTTCTGGCAGTGCTTCGATCAGCTCCGCCTTGTGCCGCTCGACCATGCAGCCGACCCCGACAACGGCCTGGCACGACCCGGTATTCTTGTACCGCGCTGCGTCAATCATCGCGTCGATCGATTCCTTCTTCGCAGCGTCGATGAATCCGCACGTGTTGACGATGATCACGTCCGCGTCGTCGAGCACGCCCGTGTATTCGCCACCATAGTCCGCCAGCTCCGCGAGGTATCGCTCGGTGTCGACGGTGTTCTTGTCGCATCCAAGCGTGATGAATCCGACCTTCATGCGGACAGAGCGATTGTCAAAAAGCAGCAGCCTGGCGAGGGGCGCGGCACCGCCGCATCGTCAGCGATAGTTGCCGAACTTCAACTCAACGCCGAAGTCCTTTCCCCGAAGCAGCGTCATCGCATCCTGCAGGTCATCCTTTGACGGAGAGCTCACGCGCACCTGCTCGCCCTGAATCGCGGCCTGCACTTTCTTGAGTTTGGCGTCCTTGATTGCGGCCGAGACCTTCTTCGCGGTATCGCCGTCCAGCGACATCTTGAGCTTGACGCTTCGCGTGACCTTGTCGCCGCCTGCGGGCTTGATGTCGCCAATCTCGAGGTTCTTTACGGGCACGCCGCGCTTGATCAGCTTCGACTGCAGAACGTCGAACAGGGCGTCCATCCGATACTCACTCTCGGCAGTCAGATCGAGCACTCCATCCCCCCGTTTGAAATCGATCTCCGCGACAGTTCCCTTGAAGTCGTATCGCTGTGCGATCTCCTTCTGGGCCTGGTTCACGGCGTTGTCCACTTCCTGGAGGTCAACGCCCGTCGTGACGTCGAAAGAGGATTGCTGGGGCATCTGTCAAAGTTAATGACACTGACTCCTGTCCGCCTGCACAAACTGCTGAACCACAGATGGCACCGATGACACGGATGCCAACAACCACAAAAGGCTCAGGGGGAACTGCAACTGCTCAACGGCAACGAAACTGGAGAGGGCGGTGCTGTTTAACCTTGTTGAGTTTTTTCATCGGCGACATCGGCGACATCGGTGACATCGGTGACATCGGTGACATCGGTGGTTGCGCTGTTAGTCTCGCCACAATTTCGAGGCGAAAGCGTTCGCGGCAGATCTCAGCCCAGGAATGACTCCAGAGCCCGGCGCCGTGAGTTGTGCCGCAGCTTGAGCAGCGCTTTCTCCTTGATCTGCCTCACGCGCTCACGGGTGATGCCGAGCAGAGTGCCGATGTCCTCGAGAGTCATCGGGTCCTCTCCGTCCAGCCCGAAGTAGAGCCGCAGGATCTTCGACTCCCGCTCTTTCAGTCCCGACAGGGATTCCTCGATTGCCTCTGTCAGTGCCTTCTCGAAAGTCGCCTCGTCGGGCGTGCGGTTGGTGGTGTCGGGAAGGTAATCGAGGAGCCTGTTGTCTTCGCCGGGCGTCATCGGTGCATCGAGCGACAAATGCACCTGCGATATCATCATCGTCTTAGAGACTTCTTCCTCGGTGATGTCGAGGCCCTCGGCGATCTCCATGTGCGTCGGCTGCCGGCCGAGCTCCTGTAGGAGCGTGCTGGCGCGCTTGCCGATGCGGTGCAGCGCGCCGGCGCGATTCAAGGGAACCCTTACAATTCGCGACTGCTCCGCCAATGCCTGCAGGATGCTCTGCCTGATCCACCACACCGCGTAGGAGATGAACTTGATCCCCTTCGTTTCATCGAACTTGTGCGCAGCACGGATCAGCCCGAGGTTGCCTTCGTTGATCAGGTCGGAGAGCGACACGCCCTGATTCTGGTATTTCTTAGCGACCGAAACCACGAACCGGAGGTTGGACCGGACGAGCTTGTCCAGCGCCTCCTGATCGTTGGTGCGAATGCGCTGCGCAAGGGTGACTTCCTCCTCGCGCGTTATCAGCGGATAGACGCTGATGTCTCGAAGGTACTGGTCGAGGGACCCTTCGTCGTACTGCGCTTTCCGGTTTACCGAGACGGCCATACCCGATGCTGCTCCTTGCTACGACCGCGGTAATCTGCCCGGCATCGTCGCGGATCGCGATGCGGCAACCTCATTGAATCATCTCGCCGAACCGCTTCCATCGAACGCGAGTGAGCCAGTCGAGCTTCACTCCTCCGTCGGGATTATAGCTGTAATAGACCACCAGTGGCTGTCCGCGCACAAGTGAGTCGGCAACGAATCCCCAGTACCGGCTGTCGAGAGAATTGTCGCGATTGTCGCCAAGCACGAAGTAGCTCGCTACAGGGACGATCAGCGGGCCCCAGTTGTTACGCGAAGGATGGTACCCGGGACTGGCCTGGAGTGACGGAACCTGCATCGGCGAGCGGGGAGCATCGCGCACCGGGTTGGCAGATCCGAGCAGATACGCCAGCTGCCACTTGAATTCGTCATCGGAGACGTCAGATCCCGGCGCAGTGTGCGACGCGTACGACTCGCGCTGCGCGACGCCATTTCGGAGAAGCTGTCCCTGTCGCATCTCCAGCGTATCACCCGGCAGCCCGACGATGCGTTTGACGAAGTTCTTGGTACGGTCGAGCGGCCACTGAAAGACAATGACGTCCCCGCGCGACGGAGTGCGGAGCGCCGGCAGCTTCACCCTGGTGAAGGGAACCTCCGCACCGTAGACGAGCTTGTTGACGAGGAGAAAGTCACCCACCAGGAGGGTTCCCTCCATGCTTCCCGTCGGGATCTTGAAGGCCTCGACGAAGAATGACCTGACCACGAAGAAGAGCCCGAGCGCTATGACGACGGAGCGAAACCATTCCCACAGGAATGTCAGTTTCGCGCTTCGCCGCTCGTTGGCGCGGCCCAATGCACCCGCCCGCCGTCGCTCGCCCGCTGCAATCATCAGCCGATGCCGCTCCCGCTGCTAGTCCGGTGTTCCAAGATAATTGTCGATCTGGGCGCGCTGCAGGGAACCCGAGAAATCGGCGTACCCTACCTTGGTTTCCGAGTAGAACTCGTAAACCTGCCAGCCGCCCTCACGATGTCCGTTGCCCGTCTGCTTTACACCGCCGAACGGCAGGTGTGCCTCTGCCCCGATTGTCGGAGCGTTCACGTACGTGATGCCGTTGTCGAGCTCGTTCAACGCGCGGAAGGCGATATTCACGTTGCCGGTATAGATGGAAGACGACAAACCGTACCTGACGTCATTGTTGACGGCAAATGCCTCGTCTGCTGTCGACACGCGAATTACCGACAGCACAGGACCGAAGATCTCCTCCTGCTCCAGTCGAAACCCTGCCTCCACACGCGCAAAGATCGTGGGCTCGAAGAAGTTGCCATCCGACATTCCCTTCCCTTCGGAGCGGCGTCCGCCGCACAGAAGGTCGGCGCCGTCAGCCTGGCCAATGTCGATGTAGCTCTCGACTTTCTCCAATGCCGCTTCATTGATGAGCGGCCCCACGTCAGTTCCCTCCTTACGGCCGTCGCCAACTCTCAGCGCGCGCGTCTTGTCCACCAGCATGCCGAGAAAACGGTCGTGGATTCCCTTCTGCAGAATCAGCCTGCTCGTTGCGGTGCAGCGTTGTCCGGTGGTTCCGAACGCACCCCACAGCGCGCCTTCGAGAGCGAGATCGAGATCCGCGTCGTCCATGACTATCTGCGCGTTCTTGCCACCCATCTCCAGCGAGAGACGCTTGTGCATCCGGCCGCACGTCGCGCCGACGATGCTCCCGACAGCGGTCGATCCGGTAAACGATATCACGGGAACGTCAGGATGCTCCACGATCGCCGCACCCGCTTCTTCACCCCGGCCGTGGAGCAGCTGGATGACTTCCGGCGGCAAACCAGCCTCCAGAAGAATCTCCACCAGCAGCGTACCGGTGTGCGGAACATCCTCCGCCGGCTTGAAGATGCAGGAGTTCCCGCAGACAAGCGCCGGAAACATCTTCCACGTCGGAATCGCGAGCGGAAAGTTGAACGGACAGATCATTCCCGCGACTCCGATCGGCCGGCGATAGCTCATCGCCCATTTGTTGCGAAGCTCGCTCGGTACGGTGTGGCCGAAGAGACGCCGCCCCTCGCTGGAGGCGTAGTACGCAGTGTCGATGCCCTCCTGAACGTCGCCGCGCGTCTCCGTGAGCGGCTTCCCCATCTCGCGCGTCATCGCGTTGGCGATCTCTTCCTTTCGCTTCGACAGAAGGTCACCAACAGCGCGCAGGATGTCGCCACGTGCCGGCGCCGGAGTTGCTCTCCATTGCTTGAACCCTCGCTGCGCGCTCTTCACGGCGCGCTCGACGTCGGTTTGATCGGAGAGCGGGAACTCTCCGATCAGATCGTTCCGGTCGGCGGGGTTGATGTTGTGGAAGTACTCGCCCGAGTCGGGGGGCACCCACGCCCCGGCGATGAAGTTGTTGAACCGTTTCATGATGAATTGCAGTCTATGTGTGTTCGCGAGTAAGTGCGTACCGCTCGATCTTCTTGTACAGGTTCGACCGCGGCATTTCAACAGCACGGGCTGTTTCCGAAACATTCCAGTCGAACTCGCGAAGCTTGCCGAGCAGATACGCCCGCTCCGCGGCTTCCTTGAATTCCTCGAACGTTCTCGATGCGGTCAGGGTCCCGAGACCCGCGTCGTCCGCCACGCGCCCTCCAGCCAGCCGGTCAACGTCCTTCGCCGAAAGCTCCGGCCCGCTGGCGAGAATCAGCATGCGCTCCATGGTATTCCGAAGCTCGCGCACGTTTCCCGGCCAGTCGAGCGACATCAGCCGCTCCAGCGCGTTCTCGCTCACACGCCGCGGCGTCACTCCCTCGCGTTTTGAAAGGCTGCCAATGAAGTACTCGACGAGCGCCGGTATGTCTTCGCGATGCTCACGGAGGGGCGGGACATGAATCGGGACGACGTTGAGACGATAGTACAGGTCTTCGCGAAACCTGCCGGCGGCGATCTCTGCCTCGAGGTTCTTGTTGGTCGCAGCGATCACCCGCACGTCCACCGAGATCGGCTTCGAGCCGCCGATACGCGTGATGACGTTGTCCTGCAGCACCCGCAGCACCTTCGCCTGCGCCGCCATGCTCATGTCGCCTATCTCGTCGAGAAACAGCGTCCCCTTGTTCGCTTGTTCGAACTTTCCGGGACGATCTGCGATCGCTCCGGTGAACGATCCCTTCATGTGCCCGAAGAGCTCGCTCTCGATCAGCTCGCCGGGTATCGCCGCGCAGTTGACCTCGACGAAAGTTTTTGCTGAACGTGGCGAATGCCGGTGAAGCGCCCGCGCCACCAGTTCCTTTCCGGTTCCGTTCTCTCCGGTGATCAATACACGCGCAGGAGTGCCGCCGACTTTCTCCAGCTTCTCCACCAGCGCGCGCATCACCGGGCTTTCACCGACGATCTCGTAGGGTGAATCGCCGATGTTACGGAGACGCGAGTTTTCTTCGCGAAGGTTGATGTGATCGAAAACATTGCGCAGCATCACGAGGATGCGATCGGTGTCGAGCGGCTTCTCGAGGATTTCATAGGCCCCAAGCTGTGTAGCCTCGACGGCAGTCCTGATCGTGGCATGCCCGCTGATCATCACCACCGTTGCGGCTGGATCGATCTCCCTGATGCTCTTGAGGGCCTCGAGTCCGTCCATGCCACCCATCTTCACATCCATGAAGACGAGATTCGGCTTCCACTTCTGATACTCGGCGATGCCGTCAGCCGCGTTCGACACCGCTCGAACCTCGTATCCCTCGTACTCGAGGAGCTGACCGAGCGCCGCGCGAATGCCCTGCTCGTCATCCACGACGAGGATGCGGCGATTCACGGGCTGGCCTTGTACACCGTGATCCGGCCGTTCGCGATGCGAACGTCGCCGATGTAAGTCGGAAGTTTCATGGGCAGCGCGTTGGCGGAGATTCCAGCGGGCATCTCGCCTCGACGTATCCGCGAAATCAGCCTCGGTATGATTGCGCCCGGTACTGGAAACTTCCCGAGCTTCACATCCTTCACCTGGAATTCTCCCACGCCTTGCCGCAGCACGTTGATCGTCCCTCCGAGCTGCACGGTATCTCTGTCGCCGAGCAGCGCGCCCAGAGCGCCGAGCACTTCTCCTCCGCCGAAGTCCGCCAGTGCGACGTTTGCTCTGACATAGAGTCTGTCCCCGACGACGGAAGCGGAGATGTCTTGCGATGACGCGGGAAGCTGCCGCGCTACGGCCAGGAATATGTATGATGCCGCTTCTGCCGGTGTGAGGTTGGCGAATACAGGGCCCGACCGGCGCGAGAGCGACTCGAGTGCCCTTTGCCCACGGGTCGCCTTCTCTGCCGACAGAGGCTCCCAGCCGCCGGCGGCCCTGACGACAACCGAATCGCGGGGAGTGGTGGTGCCTCTCACGCGGTCGTACATCGGTCGCAGCTGATCGCGATTGAACCATGCGAAGACGCCGATGACGATGAGGATTGCGAGACAGCCGAGCCTTCGAATGCAGCCAAACATGAGAGATCCGCGTCGAGGTGAGGAGAGAATATCCGTCAATGCAAAGCCGATGCAAAGCCCATCGCCTCCGCGACCGCCCGGTATCGAGCGCAGGAAGGAATTACTTTCTCCGGATGGCCTCCACGCGTCCCGGGCGCTCGGCGGCGAGAGGTCTGCTAAAGGCCTTAGCCGACAACAGCGACAGCGGCTCACTCGCCACACGAATGCGCCGTGCGCGCTTTCGGTTTTTTCTTTCGCTGTTGTCTCGGTTGAGCGGCCGCGTCGGCATACTCGACATCGGCGGTACGCAGGAGTTCTGGGATCTCATGGGGCTCGATGCCGCCTTGAACGTTCGCGTCACGCTGTTGAACATCGAGCACCAGCGGGTCACTTCGAACCGGTTCGTGAGCGCGGTGGGCGATGCCCGGGCTATGCCTCAGTACCGCGACAAATCATTTGATGTGGTGTTCTCGAATTCCGTGATCGAGCATGTGGGTGATTACTCACAGCAGCGACTGATGGCCAGGGAGACGATGCGCGTTGGCCGCAGGTATTTCGTGCAAACGCCGAACAGGCGATTCCCTCTCGAGCCGCACTTTCTGTTTCCCTGGTTTCAATATCTGCCCTCCGCGCTGCGGGCGCGCATGCTCAACAGGTTCGACCTCGGGTGGTACAAGAGAATTCCCGATCTGGCGGCGGCCCGCGCGGAGGTTGATTCGATTCAGCTGTTAACTCACTCGAAGCTCGCGGCGCTCTTTCCGGACGCTTCGATCCATGTCGAGCGAATCGCGGGTTTTCCCAAATCCTTCGTTGCGTTCGGCGGCTGGGACTAGAGCAGCGGCAACTCGACCTGCGCGCGCGCCCTCTCAGGATGTGGCCACTCGGAGGTTGATGGTGGCTTCGCCGAGTGCCGCCGTTGCTTCCGCGCCGACATGCTTTCCCGAACCTGCCGCGATTATCTGTAGCGCGGCGTCCCGCGAGAGACCGGCGCGGTAGGGCCGGTTGGCAGTGAGCGCTTCATACATGTCCGCGACGCACAGAATCCGCGCAGCCCTGTCGAGTTCTTCTCCTTTTACACCCCACGGATAGCCGGACCCGTCCAGTTTCTCGTGATGCAGAGCAGCGGTTCGCGCGAAACCGGCGAAGGCTCCGACTCTGTTGAGTATCTCCCACGTGTACACCGGATGCCGCTGCATCTCGTCTCTCTCGGCGGAGGTGAGAGGCCCGGCTTTCTCGAGGATGCTCGATGAAACCCCCAGCTTGCCTACATCGTGGAGCAGCGCCGCCCGGTTGAGAGTCGCCAGCTCATCCCGTGCAAAGCCCATCTCGAAGCCGGTTGCTCGAGCGTACTTCGCAACGTTGGTGGAGTGATGCCATGTAAATGAGGATTTGGAGTCGATGATCTCCGCGAACGCGCGCGCGACTCCATCGAGGCCGTTGCCGTCGACGTAACGCGTGTGTTGAGCGGGCTCCAGCGACAGCGCCAGCGCCGTGACCTCCGGGCCGGAGAGTGCCTCCCACCACGCCTTGTCCTCCCGCCATCCGCGCGCGATGCGGACCAGTGTGGGATCGAACCACTTGCCGCTCTGTTCCCGCGCAACCCGCAATGCGCGGCTTGTCCCCCTGGAGGCGAACACCATCTCGATCGTCTGCGCGAGGAGGATGATTCGCGATAGCATCGGGATCTCATGACCGACGAGCCGGTCGGGCGATCCACCGCCGTCCCAACGCTCGTGAATCGATCGGATTGCATCGGCTGTAGCGCGGGAGAAGCCAAGCCGTAGCGCCATACCCTCCGGTCCAACAGTCTCGGCGCCCTCGACCTGCGCCGAAGAGCGAGGCTGCATCCCGAGAGCACGACCGATTCGCCCGCGCAGCTTCACGGTCACGACACGCCGGATGGAATGCTCGGGCGCCTGGCTTGACCCCTTGTCATCGCCCGACTCACCGGTCAGCACTGCGCTGCGCTGCTCCAGCATGTCGCGCTGGCTTCCGGCATTTCGCGACCGGCCTGCGTCCTTGAGCAGCAGCGCGCCGTAAAGAGCCACCATGTCGAAGGTTGACAGTCCGACTTCCTGGCCGAGGCGCATGCCGATGACGCATGAGCGGATGGTGTGCTCGGGTGACTGGCCTTCGATCAGATCGAGTGCGCGCGACATTGCAGCAAGTACCTCGGACAGCGACACCTGCGAAGGCGCCTCGCCGATGCGTGCCATCGCTGCGGGCCGCAGATGCGCGTGCAGCGATTCCGGCGAGGTGACGGGAGTCGGCGGTTGGATCATGCAGATACGCCGTCAATTCGGCGCCGTTAGGGCGGAGCGCGCGCAACGGGGCGCATTCTCAAGACGCATCACCGAACAGCGCGTTTCACCCCCGCAGCGGAGAAACGGGGCGATACCGCAGCGCCTCCGCCACGTGACGGTGCCCGATCTGTCGCGTTTCGTCCATGTCGGCGATCGTCCTC
>Ga0180121_10001335_pt1 | contig 10457 bp, 8 predicted proteins | sample AntDrymUQ5402106_2_FD_129676 | JGI IMG/M metagenome (GOLD analysis project Ga0180121, IMG submission 129676) | Polar desert sand microbial communities from Dry Valleys, Antarctica - metaG UQ540 (21.06) (version 2) (version 2) | ecosystem: Environmental > Terrestrial > Soil > Desert | place...
GCGCCGAATGGGCACGCGCCAGGTCCTCATGCATGAGCTGCATCTCGGTGCTCCTGTTCGGGATAGGTGTCTGGTGGCCGGTCATGCGGCGACCTCGGACTTGCGGGGACGGCCACGCGGACGCTTCCGCGGGACCACGACCCCGAGCACGAACCATTCGCCACCCCAGACTCCCCACGGCTCACGACGTTCGAGAGCGCCGTTGAGGCAGTCGATGCGGGCGGGGCAGGTCGCGCAGAGGGTCTTCGCGAGCTCGACGTCGGCGGGCGAGTCGGCGAAGAACAGCTCCGGGTCGCTGTCCCGGCAGGGCAGCTGTTCGTCGATGACGCGCTCGGTGATGGTCGAGCGGTCGAACGTTACGAGCTGCATGGGTGTCACCTCCATGTCTTCCATCTCCTCGGTCGTGCCAGCCGGCCGGTCGGCCGGGCTGGAGATCGGTGTCGGGTGGCGGTCTCTTGTGGGGGACCACCACGGGGCGGACGACGAAAAGGCCGCGAATCCCGGGTGTCGGGTTCCGCGGCCTTGGAGGCGCCGGTGAGGAGGAAGTCCTATACCGGTGGGCTCCAGGAGCGGATCCCCGCGAGACCGTCGAATCCCAAAACGCCGACGACATCGCTGATCGGGAGCAGAGCGCTGCCCTTGACAGCGGCCATGGGCGCGATGCGGGTCCGGTTGCGGTAGGCAACGGACACACCGGTCCCCGGCGCCGTCCACGTGCCCGTGACCACAGAACCGCGGGCGACCGCGGACAGGGCGAACGGGCACGTCGTCGACGTCTCGAAGCTCTCCATGGTGGTCACCTCCCTGTTCTGGGCTCTGCGTCTCATACCGGATGGCTCTGGTCGGGCTCGACCGGACTCCGATGAGCCTAGAGAAGGTCTCCGTCACGTGCAATCGCTTTTTTCAGTCCGGACCGGAGGTCGACCCCGACGTCCCGTTTCGTCCCGAGCCCCGCACCGGCGCAGAGCGCGAGGACGTCGGCGCCGTAGCGCACGAGCTTGCTCCGACCGATCCCGCTGACCGCGAGCAGCTGGGTGTCGGTGGTGGGCCGGACCTCGGCGAGTGCGGTGAGCGTGGCGTCGGTGAACACGACGTACGCCGGGACGCTCTGCTCCCGGGCCTGCTCCGCCCGCCAGGCCCGCAGCCGCTCGAAGAGGTCCTCGTCGTAGGGGGAGGGGCAGCCCTCGCACCGGCCGAGCTTGCGCGCGACCGGGGCCGTCAGGGCGCTCCCGCAGACCCGGCAGGCGGCGGGCCCCCGCCGGCGCGACGAGCTGCCCGAGCGACCTGACTGCGTCGTTGCCGCTGCTCGGCTGCTCGGGACCAGGCCGTCGAGGAACCGCGACGGCCGCCGGCCTGCCCGACCGCCCGGCGCCCGCGCCAGGGACCAGGTGATGGCCAGGTGCTCCCGGGCGCGGGTGACACCCACGTAGAGCAGCCGGCGCTCCTCCTCGACCTGCTCGGGCGTCTGCGCGTAGGTGATCGGGATCATGCCGTCGGTGGCGCCCACGACGAAGACCGCGTCCCACTCCAGCCCCTTGGCCGCGTGCAGGGAGGCAAGTGTCACCCCGTCGACCGTCGGGGCGTGCTGGGCCTCCGCGCGCTCGTCGAGCTCGGCGACGAAGTCGCGTAGCGTCGCTCCGGGCCGGGCGCTCGACAGGTCGTCGGCGAGCCGGGCGAGCGCGGCGAGCGACTCCCACCGGTCGCGGACCGCGCCAGCACCGTCGGGCGGCGTCGCGGACCAGCCGCTGCCGGAGAGCACCCCGCGCACGGTCCCGGGAAGGTCGTCGGCGGCGTCGTCCGAGCGGGCCGACCCGCGCAGCATCAGCCGGGCCTCGCGCACCTCCGGACGGTCGAAGAACCGCTCGCCGCCGCGCAGGACGTAGGGGACGCCGGCATCGGCCAGGGCCTGTTCGTAGCTCTCGCTCTGACCGTTGGTCCGGAAGAGCACCGCGACCTCGCTCGCTGCGACGCCGCCGGCCACCAGCTCGCGGACCCGCGCCGCGACCCACGACGCCTCCGCCGGCTCGTCGGCGTGCTCGCGAAGGTCCGGCGCCGGCCCGGTCGCCCGCTGCGCGATGAGCTCGAGGCGGCCGTGACGACCGGTGGGGGCGGCGGCGACGAGCCGGTTGGCCAACGCCACGACCTGCGGGGTCGACCGGTAGTCGCGCACCAGCCGAACCTCGCGGGCGCCCTCGTATCGCTCGCGGAACCCGAGCAGGAAGTCGGGCGACGCGCCGGCGAAGGTGTAGATGGTCTGGTGCGGGTCGCCGACCACGCACACCTCGTCACGCCCGCCGAGCCACTGGTCGAGCAGGGCCTGCTGCAGGGGACTCACGTCCTGGTACTCGTCCACCACCAGGTGGTGGTACTGCCCGCGCACCGCGTCGGCGACCTGACGGTGCTCCGCGATCAGCCCGACCGTGTAGAGCAGGACGTCCTCGAAGTCGATGACGTGCCGCTCACGCTTGACCTGTTCGTACGTCGAGAGCAGCCGCACCACCATCGCCGGGTCGAGCTCGGCCGGTGCGGGCCGGCCGACCTTCGCCGCAGCGGCGGGGTAGTCGTCGCGGTCGGTCATGGTGACCTTGACCCACTCGACCTCCGCAGCCAGATCGCGCACCTTGGCCCGGTCGGTCGGCAGCCGCAGCCGGCCCGCCGCCTCGGCGACCAGGCCTGCCTTGTGCTCGACCAGCGGTGGCAGCTCCCCGCCCACGTGACGAGGCCAGAAGTAGCGCAGCTGGCGCAGGGCCGCGGCGTGGAAGGTGCGCGCCTGCACCCCGGTGGCGCCGAGAACCCGCAGCCGGGTCCGCATCTCGCCGGCAGCCCGCGCCGTGAACGTGACGGCCAGGACGCGTTGGGGGACCAGGACCCCGCTGTGCACGCCGTACGCGATGCGGGCCGTGATCGCCCGCGTCTTCCCCGTGCCCGCGCCGGCGAGGACGCACAGGGGGCCCGTCAGCGTGGTCGCCACCTCGCACTGCTCCGGGTCGAGCATCTCGAGCAGGGAGTCGGCATTGACGTCGGCAGGCACGGGGCCATCCTCTCAGCCGGCCGGGACACCCCTCCGGGGAAGCGGACTGGGTGGACCAGCGTTGCAGAAGGCTGAACAGGGCAGAGATATCCAGACCTGTCGCGGGGCCCCCCGCGCTCAGCGCTATCGAGAGGACCCGTCCGGTGTCGTCGAACGTCGTCACGATGTACAGCACCGTCTGGTGCGGCTACTGCCACCGGCTGCGCTCGCAGATGGACCGCGAGGGGATCGACTACCGGGTGGTTGACATCGAGAACGACACGGAGGCCGCCGAGCTGGTCATGTCGGTCAACGGGGGGATGCAGACCGTCCCGACCCTGGTGTTCCCGGACGGGTCGGCGCTGACCAACCCCACGCTCGCCCAGGTCAAGGCCCGCCTCGCCGCCTAGAGCTTGCTGTTCGTCGGCAGCTCGGCGCCGTACCAGTGCTCGATGAGCCGCCGGGCGATCGAGATGGTCGGCGCCACCTGGAGCTCGCCGCTCCCGATCGCGTCGAGCATCGTCTCGCGCGTGAACCACCGTGCCTCGGCGATCTCGCCGTCGTGGCGGGTCACCTCGGTGCTCGTCGCCTGCGCTCGAAAGCCGAGCATCAGGCTCGACGGGAAGGGCCACGGTTGGCTACCGAGGTACTGCACGTCACCGATCGTGACCCCGACCTCCTCGTGGACCTCCCGCCGGACCGCGGCCTCGAGCGACTCCCCCGGCTCCACGAAGCCGGCCAGCGTGGAGAAACGCCCCTCGGGCCATGCCGTCTGGCGACCGAGCAGGAGCCGGTCGTCGGCGTCGACCACGGACATGATCACGGCCGGGTCGGTGCGCGGATAGTGCTCGCTACCGTCGGCCTCGCACTGCCGGACATGACCTGCCGCCCGCGGTGCCGTCGGTTCACCGCAGCGCGGGCAGTGGGTGTGCGTCCGGTGCCAGTTGGCCAGGGAGACCGCGTGCACGACGAGCCCGGCGTCGCGGGCGTCGAGGTCGGCGCCGACCGCCCGCAGCCCCTGGAACGACGCGTCGTCCTCCGCATCCACCACCGCCGCGAAGTACGGCACGCCGTCCTCGACGCCGAGGAAGAAGCGCTGCTCCTCGGGCACGTCGGGCTTGGCGTCGAGGCGCAGCCGCGGGGGCTTGCCCACCACCGCGACGCGACCGTCGCTGACGAGCACGACCCGCGCACGAGGCGAGGCCCAGGCATCCCGCAGCCAGTCCTCGTCGATGCGGTGCAGGGCGGCACGGTCGACGACCGCGCGGGCGAGGCTCAGGTCCGCCAGGGCGTCGGGGGTTCCCGTCACCGGCGCAGGCTGCCGGCGAGGTCGGCCCAGAGATGTGCCGCGGCCTCTGCGCCCTTGAGCAGCAACGGGATCTCGACCTTCTCCTCCGGCGCGTGCCACCCGTCGTCGGGCAGGCTGACGCCGAGGAAAACGACCGGCGCGCCGAGCACGTCCTGCAGGTCGGCCTCCGGGCCCGAGCCACCCTCACGGGTGTAGAGGATCTCGGTGCCGAACGCGACCGACATGGCCCGCGTCACCGCCTCCAGGGCAGGGTGGTCGAGCGGGGTGAGGCACGGCCGCACACCGGCGCCGTAGTAGGTGACGTCCCACTCGATGCCCCCCGGCACGGTGCGCCCGAGCCAGTCGCGGAACTTGGCCTGGATGTCGAGCGGGTCCTGCCCCGCGACGAGTCGGAACGAGATCTTCGCGTGCGCCTCCGACGGGACGATCGTCTTGTGCCCGGCCCCGGTGTAGCCGCCCCAGATGCCGTTGAGCTCGGCGGTCGGGCGGGCCCAGACGCGTTCCAGGGTGGTGAACCCCTTCTCGCCGTACGCCGTGGTGCTCCGCGCGTTTGCCAGCCAGGCCGCCTCGTCGTAGGGCAGCTTCGCGATCAGCGCGCGCTCGTCGCCCGTGAGCGGGACGATGCCGTCGTAGAACCCGTCGACGGTCACGTGCCCGTCATCGTCGTGCAGCGCGGCGAGCACCCGGCACATCTCGGTCAGCGGGTTGGGGATGGCGCCGCCGAAGGACCCCGAGTGCACGTCCCCCGACGGTCCGCGGAAGTCGACCTGACCGTCGGTCATCCCGCGCATCCCCGTACAGACGCTCGGGGCTTCGCGCGACCACATGCCGGTGTCGGACACCACCACGACGTCGCACGCGAGTCGGTCGGCGTGCCGACGCAGCAGGTCGGCGAAGTTCGCTGACCCCGACTCCTCCTCGCCCTCGACGACCAGCTTCAGGTTGACCGCAGGGGTGGTCCGGCCGGTGGCCTCGAGGTGGGCCCGGACCCCGAGGGTGTGGAAGAGGACCTGACCCTTGTCGTCGGCGGCTCCCCGTGCGTGCAGCCGGTCGCCGACAACAGTCGGCTCGAACGGTGGGTGCTCCCACAGCTCCAGGGGGGTGACGGGCTGCACGTCGTGGTGGCCGTATACGACGACCGTCGGTGCGTCCTCGTCGTCGCTGCGCCACTCGGCGAACACCGCCGGCAGGCCGGGCGTCTCCCACACCTCCACCGTCGGGAAGCCGGTGTCGCGCAGGACGGCCGCGAGGTGCTCGGCGGACCGTCGTACGTCTTCGGCGTTGGCCGGGTCGCCGGAGATCGAGGGGATGCGCAGCCACTCGACCAGCGCAGCAACGAAGGCCTCCGCGCCGGCGTCGACGGCAGCCCGGACCCGCGCGACCGTCTCGACATCGCTGGTGCTCATGCGGGCGACCCTACGACGGTCGGCGGGCCGGCTCTCGACTAGCGTCTGCTCGGTGCGGGTGGCGACGTTCAACATCCTGCACGGCCGCTCCGTGACGACCGGTCTCGTCGACGAGGACGACCTGCGTGCCGCTGCCCGCGAGCTCGATGCGGACGTCGTCGGGCTGCAGGAGGTCGACCGCTCCCAGCCGCGCTCGGAGGGCGTCGACCAGACGGCCGTGGTCGCGGACGCGCTCGGTGCCGCGTACTGGCGCTTCGTCCCGGCCCTGCTCGGCACCCCCGGCGGGGCATGGACGGCCGCCGACGGGGATGACGGGAACGGGAACACCGGCCCGGCGTACGGCGTGGGGCTGGTGTCCCGGTTCCCGGTGCGGCAATGGCACCTCCGTCGATTCGGTCCGGCGCCGGTCGGGATGCCGCTGATGGTGCCCGGGACCAAAGGTCTCACCCACGTCGACGACGAGCCACGGGTCGCCGTTGCGGCGCAGGTCGAGACGGAGACCGGGCCGCTGACCGTCGTCACCGCGCACCTGTCCTTCGTGCCGGGCTGGAACGTCGCCCAGCTCCGCGTGCTGGCGCGCTGGGCTCGGACGCTTCCGGGTCCCCGCGTGCTGCTGGGCGACTTCAACCTTCCGGGAGCCCTACCTCGCCTGATCACGCGGTGGTCCCAGCCGGCACGAGTGCCGACCTACCCGTCGTGGCGACCACGGGTGCAGCTCGACCACGTCCTTCTCGATGGGATCGCTGAGCCAGCCGTGCGCGATGTGGCGTCGTTGGGGCTCACGGTCTCCGACCACTGTGCGCTCGTCGTCGACCTGGGGGTCTGACTACGGCAAAGACGTTTCCGCGGAAACGTCTTTGCGCACTGGCGGCGGAATGCCCTAGCCCTGATTCCCGCCCTTCGGGCGGATCGGGACCGACCGCACGAGTGCGACGACACCGTCGTGGTCAAGCAGGTCGGCCGGGCGCACCGTGCGGTTGGCCCCCACGTAGTGGAACGCCGCCCGGATCCGTTCCAGGGGCACCCCGCTGAGGTGGTGCCAGGCGAGCCGGTAGACGGCGAGCTGGACCGCAGCAGCCTCGGCCTCGGCGCCGGACTTCGGGCGTCCCGTCTTCCAGTCGACGACGTCGACCATCCCGTCGGGAGCGTCGGCGAAGACGGCGTCGCAGCGCCCCCGCAGCAGGACTCCGTCGACGACCATGTCGAAGGGGAACTCCACCTCGAGGGGCACCCTCGACCACCAGGGGCTGGACCGGAATGCCTCCTGCAAGGCGAGAAGGTCGGCGTCGGGCTCGGCGGTCTCGTCGGCTGCACCGGGCAGCTCGTCGACATCGAGCAGCCGCTGCTGGCCCCACCGCTGCTCCAACCACAGGTGGAAGCGGGTGCCTCGGCGTGCCAGCGGCGCCGGCAGTCGGGGAAGCGGCCGGCGCAGGGACCGGGCCAGCTGCACCGGGTCCTCGCGCAGCATCACGAGCTGGGACACCGACAGTCGGGCCGGCAGCTCGACGACGAGTCCGCCGTGCCGCGCGCGCTGTCGGGCCAGCTCGGCGAGGAGCAGCTCGAGCTCGGCGTCCCATCCCTCGACCCGGCGACGGTCACTTTCGGGCAGCGCCGGGCGCCCTTCGGTCGCCGCGGCGCTGGGGCTGCTGTGCACCAGGGCAGCCCCAGCGTCGACCGCGGCGCGGCGCGGGCCGAGCGGATCCTGGGGCCACGTCCCCGACGCCGGCTCGGTCGCCATGGGGTTGACGTCGCCCTCGGCCGGCTCCGGCGCCCACTCCTCGACCAGGCCCCCACCGGACGAACAGAGCTGATGGATCTCGCTGAGCAGCCCCGCAGGCCCGCGCACCTTGACCCCCGTGTCCCACCAGTAGCCGGAGCAGGCGAGCACTGCGCGGGCGCGGGTCATCGCGACGTAGGCGAGCCGGCGCTCCTCGAGCGCACCGCGGGCCTTGCACTGCTCGCGGAACTCGTCCAGCACATCGCGAGCCGCCACCTGGTCCGTCGCGGAGGCCCAGTCGAGCGCCGGAAGCTCGCCCCGGTCGCCGCGCAACGGGAACGGCAGCGTCGCGAGCGCCTTGGTCCAGTCGGCCACCGGACGCCCCTCCACGGGGAAGACCCCGTGAGTGAGCCCGGCGACGAACACCGCCTCCCACTCGAGACCCTTCGCCGCGTGCACCGTCATGATCTGCACCCGCTCGCCGTCCGGCTCGGCCACCTCGACCTCCAGGCCGCGCTCGCGCTCCTGGGCCGTGTCGAGGTAGGCGAGGAACGCCGTCAGCCCCGGGTCCTCCCCCGACGCGACGAACTCCTCGGCGACCTCCAGCAGCCGGTCGACGTCGAGCAGGGCGTCGGCGGCGCGCACACCGGGCCGTGACGCGAGCTCGACGTCGAGGTCCAGCGTGCGGACCACGGTCATCACGAGGTCGGGCAACGACGACGAGGTGAAACGTCGCAATCGCCGCAGCTCGTCGCGCAGCAGGGCGAGGCGCCGGTGCCCCTCGGCGGAGTAGGAGGTGGCGGGGCCCAGGTCGTCGAGGGCGTCGACGAGGCTGCGCTCGTCGACGGCGTCGAAGTCCGGCTCGCCGACGGCGTCGAAGTCCGTCTCGCCGACGGCATCGACGCCGGACGCAGCGGCAGAGGAGGGGTCGGGCTGGGCGGCAGAGGAGAGGTCCGAGCCCGCCGCGCCGCGGGCCGGAGCGGCGAGCTCGCGAGTGAGCGCGATGCGCCGCGCGCGACGGCCGAGGGCGTCGAGGTCGCGCGGACCGAGCCGCCAGCGCGGGCCGGTCAGGAGACGGACCAGCGCCGCTCCGGCGCCCGGGTCGGCGAGCACCCGCAGGGTGGCGACGACGTCGACGACCTCGGGTCGCGCCAGCAGCCCACCGAGCCCGACGACCTCGCACGGCACACCGAGCGCCCGCAGCTGCGTCTCGAGACGGTGGAAGTGCGACCGCTTGCGCGCCAGGACCGCGATCTCTCCCCAGCCCAACCGGCCGCCGTCGGGCGAACCCAGCCCGGCGACGCGCTCGGCGATCCAGGCCGCCTCATCGGCCACCGACTCGTGCAGCGCGACGACTACGCGACCGGCGCCCGCACGGCCAGGGCCGGGGGTGAGGGGCGCATCGACCAGCCCACGCACCGGGATGCCGCCCGCGACGACGTTGGCGACGCCGAGGATCTGCTCGCCGTTGCGGAAGCTGACGGTCAGTCCGCTGTGGCCGGCGGGATGCTCACCGGCGAAGTCGGCCGCGAAGCGTTCGAGGTTGCCCGCGCTCGCCCCGCGCCACCCGTAGATCGACTGGCGCGGGTCACCGACCGCCGTGACCGGATGCCCCGCACCGAACAGGGCGCTGAGCAGGACCCGCTGCGCCTCGCCGGTGTCCTGGTACTCGTCGAGGAGCACGACCCCGAACCGACCCCGCTCGATCTCGGCGACCTGCGGGTGCGCGCGGGCGATGCGCGCGGCGACGGCCACCTGGTCGCCGTAGTCCATCGCCGACCTGGCCCGCTTGAGCCGGGAGTAGGCCTCGACCATGGGCAGCAGCGCGAGACGGCCCTCGAGACAGTGCAGCAGGTCGGTCACCGGCTTGTAGTGCCCCTTGGTGCGCTGCCCCTCGGCGCGCGGGAGGGCAGCGAGGTGCGCCCGCACGCGCGCCGTCAGCTCGACCACCTCGGCGGGCTCGCGCAGGTGCTCCGAGAGCTCGCCGGCCAGCGCCAGGACGTCACCGACCACCGTGCTCACTGCCCGGTCGACCGCGTCCATCCCGCCGTCGTAGGACTCGACGACCTGGGCGGCGTACTGCCAGCTCACCGCCTCCCCGACCAGGCGCGTCTCGGGCTCGAGCCCGATCCGCAGCGCGTGCTCGCCGACGAGACCCGAGGCATAGGAGTGGTACGTCGTGACGACCGGCTCACCCGTGCGCAGCGACGCCGCGACGTCCTCTGGCAGGAACGGATCGGCCTCGTGGGCCTGCCGGAGCCGGCGCAGCATCCGACGGACCCGCTCCCCGAGCTCGGCCGCCGCCTTGCGCGTGAACGTCAGGCCCAGCACCCGGTGCGGCTCGACCAGACCGTTGGCGACCAGCCAGACGACGCGCAGGCCCATCGTCTGGGTCTTGCCCGAGCCGGCACCGGCGACGACGACGTGGGGACGCATCGGTGCCTGGATCGCATCGGACTGCTCGCGGGTCGGCGGGAACGTCTCGCCGAGCCATCGCGACAGCTCGCCAGGGCTCATGAGCGGTCCGGCCGCGGGGGCGGCCGCGTCGTCGTCGAACAGGCTGGCTTGGCACGCCGGCGCGTCCCCGGTCACCCGGTCACCGGCCGGCCCTCGTCCTGCACGGGGCAGCTGGTGCGGACCGGGCACATCGGGCAGTAGCGGTTTTCCACCGCCCGGAACGCCGACCCGGCCATTCCCTCGGCCACCTCGAGCACCATCGTCGCGGCCCAGCCCGGGTCGGCATGGTCGGAGAGCGGCGCCTGGGCCTGGACCGCGCCGTCCTTGCCGCCTCCCTTGCCGACCTGCACCAGCTCGGCCCCGCCGCTCTCGCCGAGGCCGAGGTCGGCGAACGCGCCGCTCTCGACCGCGAGCTGGTAGGTGCCCAGCTGGGCGTGCTCCGGCAGCTCGTCGGGGGGGCTCTTGCTCGCACCGGTCTTCAGGTCGATGACGACCGCTCGACCCCGCTCGTCCCGCTCGAGCCGGTCGACGCGCCCGCCGAGGACGGCGCGACCCACC
>Ga0180121_10001336_pt1 | contig 10454 bp, 9 predicted proteins | sample AntDrymUQ5402106_2_FD_129676 | JGI IMG/M metagenome (GOLD analysis project Ga0180121, IMG submission 129676) | Polar desert sand microbial communities from Dry Valleys, Antarctica - metaG UQ540 (21.06) (version 2) (version 2) | ecosystem: Environmental > Terrestrial > Soil > Desert | place...
CAACCCGCTCGTGCCGAGCGGCGAGCCGGTCCACGAGCGTGTACCAGCGTCGCCCGACTCGGTCTGTCGCCCTTGCCCACCGATCGTTCCATCGATCCATCATCGAGCAGCTCCAGACGTGCGCTCCGTCTGTCCCACCGGCAGGGCGTAGACGACGACGTTCTCCTCGAACCTTCCCGTCTCGGAGGAGAACGCTCCGCCGCACGTCACGAGGGTGAGGAAGGATGGGCCTGTACGGTCGTAGATCCGATCAGGGAGCTCCGCCTTCGGGTACATCCGCCTGGCGATCACGCGATAGGCAGTCGTCGTTCCGTCGGCCATCGTCAGCTCGATGCTCTGATCGACCTGCAGCTCGCGAAGATGGAAGAAGGCCCCGGAGCCTTGGGTGCCGGAGCTCACGTGGGCAAGGAGCAGGGTCGATCCCGGTGCTCCGGGGCGTCCGGCGTATCGGAACCACCCCACCCGATCCACATCCTGAGGCACCTGCGTGGTGTCTCCGGTGACGCCGACGGGCGTGATCCGTGCGTCGACTCCGATCGAGCCGATCCGCACCCGGGTGGGAGCTGCTCCAAGCCGTCGCGGAAGCTGGTCGGACACGAGCGCGGAGCCCGCTTCGAGATCGGGAAGGGCGAGCCCATCGGCCAGATCGACGCCGGAGGGCGTCGGACGAACCCTCCGCAGCGGTTCGAGGGAGCCGGATGCCGGATCCGGTCTCGAAGCGATCACCGCCGCCGGCACGGTGACCAGCGTGAGGATGGAGATCGTGGCAACCATGACAGCGCCGCGACCGACGCGGCCTGAGCTCCGGTCAATCATGCCTGCGTGGTCGGAAAGCCATCGCAGAGAGCAGGAGACCCGACCCGGCGATGATCATGGAGAGGGTCGCCCACGCCGGGAACGCGTCGCGCTCAGCGGCGAGCCCTCCGACGCCCGTCAGGACGCCGGTTGGGCGGCTGCGCAGGTTGGCGACGGATTGGAGTATCAGGTCGAGGTTTCCAGCGCTCTCCTCTCCGATCACGTACACGATCTGAACCACGCCTTCGTCGAGACGGATGCGCGACGGCGGGATCAGCTTCTCGCCCGATCCCACGGCTTCCAACGCAAGCAAGTGGGGACCTGGTTCGAGCTGCACCGCTCGCTCGTTGCCGGAGCGGAGGTTCTGGATCCGCTGCCGTCCGTCGACACGGACCCAGAACGAAGGAGCCGCGGCGACATCCCGAACGACCAACAGCGACCCACCCGCCGGCACCTGCCCGAAGGAGTTCTCGAACGTGCTCACCGTCTCGGTGCCGCCCTGCGTCAGGTGAACGACGACCGAGAGGTCGGACCCGGCGGACACGGACAGCGTGTCGCTGAGTACCGGCTCGGAATCGGCCGGGGCACCGAGATCACGGAGCGCCAGGTCGTAGGCGCCCGGATCGAGCTGGAGCGGATCCGTGGCGGTCGTCGGAGAAAAGCCGTCGAGCAGTAGCTCATCATCGAGGTAGACGTCCGCGGTGAACCCTGGGAGACCGTGGACGATCGTGACGGTTCCCTTCCGGGATGCACCGGTCGCTGCGCCGATCGTTCCCGCCCCGACCACGAGGATCATGACGATCACTGACAGCCTGCGTATGCCTTCCCCTTCCGCGAGCCGGGCACACGAGGCATGCCCGCGCTGGGATTCGTACCCCGGCGCCGCCCGGATGACGCGTCAGAGCGGGTCTTCGGCGTTCAGCGGTGGGCCGCCATTCGGGCAGGCCGACGGGAACGGGAGATCTGATGGAGTGGGGTGAGTGACGGGATTTGAACCCGCGGCCTCCTGGACCACAACCAGGCGCTCTCACCGAGCTGAGCTACACCCACCACGTGCGTTTCACACGATACCAACGAAGCTCGCGCCGCACGAGCCCTCGGTAGCCCCGCCGGCCCGGTCTGGGGTATCATCTTCGGAGTTTGAATCGTCGTTCAATCCGTCGCCGTCGCAGGCGACCACGGCGGTTCGCCGCCGAGGATCCGTCGAAGGAGCGTGGATCAGCATGGCATCACAGGTCGAGTTCGATCTGGACCTGATCGACAGCTTGATCGAGCGGGAAGAGGCCACGCTCGAGCCGACGCGCCGGGCGTCGATCGCGTATCGCGCGACCGCCGACCGATTCGTGGCGGGCGGCGTCGCCTCGAGCTGGCAAGACTCCCCGCCCCACGCGATCTTCATCGACCGCGGCGAAGGCAACCGCATCTGGGACATCGACCAGAACGAGTACATCGACTTCCATCTCGGCTACGGGGCCATGGTGGTCGGGCATGCACACCCGAAGATCGTCGAGGCGATCCAGCGCCAGGCCGCCCTCGGCACGCACTTCGCCCAGCCGACGAAGCACCTCGACGTCATCGGCGAGAACCTCGCCGAGCGCTTCCGGCTTCCACTCTGGCGCTTCTGCAACTCGGGCACCGAGGCGACCCTCGAGGCTGGGCGGCTCATGCGCGCGAACACCGGGCGCGACGTGCTCGTGAAGATCGAGGGCACCTACCACGGCCACCATGATTCCCTGATGTTCTCGGTGGCGCCCGACCCCGCCGACATGGGACCACGCGAGCATCCGAACACCGTTGCGCAGGCGATGGGCATACCGCAGGCGTTCGCCGACCTCGTGCGCGTGGTGCCGTTCAACGACCTCGACGCCGCGCGCCGGGTCTTCGCCGAGAACGACGGCACGATCGCCGGCATGATCGTCGAGCCAGCCATGATGAACTGCGGCGTGATCCTGCCCGAGCCGGGCTACCTGCAAGGGCTGAAGGATCTCTGTCACGCCAACGGCGCGTACCTCGCCTATGACGAGGTGAAGACCGGCGCGACGCTCGCCTACGGTGGTGCGAGCGAGGTCTTCGGCGTGACGCCCGACATCATCTGCCTCGCCAAGGCGATCGGCGGCGGCACGCCCTGCGGTGCGATCGGGGCGACGCGTGAGCTGTACCAGCCGATCGTCGATGGCACCTACGACATGGCCGGCACGTTCAACGGCAACCCACTCACGATGGCGGCCTCGCAGGCGGCGCTGCTGGAGGTGCTCGTGCCCGATGCCTATGAGGGCTTCAACCGCATCGACAAGGCGATGAAGGACGGCCTCACGTCGGTGATCGAGAAGACCGGGTTGCCCGCGTACGTCAGCGGCGTCGGCGCCAAGGGGTCGGTGATCTACTCGACCACGCCCGTTCGCGAGTACCGCGACGTCGTCGGCATCGACGAGCGCATCAGCTACCTGGCGTGGCTCTTCCAGCAGAACCGAGGCGTCTTCAAGTCGCCCTGGACGAAACAGGAAACCTGGACGCTTTCGGTCTGGCACACCGAGGACGACGCCGCCCGCTACGTCGAGAACTTCGAGGAGTTCGCGACGGCTGTGACGGCGTAGCCATCGATCCATCGAAGCAACGAACGAACGATCGACCATAGGGGAGACCGATGAGCGCCACCGAGACCAACGCAGCGACCGGAACGGTCGAGATCGACCTCGCCCTCGTGGAGGAGCTCACGAAGCGTGAGGGCGCTGCGCTCGACGAGAAGCATGCCCGTTCACTGAGCTACCGCGAGGAAGCCAAGAGCCACCTTCCCGGCGGCGTCTCATCGTCGTGGCAGACCTGGCCGCCGCACCCGATCTACGTCGACCGCGGCGAGGGCTCGAAGGTCTGGGATATCGACGGCAACGAGTACGTCGATTACCACAACGGCTATGGCGTCATGGTCATGGGTCACGCGCATCCGAAGATCGTTGAGGCCGTGCGCGACCGCGTGGCCAAGGGCACGCACTTCGCGCAGCCAACCGAGGACGCTCTGCCCGTCGCCGAGCAGCTCGGCGAGCGCACAGGACTTCCTTACTGGCGGTTCGGGAACTCGGGCACCGAGGCCACGCTCGACGTCGTGCGCATCATGCGCGCCTCGACCGGACGTGACCTGATCGTGAAGATCGAGGGCACCTATCACGGACACCACGACGCGCTGATGGTGAGCGTGTTCCCGCCCGAGAGCGACGCCGGTCCGCGGGAACGTCCGCACTCGGTGCCGCAGTCGGCAGGCCTGATCCCCGGAACCCTGGAGTCGGTCGTCTGTGTGCCGTTCAACGATCTGCAGCTCGCACGTGAGGTGTTCGCCGAGCACGAGGGCAAGATCGCCGGCATGATCGTCGAGCCGGTCATGACCAACTGCGGCGTGGTGCTGCCCGACGACGGATACCTGCAAGGCCTGAAGGATCTCTGCCACGCTAACGGTGCCATGTTCGCCTACGACGAGGTGAAGACCGGGTTCACGGTTGCCCGCGGCGGCGCGATCGAGGCGTTCGGCGTGGCGCCCGACCTGGTGGCCTTCGCGAAGGCGCTCGGCGCGGGGCTCCCGTGCGGGGCGATCGGCGGCACTGCCGAAGCGATGGCCGGGGTGATCTCGGGTGAGATCGAGCAGGTCGGCACGTTCAACGGCAACCCGCTCACGATGGCCGTGGCCAAGGTGAACCTCACCGAGGTGCTGACGAAGCGCGCCTACGAGCGCCTCGATGAGCTCAACATGATCCTGCACCGCTGCGAGGACGTGATCTCGAGGTACCGGCTTCCGGCGTCGATGAAAACGCTCGGTGCGAAGGGGTCGATCGACTGGAGCACGACGCCGATCCACGAGTACCGAGACCTCTGGAAGATCGACGATCGCGTGCCGCAGCTCGCCTGGCTCTGGCAGCTCAACCGCGGCGTGTTCAAGTCGCCCGGCTCGAAGTGGGAAAGCTGGACCACTTCGATCGTGATGAGCGACGCCGACGCCGATCGCTACGTGGAGAACTTCGAGAGTTTCGCGTCGGCGATCACACAGTAGTCCAGCTCTGACTAGATCGTCCCCGCGTTCGGCTCGCCCGTCCGATATCATCGTTGCGTGCCCGCGAAATCTATTCATGGTCGACGCCTCATCGGCCAACGCTCCGAGCGTGCGCTCGACGCGACCGGGCTCACGGTGAGGGCATCGGTGGCGACCCTCGTGTTCCTGGGCTCGAGCTGGGTCGCGATCGCTGACGGAGGGCCGGTCGGCCTCGAGCGACAGCTCTCGACCTGGGCACGCACCGGGTCATGGGCGGGCAGCGAGGTGTGGAGCATCGTGACCCTGCTGGGGTCGCTGTGGGTACTGGGTCCGGTCCTGCTGGTGTTCGCCTCATGGTTGATTCGGCGGGGCCAGGCGCATCTCGCGTGGCTGCCCGCGGTCGCCCTTGCCGCCACGTACGTGCTCGTGGGCGCGATGAGGATGGTGGTGGAGCGGGCTCGACCGTTGACGGTCGACGGTGCCGGCCCCAATGGCGGATCGTTCCCCTCCTCCCAGGCAGCGCAGGCCGCGGTCGTCTGGGGCATGGTGGTGCTGCTCTCGATGCCCGGCCGATCGCGGAGGACGTCGACCATCGTGGCGATCGCGGGCGCGAGCTTCGTCCTGGTCGTCGGCGCCTCTCGTCTCGTCCTCGCCGTGCATTGGCCCCTTGATGTCGTCTCCGGATGGGCGCTCGGTGCGGCCGTGGCCTGCCTGTTCGCGCTCCGTGCGCCGGCGTCGGCAGCCGTGCGGGCCGGTGCCCCGCTTCGAGCGGTTGCGTGCTGTCATCGCCTCGGCGCTGCCGGCCCGGAGCTACTCTTGGTGCGCGGCCGCTCGGGCCGATGGACGTTGCCCGGCGGTCGGGTGGAACCGGGCGAATCGGCCGCCTCGGCGGCCGAGCGGGAAGCCCGTGAAGAGGCCGGCGCCGAGGGAACGCTCGCTCCCGATCCCGTCACGTGGGTACGCGTGCGGAAACGGCCGGCCGACACCCTCCGAGGCGCAGTCACCAACACGCCGGTCTTCATGTTGGCGGTCGACGCGACGACTGCGCCCGAGGAGCGCGATCGCGAGCCCACGTGGCGACCGGTGAAGGAAGCCGAGAGGGCGCTGCGTGACGGCCGGCCCGCGTGGTCGTCGGGCTGGCGGGTCGAGGCGGCACGCGCCGCCGCGGCTCGACTGTCGTCGTCGCCTCGCCCCGGCCGGGCCGCTTAGAAGCGGGCCGGTGGCGCGTCCGGCCTGAGCCATAGACTGCGCGCCGATGTCTGGTTCGCCGCGCCCCATAGAGATCGATCGCCGCACCGCGCGGCGGCTCTGTGTGCAAGGCCAACGCCTCGCCGGTCCGCGTCCCACGTCGATCGCCGAAGCGGTGCACGACCTCACGATGGTGCAGCTCGACCCCACGCGCGTCGTCGCGCGAACCGAGCACCTCGTGCTCTTCTCCAGGCTGGGGCGGCGCTTCGGCATCGAGGAGCTGGAACGCATGCTGTGGGTCGACCGCTCGCTCTTCGAGTACTGGGTGCACATCGTGCCGACGAGCGACCTGTGGCTGCATCGAGTGTCGATGCGACGTTATCCGGGTGGGCCGTTCGGGGGCTGCAGCGCAGACGGTACGTGCGCGATTGGCTCGAGGCCAACGCCGCCTTCCGTCGCTACGTGCTGCGTGAGCTGCGCCTTCGTGGCCCGCTGCGTGCTCGCGACCTCGAGGACCGGGTCGCCGAAGAGTGGCATACCGGTGGCTGGAACGATCAAGGACGCAACGTCGCGATGATCCTCGACCTGTTGTGGGACAAGGGCGAGGTCATGATCGTCGGCCGCGACGGACAGCAGCGACTCTGGGATCTCGCCTCGCGAAGCCTGCCGCTCGATGGCCCTCGAAGGCCGGCGCGCGAGGTCGCCCGTGAGGTCGTGCAGCGACAGCTCAGGGCTCGCGGCGTCGCCACGCTTGAGCAATTCGGTCATCTGTTCGACGGACGTCCCGACGGTTGGCAGCGAGCGCTCGCCGATCTCGTGCGAGACGGCTCGGCGGTGCCGGTGACGATCGAAGGCATCACCAAGGGCGCCTGGTACGCGCACGCCGAGCTGCTCGAGCTTCCCTGGAAACCACGCGCGGTCGTGCTCTCGCCGTTCGACGATCTCGTGAGCGATCGCGATCACACCGAGGCGGTGTTCGACTTCCACTTCCGGCTGGAGATCTACGTGCCGAAGGCGAAGCGGCGGTGGGGCTACTTCGTGCTGCCGATCCTGCACGGGGACCGCTTGATCGGACGGGTCGATCCGCGGTTCGACCGCCGGGCCGGCGTGCTGCACATCAACGCCCTGCACGCCGAGCCGGATACTCGCGCTAGCGACGGCGTGGCCGCGGGCAAGGCCATCCGAGAGCTCGCGGGCTGGTTGGGCGCCCGGCATATCGTGTTCGGCGGTCCCGAGCCACCCGCGTGGCGCGGTGCCGTCGATCGTTGACGGCCGTTGAGGTCAGGACGGGGTCGCCCGTGTCTAGACTGCGCGAACGATGCCGGAGCCGGTGGTGGGCGTGATCATGGGATCTTCGAGCGACTGGGAAACCATGCGCCATGCCATCGAGATGCTCGACGAGCTCGGCGTGCCCGCTGAGACGAAGGTCGTGAGCGCGCACCGCACGCCCGACCTGCTGTTCGAGTACGCCTCGACCGCCGCCTCGCGCGGACTGAGGGTGATCGTGGCGGGGGCCGGCGGTGCGGCGCACCTTCCCGGGATGACGGCCGCGAAGACCCACCTGCCGGTGTTCGGCGTGCCTGTCGAGTCGCAGGCGCTCAAGGGCATGGACTCGCTCTTGTCGATCGTGCAGATGCCGGCAGGGGTGCCGGTCGGCACGGTCGCGATCGGACGGGCGGGCGCCGTGAACGCGGCGTTGCTCGCCGCGGCCGTGATCGCGCTCGACGACGACGGCGTCCGCGAGCGACTCGTACGTTTCCGCGAGTCGCAGACCGCGACGGTGCTCGAACATCCTGACCCCGCCGGGTGAGTCGCGCGTGATGCGCGTCGGCATCATCGGTGGGGGGCAGCTCGGGCGCATGCTCGCGCTCGCGGGACACGACCTCGGCATCGCCTGCACGACGCTGGACCCTGCGGAAGGGTCGCCCGCCGCGGCCGTGGCGCCCGCGATCGTGGGCGCCTATGACGACCGAGAACGTCTCGCCGAGCTCGCCGCCGCCGCCGACGTCGTGACCTACGAGTTCGAGAACGTGCCCGTCGACGCGGCGAGGTTCGTCGAGGAGATCCGGCCCGTGTTTCCTCCGCCCGCCGCCCTCGAAGCGGCGCAGGATCGTCTCGCCGAGAAAGAGCTCTTCACGAATGTGGGGCTTGCGGTGCCGATGTATGCCCCGGTCGACTCCGCGGGCTCGCTCGCCGACGCGCTCGAACGCCTCGGCACCCCGGCGGTGCTGAAGACCCGGCGCCTCGGCTATGACGGCAAAGGCCAGGCTGTGCTCCACGACCCGCTGTTGGGTGAGGACGCCTGGCGGTCACTCGGCGAGGTTCCCTGCCTGCTCGAGTCGTTCGTGCAGTTCGACCGCGAGCTGTCGATCGTGGCGGTGCGTGGGCGCGACGGTGCGATGGCGGCGTATCCGCTCGTCGAGAACCAGCACCGAGAGGGCATCCTGCGTCTCACGCGCGCGCCAGCGCCTGGGGTCATTGCCGCGATGCAGGAAGCCGCCGAGGCCCACGCCAACGCCTTGATGGAGGAGCTCGCATACGTCGGCGTGCTCGCGATCGAGCTGTTCCAGGTGGGGGAGTCGCTGCTCGGCAACGAGATGGCCCCGCGCGTGCACAACTCGGGACACTGGACGATCGAGGGCGCCGAGACATCGCAGTTCGAGAACCATCTGCGCGCGGTGTGCGGTCTTCCGCTCGGGCCGACCGAACCTCTGGGCGTGAGCGCCATGGTGAACCTGATCGGAGAGATGCCCGATGCCGCAGCCGTGATGGCCGTGCCCGGTGCCCACCTTCACGACTACGGCAAGGAAGCACGCCCAGGCCGCAAACTGGGCCACGTGACGGTGTGTGCAGGGGACGAGGCCGAGCTACAGAGGCGCCTCGATTCGTTGATGGAGTCGACAGGACCTGACGCTCACTGCCCGGCTCGCCGCGGGAGATAGGCTGGCAAGGATCCCCGTGCCCACCGATCGACGAGACCCGACGCCTCGCGACGCCGTACGTCGCGGTCCGTTCGATCGACTGCGACCTATTGCGCTCGTCGCCGTCGTCTACGGGCTCCTGACGGTTCTTTGGATCGTCGCCGGCGGGCTCGTGCCAGGCGGCAGGTGGCTTGCGGTCCATCTCTTCACCCTCGGCGTGGTGACGAACCTCGTCCTCGGCCTGAGCGACCACTTCTCGCGCACGTTGACGCATCAGCCGGGAACGATGCCGCGGTGGCAGCTCGCGCTCACGAATGCAGGTGTGCTCGCGGTGCTGTGGGGCATCCCGATGGCCGAGCGCTGGTCGGTCGTGGCCGGCGCGACCTTGCTGACCATCGTCGTGTTCGCGTCGTACTGGCGACTGCGCAGCCTCCGACGAGCCGCGATGGGTCCGCGCTTCGGGTGGATCGTTCGCATTTACGAACGGGCGCACGGCGCCTTCCTGTACGGCGCTGTGCTTGGCGCGCTGATCGGAACCGGCGTCCTGGGCGGACGGTGGGTCTCGGCGGCACGGACAGCACACTTGCATGTGAATCTGCTCGGGTGGGCGGGGCTGACCCTGCTCGCAACCGTGGTCTTCTTCGGCCCGACGGTGGCTCGTACGCGGATACTCGAGGGCGCGGACGTCCGCGCCGCTCGCGCGTTGAGGTGGGGTGCGACCGCACTCACGATCGCGGTGGTCGCGCTCCTCGGTGTGGGGTTCGCCGGGCTGCCCGGAACCCTCTCGCGGTCGATGGCGGCGATCGGGCTCGGCGTCTTCGCCTACGCGGTGACGGTGGTGTGCGCTCCGGTGTTCCGCGCGATGCTCGTAGCCCGGGCGCCGGGCCGCTGGTCGATGATCGCCCCGGTCGCGTGGTTCCCGGTCGTCGCATGGGCCGACGTCGCTGTCGTGGCGACGGGAACGTGGCGGTGGCTCGAGCCCCTCGGCGCCGCCATGCTGCTCGGGGTTCTCGCGCAGGCGATCGGTGCATCGCTCGGCTACCTTGCGCCCTTGCTCAGGCCGCTCGGTCCCGCCCGGGACGCGGTCCGCGAGCATGCCGGGATGCGGACCCTGGAGCGCGCGTTCGCATGGAATGCGGGGGTGATCCTCGTGGTCACCGCGGCGATCGCCCGGCCGGCATCGGGAAGTGTGTGGGCCGGGGTTGCGAAGACGGGCTGGGCGCTCGTGCTCGCGGCGCTGCTGACGCAGGTCGCTCTCGTTGCGTCAGCGTGGCGAGCCCCGCGTGCCTAGTAGCGCGCGCCGGGCAGTGTCTGGTTTCACGACATAGTTGACGGATGTCTCGGGACATCGTTTACACCCCTGATGAGGGGGTGGTGCGATGTCACTTGCACGGCTCGTGGTTACGGCGGTCGAGCTCGAGGGGCGCACGAAGGCGGAGGTGGCCCGCGACTACGGGTGCTCGCGCCAGTGGGTCCACGAGCTCTGCCGTCGGTTCGATGCCGAGGGCGAGGCCGGGCTCGAGCCTCGCTCTCGC
>Ga0180121_10001337_pt1 | contig 10453 bp, 6 predicted proteins | sample AntDrymUQ5402106_2_FD_129676 | JGI IMG/M metagenome (GOLD analysis project Ga0180121, IMG submission 129676) | Polar desert sand microbial communities from Dry Valleys, Antarctica - metaG UQ540 (21.06) (version 2) (version 2) | ecosystem: Environmental > Terrestrial > Soil > Desert | place...
TCGCTGCTCTGTACCGAGTGAACGTCATTCGCCGCGGCCTCACCCGAGTCCTGCGGAAACACTTTCCCTTTCGGTCGTCGCTTCTTCACGCCGGATGCGGCAGCGGTCAGGTCGACGAGATCATCCAGATCGAAATGAGCATCACCGCCGTAGACCTGTCACGCTCGGCTCTTCAGCTGTATCAGAAGAACAATCCACACGCCGAGTCCGTTCGGCATGCCAGCATCTTCTCCCTTCCCTTCCCGAAATCGACATTCGACGGTGTCTACAATCTGGGCGTCATCGAGCATTTTAACGATGAAGAGATCACAACGATGTTCTCGGAGATCGATCGCGTTCTCAAGCCTGAGGGCAAGGTCGTCCTCTTCTGGCCTCACCGCCGAAGCTCGAGCGTTCTGTTTCTCAAACTGGTTCACTGGTTTCTGAACGATCTGCTCAAGAGGGACGTGCATCTGCATCCGGCCGAGATCTCACACGTCCGCTCGAGGGCTCATGCCGAACACGTTCTGAAGCGTTCCGGTTTCAATCTGATCGATTATGAGTTCGGGCCCCGCGACGGGTTCGTCCAGGCAGTGGTCGTGGGCCAGAAGAGCTCGTGAAGCAATCCGACGCCCATCTGCGGTCCTCCCTCGCGGCAATGATCGTGGGGGTCGCCCTGACCCTGTTCTCCCTGTTTCTGCACTTTCAGAACTTCCGGCACGCCGGAGCTCTGTGGCGGGATGAGGTGAACACGGTCGAACTTGCCAGCGAACCTTCCCTGACATCGATCTACTCGAATCTCCATTTCGATTCCTTTCCTATGCTCTGGGTGATTCTGCTTCGGAGTTTCATGCGTTTGGCCGGATCCAGCGACGCGGCGCTCCGAGGCCTCGGTCTCGTCGTCGGCGCGCTGAGCATCGCCACGGTGTGGATAAACGCCCGGCTGTTTCCGCACCGAATCCCGGCGCTCTCGCTGCTTCTGATCGGAGTCAATGGCGCGATCATTCGCTACGGAGATTCGCTTCGCGGTTACGGCATCGGGGTTCTGACAGGCCTGCTGATGTTCGGAGCACTGTGGAATCTGACTCGTCGATCTGACCGGTGGACGATTCTATTTGCGGCGGTCTCATCCCTGCTGGCCGTGCACTCGCTCTTCTACAACGCTGTGTTTCTTTTTGCGGCGTGCATGGGAGGGACTGCGGTCATGCTTCGTCGTCGAGACCGGCAAGGGATCGTGGCCTTCCTCAGCATCGGAGCGATCTCCGCGCTCTCCCTCGCGCTGTACCTCCCCATGATCCAGGGCAATCGTGCGTGGAGCGATCTTGTTCGTTACAACGTCGGACCCTCGTGGTTCTGGAACCGGTGGGGAAACGCGCTGGCGATGAATGGGGAATCGATGCGCTTCCTATGGACGCTGATTTTCGTTCTGGCATGCTCACTGGGGATCGCGACCCTTCGAAAAAGCGATGCCGGTAACGAGAAGAAAGAGGTCGCGCTGTTTTGCCTCACGACGTTGCTGGTGGGAACGATCGGGTATTTCATATTTCTGAGCAGCCTCAACTACCTCACCGAACCCTGGTATTACCTGACTTTGATGGCTCTCATCGCTTCGTGTCTCGATTCTCTTTTCGGACTGCTGGACCGAAGGAATCAGCGACTGACAATTTCCGTAATCATGGCCGTTCTGGCGACGCTGGCCATTGAGCCGGTTCTGGTGGCCCTTCAAAGTCCGCAAACCAACATCGACCTGATCGCAAGGAAGATCTCGGACGAAGCATCTGCCGATGACCTGGTTTTCGTTTTTCCATGGCAGGTTGGGATCAGTTTTCAACGCTATTACCGGGGAGTGGCCGAGTGGCAGACTCTTCCGCCGGTCGCGTTTCACCGCTGGCACCGATACGACCTTTACAAGGAGGCCATGTCGGATCCGGTGGCCCTGGAGCGCTTTCTTGCGGATGTGGAGGTGCGACTCGCGGAGGGCGGGCGGGTCTGGATCGTCGCGCCGCCGGTGGATACGCAGGCCGCCCTTAGCTCCCAGCCCCGACCGCGACTCGTCGCCGACGATCAGATCTGGCGGACGCGTTTAGACACCCTGCTCGAGAGCCGGCGGCCGCACGAACAACTCTTCAGGCTGGGTTCGGTCCGCGGAGATTTTGAGAATCTTCTGCTCGAACTCTCGATGGAGGATACGCCCTCGCCGTCTGAAGGCGAGACCCGGCCTCCGCGGTCCACTCTCTGACAGCGTCCCGAGGAGCGGTTTTCACTTTGCGATCGATCGGCGCGCGAAGAGCAGTAGTTCTCCGGGAATCCGCAGATTCCAGATCGGCTTGAGGGCAAAGGCAGGAGAGACGAGCCGCGACATCAGGCTATGCAGCGGGTAGCGGCGAAGCGAATTGTTGATGGTCTGGCTGGTCGCCGCAAATGGATAGCGCTCGACTCCGACCGTCTCCAGACCGCTCCGCGAGCAGAGCAGCTCGAGGCTGCGCTTTGTGAAGTACTGAATGTGCTGTCCCTGCCAATACCACCATCGTCGCCCCATCAGGCGGCTGGTGATGGAGTCGACGTCGCCCGTCCACAACACCACCATTCCCCCCGGTCTCAGCAGACGCCGGATCCGCTCCATTTCCGCGGCCGGCTCCGAAAAGTGTTCGATGACTCCGATCAGGGTAATCACGTCGAACCGTCCTTCATTACGCAATGTGAAGGCCTCCAGCCGTTCCTGATGGACGATCAGTCCCTTCTCTCGCGCAATTTTTGACGACCACGAAGACAACTCGAGGCCTTCTGTGTCGAAGCCCGACTCCCGAGCGGCATCGAGAAAGTCGCCTGTAGCGCAGCCGATATCCAGGAGACGGCCCGACCCTCCCCGTTTCAGAATGGATCGAATCACCTCGCGGGACGACAGCAGCCGTGAATCGCGGTGCCGGAGATATTCATCGTCAACCACATCCTCGTAGTGCGCAGCAATTTCGTCAGGGAGCGGCGAGCAATAGGCATGCGTGCATGCCATGCATCGCACGACCTGAAAAGTCCGCGTATGCCGAGGCTGGAAGGTGTAGGAAAAGCTGACTTCGTTCACGTCGCTGATCTGCGAGTGATACCAGACCCGAACGTCATTCGATCGGCAGACTGGACAGGGATCGAGTGTTGACGGCTGGGACATGTCTGGATGGATGACGGCGGCCCGGCGAATCCTCTCGGACAGTCATAACACAGCAGGCTTCGCGCCCGGCGATTCGGCAAGGTCTGAGTACGTAGCTTCGCTCCCTACCCAGGTCACATGAAGTTCACAAGAAGATTGACGGGCTCATGAACAAAGTGTCAGGCGCTAGCCGAACTCGCGGCAATCGATTGCCCTCTGACGCGGATCAGAAACGCAGCGAGATAGGCGGCCGCCGCCACGAGCGTCAGTGCCCGCAGACCGATGGCCATGGACGCAAACTCGATGAGGCCTCCGGCCACCGCCCCCAGAAGGTTCCAGCCGAAGGCGATGCTCGGTTCCGCGCGCTCCCTGAATTCGACCGCAAAGCAAAGCGAGGCGAAGAAGATCGGGACTCCGGCGTAGAGAATCGAGAGTACCAGCTTCGCGGCCGGGGCGAAGCCGGTGATGGATGAGGCGGGGATAAAGTACGTCACGATGAGTGACAGCACCAGAGCCGCGAGCATGATTTCGAACCGAGGCCGGATGAAGGGCGTGAGCAGTGTGCCGATGAGGATCATCAGCAGAATCGAGCCGAAGACGACCGAGCTGGTCAGCCAGGTCGCGCCCCAGATGAGATTCATCTCCGTGACCAGCTTGGTTTCCAGCAGAAGAAACGCCGCGCCGAACAGAGCCATCACCCAATCCACTGAGAATGAAACCAGGCTTTTCCGGAACTCCCTGGAAGCGAGGACAACTCCGGCCAGCGCCAGAGTCGCGAAGACGCCGATCAGGGAAAGGTAAAACGTGGAGATGCTCCTGTGCTCGAGATAGAGATAGGGCCAGTCGTCGGTGGGAATCTCTTCCAGTGCCAGCTGCTCTTTGATGTCGGCTGAGGTTTCTTTGTCGCGGAGATGCTCAAAAGCGGGGCCGGCCAGAAAGATGCGATTGAACATCTCGTAGAACTGAGCCACGACCACGGGAGTGTCGCCGAAGGCCGAGAGAACGAGCGCGTCGAGATGGCTGTCGATGTAGTTGTTGCCGACCATGAAGTAGAGAGCCATGCCGCCGTCCGGCGTCAGGTGCCGGCGTGCGGCCTTGATGCATTCGCGGGTGTAGACGAAGTTGTCGAGCCGGACATTGGAGAGCGCGGACAGCCGCGTCATGGAATCGAGCGTTCCGAAGACGATAAGGTCGTATTTTTTAGGCGAGGTGTTGAGAAAGGACCGGGCGTCGGCGTTGATCAGGGTCACGCGTGGATCCGAGTACGGCTTCTCGGGATGCATCCGCTGGCCGATCTCAAGGATGATCGGGTCGATCTCCACGGCATCGACGTGCTGTGCACCTTCATCGAGCGCCACGGCCACGTCGTTGCCCGATCCGGCGCCCAGCACCAGGACCTGGCGAGGTTTGCGGAGAAGACGCCGATAGGGCTCGTGGTATCCAAAGCGAAGCACCTCACGCCCTTTTCGCGACAGGATGCAATCCGACTCTGAGATCACCGAATCATTGCGGACCGTCGCCGCGATCTGATGAAAGGAACGGTTGGCCAGAACTTCCACCGCCCCGCCGCAGGGTTTGGCATTGAGGGAGTAATACGGGCTGTAAAACTCAGCGGACTCGGAGCGAACGACCAGCGTGAGCGTCACGACCAGCGCCAGTACGTAAATAGCCAGAGCCTTCGGTCGTGAGAAAAAGAGTATCGAGCCGAGGGCTCCGATGATGGCGAACCAGGCAATGGGAAAGAGTCCAAAGTACGAGACGATGGCGAAGCTGACCACGCCCGCCAGCGAACCGCCGAGATCCCACGCGTACCCGGACAGGGACTTCTTGTGCTGCCGGTATCGGCTGAGGCGTTCCCCGATGATTTGTCCCAGCGGCAGGAACGTCAGCGAGCCCAGAATAAAAAAGAGAACGATGGGCAGGCGTACGCCGGGGACGACCGGTGCGTTGCGGGGCAGGTCGTAGTAGAGAAGCCAGAGATGTTCGGTCGCGGATTTCTGCGTGAAAGCAATCCCGCGCAGGGCCGAGGCCGACGCCACCAGGATGAGTGTCATGACGGGCCAGAGCCAGGCCAGACTCCGTTTCCCGGTCCGGAGTGAGCCGAGTCCCAGCCCCAGAAATGCGCTGATGAGGACCACGTTGGGGAAGTAGGCCAGCACGCGGATCTGAGTTGGCAGCCACCGGATCAGGGTCAGTTCCTGAAACAGAACGACGAAGGACGCGATGAGAAGCTGACCGCCGGCGCCGAGCAGGCCCAGCCGATGGGAAGGTTCCACCTCCGTCGTCGTCACCGGGCCAGTTTTACCACGTGAGGCTGGGGCTGGAAGAAATCCCGGGAAAACGCAAGCCGGCGCAGGCCGGCGCCAGAGGTTAGCCCCAGCCGTGAGGCTGGGGTTGGGAGAAATCCCGCGAAAACGCGAGCCGGCGCAGGCCGGCGCCAGAGAAGTGAAAGGCGACTGTAATTCTACCGCCGGCCTTCGCCGGCTGAGTTCCGGCTGTTCTGCAACTGGGGTTTGGCGGCTGGCGGTCCGCTTGTCATCTGAGAACCCGCTCCAGTACATGCACGCTCCCATGCCGAAGTCCGAAGAAGCCCGTGTATGGATAGGAAGCTATGTCGCGGTAGCCGGGAAGCTCCTGGAACGTTAAGACGAACTCGTCATCGATGACAGAGAAACCCGGGCGACGGAGGCGGATCGGCCCGTCGAACCCGCCGATCAGATACTGGTTGATCTCGTAGCCACCGTCGATCCTGTCGAGTGTTACACCTTTCGATTGCAGATCGCCGAGCGCACGCCATCGCGCTCGATTCCAGTCGAGGTACTCCTGCGTCGCTCCGACGGAGAAGATCGCGAACAACACGACCAGAACCACAGAGATGATCCGGAACCGCACCAGGCGCTCCTCGGCAACGACGGGAATGAAGATCGACAGCGACCAGAGCGAGTCCAGAACATAACGGTCGAAATAGAGGCCGGAAGCAAAAAGCGCAGCCGTGGCCAGCGCCATGTGCAGCAGACTGTAGCGCCTTGCCATCGAGCGCGCTCCGGCCTGAGTGCTCAGGTCCGGATTTCCCATGTCACGGTACTGAATCAAGGTCCACAGCAGCCAGGCACCGCCAATCGCTGATATCAGAGTCAGGACCGTGGTGGCGAAGGTCGCCAGATGAAACGGGTAAGGCAGGCCCTCATTCCATGTGTCACGCAGAGTCGGCGGACCCAGGCCGAGATTGATCAGCACCTCCCCTTTGACGCGGTACGGCATCGGATTCCCGAGAGACCACAGCGTTATGGATACCCATAGGAAAGGCAGGATGAGAACCAGAAGGAGAAGGACGCCCCTCTTCGTGCGGGGAAGGACCAGAAAGGCTGCAACCAGAGGAACCATCAGAAGCGCGGCGTACTGAAAGTTCATCACCACATCCCGCATGACGATCTCGAAAATGTTCGCAGCCAGTTTCAGTCCCCTGGCATCCCAGATCGTCAGGTGCTCACGAATCTGGCCCGCGTAACCCTCCAGCAACGACGTGAACGCGTACAGGAAAACGAACACCACGACCGGAATCGAGGCAACAAGCATGTGAGCTCTCTTGCGCCGGAGAGGGACAGTCCGCCGAAGAGAGAAGAGAACCATGAGCGCGACCAGACCATTGACGATCCCGGTCTGCCGGACGAAGTACGATCCGATGACGGCCAGCGAGGCCAGGACCGTGAATCCGATGCGATCCTCGATTACTCCTCGCATCAACAGATAGAAGGCCAGGATGGACAGGAAGACATATGGGACGTGGGTCATGAACGTGAACGAAGACCAGAAGAAGAGGGGCTGAAAGAGAAACGCGGCGCAGACCATCACCCGCACCCACCGGCCGATTCGAAGGAACGCCAGCAGCTGCTGGAGCATCAGGATCGTTGCAGCGGAAAGCAGGAGAGTCGAGGCTCGAAGCACTTCGAACGACCTGCCGAAAACAGTCGTCCAGAGCGCTCCCCACACAACCTGGGCCCGCAATGACATCGCGGTCAGCCGTGAAAAACGAAACTCACCGGTATCAGCGAAATGCCAGGTGGAAAGCGCAAAGTTCCAGTCGTCATTGAGCGGAACATTTCCTCGAGGGTCCGTCAGCAGCACGACGGACAGGAACCCCAGCATCAGGAGAATGCTCTCCCTGAACAATCTTTCGCTCGGGCCGGCCGGATGGGCCTGATTCATCGCCATCCCTTCCGTGGCCCGACAGCGTCGAAAACTGAGATCATGTCCGCGGGTTCCCCGCTGAGTCCGAACGGAAGAGACGCGGTCCCATGAAATCGGCAGGGACCGATCGCGTTTCCATAGAAATTCGCCGCCGACTCACAGTCAATGGTCCGCGCAGGCCAGAGGATCCTCTGCTCGGAATCCTCTCGGGACCAGTTCATTCGTCGCGGGCTCGGCGCCAGAATCTGCGGAAAAGGATTCCGCGCAATCATCACTTTGTCACCCGGCACGTACTGCGGCTCGGTGACGCCTTCGATGGCAATCGCTCCGATCGATTCCGCGTAGTACTGAAAACCCCAGTGACCCGCGAAGAATAGCCGGCCGCTCCCGGCCCGCAACCGGACTTCATTCTTCTCAATGAAACGCCGATAGACATTGGCGATGGCCGCGTCTCCGATTGCCACACCGAGCGACACCACGATCGACATGGCCACAAGCAGGCGGAACCGGCGCGTCAACACTCTCTCTTTCGAGACATACAAAAGAAAAAGAATGACGGCGGGAAGCAGGGGCAGAATGTACCGGACCGACGTAAACAGCAATCGAAATTGAAATACGAGGACCACGAAGATCCAGGCAACGAGAAGTACCGTGACTCCGTCGGACCTGCGCAACGCGGGCTCGATCTCCATCAGCATCACGACCAGGAGATGAAGAGAGATCGCAACGCTCAACCCGAACAGAACGGCCGGCCGGATCGGGTACCGAAGCACGGAAAGTCCCACGATCGCAGCGCCGAGGAAGACCAGAAGCGACGCTCTCCAGTGCGCGAGGGGAGACGGCAAGGTCGTCCTGGTGAAAGCGAGGGCCATAGGAATGACTCCCAACCCCAGAGCAGACAGCACTCCAGTGACGACATACGTCCTCGGTCCTCCCTGAAGCGCACTGAGCGCATCGAAGTGGGAAGTTCCGTACATCTGCCAGCTGGCCCAACCCCAGAGAGCGAAGGAAAGAATCGGGGCCAGGGCCACAAGCAGAGTCTCCTTCCGCCGGCCCGAGAAAAACCAGAGAACGAGAAGGACCGGAGCGAGAAGGACTCCGTTGTACTTCATCAGCGGAGCGAGAAAGGCACCGATAAAGGCGACCGCCACCAGGATGCCCGCGGTCCGCGGACGGGACGTCCACATGCCGGACGTCGACATTGAGCCCGCCAGAGCCAGCAGAAAACAGGACAGCATGGCCAGGTCCGGCATCACCACATGCGTCGCCATGAGGAACGCGGGTGAGCCGAGAAGAAGAAGTCCTGACAACGCCGGAGAAATGCGGAGGCGGCGGGCCGCGGCCATGAAGCTCATCAGCGCCAGCACGGCGAAAGGAACGTTGCTGGCATGCAGCGAGATCTCGCTCCAGCCGAACAGTTTCCCCCACAACGCCAGCCATGCCGGGTAGACCGGTGGATTGGCGAGCACCTCGTAGGCTGGTTTCGTCGTGCCGGTCCAGTTGATCTCGAAGCCATAAGGATCGCCTGGGTCCCGTTCGATCTGCCGCGCCAGGGCGATGATGTTCGGCTCATCGACTCTGAAGGCAACGGGAAGGAAGGGGAGCTGGAGCAGGAGCAGGAGAATTACGACGGCCGGTTCCAGCCATCGGCGATGCGTTCCTGGAGCAGGCTGGCGGGCCTGCTCCGGATTCGACTCAAACCAGCTCGCGGCGGGCGCACCGATGCGCATGAGTCTTCATTCTACGGGACAATGCATCAAGGAATGGCCATCGAGGATCGCTGGAAAACTCACAGGACCTGGCTCGCGCCGGCGCTGGCGTTCGCGCTGAGCGGCATCATTCTGTCGCTGTGGGCAGTGAACGATGAGCGGTTCCGAATCGACGAAGCGCACAAGATCTCCGAGACCCGGTTTTACCGGTTGCTGGAATCGGGAGACTTCCACAACCCCGACTGGCTCCGGCACCCAGTCGATCGTTCCAATCCCCCCCTCGGCAAGTTTCTGTTCGGGCTGTCGATGCGTCTCCATGGCGTCGAATTGCCGGCCGATCTCAAAGTGGCGAGGTATCTTGAAGAGCGTCAGATCCACGAGCCGCCCGGCGAAGTGAACGTCCTCTACCGCCTGGCTCTGACCCCGATCCGCCGGGTGTCGCTGGTTTCTGCGTCGCTGATCGCCGCGATTCTGTTCTGGGCGGCCTCGCGCCTCGCTGGCACGCTGGCCGCCATTCTTACCACCTGCCTCTATCTGGGAAGTGACCTGACGCTCGGCTATGCAAGGTCCGGTGTCTTCGATCCGCTGCTGACCATGATGGCGACGGCGACGCTCATTCCTCTCGTGCTTCTGTGGGAGCGGAAAGGAGCCGGGTGGGTGTGGCCCTCCATCGGTGCTGGCGCCGCGGCCGGCCTGGCCAGTCAGGTTCGACTCAGCGGCGCGATCGTATTCGCCGGGATCATCGGTGTCACAGTCCTTCTGATCGTGTCGACGCAACGGTGGTCGCATCTGCGGATCACGGCCGTCGCCGCGTTGTCCGCCATCCTCCTGGCCACGGGCATCAATCCCTTCTACTGGGCCACCTCACCGTCCGGGAGCGGCCTCGCCGCTGAACTTTCCGGAGACCAGCTCCTTCCGTTCCGGATCGCAATCCGCTACCAGATTCAGTTCCAGGATCTTTCGAACATCCTTCGTGAAACCGCGGGCGCCGAGTCGCTCTCCTTCATCGGCAAGTGGCGATTCTTCACTGAACAGGTAACCGGAGACTGGTCCGGCCTGCTCATGTTGCTGGGGGCATGTCTGGCCATCGGAGCGCTCTTTCTTCGAGCTCTTCGTACTCCCGACCTTCTTTTCGCATCCGTCTGGACTCTGTCGATCATCGCGACCTTTCTGATCTGGCTTCCGCTTTCGTGGCCGCGGTACGGAGTGTTTGTCGTACCGATGATGGCGCTGCTGGGAGGGATGGGGTGGGGGCGGGTCCTGAGGCATGTGAAACTCTTCAGCCGTGAAGTCAAAGGCTTAAGTCAGAATGAATAAATTGATAAGCGAGAAGGAATTTGCCTGCACCCTTGCGAGCACGCCTTTTCCGCATTGCGAATCGGACGGTGCTGAGGATCACCAGCAGCCAGTTTTTCAGCGTCAAGGGACAGAGGCA
>Ga0180121_10001338_pt1 | contig 10452 bp, 9 predicted proteins | sample AntDrymUQ5402106_2_FD_129676 | JGI IMG/M metagenome (GOLD analysis project Ga0180121, IMG submission 129676) | Polar desert sand microbial communities from Dry Valleys, Antarctica - metaG UQ540 (21.06) (version 2) (version 2) | ecosystem: Environmental > Terrestrial > Soil > Desert | place...
CATCCTCTAGAGTGATACTCATTTCTGCACTGAGATCACCTCCTCTTTGTGTTGTTTTCCTTGTGCCCCGTCTACTTTTTGTCTGGGTGGAGCGAAATCCTCCACCACCTCCGCCAAAAAGAGTTTCAAAGAAATCCGAAAATCCCGACCCACTGAATGCATCCCCAAAATCACGTTCGTATGAATATTGTCTTTGGCTTCCTCCGCCTCCCTGATTTGCGTATTGTGACCAGTCAAAGTCCTGTGACCCTCCTCCAGACTCCTGATAATATTTCCAGTTCTCCCCAAGTTCATCATATTTCTTCTTTTTTTCCTTATCACTTAGAACCTCATTAGCTTCATTGACTTCCTTAAACTTATCTTCCGCATCTTTATTTCCTTTATTTTTATCCGGATGATATTTAACCGCAAGCCTGCGGTAAGCCTTTTTTATTTCCTCAGGAGTTGCTGTTTTACTTACTCCTAATACTTTATAATAATCCTTATAGTCCATTACAATTATGAATCTTTTTTAAATTAAACTTTAGTCTTTCTATAAATAAAAATTAATGAGATTGCAGTAGCCAATATAATTAATCCAACGACTCCAATTATAAAACATTGCGCAACCTTCTTCTTTCCTTCCAGAATATCTCCCGACTGTTTGATCAGCCTGTTCGCTTGAAATCCGGATATTAGAGCGACAATTGAGCCAAATCCCATAATCCAGACTATTCCGAAAATTATTCCTCTGTTAACCAACCGGTTAACTTCTGTTTGCATATTTATTGTATCCATAGATTAAAAATCGAAAATCAAAATAGATTTATTGAATCTATTTATCAAGGAAAACATTCTATTAATGGAATGTTAGCAAAATAAATAAATATAGATTCGATATAAACTAAAATATCTTTACGCAAGCAAGCATAAAGATATTCTTTCAATTGTTAATTATCAATTATTAATTATCAATCCGCCGCCGCGGATCAACCCATCAATTTCAACATAGATAGTTATTCATCCCATTCTTAGCTCCCATTTTATAAACTATTTAATTGCTAACTGCTAACTGTTAACTGCTAACTATTTAATCATAGTCCCGATGCGTTCCCACCTAGTTGAACCAACAAGATCAAAGAAATCAGCAAACGATATTGCCGGATTCCAGGACCAGTAAATCATTAGAGCTTCGCCTACCACATTTTCCACAGGCATAAATCCCCAGAATCTTCCGTCCAAAGAATTGTTCCTGTTATCGCCCATCATGAAGAGATAGTCTCTCTCGACAATATATTCGTTATTAGGCAGCTCCTTATCATCGATAATAACTTTTCCGTCGCCCGTCATTCTGATAATGTGCCCTTCCTTCATCACAAACATCTTCCATCCCTCATAATTGGAAGAATCAATCTTCATCACATCTCCCTTTCTCGGAATACGTATTGGTCCATACCAGTCTTCATTCCACTTAGAACCTTTTGGAAACATTCGTGGGTTAACAAAATTTTCAGGCCTGTTCACATTATCAAACATTGCGTTTGGAGGACTCGGAAACAACTGCCCATTTACATAGAGCTTTTTATTTATAATATGAATGGTATCACCGGGTGTACCTACACATCTTTTGATATAATTCACAACTTCTTTTGATTCAAGATCATCCCTATCGCCGGGAAAGTCGAATACAATTATGTCTCCTCTCTGGGGCTCCTTAAATCCTGGAAGTTTAAAATACGGAAGTCGTATATCTGTAAAAGGAACATTTCTAGGAGTCGTTGCTCCATATGTAAATTTTGTAACAAGCAAAAAATCCCCGACCCACAAGGTTTTTTCCATTGAACCGGTTGGAATTCTGAAGGCTTCAAATAATAATATCTTGATTATGAATGCCACAATGCCTGCATAAACAAGAGCGTCTATAAATTCCCTTGATTTAGATTTCTTTTCTTTGATATCCTTAGCTTTTGGACCACTGCTTGTGATCTTAACATCTTTTGGTTTTAAAGTAGCTTCGGATTTTGTATTATATTTATCCACTAAATAAATTTTTGTGATTTGAAAAATAAAATTTCAATTGATCGGATTGAGAAGAACCAATTCAAGCATCTTTCTTCTACGCCAGTTAATCCAAAGAAAGTACAGCATGAAATGCCTCCTGCGGAATTTCTACGGAGCCCACCTGCTTCATTCGTCGCTTGCCTTCTTTTTGTTTCTCTAGCAATTTTCTTTTTCTTGAAATATCGCCCCCATAACATTTTGCAATTACATTCTTCCTCATTGCGCTTATGGTCTCTCTCGCAACTATTTTTGCTCCTATCGCCGCCTGTATTGCGACTTCAAACATTTGTCGAGGAATGAGCTTTCGTAATTTTGTGCAAAGCTTTTTACCCCAGTCAAATGCTTTATCTCTATGAACTATTGTGGAAAGGGCATCTACAGAATCTCCATTAAGTAAAATATCTAATTTGACCAAGTCAGATTTTCTAAAATCCTTAAACTCATAATCAAATGAAGCATAACCTCTGGAATATGATTTAAGTTTATCATAAAAATCATAAACAATTTCACTAAGAGGGAATTCAAACTGCAGATCAACTCTTTTTGCATCAACATAATTAGTCGCAAGAAAGATTCCGCGTCTTTCATTTGCGAGCTTCATTAAATTTCCTATGAATTCAGTGGGAGTAATAATATTCGAGCTTATATACGGCTCTTCAACATAATCGATCTTTGCCGGATCGGGCATTATTGAGGGATTATCAACAAGCAAAACTTCGCCGTTCGTTTTATGAACTTTATACTCTACATTTGGTACAGTAGTAATAAGGTTAAGATCATATTCTCGCTCCAGTCTCTCCTGAACTATCTCCATGTGAAGCATACCCAGAAATCCACACCTGAACCCGAAACCCAGTGCTACTGAAGTTTCGGGTTCGAATGTAAGCGCAGCATCATTGAGCTTCAACTTTGCAAGTGAATCTCTCAAAGTTTCGAAATCATCTGCTGAGGAAGGATAAATTCCGCTGAATACCATCGACTTAACATCTTTATATCCCGGAAGCGGTTCTGCAACTGGCTGTGAAACTTTGAAAATTGTATCACCAACTTTCGATTCATTGACATCTTTTATCCCTGCTATCAAATATCCAACATCACCTGACTTTAATTCTTTCGTTCTGATTCTACCCATTTTCAGATTGCCGACCTCTTCTGCAATGAAGGAATTTCCCGTAAAAAAGAGTTTTATTTCGTCACCTTCCTTAATATTGCCATCAAAAACACGAATATAAACAACGACACCCCTGTAAATGTCAAACTTAGAATCGAATATCAAAGCTCGAAGCGGTTTATCCAGTTCTATCTTTGCAGGAGGAATTCTTTTTACAATTGCTTCCAGTACTTCTTCAATACCGGTCCCGGCTTTGGCGCTGGTTAGAATTATATCTTCCTTTTTACATCCAACAAGTTCGATTATCTGATTAGTCACGTCTTCGACCATTGAATTCTGCAGGTCAATCTTGTTTATGACAGGAATTATTTCCAGTCCATTGTCAAATGCAAGATAGAGATTACTGATTGTTTGCGCTTCTACTCCCTGTGTAGCATCAACGACAAGCAATGCACCTTCGCAAGCTGCAAGAGATCTTGAAACTTCATAGGAAAAATCGACGTGACCGGGAGTGTCAATCAGATTAAATATATAATCATCGCCATCCTTGGCCTTGTATTTCATTTGAATAGCGTGAAGCTTGATTGTAATACCGCGCTCCTGCTCCAGATCCATATCATCTAATACCTGCTTCATCATGTTTCGCTTTTCAATGGTACCTGTGGTCTCTAAAAATCGGTCAGCCAAAGTTGATTTACCATGGTCAATGTGCGCAATGATACAAAAATTTCTTATGTTTGATTTTGTCAACACTATTTTAAATAAAATATAAAAGTGGATTCCAAAATAAAGTTATATTAACAATGGAATAACTTTTTTAGATTCCACTTTTAAGAAATAAAAACGTCCAGCTCTTACTTGTCTTCAGATTTCCTTTTTGTTCTCTCGTCCTGAATATCTTTTCTGATCTCCGCAGATTTCTTTCTCAAGTCGTTTAACGACTTTCTTAATCTTGTTCCTGCTGCGTTTTGTCCTTTTTCATAGAATTTTTCGATATCGGTTTTCATTTTATCCAATATCTCTTGCAAATTTCCGAATTTCTCCATTTTGTTCTCCTTACTTTTTTAGTTAATTAAAAATTTAAACAAAGTTAATTAATTAAGTTTATTTTTAAAGCAATTTAGAATTTTAAATTTGAAATTTAAAAATCACATTTAAAATTTAAAAATTATATTGATAAGTATGAACGAAATCATTTTAAATTTAAAATGTAATTTTACAATTTCAAATTTCAAATTGAATCAGACTTTCAATTCCCAGCAACACTATTAAGGTACGGGATTGAAAATATAATATTGTAACCCCAAATCGTGAAAGCAAGTCCTAAAATTATTAATAGGGATATTACTGAATACTTTGCCCAGGACTTCAGTTTGTAATCTCTGAAAATATTCCAAATGCCGTTTAAACCATGATACATCGCAAGGGTAATAAAGGTCAGATCAATTATTCTATACCATGAAAACTGCATTCTCGCTAATACAGCTCCATATGTATGTCCTGATTCCGGTTGATAATGCATTAAAATATAGTGTCCGATCATAAATACAACCAGCGCAAGGCCGGTTATTCTCTGAAGAACCCAGCTTTTAGAGCCCGAATCCTTAGAACCCCTGTATTTATACATAACCCTCTTAAAGTTTTCTTAAAATACACTCTTGAGCTCATGAGCAAACATTAGGGCTCCCATTCCCAAAAACAATATAAGACCTATTACCCAGCTTAGTTTATAAAGTTGTTTGTGATATTTCGCTCCGTTAGCCCAGTCAACTATCACTATTCTTATACCATTAAGAGAATGAAACAATACAAACGCAAAGAGAAACCATTCCAAAATCATAAAAGGGGGACTTGTGAATGTTTGCATTTTATTATTAAAAGCAACTTCTCCTTCTGTCAGAGGACTCAGAGAATATATATGGAGAAATAAATAACCGATTAATGCTATACCTGTAACCCTGTGGAGGATCCATGCCCAGCTCCCTGAATCTTTTTTATAACTCAGATTTTCACTTATCCAGTTCCTTTGATCAAACGTCCTTATCTTATGGTAGGTCGTCTCCGACTTACTCTTAATTTCCAAGTGTTACAATCTCCTTTAAGTTTATTTATATAAATTAAATATTTCAATGAATATTTACAATTTAAATAAATTTATCGGACACTAACAAAAAAGAAAGATATTTATCTCAAATTGTGAACTAGATCACATCTGCTCAAAAAGTTCAATTTTAAAAATGTAAATAAATAATATTGTCCGCTTTCAAAAGAGTAGCTAGAACAGTTCGGTGAATTTGTACGGAAAAATTTATCAAATATTCTAATTCATATAATTGATATCTTGACATAAGTAAACAATTTTTATATTTTATGAACTGCTTTTTAAATCGAAATAAACTACTTTGACTACTCTTTTGTAATAAAAAATAATCTTTGAAAAGGTACAAAACATCTATGGGCTCCGCAATTAGGACGACTGGTAATGAAGTGAATGCTAACCCGATTAAGTTTAAAGAATTCGATCTCCCCAATAAGCTTCATTGTATATTGCACCAAGACAACAGAAATCCGATCGTTAATCTTACACTCGGTTATAAAGTTGGCTCAAAGGACGAGGATAAAAACAGGAAAGGAATTGCTCATTTATTTGAACATCTAATGTTCCAGGGTTCTAAAAATGTCAAGAAAAATGAGCATTTCGGTCATATAATGAAATCCGGAGGAATCTGTAATGCATTCACAATGCAGGATGTTACCATCTATTTTGATTCTATGCCTGCTAATAATCTGGAAATGGCCTTATGGCTGGAATCTGATCGTATGAATTCCCTTGAACTATCTGAAGAAAATCTGGAGAATCAAAAAAGCGTAGTTATTGAAGAAAAAATGCAGAGATATGACAATGCTCCTTATGGAACAATGTTTCACAATCTCTGCAAGAATATTTTCAAAGGTTCTAATTATGAATCTTCGGTAATAGGTGAGGTGGAGGATATAAACTCTTTTTCAGTAGAAGAAGCCGTTGATTTTCATTCTAATTATTATTCACCGGAAAATTCTGTTTTAATAGTGACAGGAGATATTGAATTTGATAATGCTAGTGAATTGATACATAAATATTTTGCTGATATTAAAAAGGAAAAACTATTTAAGAGAAAAGACAACATTATTGCCGACTTCACAAAAGACACGGATCTTATTATTCACGATAATGTAAACCTCTCGATGCTGTGCATCGGTTATCAGCTTCCCAAGGCCGGGTCCAAGGAAAGTTATTCTATGGAATATTTTATTGAAATGATTGCAAATAATAAAAGCAGTAGATTGTATAAGAGCTTGGTTTATGAAAAGAAAATGGTAAAATCGGTTCACGCATCAAAATACATGCTTGAAGACGGTGGGGTTTTATTTTTCAAAGTGATGATAAATCAGGGAATCAGTGTGGATGACGTTAAAAATGATATACATCAAGCGATTAATGACTTTGTCACAAAAGGATGTTCAGATGAAGAGTTTCAAACTATCAAAAATCAGCTACAATTTATTAACACGGTAAAGAATCTGAAGATGCTTAACATCTCAATGGAAACTGCTTTTAATTATTTGTATTTCGAAGATATCTCCAGGATAAATACTGAAATCGAAAAATTTTTATCAGTTAGTAAACAAGATGTTATTGATTCGGTAAATGAGTATTTAGTAAATAAGAAGAAACTGACTCTTATTTATCTTCCAATGAATTAAAGCACGATTTGATTTCCTGAAAGTTGTTAAATCTTAATACACTTTATTAAAGCTCTAATTTAGTTCTAATAGATTTGACAATTTTATCTAAAGTATCGACTTCCTGCAAGAGTAAATTTTTAAGATATCTCTATTTTTGTCATTCCGAACATGTTTCGGAAATTCAATTTTTACTGAGATTTAGATGCTGAAACAAGTTCAGCATGACATATTCAGAAACAACCATTTATACAGAGTAATCTATGTTCATTTGAAAAAGAATTGATTAATTAAAAATAGCAAGATTGACAACAAACGATTTAGCTGTGCAGATAGTATCAGATATTCCTTCCGTAGACTTTAAGGAGCATACCCTGGATAACGGGCTACAAGTGGTGATGAGCAAGTTTGGAAATATCCCGATGGTGGTGGTGAACACCACATTTCATACCGGCTCCAAAGATGAAGAAGAAAATAAGACTGGCCTTGCCCATTTATTTGAACACCTGATGTTTGAAGGCTCTCCTAATATTCCTAAAGGCAGATTCGATGAGATTTTGAATAAGAATGGCGGCGACAGCAATGCTTACACTTCATGGGACAGTACAAGCTATTATGTCGTTATCCCATCAAATCATCTCGAGACAGCACTCTGGCTGGATTCAGACAGGATCAACGGATTTGGAATATCAAAAGAAAGCCTCGAAATTCAGAAAGATGTTGTACTCGAAGAAAAATTATTGTATGTGGATAATTCTCCTTACGGCTCACTTGAAGAAGAAAGCTCAAAAAGATTATTCAAAAACAGCGGTTACAGGTGGCCAATTATTGGAAATATGGACGACCTGAGGAAGGTTACTTTAGAAGATATAAAAGAATTCTTTGCAAAATATTATAAACCTAATAATGCAGTGATCTCCGTGGTAGGCGATATTGATTATGATAATACTTTAAGATCAATAGAAAAATATTATGGGAATATTTCTCCAGGGGGGGAAATAATTAGGAAAGAATACACTGAAGATGATATTAAAAAAGAAATGAGAGAGGATATTTACGACAACATTCATCTTGACGGTAAATTTATTTTTTACAGGATGCCGGAAATGGGAACGAAGGATTATTATGCAATGAGCATTCTAAACGGGATACTTTCTGAGGGTGATAGTTCAAGATTTTACAACGAACTGGAATATAAAAGCAAGCTTGTTAGTGAAATTGATACAACTCTATATGGAATGGAGAAAACCAGTATATTCATAATCAGCGCAATTGCTATGCAGGGAAAAAGTCTTGAGGAGATCGAGAATAAGATTGATAATATAATCGGGGATATTAAGAAAGGGAACATCTCGGACAAAGAGTTCAAAAAAATTCAAAATCGGATCGAAACTTATTACAACTCTAAGCGACAATCTATTGTATCGCTTGCTGATAAATTTTCTTATTTGAAGACTTTTTACAATAACTGTGAAAAGATCAATTTTGAAATCATTGATTATCTTTCAGTATCAAAAGAAGATCTTGTAAATACAGCAAATAAATATCTTAATCCTGAACAGAGATTAGTCCTAAATTATCTTCCTAAAAATAATTGAATATAATTAATACACTAAAGATGAGTAAAATAAAAATTAAAGATATAGGGACAGCAGAAAAGCTGGATAGGTCAAAGCCTCCTAAATCAGGAAAGCCGAGAGACGTGAATTTCCCAAAATTTTATGAAGCAAAGACGGATAATGGAATTACAGTTCTTGTAATTGAAGATAGCAGACTTCCCTTGGTTACTACGCGGTTTGTATTTAAAAACGGCTCTTACACGGATCATTTTTCAGGAGTTGATAAATACGGGTTAGGTTCTATGACATCCGAATTATTGGTTAAGGGTACTGAAAGTAGAACTGCTACTGATATTGCCGAGGAAGTAGATTATATAGGAGCAACTTTATCAAGCGGATGTGATTATGACGCGACTTATGTGAGCTCATATTCATTGAAAAAGTATTTTGATAATATGTTCGACATAATATCCGATGTTATATTTAATCCTTTGTTTGCAGAAGAAGAAATAAGCAGGCTAAGGGAACAGAGATTAAATGTACTGTTATCGATGGTTGATGACGGTGATTATCTTGCGGATAAGGTTTTCAAAAAATATGTTTATGGAAATTCACCTTATGCATACCCCGTCGAAGGAAATCACAATTCAATTAAATCAATCGGTAGGAAAGATATTCAGAATTTTTATGGCAAAGTTTTTTCACCCGAGAATTTAATAGTAGCATTTGTCGGAGATATTACCCCGGACGAAGCGATGCTGAAGCTTAATTCAAAGTTTTACAAGTGGGAAAATAAAAAATCATCCAGAGATGAAATCATAACTCCTTCACTACATGACTCAACAAAAGTTTATCTTGTTGAAAAAAAGGGAGCAGTACAGTCTTCACTAAAGATAGGGCATTTAGGGATCAGCAGAGATAATCCTGAATTTATCCCTGCGTACATTATGAATACGATGCTCGGCGGTTATTTCACTTCAAGAATAAACAAAAATCTGCGTGAAGAGAATGGGTATACTTACGGCGCCAGGTCATACTTCAGCTGCAATAAATATTCAGGAGATTTCTCAATAAATACCGAAGTAAAGACTGAAATAACTTCGAACACAGTTAAGGAAATTTTGAAAGAGCTAAACGATATTAGAAATGATTTTGTTGGAAAAGAGGAATTGCAAAACGTGAAAAATTATATTTCGGGAAATTTCCCTCTTCAGCTCGAAACTCCAAATGCGATTGCTTCTAAGGTTATTAATCTAAAACTTCACAATCTTGAAGACGATTACTATAATACCTACATTAGAAAAGTTAATAATCTTACAAAAGAAGACATCAAAAATGCGGCAGAAAAGTACCTGCATCCGGATAAATTAAGCATATCCATAGCAGGTAATACGAATGCTATTAAAGAAGAAATGAAACAATTCGCCAATGTAGAAGTAATAAATGATATAACTTAGATATTTTTTAAGAAAATGTACACACCTGCCTGGTGTCAGACAGGGAAAACATAGACCGAATGGATAATCGCTGCCCTTATAATTTTTAAAAGTCAAAAAATAAATTTTAAAATTATTTGTCGCTCAAATTTTAAAATAACTATGGATTTTATCCGTGACATTCGGTTTAATCATATCATCCCTGTCTGATGCCAGGCAGGACGTTCCAATATAAATGGAGCAATAAACAACTTAACAATAATCTATGCCAGAGTACAAAATTCAGGACATATCCGACGTCGAGTTAGTCAAAATTTTAAATTCCAAATATACAGAACTAAAGAAAGAGATAGCAAAAGTAATCGTTGGTCAGGATAAGATCATCGAGCAGATTGTTGTTTCAATTCTTGCAAAAGGTCATTGCCTTCTTGTAGGAGTGCCAGGGCTTGCGAAGACGCTGATTGTGAAGACGCTTTCGGAAGTACTTGATCTTGATTTCAGCAGAATACAATTTACACCCGACCTTATGCCATCTGACATTACTGGAACCGAAATTTTAGAAAGCGATAAGGAAGGAAAGAAG
>Ga0180121_10001339_pt1 | contig 10451 bp, 10 predicted proteins | sample AntDrymUQ5402106_2_FD_129676 | JGI IMG/M metagenome (GOLD analysis project Ga0180121, IMG submission 129676) | Polar desert sand microbial communities from Dry Valleys, Antarctica - metaG UQ540 (21.06) (version 2) (version 2) | ecosystem: Environmental > Terrestrial > Soil > Desert | place...
ACGCGGAGCCGGTGGGCACTTATCTGGTTCTCAAGTCGGAGGTAAGGGATAACGCCGGCAACCTCGCGCAGTCCGGCAGTGTGACATACGAATACTGCTGGTCCAGGGGGGATTATGCGCCGAGCTCGGTCTGCAACGGTGGATCAGGCTCCTGGAGGCGGCACATGACGATGAGAATCGACCCCGTTGGACAGCTCTCTGGCTTCGGCTCCTGTTCCACGCCCCGGACGATCGGATTCCGCTTCACGTACGCCGGTCGCGGGAGCGGCATCGCGAGTGGCGTGAGTGAGCCGAAGGATTTCACCTGGGTTGCCTCAGGCTGAACGTCCTTGTTTCCCGGGCGGTGATGTAGCCGGTACGGGCGCGGCGCACTGATTGCGAGCACTGTCCGTGATGAGAGAATCGCGGTCAGGCGAGATGGGCGAAAGCGACCCGGGGAAAGCGCCGGGAGAGAAGAGCGCTACCGGCTCATGGTTGAGGGAAGCGAGCAGGTCTTCTTCTATATCCACGATCTCGAGCACAAAATCGAGTAGCTGTCGCCCTCGGTATTCAGGGTGCTGGGATATCACCCCGACCACTACGTCGGGCAGCCTTATGAGCTGATGCTGACCGGTGATCCGTCGGACGAACTGGTGGCTGAGCTCACTGACTCCGCCCTCCGCCAGGGCTCGGGGCGCTCCACTTATTCAATGCTTGCCCGACACGCGGATGGGCACTCCGTAGTGCTCGAGCGTACCCTGCGCGCCGCAGTCGCGGAGAGCGAAGCGTTCGAAGCCATGCACGAGCCGGAGTCGAACATCCTCTGCTTCCGCTACGTGGGACGGCGCGTATTGAAGGACACACAGCTCGATTCGCTCAATCGCGAGCTGCGAGTTCGGTACAACGCATCTGGTGCGGGCTGGATCACCACGACCCTGCTCGGGGAACGTCTTGCCTTGCGCGCGACGGTGATGAATCCGCGCACCAACGCCGGCCATGTCAACGCGGTCCTGGATGGGATCGCCGGGCTCGGACGCAGCCTGGAGCGCTCTGGGCAGCCTCACTCCTGAACGATCCCTCTGACCAATGTGCGCGGGAACTTGGACGAGGCGCTGGGTCTAGATGTCGTGTGCACCCGATCACCGAAAGTTCCCGCTCGCATCCTGATGCCGTTTCGCCCGTGACTGAAGAAGGCACGCCGTCGGTCACGCCTGCCCAGGCCGCACCGAACCTAGAGCGTGACGCGCGCTTCGAGCGTGAGGTGCTCAGCTGCCTTCCCGATCTTTCGCGATTCGCCCGCTCGCTTACGCACGACGCGACTGACGCTGATGATCTCGTGCAGGAGAGCTGTCTGCTCGCCTACCGCGGCTATCACACCTTTCGTCAGGGCGACGATGCGCGGCGCTGGCTATTCAGGATCTGTCGTAACTCTTTTTTCCGCCAGCGGTCGCGCGCCAGCCGGTTCGAGCCGATCGATGACGCGGGTGATCCTGCTGCCGAGTCGCTCGCCATGGCCTACGGCCACCTCGCGGCCGTTCAACGCGGCGAGGGCGACCTGTTCGATCGCATCGATGTGGGTCCGGCGATCAATCGCGCGCTGCGTGAGCTGCCCAGCTCCTTTCGCGTCGCCGTCGTACTTGTTGACATGGAAGAGCTGAGCTACGAGGAGGCCGCTGTCGTCGCCGGCGTACCGGTCGGGACCATTCGCTCCCGGTTATTCCGCGCGCGCCGGCTGTTGCAGGACAAGCTGTTTGCCCACGCTCGCGACGCCGGCATCTATCCGGCGACGTGCGCTACAAAAAAGACCGCTGACAACCAATGACCATTACTCTGCCGGAGACTACAGTGCCGACTTCCGCCGTAGCTGCCATAGATTGTGCGACCGCCGTCCAGCGCCTCTGGGATTACCTCGACGCCGAGCTCGACGCTTCGCAGATGGCTGAGGTTGAAGCTCATCTCAGAGGCTGTTCGGAATGTGGACCACACTTCGCTTTTGCGCGTACACTCGCGGAACAAATCGCCGCGTCGCGCGCCGCAGTCGAGCCCTGTGAAGCCCTGCACGAGCGCGTTGTCGCCGCGCTCGCCGCCGAAGGCTTCCGGCGTGGCTGACCGGGAACTATCGACGGTCGCCGCGTCTAGTTCAGTCATGCAAGGGAAACAATCGATGGATCGCAGGGCATTGTCGCTGGCTCTTTTTCGGGTCTCACTCGGAGCATTAATGCTCGTGTGGGGTATGGATAAGTTCGCCAACCCCGACCACGGCGTGCTCGTGGCCGAGAAGTTCTACTTCGGACTGCCGACCCGTTCCTTCATGCCGGTGTGGGGAGTTCTCCAGCTCGCGCTCGGAACGATGGTCATCCTCGGCCTTGCTCAGCGAATAACCTATCCCGTGCTTGCGGTCGCGACCGGCCTGACGATGGTGGGAGTGTGGCGCTCGATCGTGGATCCCTGGGGCTGGATGCTGGAAGGCTCGAACGCCCTGTTCTTTCCGTCAATCATAATTTTTGCCGGTGCGCTCCTGTTGATCGCTTTCCGCGACGACGACGCGCTGGTTCTCGGAACCGCGGCAGCGAGAGCTGGCGCACCAAGGAGCTGACTTGAAACGCCGACATTTTCTCGCCCTGCTCGCACCAATCGCCGTCGCACCGAAGGCCGTCTTCGCTGCTCTGTCCTCCAACCCCGGTGGCTTGATGAATATTCCGATCTCCGACGATATCGCTTCGATCTCCGGTCAGGTGCAGCGGCTCAACAAACCGCACAAGGAATGGCGGAAACTGCTCACGAAGGAGCAGTACAAGGTGCTTTTCGAGGACAGTACCGAGCGGCCCGGCAGCAGCCCGCTCGATCGCGAGAAGCGCGCGGGCACGTTCATCTGTGCGGCGTGCTACCTGCCGCTCTTCGACGCCGCGAACAAATTCGACAGCGGCACCGGCTGGCCGAGCTTCCACACGCCCATCGCCGGGCGCGTCGGCACGAAGCGCGACTTCAAGATCATCATTCCCCGCACTGAGTATCACTGCGCACGCTGCGATGGCCATCAGGGTCACATCTTCAACGACGGCCCTGCACCCACCGGCAAGCGCTACTGCAACAATGGTATCGCGCTGCTGTTCACCCCAAAGGGTGCAGCGCTGCCCAAGCTGAGGAGCTGACCATGATTCGTATCTTTATCGCGGCATTCGCCGCAACGGTAACGCTGGCGAGCGCTGGCGCCGCGCAGAGCGCGCAGATGGTCAACGCGCAGGTCGGCATGGTGCTCACCGCACCCGCCGCGCCACTCGACACCGCTGTATTCGGAGGCGGCTGCTTCTGGTGCATGGAGCCGCCGTTCGACCGTCTTTCGGGCGTCCTCTCGACGACGTCGGGGTACACTGGCGGCACGCTTCTCAACCCGACGTACAAGCAGGTTTCGAACGGCGGCACCGGCCACGTCGAAGTCGTACGCGTGATCTACGATCCGGCGCGAGTCAGCTACGCGCGCCTGCTCGACGTCTTCTGGCGCAACATCGATCCACTCACCGCCAACCGTCAGTTCTGCGATGCTGGCGACCAGTACCGCTCGGCCATCTTTTTCCAGAATGAGGCGCAGCGCTCTGCGGCTGTAGCGTCCAGGACGGCGATCGAGCAGTCACGGCGCTTCAACCGGAAGATCGTAACTGAGATTGCTGCACGCGCGCGTTTCTACCCTGCAGAGGAGTACCATCAGGACTATTACAAGAAGAACCCGGTGCGCTACAAGTTCTATCGCGGCCGGTGCGGCCGGGACGACCGGCTGAAGGAGCTGTGGGGCAAGCCGGTCGCGTGAGGCGGGCCTGACCGTGGCTGCGATGATCTCCCCCAGCAGCGCGCTCGGTGCCTTGCTCCTGCTGTTCGGGGCATGCAATGGCGCGGCACCGCCGACTGCGCCCAACGCCGTGCCCGTCGACGCGGGGCCGGCGCCGATGGGGATGAGCGTTTCGGGGCGGTTCGTCGGAGTCGGGCACCATGGGAGTGGCAGCGTAAAGTTCACGGTGCAGGACGGCGTCGGATCGCTGGAGTTCTCGAACGATTTTGCGGTCTCCGGAGTTCCGGGTCCGTTCGTGTATGTAAATACGACCAATAACGCCAACACGGGACGCCCGCTGCGTGTGGCGGCGCTCAAGAGCACGCGCGGGGCCCAGACCTACAGCTTTCAGCTTCCGTCCGGCGTGCGCTACCAGTGGGTGCTCGTGTGGTGCGATCCGTTCAACGTCCCAGTGGCCGAGGCGGAAATTCCGCCAACGCCGTGAATTCGGTCCAGTCGAATCATTAGAGGAGCTGCACCATGCGTATTCTCTTCCCCGCTTCGTTGATCTTCACCGCGCTTGCGTTCTCCCTTGTGGAGTCCAGGCTCGGCAGTACCGGCAGCGATCCCGATCCCGAGACCAGGCCCGCTACGCGACCCGCACCGGAATGGAAGAACACGAGCTGGCTCAACGCGGATCGTCCGCTGTCGCTGCCCTCGCTCAAGGGGCGGGTCGTGCTGCTCAACTTCTGGGTGTTCACCTGTTACAACTGCACCAACACCGTCCCCGCGCTGAAGGTGATCGACCGCAGCTACCGGGACCGGGGACTGACTGTCATCGGTATACACACGCCTGAATTCCCTCCCTACGGCGGGGAGCACGACGTTAATAACGTCGCCGCCGCCCTGCGCAAGGAGGGAATCGAGTATGCGAACGCCCAGGACAACGACCGCGCGACTTGGAGACTGTATGGCATTCGTGCGTGGCCGAGCTTCGTGCTCATCGACAAGCGTGGGCAGATCCGCTACGAAAGCATTGGCGAATTTCACGTCGACGATCGGACGCACCGCGATTGGAATCGTCGTATCGAGGCGCTGCTGGCGGAGTAGGCAGGCGTGCGTAAGCTGAAGCACTCGCCCAGCTGCGGCATCCCGCGCAGGCTCGCGGTGTTCAAGTTGTTCCTCCTCGCCGTTTTTTTTCCTTCGGCCTGCGTCGCGCCACGCCCGGACCCAGAGCCCGTGGCGCTCGAGGCAATGAATGGGCCGTCCGGCTTCACACTCCGTCTCAACGCCTCACCTGGCGTAAGAATCAATGCTCGGCTCAAGCCTGCGCTGGAGCTGCGCGACGGACGCATTATTCGGTTCGACGCGAGCGCTCTGACTCCGGACAGTGCGTACTTCTCCGAGCCACCGAGGGCCGAGGTGTCGGGCGCGCGAGAAAGTGTCGCCGGCAGGTTGAGGGTCAGTGTGTGTCCGGCAGCCGCGTCATATTGCCAGACGGTGGAGATCCCTGTCACGCCGGCAACGATCACCTGGCAATCGGGGGTTGGTCAGCGCTAGCCTGATTCCTGCACCGGGGCCAGCCGGTTATCGTTTCCGCAGCTTTCATCAGCGACGCGCGAGCGACCGCACCACCACCTCATCGGTAACTAGAAATGGCGAAGAAGAAAACGTCCGCATCGAAGCCGTCCAAGGCAGCGTCCCGCAACACTTCCAGCGCGCCTTCCAATCCCTCGTCCCCGCCAGCGGGTGATGCTCCGGCCAGAAAGGCCGCGGCGACCGACAAGCTCGTCGCAGCAATGCCCTTCAACGCCAACAAGCCCCTTGAGATCGGACGCGACAACGCCGTGAATCCTCCTGAAGGAATTACGGCAAAGGCGTCGGTACCGACCGTCGGCGCGAGCACGCTCAGCGAGAGCAAGCGCAACGACAAGGTCGGCACCAGGGCCGACGAAGGCGTGAATGCGACGATCGGCTCGCTCGATCGTGTGCGCGTCGATTCGAGCGGGCAGATGCTGACGACCAATCAGGGCGTTGCGATTGGCGACAACCAGAATTCGCTCAAGGCCGGGCTGCGCGGGCCGACGCTGCTCGAGGATTTCATCCTCCGCGAGAAGATCACGCACTTCGATCACGAGCGGATCCCCGAGCGGATCGTGCACGCGCGCGGGTCGGGTGCGCATGGATTCTTTGAGTGCTACAAGCCTCTCACCGACATCACGCGTGCCGCGCCGTTTCAGGCGGCTGGGAAGATCACCCCAACCTTCGTGCGCTTCTCTACTGTAGCGGGCGAGCGCGGCTCGGTGGACACCGCGCGCGACGTCCGCGGCTTCGCGGTCAAGTTCTACACAGATGAGGGCAACTGGGATCTCGTTGGAAACAACATTCCGATCTTCTTCATCCAGGACGCGATGAAGTTTCCCGACCTCGTGCACGCGGTGAAGCCGGAGCCGCACCATGGGATGCCACAGGCGGCGTCTGCGCACGACACGTTCTGGGATTTCATCTCGCTGATGCCTGAATCCACTCATATGATGATGTGGGCGATGTCGGATCGCGGCATTCCGCGCAGCTATCGCATGATGCAGGGCTTCGGCGTACACAGCTACCGGTTCGTGAACGAGGAGGGCGAGTCGGTATTCGTGAAGTTCCATTGGAATCCGAAGCAGGGCACCCATTCGATGGTCTGGGACGAGGCGGCGAAGATTCAGGGCGCGGATGCCGACTTCCACCGCCGAGATCTGTGGGAAGCGATCGAGGCCGGTGAATTCCCCGAGTGGGAGCTGGGTCTCCAGATCTTCACGCAGGAGCAGGGCGAGAAGTTCACCTTCGACATCCTCGATGCGACGAAGATCATTCCTGAGGAGCTGGTGCCGGTGACGCCGGTTGGTCGAATGGTGCTGAACAGGAATCCCGACAACTTCTTCGCCGAGACGGAGCAGGTGGCGTTCTGCACGGCGCACGTGGTGCCGGGAATTGATTTCTCGAATGACCCGCTGCTCGCCGGCCGCATCCATTCGTATGTAGATACTCAGATCTCACGACTGGGCGGGCCGAACTTCCACGAGATTCCGATCAACGCGCCGGTAGCGGAGGTGCACAACAACCAGCGTGACGGCATGCACCGCCAGGCGATCCATCGCGGGCGCGTGAACTACGAGCCCAACTCACTCGGCGGCGGTTGTCCGTTCCAGGCTGGTGCAAAGGGATTCGTGTCGTTCCCGGAGCCGATCGCGGAGGACAAGCTGCGCGGCAAGCCGGAGAAGTTCGCCGACCATTACACGCAGGCGACGCTGTTCTACAACAGCCAGACCGACTGGGAGAAGGCGCACATCGTTGGCGCGTTCCGGTTCGAGCTGAGCAAGCTCACGGTGCCGGCGATTCGCACGCGCATGCTCTCATCGTTGCGCAATGTGGATGAGGACTTGGCAGCGCAGGTGGCGGAGGGACTGGGTATGGATCTGCCCGAAGCAATGCCAAGAGTGTTGCCGAGGCCGCCGAAGCCGGAGGTAAAGGTGTCGCCGGCACTGTCGTTGACGGCGCGGCCGGGCGAGGCCGGAGTGCGCACGCGGAAGGTGGCGATACTCGTCGCCAACGGAGTTGAGGGCAAGTCGCTCAAGGCACTGCACGCGGCGTTGACGGCTGCGGGGGCGGTGCCGCGTTTCGTTGCCCCGCGGCTTGGCACGTATTCGACGACGAACGGTGGCAGGATCGAAGCGGATGCCTCGATGGAGAACTCACCGCCTGTGCTGTTCGACGCGTTGATCCTGCCGGATGGTGAGGCCGGCGTCGGCGCGCTGGAGGGTGATGGCCATACTATGGAGTTCGTGACCAACCAATACCGTCACGGGAAAACGATCCTCGCGCTCGGCGCGTCGGGCGGATTGCTGGAGAGCGCGGGCATCTCGCCGTCGCTGCCGGGTGGCGTGATTGACGGAGGGGTGCTGTTGATGGACCCCGATGGCAAGAACGTCGCGCAGAAATTCATTGCGGCGGTAGCGAAGCATAAGCATCCGGAGCGGGAGACCGATCCGCCGGCGGTATAGCTAGCAACGTTAGCTCGCGAGCGCCGCGATGGCGATGACTTTGTGGATTGACGCCGACGCGGCGCCGCGAGAGGTGAAGGAGATCTGCTTTCGGGCGTCAGAGCGGCTGAAGCTTGCGACCATTCTTGTCGCAAACCAGCGACTGCAGTTACCGCCGGGTTACTCGCATCTCTCGGCGGTGCGGGTCGATGGCGGACCGGATGTTGCCGATCTCTATATCGCGGAGCACGCGACCGCTGGTGATGTGGCTGTTACGCAGGACATTCCGTTGGCAGCGTTGCTGGTGCCCAGGCACATCGTCGTGATCGACCCGCGTGGTGACGAGTACACGCCCGAGAGTATCGGCGAGCGGCTGTCGGTGCGGAATTTTATGGATACGCTTCGCGGGCAAGGGGTCGAGACCGGCGGACATAACGTATACGGGGCCCGCGAGAAGCAGGCATTCGCAAACGCGCTTGATCGCGCGCTTACGCGCGGCGCGCGGATTGGCTCATAACCCGACTCCTGACCGGCCGATCCTTCTCGCGGGCGCCGATGGTATCATATTTCAGCAGGAATAGCCGGACACTTCCCCGCCCGACCAAATGACAGCTTCTCTGAACTCCCGCAAAGCCGTTCTCGCCGCCATCGCTTCCAAGCCGGTCCGCATTCCAGCCGGGCTGAGCGCCGACGGCGTCCCGCTTCCCATCTCCGAGTACTTTGGCATCAACACCCTGGGCGTCCGGCAGATGAAGGAGAAGCTGCCGATTCCCGTCTACCAGAGCCTCTCCGCCGCGATCCGCCAGGGGAAGAAGCTCGACGTCTCCGTCGCACCCGCCATCGCCAAGGTCATCAAGGAATGGGCGATCTCCCGCGGCGTCACTCACTTCACCCACTGGTTCCAGCCGCAGACGGGGCTCACCGCCGAAAAGCACGACGCCTTCTTTGCGTTCGACGAGGACAAGCTGCCGATGGAATCGTTCACCGGCGAGCAGCTCATCCAGAGCGAGCCCGACGCGTCAAGCTTCCCCTCCGGCGGACTGCGCGCCACCTGGGAAGCGCGCGGCTACACCGCCTGGAATCCCGCCAGCCCCGTCTTCATCGTCGAATCCACCGGCGCGCGCACGCTCTGCATCCCGTCCGTCTTCATCGGCTACAACGGCGAGGCGCTCGACGAGATGACACCGCTCCTGCGCAGCTCCGATGTTCTCTCCGAGCGCGCCATCACCCTGCTCGAGCTGCTCGGCGACAAGGGCGTGGAGCGTGTCTTCACCACACTGGGCGCCGAGCAGGAATACTTCCTCATCGATCGCACCCACTTCGCGATGCGACCCGACCTCGTCATGGGCGGCCGCACACTGATCGGCGCCCCGCCGCCGCGCGGACAGCAGCTCGAGGACCACTACTTCGGCGGCATCCCCGAGCGCATCCAGGGCTGCATCTCCGAGGTCGAGTTCGAGCTCTACAAGCTCGGCGTACCCATCATCACCCGCCACAACGAGGTCGCGCCCTGCCAGTTCGAGATGGCGCCCTACTTCGAGGAAACCGACCTCGCCGTTGACCACAACATGCTCGTGATGGCAACGCTCAGGCGCGTTGCGCTGCGTCACGGACTCCAGGCGGTGATGCACGAGAAGCCGTTCGCCGGCATCAACGGATCCGGCAAGCACTGCAACTGGTCGATGTCGATCGCGTCCAATTCCGAAGAGCTGAACGGCCTTAACCTGCTCAAGCCGGGCAAGACTCCGCACCAGAACATTCGCTTCCTCGTCTTCCTCGCGGCCATCCTGCGCGGCGTGCACAAGCACTCCGGCCTCCTCCGCGCCGGCATCGCCACCTCCGGCAATGAGCACCGCCTCGGTGCCAACGAAGCGCCGCCCGCCATCATCTCCGTCTTCATGGGCGAGATGCTCACGCGCGTCATCGAGGAAATCGTCGCCGGACGCACGTCGGGCAGCGCCGCGCAACAGATGATCAAGCTCGGCGTCGAGCGCCTGCCGGAAGTCCAGCGCGACAATACCGACCGGAACCGCACTTCTCCCTTTGCGTTCACCGGCTCGAAGTTCGAGTTCCGCGCCGTCGGATCGTCAGCATCGATCGCGTTCCCTGTCTGTCTCGTCAACGTCGCAGTGGCCGACGCGATCCAGGAAATCACGGTGGAGCTGCGCGCCGAGCTGAAGAAGACAAAGAAGATTGACGACGCCGTGCTCAAGGTGGTGAAAAGATTCTTCAAGGAGAGCACGCCCGTTCGCTTCGAGGGGAACAACTATTCCGCTGAATGGGTTGTTGAAGCGGAGAAGCGAGGGCTGCCCAACCTCCGCCGCAGTCCGGAGGCGCTCAAGCAGCTCATCACCAGACAGTCCCGCTCCGCGTTCACGAAAACCGGCGTGCTCACCAGCGCCGAGCTCGACTCGCGGTATCACGTTCGCGTCGAGCGGTACGTGAAGGACATGCTGATCGAGATGCACACCATGCGCGAGATGATCGACACGCTCGTCATCCCCGGGTCGTACGGATATCTCGCCGAGCTCTCCGAAGCTGCCGCGAACGCGCGAGCTGCACGCATAGCCGTCATTCCGCAGATCGTCACCGCCACTCAGGTGGGCGAGCTGGTGCAGGAGCTACAGGAATTCCGCGAGGACATGACCGACGTGATCGCGCGGGCCGAGGCGCTGCACGAGGAG
>Ga0180121_10001340_pt1 | contig 10449 bp, 6 predicted proteins | sample AntDrymUQ5402106_2_FD_129676 | JGI IMG/M metagenome (GOLD analysis project Ga0180121, IMG submission 129676) | Polar desert sand microbial communities from Dry Valleys, Antarctica - metaG UQ540 (21.06) (version 2) (version 2) | ecosystem: Environmental > Terrestrial > Soil > Desert | place...
CCTCCCCGCTGCGCAAAGTGAATCTGGCCCCCTCTCTCTGGAGCAATACGTTATTCACAGTTGCGTAAGATCCGGAAAACTCCTGGTCAGTTTTCGCTTGCTGTCTAAGTTGTTGGTACACCGGATCGGCATTGGCTTTCGATGCGCCCGCAGCTACGGTCACGTCGGCCTCAACTGCGGCTATTTCGAGCCGAATATCAACGGGGACAGTGGCGCCTTCGTCTACCTTTATGGAATCCTTTCTTCCGTCGCCAAAGCCTCGGCTGAAATCACGACCGTGTAGTTGCCGGGCGGGAGGCTTTCAACCTTGTAACGGCCCTGCTGATCGGTGACCGCATTAAAAGTGCGATTGTTGACTTCGTCAGATATGGTTACTGCGGCCGCGACGATAGCCGCCCCGCTGGGATCCGTAACCTTTCCTCGATGCCGCCGCCAGCGCTATAGACGGCGCTCAGTGGAATCGCTAGAAGTGCACAAAAAAACGAAAGAGGGACCAGATACTTATTTCTATTGCTCATTACTTTCCTTCCGATAAAATCAAGATGTCGAGGGTTCTCGGGAGTGGGCGCTTAAGCGAAGTACGTATTATTTAGGTGCGGACGTTGACCGTCAAGCGCCGAGTAACGTTAATGTGAGCAATTTGCGCCACAGCACCTAAGGTTCGTTAATCTCTAAGAGACTCAACGGTGGCAGGCCCCTCCAGAGATTTAGGTATTCGGAGAAGAATCCAAATTTTGCAAGATCATGGGCTAACTACCGTGACAAGATACTTCAATTTTCTAGGAATTAGTTTACGCTCGGCCCTTTACTTCAGTGGCATAATTATTGCTCCAGCCAGATCGTCACTTTATAGGAACCGCTGTCTATCCCGGTCTAATTCAATCAAACACGGTTTACGAAGTCCCGAGTTTCCGTAGTTGAAGCGCACGCCCGCCGTGCAAGTAGCCAGTCCAAAAGTTCAAAAACCAAATAAGGAGCCCGCACATGCTAAGACGCAGTCGTGATCTCGGAGTGAATTTCGAAAGGTATTCTCGAGTATCCGCCCGTTTCCGAAGCCTTTCAGGCGCCGCGGCGCTTTGCTTCGCCATCCTCTTAACCTGCCTGTTAACGTCGACGGCGCTAGGACAAGCCACGACTGGCAGTCTTAGCGGCAGTGTTAGTGATGCCAGCGGTGCAGTCGTGCCTGGTGCGACCGTCACGCTTGTTAACACCGCAACCGGTGCTGAGCGCACTGTAGAATCAAGCAGTTCGGGAACATTCGATTTCCAGGCTTTACAGCCGGGAACATACACGATTTCTGTTGAGGCCAAGGGCTTTAAGCGGGCAGTTGCGCGCGAGATCGTTGTCTCGGTTGCATCTAATGCTGAAGTGAACATACCGTTAGAGATTGGATTGGCGGGAGAAGTGGTTACGGTAACTACCGCTCAGGAGACGATCAATTCAACCAGTCCGTCCCTTACTAATACCATTAGCACCAGACAGGTGGCTGACCTGCCGCTGCCTAGTAGAAATCCATTAGAGCTTGCGGGTCTTCAAGCCGGTATTGCCGTGACTGGTGATAATGTGCGGGGTTCGTCTATTGCCGGTTTGCGCCAGACGGCGACCAACGTAACCCAGGACGGCATCAACGCGATGGACAACTTTGTTAAGACCAGTTCATTGTTTGCCATCAGCACTCCGTCTTTGAATTCAACTGCGGAGTTCAGCATCACGACGGGAACCGTCGGTTCCGAACAGGGAAGAGGCGTCGGCCAGGTGACGCTCGTGACCAAGGGGGGAAGCAATGAGTTTCATGGCGGCTTATTCTATATGAACCGCAATGATGCGTTGCAGGCCAACACCTTTTTTAACAACGCACTGGGGACACGGCGACCGAGACAGAACCAGCACTTTTTTGGTTTTGACGTTGGTGGCCCTATCTACGCACCGAGGTTTGGCGAGGGCGGACCCTCAATATGGAGCGGAAAGGACAAGGCTTACTTCTTCTTTGCATACGAGGGCTTTCGGGATAATTTTTCGGTAACCCGAAATCGAATAGTGCTTACGCCCCAAGCCCGGCAGGGGATATTCCGCTACACGGGAACGAATGGAGTTCTCCAAACGGTCAATTTGCTTGCGATTGGAAACCAAAACGCCTTGAATCCGATAACGACGGCGATCATCGGAACCACGCCGTTGCCCAATAACACGGACGAGGGTGACGGTTTTAACACCGCGGGATTCCGATACAATGTCTCCGGCGTCAGTAACAACGACAAATATGTGGGACGCTATGACCATCAGTTGGTAAAGGACACGCGGCTCGGCTCACATAAGCTCGAGTTCGTGTACAACTACTTTAAGAACATATTGTCACCCGATACGTTCAACGGCCTGGAGGCTCCATTCCCTGGTTTGGTCAACTCTAAACAGGGTGGGCCGCGGACTTTGGTTACCGGCGCGTTGGTTTCGAACTTTGGCAGCAGCGTGACGAATGTTTTCCGTGTCGGAAAGCAATGGGCTCCCGTCGCGTTTTCGCTGGAATCCAATCCCACCGCACCCTTCATCGGGTTTCAGGGAATAACGCTGCCTTACGCTGGCGGCGGGTTCCAGTCGCAAGGCCGTAACACCCAGGTATGGCAGGTCAGCGACAATGTCTCCTGGTCGAAGGGGAGTCATTTGATCCGATTCGGCGGGGATTATCAGCAAATATTCGCGGATACCTTTAATGACGCGGGAATTAACCCCTTCATTACCTTAGGAACACCGGCACATAATTCCGGCGGTATTTCGGACACAAGTTTTCCGTTCTCAAGCGCGGCAAACAGAACGTCGGGCCGCCAAGTATTTGCCAACCTCGTCGGAAACCTGTCGAGCGCCTCGGCGACGGTAAATGTTACCAGTGCGGCGTCCGGCTTTGTTCCTGGAGCTACCCGCCAGAGGGATTTTCTTCAAAGGGACCTGGCGTTGTATGTCCAGGATCAATGGCGTGCCCGTAGTAACCTGACGCTCAACTTTGGGCTGCGCTGGGACTATATGGGAGTTCCCACGATTCCTAATGGCCTGGCCATACAGCTTACGGACCATCGCCATATTTTCGGCGTTTCGGGCTTTGGAAATCTGTTTAATCCCAATGCCCCGGCCGGAGCCGCTCCAGCTATCGGAACGCTTGATTTCATCAGCGGCAAAACCGGAAAAGGGCTGTACAAAAATGATTGGAACAACTTTGCTCCGTTCGTTGGATTTGCCTGGTCGCCCGACTTTAGCAGTGGATTAGGAAAGGCAATTTTCGGTGGGCCTGGTAAGAGTTCCATACGCGGCGGATATTCCATCAGCTATCTGCGCGACGGTTTCACCGTAATCAGCAATGCGATGGGTGTGGGTACGACCAACCCGGGCCTGATCGCGAGCGCGGCCGTCACGACTCCGACCGGAGTTCTGACCGCGGCCGGCGTGCCGCTGCCGACCCCGGTTTTTTCTATACCCATCTCCGACAGGACAAATAACCTGGCCAACCCGAACAACTCATTATGGGCGATCGATCCTAACCTGAAAACTCCCTATGTACAGCAATGGTCGTTCGGATATGAGCGGGAAATCTTCAAGGATACGGCCTTTGAGGTCCGTTATTCCGCGAACCATGCCGTAAAGTTGTATCGCGCGGTTGATTTCAATGAGATCAATATTTTTGAGAACGGGTTTTTGCAGGAATTCCTGCGGGCTCAGTCCAATCTGGCGATCAACGCCGCTAACGGCTCTCCGAATAACTTCGGAAATCTCTTCCCCGGGTCGGGAACCGTCCCGCTGCCCATTTTTTCAAGATTCTTTACCGGAGCGACGGCTGCTAACTCCTTCCAGAATGCGACCTTTATAAGTCACCTCAACAATAACAACGTTGGCTCGATTGCTTCCACGCTGGCCACTAGCAATACCTATAGGACGGCCCGTGAGACCGCGGCAAATGGCATTCCGGCCAATTTCTTTGTGGCAAATCCCAATGCCCTTGCTTCACGGCTGCTGACCAACGACTCGATGTCGAACTATCATTCGCTGCAGGTCGAGCTTCGACGACGGTTCTCGTCGGGTCTGATGTTCCAGGCAGACTACACGTTCAGCAAGGCGCTTACGGACGCTCCAGATGCTCAGGGTAATAACCAAAGTACTTTGGAGAATTTCCGAACGTTCCGTAACAAGAGGCTCGACTACAGACGGTCGAATGACGACCAGACGCACAGGTTCGTTGCCAATGGCATTTACGATCTTCCGTTTGGCAGGGGACGCCGCTATATGGGCTCGCCGAACGCGGTCGTCAATCAAGTGATTGGCGGTTGGTCGGTCGGGGCGATCGGTGTCTGGTCGACACGGCCACCGTTCTTTATTACGTCGGGTCGTACCACCTTTAACGCGTGGGCTGCCGGCACCGAGGCGAATAATCTTCCCGCTCAGCTTTTGGGTATGACATTCGAGGAATTCAAGAAAAACGTAGGTGTGTTCAAGACGCCTGGCGGTGTATTCTGGTTCAACCCGGCCATGCTGAACATTACGCACAACGCGGCCGGCCGGGTAGTTAGTTCAACGCTCAAACCCGGATTGTTGGGACAGCCTGCGCCCGGCACGTTTGGCAACTTCCCGATGAACGGCTTGGCTAGCGGGAAATACTACAATGTTGACATGAGCGTTACAAAGCGATTTCCGGTTGGCGAGCGTGTCAAACTCGAATTGAAGACGACGTTCATCAACATTCTGAACAATGCGAACTTCCAATATGGAAATACACAGTTTGACTCGACCAGCTTCGGCCGAATCACAAACACGATTGGTAGCCAAAGGGTTATCCACTTTATCGGCAGCGTGAAGTTCTAAGATCGTTATTCCGGAAGTCATGAGGTTCTTATGACTTTTCAAGAATGGACTGGAGCCATTGGAGGCGTTGCCGGGTTCACCCGGCAACGCCTTTTTTTCCGATTGTCTGATAATACTCCAGCCTTGCGTGTATGGTTTTTTGGGCCGTGAGATTGTCTTGATAGCCTTCATTGCATTTAGCGAACTTCACCGATGGAGCACGGTCGACGGCAAGTTGCATAGAGGGAAAAGGAGGAAGACCTATATGCTAGTTTACTCAGACCGCAGCTGCCAACATTTCGTTTTTGCTGTTTTTCTGTCGTTGTGTTTTTCCGGTCCGGTGCTCGCCCAGATCTCGTCTATCCCCGACAGCATGAGCCAGACAGGATTAGGCGGAGCTAATTCAATAGTCGGAACCGTTTTCGGCCCTTCCGGTCGGCCAGTAGAGAACCGAATACGTATTCGGCTGTCAACAATGGCACGCGGCGACCGGATCTCGACAACTGACGAGACCGGAAACTTCGCATTTCGCGGGCTCCCAGCCGGGAGCTACACCATATCAATCGAGAAAGAAAAGGACTTCGAACCTATTTCTCAGTCGGTCGATATCAGACAATTCCGGGGATCTCCTCCACAAGTCTACACTCTGAATATTCGACTGGAGTTCAAGGGACGAGCTGAGGCCAAGCCCGCCGTTATAAATGCAGAGCTGGTGAATGTTCCCCAGAAAGCTCGGGCCTATTACGATAATGGCGTCGAAAAAGCTAAGAAAGGTGATCATCCGGGAGCGATCGAGGAATTGAAGCTGGCGATAAAAGAGTATCCGTCTTTTCCGCTCGCATTCAATGAACTCGGGGTTCAGTATCTCAAACTGAACCAATTGGAAAATGCCGACGAGGCATTTCAGGGTGCACTAAAGATCACCCCCGATGCATTTGCCGCCCTTATAAACCGCGGCATTGCAAATGTCCTGATGAAACGGTATGGCGAGGCGGTACCGATTCTTCGTAAAGCCGTGAAGAAAAATGACCAGTCCGCGGTAGGGCATTATTTTCTTGGACAGGCGCTTGCAAATCTGGGTTTGTTCGAAGATGCAGAAAAAGAGCTTTTGGCTTCGTTGAAACTCGGAAAGGAAGAAATGAAGGAGGCCCACAGGTTACTGGCGATCATATATACCTCTCGGGGAGCCAAGAAACAGGCCGCGGACGAATTAGAGGCTTACCTCAAATTGGCGCCGGATGCGCCGGACGCAGAGAAGCTAAAGGATATGATCCGACAGCTAAGAGAATCGAAGTAGTGACTTTGGAGAGGTCGCTGAACTCCTTACTTCAGCACTGCCGCCTGCGGGCTGAGGACCAACAGATGCCAGCGTGGGAATGAAGTGATCGGGTCGTTGGGAATCAGTCGCACGTAGGCGGTTTGAAAGTAGAGCTTTTCGGGGCTGGTCCACTCCAGCCGAATAATCGGATTGAAACTAGCCGGGATACCCGAATCCGCGGCGGTGTTCCCTCCCGCCTTATTGTCGTTGCCACTCTCTTTCGTCGCCCCGGATGTCTTCGTTTCGTAAGCCCTGGAGGCTGCTATAAGCGCATCGCGCAGGCGAATGCGCGCCTGCGTCGGTTTGTTGTTGGTGGCGTCGTAGATCATAACGTCAGCGTCAACGGCTGTCGCAGCTTTAGAAGAGTCTGGCGACCAGACCGGTAACGCTTCCGTCAACTCGTCATCGAGCAAACGCTCCTTGCCGTCCAACGTAATAAGCCGCGGGCGTCCAGTGGGCAATTTAAAGGCTCTTTCTCGCGCGTCCCATTCGCTTTCTCTGCACGCCATCGCTACCAGCGCATGATTGTCAGGAGCCCAGGAAGCATAGAAATAGATTAGACCTTCGCGTGAAGTTAACGGTTTGAGGTCGTAACCGTCTCGATTACAAATGTATATCTGCTCCGTGTTGAAAAGAGGCACGTAGCCAAAAGCCGGTGCGACTGAAGCCAGCGGCATAGCTTCTCCGGTCTCCGGTGGTTCCGGCATAATTCCGCCTGGAGGCGTCGGCGTTGGAGTCGGCGCTGTTCCCTTGTGTCCGATGAAGGTGATGAAGTTCCCATCCGGCGACCAGGTTACTGTTTCCGGAAACACGCAGGAGAGATCGGGCGGTGTCAGATTACGCAAAAAATTACCATCGGCCGAGTAAAGATCGATGTGAAATGTCTGGCTGGGTTCATCTGCGGTGCCATAAAGCGCCAGGGCCCGCTGACCGTCGGGGGAGCGTACGGTTCTAACGAGCGCGTCGCTCTGTCTTCGCGTATTGAAGTCAGTCTGGATCGCTTCGATCTTGTCGTTGGAATCTTCGGTGGCGATTTCCGCAGGGACCGGCACGTCCGGCTCCAACCGATAGGCCAGGCGTTGAGCCGGGACATCGCGCAAAACGAGCGGGCGTACATCCTGCCGTCTCTCGAGGACAGACTGACACGACACCCCGCCGGCGATCATGGCGGCCATCAGGCTGAGAGTCAGTGAAAAGCTTTTCTTGTCTATGCTGACTTTTGAAAAACCCCGTTTAGGAGAACTGGAGGGGTTTTCGATCTTGCGAGAATCGGTCAAGTCGGTCTATCGCCTCGTGGTCGCTCTATAGCGAGTGGATGATAGGAACGCCTCGTGACTATGTCAATGAAGTGGCACGGGCGTCTCGCCCGTGCCTTCACGCGAAAGACGCCCCGCTATCCAACAGCCGCTTTTCGACAAAATCACGCGCAAGATGCGTGTGCCACTAACGTCCGTAGACAAGCTCCCGAGACAATGTTGGATTTAGCGTAAGGAGGGCGCGAATCGTGATTTTCGGCGACAGATGATCGTCATCGCCTTCGTCCTGCTCTACGCAATTGTGGGCCAGCGAGCGCGATATTCTTCTGGGCAAAGGCTCATAGCTTGGAGTAGCAGAAACATAGAACCGGGACGCCAGCGTTCCCACTAGATCACAGGTCAACTCCTCGGCCGGCTGGCCGTGAATCCTTATACCCGTGAGGCGCGACGCACGATTCCCGACGGCCCGGAACAAAAACCTCAAGTTGTCTTCGCCGCCGTCGCCAATATGTACCAGCTCGTGGGCCAACACGCTAATTATTCCTTCATCTGAAGGTAAGCCGGCAAGGAAAATGGTGCCGAAAGTAATAGTGTGCGGGTTCTTCAGAAATACTGAGGCATTGTCCCGTGAGTCCATGTCCGGCCGAATATTCTGAACTACTCTCACGCGGGCGATAGCTCGTTGAATTCCGGAGCGTCGACCCTTTACATTGCCGAGTTTGTAGTCGGTTGTGAGGCGTCGGAGCGAGACCTCAACGAGGTTTTTAGCAATCGGCAATAAACGCTGGGCGCGTCGGGCGGCGGCTACTGCCTCCGGACTCTGTATGGGCAGCGACGGCCGAGCCTGCATCTCGTCTATAGGAACGCTGCCTTTAGGGTCGGACAGTCGTTCTTTGCACACAACCGCGCTGGCGAGGCCTATCATCTCTCGGGCTTCCGCAGACAGCACGTCGCGCGAGTGGCTCGTTCGTGGTCCAGTCCGGGTCTTTCGTTTCTGAGCAAGAGTGCCGGCCGTGATTGAGACTAGCAATCCGGCTGCTATCAAGATCAAGGTTGCGGAACTAATGGGCCTCGCGACACCAACAAAGCGAAGCCGCCCGGCCAAGGCCACAGATCGCGGGGTGCGATTTAGAAGCGATTTCTTGCTTGCCGGCCTCATCATCGATGGCGCCATACTGGTTTACGTTTCTCGACAAAGGAATTGATGCCTTCAACGGCATCGTATGTTTTCATCAACTCGTGAAGGTACATGTTCTCTACTTCCTTGAGGGCCGTATCCAGCGAGCGTCCCTGTCCCAGGTCGATAGCTTTTTTTGCGTGTTCAAGGGCCGCTGCCGACAGCTCTCGAAACTTCGAGAGCAGCTCAAGAGTCTTATCCTCGAGCATGGCGCTGGGAACTACGTAATTTACCAGCCCCAGGCGCAATGCTTCGGCGGCATCGATCATTTCCCCCGTCAGGATCAGCTCGCGAGCCCGTTTGTCGCCGATCACGCGTGGAAGCAATACGGCCGCTACGGGCGGAAACACGCCCAGCTTGATCTCCGGCTGACCAAAGCGCGCGCGATTGCTGGCTACCGCAATATCACACGCCGCTAACAATTCACAGCCTCCACCCAACGCCGGCCCATCCAGCACGGCGATGGTGGGTCGAGCGATTTGTTCGAGAGCGCGAAAGATCGCGTGAAACGAATCGAGCATCTGAAAAATGGTGTCTTCGGCGTGCTCCTCTACCGCTACCCCGGCGCTGAAGGCGCGACAATCCGGCGCGGCGTCGAAAACGATCGCTACCAACTCCGGTGCCAGGGCACAATCATTCAGCGCCTCATTGATCTCTCGCATCATTGCGATGTTCAAAATGTTGACGGGCGGGCGCGCTAAAGTTATTCGCGCAACGCGATCCTCGATTTTGAACTTGATGTCTTGAAACTCTGTGGTCATTTGCTGTAACGCGAGGTCTAAGCTCTCAAACGCACCTGCAGCGCCCGGGTGCTCGCGAGCTTCGTGTGCAGGGAAACAGCGCGTCTGACGAGGCCTGCACCAGAATACTACCTAAAGACTATTTTGATAATGGCGCCCTCAACCACGACTCGTAAATTCGCCGCTGCTCTGAGGTGGGATTCTCGACCGTGACGATTCGGTATGAACCACCCGTGGTTCGGCCCAGCTTGATCGGTAAACTGCTCAACTTATCGAAACGGAAAACAGTAAGGGTGATTAAATCAGCAGGACGCCGTTCAGCAATGCGCGCATCAAAGAAATCCTTATTCGCTCGCATATTGTTCAGGGCCACAATTTGATCCCCCGCGTTCAGGCCTTGTTCATACGCGGGAGAGCCGGCATAAACACGTCTGACAATTAGCCGGTCCTGCTCCTGAACCAGATCGGCTCCGAAATATGCTTTTTCAGCAAGACTCTTAGAAATATCAGAGGCCCCGGTTACGTCGAGACGCAACCCGGCGGCGGCCAGAGCTCCGTTGTAATCAAGCTCTTCACGGCCGCGAACATAGCGGGAAAAGAATAGTTCCAAACTTGCCCCGGCCATCAACTCACACACCTTCTGGAACTCCTCTGGCGTGTAATTGCGGTCCTTCTTGTAAAACTCGTTGTAGAGGTAGCGCATCACGTCGTCGAGCGACCGGTCGCTGCGTTTGCGAATTTCAAGGTCTAGGAGCAGCCCGAGAATTGCGCCTTTATCGTAGTAAGAAATTTGGGAGTTGACCGAGTTTTCGTCTTGCCGGTAATACTTAATCCAGGCATCAAAACTTGCTTCTTCGGCACTTTGGACCAGCCGTCCCGGTGTCTTTTGCAAGTCCTGAATGGCTCTTGCTGTGTCTCGCCGGTAATCCTGTTCGGAGATCAGGTCGGCGCGTCTTAACATGAGCCGATCATAGTAGTCAGTGATTCCTTCAGCGACCCAAAGCAATTTCGTGTAATTCTCTTTGGTGTAGTCGAAAGGACCGAGTGTGTCAGGGCGTATGCGTTTGACGTTCCACAGATGAAAAAACTCGTGGGACACTAAGGAAAGAAATCCCCGGTAAGTACGCGGCGGTGGGC
>Ga0180121_10001341_pt1 | contig 10448 bp, 8 predicted proteins | sample AntDrymUQ5402106_2_FD_129676 | JGI IMG/M metagenome (GOLD analysis project Ga0180121, IMG submission 129676) | Polar desert sand microbial communities from Dry Valleys, Antarctica - metaG UQ540 (21.06) (version 2) (version 2) | ecosystem: Environmental > Terrestrial > Soil > Desert | place...
GATCGATGATGCAGGGCAGTACATGCGGGATTTCCCAGCGCTTCCCGCCTCACGCCTGGCCTACATGGACGCGCTGGGCGCCTGCTTTCTGTATCGCAGGACCGTCTACGAGACACTTGGCGGCTACGATACCGAGCTGTTCTTGGGCGAAGACTATGAGTATTGGCTTCGAGCCTACCGCCAGTTCGAGCTGGAGCCGTTGCACAAGATTCTCTATGAGTACCGGTGGCACGACCAATCCCTGACGAAGTCAGCCAGCCGGCTGGCCATCAGAACCAGCGCTGAGCGCGCCCTCCGGCGCCATCTTCCCTACCTGCGGCATTCATCGCCGGAGGACGTGGCTCGTGGTTGGACGGTCTGTGCGGCGAACGCGGTACGGCGGCGTGACTTGATTCAGGCGGTGACGGCATACGCCAGGGCGCTGCGGATCGCCCCTGGTTCCTCGTTCATGTATGTCGCGAAGAAGCTGGTGGGGCGGCTGCGGCCGCGCCGTGCTGGGTCTGAAATGATGCCCAACGGAGAGTGGTCCTGATAGCAGGCAGGAACTACGGTGTCAGCTTGCTCCGCGCATGTATAGGACCGCGGGAATCGTCTTCAGTAGCAGACCCAGATCCTTCCAGATCGTCCATTCCCTGATATAGTCGGTTTCCAGCCGGATGACCTCCTCAAAATCCGTAATCATGTTCCGGCCGTTCACCTGCCAGGGGCCGGTGATGCCCGGCTTGACGTCGAATCGGGTGTAGTGGTGCTCCTCGTAGAGCTCCACTTCGCCCGGTAGCGGGGGCCGGGGTCCCACCAGCGACATATTGCCCACCAGCGCATTCCAGAGCTGGGGTAGCTCATCCAGGCTGCTCCGCCGGAGAAACGCCCCCAGGCGCGTGACCCGCGGATCGTCTTTCACCTTGAACAGCCTCAGGTCGCTATAGACGCTCTGGGTGGTGAGGTCTTCCCGTTTGGCCTCGGCGTCGTGCACCATACTGCGGAACTTGGTGATCTTGAAGGGCCGTCCACCCAGACCCACGCGAGTCTGCCGGAAGAAGATCGGTCCGGGGGAGGAGATGTAGATCGCGATACCGACCAGGAGAAACAGCGGACTCAGTACCGCCATTCCGAGACCGGCCACGAAAATATCGAGCGTGCGTTTCACCAGGAGCTGCCGGCCTCGGAGTCCCGGGCGGTTGAGCGCGATCAGTGGGGCCCCACGGCGCCAGACCGTCTGCGACTCGACTCCGCCGAGCGCGAACGCGCGCGGGAGGGCAAACAGCTGGCAGCCGGCCGCGCCCGCGGCCTCGATCATCAGCGCCAGCTCTTCATCGTCCAGCGGACCGCTGAGCACCAGGGTGTCGGCCCGGTACCGCTTGATCGTTTGGCAGAGCCGGCTGAAGCCGCTGCCCGACTTGAGCCCCAGCTCCTTGAGATCGAAGATGGCCCCGAAGGCGAACTCTCTGGCGTCGGAGAGCGCGGGATGCTCCAGCGCCTTCCGGGTGTAGGCGGGAGTCCCGATGAGCAGCGCCCGGGCAGCGCCCGGCCCGATAGGCCAGAGGCGGCGGACTACATGGTCGATCAGATGGCGCTCGGCGATGAGCGTCATGCCGATCACACCGGCCAGCAGAATGAATCCGGGAAGTGCCAGCGGCGTGAAGTGGTTCCAGAGATGGCCCCAGAACGGCAGACCGAGTCCCAGCGTGGCCCCGGCCACCAGCCGCCCGGCATCGCGCCGGCGATCGCTGGCACCGTAGGTGTCGAGCGCAATGAGTCCGAGCAAAATTGCGGGTAGCAGCTGGACCAGGGGAAGAGCGCCCTGCGGGATGATCTGATTGACGAGCCCGCTGGTGGCGGGACCGAACCACCCCAGATCTCTCACCCCGTGGAGCATGACCCGCAGAAGGAGGAGCGCTACCGTATCGCCCGCCAGGAGTACCGAGACCCGGATCGCAGTTCGAACCAGGTGCCGCCGCATGATCTGAGGAGCCCGCTGGGTGAGGGCGAGCCGCTCCAGCGCTGTCTTTATGGGATGAGGATCAACGGAGGCCGCGCTCGGGCTGACCGCAACCTCTTTGACGGCCTGAGCACTTGGAAAGCGGGGCTCGAGTGAAGGCTGGCCTACCGCAGGCATGGATACAATCCCAAGGGGAGGATCTCCATTACACTCGCAGGTTTTGTTGACTTGTTACACCCAGCGACGCCGATCAGGCCTTTCCTTATGCCCGCCGCAGCGCCTCTAAGCAAGTCATGCGCCACAAGTTAGGCGCACCGGCGAACATAGCTAACCCGAAGTCAGCCGCAAGCCTAGAGCACTGATGAGTAGGCGCTCTGCGCGCCGAAAGCAAGGGTAGGCGAGTACAACCGGAGCAAACGATGGGTCAGAAGGACACGGCGGGATTACGCTTTTGCTGCGGCTTAGTACTCCAACGGCAGGGCCACCCGCCTTCCATCGCGGGCCGACTGATAGATGGCGATCAGAATCTCCAGGGAGTGAAGCCCTTCCCGACCATCGGTGTCGGGCATCGCCTCGCCCTTGAGCGACTTGATCACATTATCGTAGTACAGGGGATGCCCGTAGCCATAGACCGAGGTGGTATCGTAGCTCGCCTGTTCTACCTTGGCGTCATCCGGGTCGGCCTGGGCAAACTCCCAGTGATCGATCCGGTTGACCGCCACGCCCCCGATCCGGACCGTGCCCTTTTCCCCGATGATGGTGACCGAGCCTTCGAGATTCTTGGGATAGGTCAGCATGGTGACATTCATGGAACCCAGCGCTCCGGTGCGCCACCGGATGCTGACTACACCGGTATCCTCGACCTGGATGTTCCGTTCCAGGGTGGCGGTGTAGGCCTGCACGCTCTCCACCGGTCCGACGAGCCAATCGAGCAGATCGACGTAGTGGCTCGCCTGGTTCATGAATGCCCCACCGTCGAACTCCCAGGTGCCCCGCCAGGGCGCGCTGTCGTAATACGATTGGGGCCGGCTCCAGAAGACGTTGATGTTTACCATGTAGATCCGCCCGAAGCGACCCTTTTCGAACGCGCGCTTCAACAGCTGGAGCGTGGCATTGCGTCGGTTTTGCTTGACGACGAAGAGGTGGACCCCCGCCTGATCGCAGGCATGAACCATGCGTTTCCCGTCCTGCCAGCGCGTCGCCATGGGCTTTTCGGTCATAACATGTCGACCGGCCGCAGCAACTTGTATCGCCTGTTCGGCATGCAGGCCGCTTGGAGTGGCCAGGATCACGATGTCGGCGTCGGTACCCGCCAACATGCTCTCCAGCGAACGGAATCCGCGGGCTCCGGTCCGGGCCTGTGCCCGAGCCAGCGCCGCGGGATCGATGTCGCACACTCCGACCAGCTCCGCCCGGTCGGCATGCTTCTCGATGGCACTGAAGTGATTTTCCGAGATTCGTCCGCAGCCGACCAGCGCGAACCGGATGCGACGGTCCGCAATGAAGGGCTTGGTGATGAACATCGGTCCAGGGATTTCCACGATGGCCGGGAAGATAGCAGCGCGGGAGGCCATCGGAAGTCGCCGGGGCCAGAAGTCGGGAGTCGGGAGTCTGGAGTCAGGAGTCCCGACTCCTCTCTGGCGCGTTTTCGTTCCAACCGTTATCATGTGAATAGTTTCACAAAGTACAGCACCTCCAAGGAGACACCTGATGGCAACTGCTACCCCACCCGTTTCGAAGCACGCGGACTACCCGGCCGACGCCGTGGCCAAGCTCTTCGCCCCGCCCGAGACCGAAGAGCCGGCCGACAAGCTTCGCCGTCTGCTCCACGAGGCCCGGGCCCGCAAGTCATTCCTGCATACGGCCGGCGCCTACGACGCGTTTACCGCGGCCATCATGACTCGCCTGGGATTCAAGGCCCTCTATGGCAGCGGTTGGCAGCTCGCCGCGACCAAGAGCATGTTCCCGGACATCGGGGTCTACGCCTCGCATGACATGGTGAAGCTGGTGCACGAGATGTGGATGGGGATCGAGGGTGCCCGGAATACCCACTACTACGACACCGACGGCAAGGAAGTGCTGGAAGCGCCGCCGGCGTTCGTGGACATGGAGGCCGGCTTCGGCGGCCCGACCCAGACCTTTACCCTCGCGGTCGAGCTGATCCGTGCCCGATCGGGCGGCGTGCACCTGGAGAATCAGGACCCCGCCAACCGCACCTGCGGCCACATCGTGAACGTCGGCAAGCAGAAGCGCAACAAGGTGCTGATACCGCGGAAGGACTGGCTGGCCAAGCTCAAGGCGATCAAGGCTGCCCAGCAGGCCACCGGAATCGATGTCGTCACCATTGCACGCACCGACTCGATCGATGGCGCGCAGCCAGGCGAGGAGCCGGGTGGAGTGCAGATGGCGGTCGAGGACGCCTGGGAGGCGGCGGAGCTGGGTGTGGACGTGATCTGGCCCGAGTTCAACAACACCAGGATCGACCAGCCCCAGGAATTTTCCGAAGGGGTGCGCAAGTACTACCCCGATCAGATGCTCGGCTTCAACCTGTCGCCCTCCCTCTACTTCGGCAAAGACAAGAAGGCGGGGACCCTGATCACCAACCAGCAGCTGGGCGAGCTTGGGTTTACCCTGCAGTTCTCCACCCTGTTCAACTTCCGCACGGCCGGTATGGCCCTGGAGAAGGGTCTGCGCAAGTTTCTGACGAGCGGGATCGATGCCCTGGCCGATCTCCAGATCGAAGAGGACGAGGCGACGGGTATCGCGCCGACCACCAAGATGCACCAGAAGTTTGCCGGGATGAATCGCTGGCTGATCCTGGAGCAGGTGCTGAGCGGGGGGAAGAAGTAGGCGGGGCAGCGGGGCAGCGGGGCAGCGGGGCAGCGAAAGTAAGACGATGTCACCCTGAGCGCAGCGAGGGGGCTATCAAACGAGCCTGGCCCCTTCGTCGTTCCAGCGGTTTCTGCCCCGCCGCCCCGCTGCCCCACCGCCCCGCTACGCCCCGCTCACCTTCCGCCAGCCCCGGGTTTCCTCCAACGGAGCCACGGCCACTCCCTCCTCCCGCAGCCGGTTCACCTGCCACACCTCGAGGCGCACCACGAACTCGTAATCCGTCTCGGTCTGGCTGCGCGCGAGAACCTCCCCATCGCGATACAACGCCGCGACGCGGGCGCCGTCGGCCAGCGGCACCCTGACCCTGACTGTTGGCCGCCCCACCCGTTCCAGGTCCCGCAGCGCGGCCTTGAGCGGAGCCAGGCCGTCGGTACGCATGGATGTTGCCGGGATGCCGGTCGGGTGGAGCGCGCGTGCGCGCGAGGTGAACGAGGCTGGATCGGTGACGGCGTCCATCTTGTTGAACACCGGAATCAGGGGGCGATCTGCCAGTTCGAGCTCGGCGAGCACCTTATCCACCACGCGCATCTGGCCCTCCCAGTCCGGGTGGCTGGCATCCACCACATGGAGCAGGACATCGGCTCCCCGCACCTCCTCGAGGGTCGCGCGGAAGCTGGCCACCAGGTGGTGAGGCAGCTTCCGAATGAAGCCGACGGTATCGGTGACCCGCGCCCGCTGGCCTTCGCCCAGATCCACCTCGCGAGTCAGCGTATCGATGGTGGCGAAGAGACGGTCCTCCACCACAATCTCGTGCTGTCCCGAGAGGCCCCGGAGAATGCTGGACTTGCCCGCGTTGGTATAGCCGACGAGGGCGGCGCTCAGCATGGGATCCCGGCCGGCGCGAAGATTCTCGCGGTGCTTCTCGACATCTTTCAGCTTGGCCTTGAGTCCCTGGATCTTTTGCCGGATGGCCCGCCGGTCGGTTTCCAGCTGGGTTTCACCCGGGCCGCGCAAGCCGATACCGCCGCGAATGCGCGAAAGGTGGGTCCACATCCGCGTCAGCCGCGGCAGCAGATATTCCAGCTGCGCCAGCTCCACCTGCAGCTTGGCCTCATGGCTTCGCGCCCTGGTCGAGAAGATGTCCAGAATGACCTCGGCCCGGTCCATGACCCGGACCTTGAGCTCGCGCTCCAGGTTGGCACCCTGTACCGGTGACAACTCTTCATCGAAGATGACCAGCGTGGCTTCGGTGGCCGCCACTTCGCTGGCGACCTCCTCGACCTTTCCTTCTCCTATGAGCGTGGCAGGGTTGGGCGATGCGATATGCTGCGAGATGCGCCCTACGACTTCAGCTCCGGCGGTGTCCACCAGCCGGGTCAGCTCTTCGAGGTGTTCGGTGATGTGCCGTGCGTCCTTGGATCCCTTTCGGGGCGCGGCCACCAGCACGGCGCGCTCGACAGGGTCGCGGACCGGGATCATTGGTCGGATAGGGGAACCTTCCTTGTCATTGAGAGTGTCCGGGGATCGTGAGGTACCCGACCAGGCGAGTCAGCGGGACTCGGCCTTCACGGGTAAAGGGAACTTCCTTGCGCCCCCATGGTGTCTTGAGCTCGACTTGCCCTTTCATCTTGAAGGGCAGGTCTCCCGACCCCAGCGCCGCTCGAACCGCGCTGCCGATGCCGGCCCATCCGAACGTCAGTGGCAGGGTGAGGGTGGATCTGCCGTTCTCAGTCACCGAGAAATCGTCGTGGTAGGCGATGTCGCCCAGATGCTGCCCCTCGACGTCGAATCCCACCTCGAGCCCGGTGCCCTGAAGGGTGAAGCTGTTGGGGTTATTCACCGCCACGATCAGATCCAGGGTCCCTCCGGTCATGCCGACGCTGCGAACCACCACCCGCTCCAGCTGAACCTCCGGCTCCTGGAAGATTTCGCTGATGGCACTGCAGGCCCCGATGGAGGTCGACAGAGCGAGCAAAAGACACGGCACGGAAAGGCGCATACCCCTCACCCGACCAGGATCGTCATGATCCGAATATACCCACTCCCGGCGGGGAGAATGCGGGCTAATCCCCCTCCCGCTTTTCTTCCCCGCCCTTCAGCCTGGCCCACCATTCCAGCCGCTCCGCGATCTTCTTCTCGTACCCGAATGAGCCCGGGGTGTAGAACGTCTGGCCCCGGAGCGCATCGGGCAGATACTCCTGGGGAAGGTAGGCTTCCGGCGAGTCGTGCGCGTACCGGTAGCCCTGGTGATAGCCCAGCTCTTTCATGAGCGGGGTTGGGGCGTTCCGAATGTGCAGCGGCACCGGCGCGGCCGGCGTTTCGCGGGCTGCCTCCAGGGCGGCGCCCAGCGCCACCTTCGCGCTGTTCGACTTGGGGGCCGTAGCCAGGTAGATCGTCATCTCGGCCAGAGGGAGATAGCCCTCCGGAGGGCCCAGCATGTGGAACGCGTCGCGGGCGGCGACCGCCATGAGGAGAGCATTGGGATCGGCCAGGCCGATGTCTTCCGCCGCCATCGCAATGGCCCGGCGAAAGAGGGTCATCGGGTCCTCGCCGCCATCCAGCATGCGAGCCATCCAGTAGAGCGCGCCCTGGGGGTCGCTTCCCCTCAGCGACTTATGGTAGGCCGAGAGCAGGTTGAAATGTTCCTCGCCGGCCTTGTCGTAGCGGGCGAACCGTTTCTGCATCGCCTCCCGCGCGCCCTGGACAGTGACGGTGCCTCCATCCCCGACGTGAAGGGCGGCAGCCTCGAGCACCGTGAGGGCCCGCCGTGCGTCGCCGTCGGCTTCGACCGCCATAAGCGTCAACGCATCGGCATCGACAGTCACCCGCAGACCACCGAGCCCGCGCTCGCTATCGGTGAGAGCCCGCTGGAGCAGAAGCTCGATGGCATCGGGACTGAGAGGCTGGAGAACGAAGACCCGCGTCCGCGAGAGTAGCGCGCCGATCACCTCGAAGCTGGGGTTCTCGGTAGTCGCGCCTATCAGGGTGATGGTCCCGTCTTCTGCGGGCGGAAGCAGGCTGTCCTGCTGAGCCTTGTTCAGCCGATGAATCTCGTCTACGAACAGTATGGTCTGCTCGCCGCCGGCCTCGAGCCGCTCCCGCGCCTCGGAGACGATTTCCCTGATGCGCGGCACTCCCTCAGTCACCGCGCTGAATGGCATGAAGACCCGCGCGGTCGAGGTAGCAATGAGGTGGGCGAGTGTGGTCTTCCCGCTTCCGGGCGGGCCCCAGAAGATCATCGAGCCGGGCGCGCCGCGCTCGATGGCGTCGCGGAGCGGCTTGCCCGGCCCCAGCAGGTGTTCCTGTCCCACGAACTCATCCAGGGTTGCCGGTCGCATGCGGGCGGCCAGCGGCCGAGTCTCGCGCCCCGCGCCGAATAGCGAGCTCTGGCGCGTGGACCGCTTCTTCGGCATCTACCGCAGCCACCCTTCCAACAGCAGCTCGGTGAGGAAGAATCCCACGGCGCCCCCGACGAAGGCCAGCCCGGAAAGCCAGCCCCGCTTGGCCTGAAACTCCGGCACCAGGTTGGAGGCAGCTACATACAGGGTCACCCCTCCGGAGAGCGCGAGACCATGGCGGGCTAGCGGCCCGATCTGCTCGGTCAGGAGCACGCCCAGCACTGTGGCTCCGCCGAGTATGGCGGCTGCCCCGATGGCCCGGGCACGACTCTGCCCGCCGGCCACCATCACGCTCGCGATGGTGACCCCTTCCGGCAGTTTGTGCAACAGCACCGCCAGAAACAGCAGGATGCCCAGCTGGCCCGACACCAGAAACCCACTCGCGATGGCCACTCCGTCGAAGAACGTATGGAGGGTCAATCCGAGCAGGGCCGAGTTTCCGGCCGCAGGGCTCAGCCGGTGGGTCTCCTCGCCGAAGTGGAAGTGAGAGGTAAATACGTGCTGAGCGAGGTGAACGGCGAAATAGCCCAACAGCACATAGAGCGCGGCACCCGGCGAGTCCTTGAGTACTTCGGGCAGCACTCCCAGCACGGTGACCGCCAGCATGAAACCGGCACCGAATGCGAGGCACGCGTCGATGAGCCTCAGGCCGCGCCGCAGATGCCGGACGACGGCCAGCGCCCCAATCACATTGCCCATGGCCGCCGCCGCCGCGAAGGCGAGCGGGCTCACTGGCTCTCCCGGGCCAGCGCCAGCAGCGATTCGCGCGTGTTTAGTGCCGGATCGTCGAGCACCCGATCGAGCAGGGTGGCGAGCGTCTCCCCGATACGCGGCCCCTGGATGCCGAGCTGTTGGAGATCGGCCCCGTGTACCGCGAGCGCCGAGCGTGTCAGCGGGTCACCACGGCGGCGGATCTCAGCCATCGCTTCACTCCAGGGAGCCTGGCCCCCCTGACGGAGCCCCCAGAGCGCCGACAGGCCGGGGGCGGCGAAACCGACCTCGGCCATCCAGCGGCGCACCGACAGCTGATCCAGCGCACGAGGCTCCTCGGGACCCTTTTCGAATGCAGCCGCCCTGGCGATCTCTGCGTTGGATGCCTTGAGCCGGCGAAGCACTTCCGCCGGGTGGGGACAGACCAGCGCAGTAAGCAGCACGGGATCACGTTCGCCCAGTGGGGGATCCGGAAAGGCCTTTTGCGATGCTTGCGCCAGCTCCAGCTCGGGAATCCAGGCCCGCGCGGCTCCGACCCGCACCCAGAGCATCAGCAGCTGGGTGATCGATCGGGCGGTGCGGAGACTCTTGAACCATTCGTCGCGCACCCGCTCTGCCGAGAGCCCGCTCAGGCCAGGAGCCGCGGCTTTGGCGGCTTCCCAGGTGAGTGGGTCGATGGTGAAGTCGAATCGGGCGGCGAAGCGTATGGCTCGGAGAATCCTGAGGTAGTCCTCCCGGAATCGCTGGGCCGGGTCACCTACCGCACGAACCAGGTGATTGGCCAGGTCGCCCGCCCCGTCGAACGGATCCCTCCATTCGTGACGGAGGGGGTGGTAGGCCAGGGCATTGATGGTGAAGTCGCGCCTCGCGAGATCCTGCTCCAGCGTGACTCCATACTCCACCATGGCGTGCCGTCCGTCGGTCGCGACGTCTCGCCGGAAGGTGGTGACTTCATGCAGCCCGCGGCCCCGGTCAGGCACTCCAATGGTACCGTACTTGATCCCCACCTCGACGGTCCGGGGGAAGAGCTTCTGCACCTGGTCCGGCGTGGCCGAGGTGGCGATGTCGTAGTCTGAATGGGGATGCTGGAGGAAGGCATCACGCAGGTTGCCGCCCACGCACCAGGCTTCGAACCCGGCGGCTTCCAGCTTCCGGGCGATCTCCAGGACCGACTCCGGGATATCAATCGGTGGGAATTCCACCTCAGCTACCGTATGTGGTGCCGGCCGACACGGCGATCATCAGTTCCATCCGGGCCTGTGAAAGGGCGCGAGGACCCGCGGGAATTGTGCCCAGGCCCACCAGTCGCGCGCCGCCACCCTCGAAGGCATAGAGGGGAGACACCACTCCGGTCGGGCACCGGGTTCCCAGCACTACCGGCTTACCATCCTCGATCCAGCGGCGGACTGCGGGCACCGCGCCCGGGGGGATGTTACCACTGCCGAAGGCGGCGATCACCACTCCGTCATGTTTGGGGCGAGCCAGGTCGAGCAGGTCGCCCGTGTCGCCCACGACCATCGGAATCAGGGCAATCCGCGCGGTGAGATCCCGCGGGTGTAGGGGCGCAC
>Ga0180121_10001343_pt1 | contig 10447 bp, 7 predicted proteins | sample AntDrymUQ5402106_2_FD_129676 | JGI IMG/M metagenome (GOLD analysis project Ga0180121, IMG submission 129676) | Polar desert sand microbial communities from Dry Valleys, Antarctica - metaG UQ540 (21.06) (version 2) (version 2) | ecosystem: Environmental > Terrestrial > Soil > Desert | place...
CTGCGATTACCCCCTGAGCTTACTTCGCATTCCGAAAGCTTTCAACCTGTCGAAGCCTATGGGCAGTGAGTCTGTTTCGAGTCCGGTCAGTTTCATCTCACCCCTGGCTTCACGTAGGTTCTGATCAAAGAATCTTCACCAGCCCGCGATAGCGGGCGACAGCGTAAAGCCTGGGGTGGAGCGCAGCGGAACCCCAGGTCACCGAACGAATAAGATTCAACCAGCCCGCGGAGCGGGCGACGGCAGATTCAGAACCTTGTTCGTGCGTTAATCTTCATCAGCGATATCTCTTTTGCTGCCGCGGCCGCCCGCTTCGCAGGCTAGGAACTCAAATGCGATTGTCCTGAGGCGTCACGCCCCAGGCTTTATTCTTTCGCCACGCTTCGCAGCCTGCTAGATCTTTCAACGGTAGACACCGAGCTGAAGCACGGTGTGAATGACAGACTTGTCTTAACTGACCTCGCTACTCAACTAAACGACTTCTGAGTACACAAATCAGTTTTGCTTCGGTATCATGAAATCGAAATCGCTTGCAACGCTCGGGCGCGGGAGACCACCTCAGGCGATGTTCGCTATCCTCGGAAAGGGGAATGATACTGATGAAGCATGCGCTGCCGCTCACATTCGCTATCGCACTGACGGCAAGTTTGGTGGCCTCGTTCGCAGGCGGAAATGCGCACGTTCAAAACGATGCCCCCCGCGCGAGTCAGAGCACCACTGCGGCGGCAATCTACGCCAGGAGTTGCGCCTCGTGCCACGGCAAAGATGGTAGAGCAAACACCTTCAAGGGAAAGTTGCGATCCGCCCGCAACCTTACGGATCCGCGATGGCAAGCCGATGTTAGTGATGAGCGTATCTTCAACTCCCTCATGAATGGCAGGGGCAAGATGCCGAGTTTTGGGAAGAAGCTATCGGAGGCCGAGATTAATTCTCTTGTTCCGTACGTTCGCGGCTTGAAGAAATAGGTGGCGAGTTTCGCAATTACGTTACGTCGCGTGTTCGATTAGATCAAACGCGACCTGGTAACTTCAGGTGACGACTCCGGGCATCATCTTCCGGCTGGTGACGCTGGTGCTGCAAGCAGCGCTGGTGCTCGGGCTTTTCTCTGCCGGTTGGCTGATATATCGGAGGCTACCCGCGCATGTAGCAAACTCGACGGAAGAACCAGCGAGCGACGCCCTGATTCAATTAATCATGCGGCCGAGCCCTCACATGGCCGGTGTTGAGCTGGACGTGCCAGTTGAATTCTACCCGGTGGATATTGTTGCGGTGCACCATGAATACTTCACCGAGCGGCGCGCCGGCAAACGATTCGATGATTTTCTGACTGAGCGCATGAATGGCCGGCGGCCGGTCACAGCGCGCCTCGACCAAAGCGGACGAGCGCTGCTGGCTGTCAGTCCCGGCAACTGGTGGGTGCACGCGGCTCTTGCAGGTGAGGAGGATCTTGAATGGCGGTTGCCAGTAAGTATTGCCGGGCCCAAACAAACGATTGAACTAACTCCCCAAAACGCCTACACGCGCACGAAAAGCTTCTGAAATGGTGTCAGGTATCGGGTGCCGGGTGCCGGGTGCCGGGTGGAGCTTAAGAAATTCCAGGTAGTGCCGGTAGAAAGTAAGGAATGACAGGGTGGCGTCAAACCTCGATCCGTTACCGCTGAAGGACCAATTCCTTTAGCTGACCCCCGGCGCCTGACACCCGACACGTTTTTAATCGCGTCTCGACCGACACCTGACACGCCTTCTTATGAAAGCCCTGCGAGTCGAAAAAAACCAAATCGCCGTTCGCGACATTGAGTTGCCGGAGCGGGGGCAGGAAGCACTAGTGCGAGTGCTGCTTTCCGGAATCTGCAACACCGATATTGAGATCACGCGTGGCTACGCCGGCTTTAGGGGAACTATCGGTCACGAATTTGTGGGTATAGTCGAAGATGCTCCTGATGGCAAGCTGGTCGGTCAAAGAGTCGTAGGTGAGATTAATGCCGGTTGCGGTGAATGTGAACTCTGTCGAGCGGGCGATCCGCGCCACTGCCCCAAACGGACCGTACTCGGAATCTCAGGACGTGATGGGGCTCACGCGGAATTTCTGCGGCTTCCCTTCATGAACCTTTTGCCAGTGCCCGAGAGAATCGCTGACGAACACGCAGTATTCGCCGAGCCCCTCGCCGCGGCCTGCGGAATTGTGGACCGCACGCCAGTCACTAAAGATAAGAAGGTGGCCGTGATCGGTGATGGCAAGCTAGGTTTGCTCTGTGCGCAGGCGATGGCTTTAACAGGGGCGTCTGTTCTGCTAGTCGGTAAGCATCCGGAAAAACTGCGCATAGCCCAACGACGCGGAATTGAGACAGCTACCTCCAAAAACGCAACCCGGAGAAAACGTGAGTTTGATGTGGTCGTCGAGGCCTCGGGCTCGTCGTCGGCCTTTACCACAGCTGTCGGTCTTTTACGACCGCGCGGCGTGCTGGTTCTCAAGTCTACCTTTCATGGCACAACGGAAATAAATGCGGCGACGATTGTTGTGGATGAAATCAGCATTATTGGATCACGCTGCGGGCGGTTAGCACCCGCGCTCGATCTGCTGAGAAAGGGCGCCATAGATGTGGATAGCCTGATAAGCGAAGAATACCCACTGCGAGACGGACTGTTGGCTATGGAGCGCGCCGCCAAAAAGGGAATATTGAAAGTCTTTCTCCGGCCGTGAAGAGGCGAGGGGGAGAAGCGGAGAAGGGGAGAGTGGGCGAACCAGAGATGTTCTTCCCATCTCCCTGTCACCCCATCTCCCCGTCGCCCCATCTCCCCGTCGCCCCATCTCCCCGTCGCCCCATCGCCCCATCCCCAGTCCCCGCGTCGCCTCTCTTCTTTTGCCCCTGGCTTCGCCTTTAGTTATACTCTGAGCTCTCCAATATGTGCCCGACCGTGCCCCAGTTGCTGGTGCCGCTCTCGGGCGCGCGATTTCGGTTTTTCCCAAAAAGGCGGTGGGTTATGTTCGAGCTTCCTAAAGACCAAACAACAGTTCAAGAGTGGGCCATTCTGCGAAAGCTGCGGGTCTGGATTGCCGCGCTTGCAATCGCGTGTCTTGTCGCCGGGATTGGTATCGGCGCCATGCTTTCCGGCCAGCCAACGGTAGCGCAAAACGAAGCCCAGATTGCGCGCGCGCCGGAAGCCTTGTCCGCTTCGTTTGCCGAGATTGCCAGACGCGTCGAGCCCGCTGTGGTAAATATCGAAACCATGACCGCCGCTCCCGAGACGGCTGACAAGGACGATGCTGACAAAGACGATCAGGCCTCGAACAACCCCCTCCTTGACATGTTTCGGCGCCAGGCGCGACGACCATCTCGCGGTGTTGGAAGCGGATTCATCGTCAGCCCGAAAGGTTACATTCTTACCAATGAACATGTCATTGAAGGAGCCACCAGAATTACTGTTGGGCTGCAATCCGGCGAGAAGTTTCGCGGCAAGATTGTCGGCATAGACGAAGAGACGGATGTTGCGGTAATCAAGATTGAGACGTCGCAGGACTTGCCCACCGTCACCCTGGGCGACTCGAATTCGGCAGAGGTGGGCGACTGGGTCCTGGCAATGGGTTCACCCTTCGGACTGGACCAGACCGTCACGGCCGGCATTATCTCCAAGAAAGAAAGAGAGACTCCCTACTTCACAAGTTTCCAGCGTTTCCTGCAAACCGATGCGGCGATCAATCGCGGCAATAGCGGTGGACCGTTGGTGAATATGCGAGGTGAAGTGATCGGTGTGAATTCGCAGATTGCCACTTCCACCGGCGATTATAACGGTATTGGGTTTGCGCTTCCGGCTAACGAAGCCAACTTCGTCTATCGCCAAATTGTGGCCCAGGGCAAGGTGCGTCGCGGCTTTCTGGGCATAACGCTCGACTCAGTTAAAGATGAGTTTGCCAGAGTGTTTGGTCTACCCGAGGCCAAAGGCGCGATTGTGATGGATGTTACTCAGACTAAGGACGGGCAGTTAACACCCGCGGCCAAGGCCGGTATCCAGTCAAACGACATCATTGTCGAGTTTAATGGACAGCCAGTAGCCAACGCTCAGGATCTGATTCAAAAAGTTGCGAGCAGTCCGGTGGGTCAGTCGGTGGCGTTGACGTACATGCGCGACGTCGATGGCAAACTGGAGAAACACACAGCGAATGTTGTGCTGGGTGAGAGGCCTCCTCCGCAGGTGCTAGCCACTACCGAAGAGCCGAGCGGAAAGAAGAAAGAGTCCGACACCAAAGGAAATGGACCGCAGCTCGGAATCACCCTCGCGGAAATCACGCAACAACTGGTCGCGGAAAAACACCTGACCGGTGTGCAGGGTCTCTACGTCAAAAACGTCGACCCTAACGGCCTGGCGGCGGATGTACGACTGGCTGGCGGCCAGCCGGCATTGAGTGAAGGCGACGTAATCACGCGCATCAATCGCGTTCCTGTCACCACGCTCGCTGATTTCCAGCGCCTCTTAAACGGACTGAAACCAGGCGATCCGATCGTGTTGAACGTTTCTCGTTATCAACGGGAACTCGATCGTGTGTCGCAGCGAATAGTTCAGTTCACTTACCAATAAGAAACCGGGTACTGGGCGTCGGGTATCGGGTGCCGGAAAGTCCCGGTTCAACCGGCACCCGATACCCGACCCGGCACCAATCTATGGCTCAATCAAAAAAGGCTCTCGCAAAAACCTCTCGGACACAAAATGGTCGCAGCGCGCCTCGCGCTTCGGTAAAAACCTACAACAACTACATCGGCGGCAAATGGGTTCCGAGTGAATCGGGCGAGGTATTCGAAGACATCAATCCCGCCGACACTCGTGACACCATCGGCCGTTTCCCGCTTTCCACCAGCGCGGATGTAAACGCCGCAGTCAATGCTGCCCAGGAAGCATTTGATCGCTGGCGCCATACGCCCGCCCCGCGTCGTGCGGAAATTCTTTTCCGACTGGGTGAGATCCTGATTCGAAATAAGCAGACATTCACCGCCGACATGACTCGTGAGATGGGCAAGGTTTTGAAAGAAGCGGGCGGTGATGTTCAGGAAGCAATTGATTGCACTTACTACACGGCGGGCGAGGGCCGGCGTCTGCACGGTTTTACCACACCAGCGGAGATGCCTGACAAGTTTGCCATGTGTGTGCGTCAACCCGTGGGACTCTGCGGATTGATCACACCGTGGAATTTCCCGATGGCCATTCCTTCGTGGAAACTCATTCCTGCTCTTGTCTGTGGCAACACCGTCGTTTTAAAACCTGCTGAAGACACCCCGCTCACCGCTCACAACCTGGTGAAAGCTTGCGAAGAAGCCGGCCTTCCGCCAGGTGTCGTGAATCTCGTAACGGGATACGGCGAGCCGGGAGGGACCGCGATGACAAATCACCCCGCCTTGCGGCTCATCTCGTTCACCGGATCGACGGAGACCGGGCGACTGGTGGCCTCGGCCTGTGCTGAACGCAATGCGATCTGTTCGCTGGAGATGGGCGGCAAGAACGCAATCATCGTAATGGATGATGCCGATATCGATCTGGCGATCGAGGGAGCGGTGTGGGGCGCGTTTGGCACGTCAGGCCAACGCTGCACCGCGTCGTCACGGCTGATTGTCCACAAGAAGGTTTACAAGAAGTTTTCGCAGAAGCTGGTGGAACGGACCGAGGAACTTAGAATCGGCAATGGCGCGGACCCGAAGACTGACGTGGGTCCGGTAATCAATGCCGCCGCGGTCGAGAAGATCATGGGTTACATCGACATCGGCCAGAACGAAGATGGCGCCACTCTGGCCTGTGGTAGCAAACGACTCACCCGGGGCGATTACGCAAACGGTTATTTCATCGAGCCAACTGTGTTCACCGACGTAGCTCCCGACATGCGTATTGCGCAGGAAGAGATTTTTGGACCGGTCACTGCGGTCATTCCCGCCAACTCGCTGGATGACGCGGTCAAGATTACCAATGGAGTGCGCTACGGCTTGTCGGCGGCAATCTACACCCGCGACGTTAATCGAGCGTTCCATGCAATGAAAGAGATGTACACCGGCATCTGCTACGTTAATGCATCGACGATAGGAGCCGAGGTTCACCTGCCATTTGGCGGAACGAAGGCCACCGGCAACGGGCATCGCGAAGCCGGAACACAGGTGCTTGATATCTTCTCCGAATGGAAATCCATTTACGTTGATTACAGCGGAAAGCTTCAGCGAGCGCAGATTGACGAAGTGAAGCTGTAAGCAAACACGATCAAGGCGCAGTCTCTAAAATCCGATCCATGATGGGGGTAACGACCACGTGATTGTCGGTCTGCTGAAAGAGATCAAAGACAATGAATACCGGGTGGGCTTAACACCTGCAGGCGTGCGCGCCCTAACTGACGCCGGCCACAGGGTGGTGATCGAACGAACCGCGGGCGAAGGCTCAGGGTTTGAGGATGGCCTTTATCAAAAAGCGGGCGCGCAGACTCTTGGCTCCGCCGACGAGGTTTGGGCCCAGGGCGAGATGATTGTGAAAGTGAAAGAGCCGATTGAGCCCGAGTACCCACGAATGCGGGAAGGCCAGTTGCTCTTTACCTATCTTCATCTGGCTCCAGACAAAGAACTAACTGAAGAGCTTCTCAAACGCAAAGTTACCGGTATCGCTTACGAAACCATTACCGATCGAAGTGGCGGCTTGCCACTGCTGACGCCCATGTCTGAGGTCGCCGGCCGCATGGCTATCCAAGTTGGAGCCCATTATCTCGAGAAGATGAGTGGCGGCCGCGGCATCCTGCTGGGAGGTGTCCCCGGTGTGCCCGCAGCCCGCGTAGTGATTATTGGCGGCGGTGTGGTAGGTACAAACGCTGCGAAGATTGCGGTTGGCATGGGCGCGGATGTAACCATAATCGACAACAACCTCGACCGCTTGCGCGAACTTGACGACATATTCCTCTCAAAGATCTCAACGCTGGCTTCCAGCGCCTACATGATCCACGATGCCGTCTCGCAAGCCGATCTGATCGTGGGTGCGGTGTTGGTGCCTGGGGCCTCAGCTCCCAGGCTAGTCACCCTCAGCATGCTCAAAGATGTTCCCAACGGCGCCGTCATCGTCGACGTTGCAGTGGATCAGGGTGGCTGCATCGAAACAACGCGTCCCACAACGCACTCAGATCCGACTTTCTACGTCGAAGGTGTCTTGCATTATTGCGTGGCGAACATGCCAGGTGCAGTGCCGCGCACTTCCACCTTCGCGCTCACCAATGCAACTCTTCCTTATGCGCTGCGACTCGCCCACAGAGGATTCTTCGAGGCAATTGCCAGCGATGCGGGATTGAAAGCGGGAGTGAACACTTATGCGGGTCACTGTACTTATGAAGCCGTGGCTACTTCACAGGGGTTGAAATACACGCCGCTCGACGAATTGATCGAAAGCAGCAGCGCGAAGACGGCCTGAATCAGTTACCAAACGAATAGATGACCCACTACCCACTGTTGGCGGCAATACCCTCGACTTCGGAGGCTACGCGTAGTCAATAAACTGCCGCTGCCAGAGTTCCAGATTGAGCAACTGGAAGACCTGGAGGTTGTAGTCTTCGCGCCCTGAAAGATTTGCGTTCACAATCCGTCTTACTTCGGCAGGTCGAAAGAGCCCGCGGCGTTTGACAGTCTCCTCAGACAGGAGGTCTTCAACCAACGGACGCAGCGGGCCGCGCAGCCAGGAACGGATCGGCGCCCCGAACCCGGCCTTCTTGCGCCACACAACTTCGTGAGGGAACAGCTTCTCGAGCGCTCGCTTCAGAGCGTATTTTCGTTTGAAGCCATGGAGCTTCAGGCCGGGCGGCATGCGTGCTGCGAGTTCAATCATTTGCCGATTCAGGAAGGGCACGCGCACCTCAAGGTTGGCGGCCATGGAAGTCTTGTCGGTGGTGATCAGATTCAAGCAAGGCAAGAACGTTTTTAGATCGACGTAGAGCAGGCGGTTTAGGGGGGCCGCATTTTGCACATGAGCGAAGTAGCGGCGATGTGCGGCATAGGCGTCCAGCTCGTGGGTTGCGGCTCGTAGATCATTTGTGTAGATCTGACGCTTCTCCAGGTCGGTGAAATAAGTGCCATAACCCAGATAACGATCCTCGAAATCCAGGGCGGCGCTGCGGGCAAATTTCTTTGCGTTGCGCAGAGGTGCGGTAAGTTTTCCTGGCAAGCCTCCCGGGAGCGCTCGCTCGAGAGTCTTCATCAACGGCCGCCGCAAGAGTTGAGGCACCGGATCAAACGCCCCGGCAATTTTCATGGCAAGCTGGCGCGGATAGCCTGCAAAGACTTCGTCACCTCCCATTCCTGACAACATGACAGTTAATGTCTCTCGGGCGGCCTGGGAAACGAGGTAGCTGGGAATGGCCATGTCTATGGCTGGCTCATCCAAGTGATAGACGAGTTTCGGAAGCAACTCCGCGACCGCGGGCTTGAGCATGATCTCGTGATAATCGGTGTCAAGTTGCCGGTTGACCTGGCGCGCCCACCTGACATCATCTGGGATGATGTCGTAGTGCAGGTCCCCGCTCTCGATGCCGACGGTATAAGTTGCGATGCGCCGCCCGTTGCTGTGATTTTTCATCATGGCGACGATCGAGGAGGAGTCGATGCCGCCGGACAGAAATGATCCGAGTGGTACGTCAGCCACCATTTCCATGTGCACAACCCGATCGAGCGTTTCCAGTACGCGTTCCTGCCACCAGTTTTCGCTGCGTCCTTCTTCAATCTCGTCAAATGAAACATCCCACCACTCGTTGACTGCGATTTCATCGTCGCGAAATGTGAGTGTGTGGGCCGGCGGAAGAGTCTTGATTCCTCTAAATAACGTGTTGGGATCCGGGACCCAGAGGAAGGTCAGAAACTGGTGCAACCCTTCGGTGTCGACAGCGCGCTGAATGAGTCCGGTAGCCAGAATTGCTTTAATTTCCGACGCGAATATAAGAGAGCTTTTCCTGCCGTTCTTTGAGCGCAGATGGGCGTAGTAAAGCGGCTTAATGCCAACGTGGTCGCGCGCTAATGTCAGGGTTCGCTCTTGATTGTCCCAGACGGCGAAAGCAAACATGCCGTTCAAGTGAGGTAAGCAGCCCGCTCCCCATTCAGCAAAAGCTGCCAGCAAGACTTCGGTGTCAGTGTCGGTACGGAATTGGTGACCTTTAGATCTCAGCTCTTCACGCAGTTCACGGTAGTTGTAGATCTCGCCGTTGAAGGTGATGACGTAGCGACCATCGGCGGATATCATAGGCTGATGACCGGCGCTGGAGGTGTCTATGATGGCTAAACGGCGATGGCCCAAACAGACCCGCCGTCCCGTCTCGTCTATTGCTTCAGAAGTCCAGACGCCCTCATCGTCGCGGCCGCGATGCTCGATCGTCGCAAGCATGGAGGTGATGTACTTGTCTGGGTCAGCAGCTATTATTCCGGCAATGCCACACATAATACTTTAGTGATGAGTGATCCACGACTCACACCAAGAATCACGAAACTAAAATGCTGACGGCCGATTCGCCAGGCCCCGTTTGCTCGTTCTCCCTTACGGTTGCGATACCTACACGGGTTTCTTGTCCACCAGCTTTTCCTCGATCAATTTACTAACCCACTCGGCGCGGGCATCCCACGTTCCATGCGTGACTGATGCTTGTCGTCTTCGCACTGCTTCGGGATTTTTCTCATCAAGCGCTTCCGCCACCAGCCTGAAAAACTCATCCCGACTGCGAGCGATTCGGAGCACGTCGCGCATTGATTCATACTCCGGCAATGATGAGATGACCACGGGCTTCCCGGTGGCCAGATACTCGCGAACCTTGATTGCCGAACCGTAACTCGTAAACGGTTGCTCAGTCTCCCACGGTAACACGCAGACGTCGAACCCTGCGGCATACCTGGGGAGGTCATCATACCTAACCGCAGGCAGAAAATGCGTGTTCGGCAACTTCTCGATATCCAGGCCGCGCGATCGATTGCCAATGAAGACCCATTGCCAGGCCGGGCGTTCGCGAGCAGCTCGGGTAATTAGCTCCTGATCGACTAGCCAGGGTTCGATCGCTCCAAAGTAACCCAGACGTGGCCGGGGAATACTAGCTATTTCCGGAGCAACTTCAAGCTCGCCGCTGCCGACCCTCGACCAATGATCAAAATCTACCGCCTGCTCCAGCAAATGTGAGCGCTCAAGCCCACAGGTGGCGTCGGCGAGCAGCTTCCGGCCTGAATAAAAAATGATGTCAGCGGTATCGATGGCGCGTTCGTGAAGTTGGCGAATCAACGCCGGATCGGTCGCATGGTCCATAGTGTTGGCATCGTACTTGTCGGAAACGTGATAGATGACCAGTGACTCACCAAAGCGTCCGATCATTTCCACGGCAGTGGGAATGGCGATCCAGAGGATGGGGCGTTCGAGACCACGGTTGCGGGCCAGAGCCCCGATTTGTGCGCCAATCAAATGACGATTAACGGCC
>Ga0180121_10001344_pt1 | contig 10446 bp, 4 predicted proteins | sample AntDrymUQ5402106_2_FD_129676 | JGI IMG/M metagenome (GOLD analysis project Ga0180121, IMG submission 129676) | Polar desert sand microbial communities from Dry Valleys, Antarctica - metaG UQ540 (21.06) (version 2) (version 2) | ecosystem: Environmental > Terrestrial > Soil > Desert | place...
CCTCACCGTCTTGGAGGGCGGCGAGATCTGGGATCGCGTGTGCTCCGACGCAGACGGCGACCAGCTCACATTCACGAGGAGCGGCCCGAGCCACGGAACGCTGGATCTCTTCGATGACGGCACCTTCAACTACGTCCCGAACGCCGACTACGACGGGCCTGACTCCTTCACGGTGACGGCGACGGATCCGAGCGGCGCGGCGAGCGCGGCCGCCACGGTCTCGATCACTGTCACACCGACGAACAACGCTCCGATCTGCCGGCCGGTCTTCCTGACGACGCCGGAGGACACGGCCGGCACAACGCTTCCGGACTGCGAAGACCCCGAAGGCGCCGCGCTGACGTATTCGATCGTTGGACAGGGCACGAAGGGCACGGCCTCCGTGACGGCCGGCGGCGCGCTGAGCTACCAGCCGAACCAGAACGACAACGGCTCGGACACGTTTACGTACGCGGCCACAGACGGCGCCGCCACGTCGGCGCCGGCCACTGTCAGCGTGCAGATCACCTCGGTCAATGACTCGCCGGTCTGCCGGCCGGTGACGATCCTCACGAGCGAGGATGTCTTGGGCTCGACCTTCCCCGACTGCGAAGACGCCGACGGCGACGTGCTGACCTACTCGACCGCTGCGGCGAGCCAGGGGACCGCGTCGTTCTCGGCGGACAAGCTCCGCTACACCCCGAACGCGAACTTCAACGGAGCGGACGAGTTCACGTACAGGGCCTACGACGGGGCGGCGTTCAGCGCCGCGGCCCGCGCTGCCGTCACGGTGGCGCCCGTCAACGACGCCCCCGCCCTCGATGCGAGCGGCAGCCCCCAACTCTCGCCGGTGAATGCAAACGCCAGCGATCCGGCGGGGGACACCGTGGCCGCGATTCTCGCAACGGGGGTTGGGGGCGACCCCATCACCGATGCCGACCCGAGCGACCCGGATGGTATTGCGGTCGTCGCCGTGAATGCGGCGGGCGGCACCTGGCAGTACGACCCGACCGGATCCGCCGGCTGGAGCAGCCTGAACGGTGCCTCGCAGGCCGCCGCACGGCTCCTGGCCCCCGGGGCGAAGATCCGCTTCCTACCTGCCGCCGGGTTCACCGGCTCGGCCTCGATCGACTTCCGGGCCTGGGATCAGACGCAGGGCGTCGGCGGCGGTACGGCCGATACGTCCGCGAACGGCGGAACGTCCGCGTTCAGCACCGTGTTCGAGACCGCCGCGATCGACGTGACTCCGCCGGTCAACCGGCCGCCGGTTGCGGTCGACAACGTGGCTGCGACCGACGAGGACACGCCGATCGACGTCAACGTCCTCGCCAACGACTCGGACCCGGACGGCGACGCGCTCGCGGTAGTGAGCCTCACGACGGCGGACGACGGGATCGTCACGGTCAATGCCGACGGCACCGTGCGCTACCAGCCCGATCCCGACACGAACGGCACCGACCGGTTCGTCTACACGGTGGAGGACGGCAGGGGCGGCTCGGCGACTGCCGAGGTGGACGTGACCGTGCAGGCCGTCAACGACCTTCCGATCGCCCGGGACGACGTCGAGCGCGTCTCCGAGGACGGGATGGTCGTCTTCGACCCGACCGTCAACGACGTCGCCGGGCCGCTCGACGAGTCCGGCCGGCCCATCACGATCAGCGGAGTTACAGGGCCGCCCGCGAACGGGACGGCGGAGCTTCCGGTCACCGGCCCGGACGCCGGCAAGGTGCGCTACGTCCCGAATCCGGGCTACGAGGGCACCGACCGGTTCCAGTACGAGATCTGCGACGACGGGACGCCGGCGTTCTGCTCCGAGGCAACCGTCGACATGACCGTCTCGAGGGTCTCGGCGACGGTCGAGACTGCGCCCGTTTCGGCCAACGCGTTTACCACAGACGCCGCCGACGACCCGGCCATCTGGGTTCATCCCACGGACCCGGCTCAGAGCGTCGTGATCGCTACGAACAAGTTCTCCCAGACCGGTGGGACGAACGGCGGCCTGCTCGTCTACGACCTCCAGGGCAACGAGCTGCAGTACACGAATGACGGCCGTATGAACAACGTCGACCTGCGCGACGGCTTCCCGCTCGGCGGGCAAGAGGTCACGATCGTCACGTCCACGGAACGCAACGGGGGCAACCTCGCCATCTCGCCGAAGCGCATCTGGGTCTACAAGCTCGACCCTGCGACGCGCACGCTCGCGCCGATCCACCGCGCCGCACCCATCGTGGCTGGATTCGAGCCGTACGGCACCTGCATGTACCGCAGTCCTCTGACGAGCGAGTTCTTCGTGTTCGTCGTCGGTAAGAACGGCGATGTCGAGCAGTGGCGCCTCTTCGAGACGGCGGGCGCGGTCGACGCGACCAGGGTGCGGACGTTCACCGTCCCGGACTCGAGCCCGGTCGCCGAAGACGTGACCGAAGCATGTGTCGCCGACGACGAGCTCGGCCAGCTCTACATCGCTGAGGAGGACGCCGGGATCCTCAAGTACCCCGCCGAGGCGGACGGTGGGACGACCGGGACACGCGTGGACGTGGTCGGCGACGGCCACATGGTCGCGGACGTCGAGGGTCTCGCCATCGCCCAGGGGCCCGGCGGAACCGGCTACTTGATCGCCTCGAGTCAGGGCGACAGCTCCTACGCGGTCTACCGCCGCAAAGGAGGCAACGAGTTCGTACGCCGCCTCAAGATCAAGGCCGGCGCGGTCGACGGCGCTTCCGCGACCGACGGCATCGACGTCACGACCGCGTCCCTCGGCCCTGCGTTCCCGAACGGCGTGTTCGTCGCCCAGGACAACGCTAATCCGGAAGCGAACCAGAACTACAAGCTCGTGCCTCTCGAGGAGCTCGTCGAGACGGGTGGTCTCGGCTCGAACGGCTCCTGCGCCCGGCCGTATGCCGACTCGAGCCCGTGGAACGCCCCGATCGACGCCGCGGCCGCCGTCCACCCTGACAGCGCGGCCCATGTGGCCGCGATCACCGGGCAGCTCAGGTCGGACCCGAGCCAGTACACCTATCCCGTCTACGTAGCGGAGCCCGGTACGCCGCTCGAGACCGTCGCGATCGACGGCTGGTACTCGAACGTCACGAACGGCGGAAGGACGCTCGTGAACCAGCGCGAGGGCACGATGCAGATCCCGATTCCGGCCGGCGCAATTGCCGCCGCCGGCGGAGACGCGCAGCTGATCGTCGTCGATCCACGAACCGGAGACGAGTGGGGAGTCTCGCACGCAAAGCAGGACGCCACCGGCGCGTGGAGCGCGTGGAACGGCTACCACTACAACACGCGGTGGAGCGCGGTCCCGCCGTACGACGCGACCGGCAAGCCGTTCTTCCCACGGGGGGCCGGCGTGACGTACCTTGCAGGCCTCGTCCGGCCCTGCGAGCTCGAGCGCGGCCGGATCGACCACGCCCTTGCCTTCGCGTACAACTTTCCGACCGGCGACTTCATCTATCCGGCGACGAAGTCCGACGGCAACAGCGCGGGCTTCCCGGACATGCCCGAGGGCTCCAGGCTGCGGCTCGACCCCTCGCTGAGTGCGGCCGATCTGGAGAGCCTAGGATGCACCGGGCACTGCTTGACAATCGCACGCGCCCTGCAGAAATACGGGATGTACATCATCGATAACTCGGGTCGACCCAAGGTCATGCTGGAGTACGAGGGCACGGCCGCGTGGGGCGGCACGGTCACGTCGAGCACCGTTTCGCCCATTCCGCTGAACGCGTTCAAGCTCCTCGAGCGGTAGCGCGCAGGTTTGGCCCTAGCCTCCGCCTAGACCCTCGGTCAGTCTTTCCTGCAAACAGTCCAGATTCGCTCGCTTTCGGCGGATTTTGCGTGCAATGTGAAGATCTGGCGGAGAGAGATTTCAACGGGGAGATGAGCGAGCAATGACGGAGCGGATACTGCGGCTCGTCAGCAGCCGGCGAGAGCCGGTCGACGAGGACTACAGGGGGAACGGAAGCGAGGCGGAGACGCTGAGCGTCGACGACGGGTGGAGAGAGCTTCGGCGGGAGCTCGACCGGAGCCGGCGGTTCGGCCACGAGTTCGTGCTGATGCGCATGCCGCGCCTGAACGGCCGGCGAAGCGCCGACCTCGTTCAGAGCCTTCCAGTTCGGCTACGCAGCGTCGACAGCGTGTGGGGTGTCCGGAAACAGGCGTTCGTCCTGCTTCCCGAGGCTGATCGCGACGTCGCCGTCGCGCTCGTCGGGCGCTTACGGCGCGAGTCGCCCGACCTCCTCTCGGAAGACGTCAGGCTCGCCGCCTTTCCGGCAGACGGACTGACGAGCGGAGCCCTCTTGGAGCTTCTCGACCGGCGCGAGACGCCGGCGGCGGCCGAAGCGCCGGCGCTCGACGTCGCGCTCCACCAGGGCCTGAGCCGCGCCTAGCCCGAGCGGCGGGCTTTCGCGTCTCGAGCGGCGGCACTCAATGGCACGCGCCCGAACCGGCGTCCGTAAGGGTCTCGCCGGCAATCGGCACGAACTGCCAGTCGTAGCTTCCCGCGCGGAGGGTCAGCTTCAAGATTCCGGGCGTACCGGTCTGGCTCGCCTCGATCCGCGGATCGGCGCCGAGCGTGTACGCGTTCTTGCCTCCGGTGCCGACGACGAAGGAGCGGATCCCGCGGGCGCCGTCGGCGGTTCCGCTGGCAGTCAACGGCTTCCAGCGCTGGTAGTTGTGGTCGTGCCCGGCCAGGATCAGGTCGGCATTCGCGTCGTAGAGCGCCTGCCAGAGAGCTGAGACCCCGGTATTGTCGCCGTGCTGTCCCTTCGAGAAGCGCGGATGGTGCCAGTACGCGAGCGTGCACTCGGCAGGATGGGCGGCGAGATCGGCGCGGAGCCACTGCTCCTGCGCGGAGCCGGCATTGCAGGCGATCTTCGCACACACGCCTTCACCGTTCGTGTTGAGGACGACGACGTGCCAGGCTCCCGCGTCGTAGCTGTAGTAGCCCTTCGCGGGATCACCGGCCGCAGCGCCGAAGTAGGCGAAGTAGCCTGAGGCGTTCGCCGTGCGGTATTCGTGGTTCCCGACCGCGGGCCTCGTCTTCGCCTGATGGCGGCCCCACGTCGGGTGGTACCAGTTCTGGAACTCCGAGGCGCTGCCGGAGTCGTAGGCGTTGTCGCCCAGGGTGTAGACGACATCGGGGTTCAGGGCGTCGAGCACCTTCGCCGTCGCTTCGTCCTCCGAGCCGCCGTACGCGATGTCTCCGGCGCCTGCGAGCACCACGCCACCCGGGGGAGGCGGCGGTGGTAGCGGCGGCGGGGGTGGTGGCGGCGGCGGCGGCGGGGGTGGTGGCGGCGGCGGCGGCTTCGGCCGCGGCGCCGAGCTCTTTGTCACGATGAGTTGGGGCTTCCAGCGCGACTCGCGACTCGAGATCACGAGGCCCCGACGGCTGCCCGTCGTCAGCACCCAGGTTGCCTGCGTGCCGTAGCGTCTGACGAGCGACGTGATGTCGACGCGTGTCCAACCGCGCCGGACGGGGCCCGAAGCTAGGCTCATGCGGGAAGGGCGGGGTGCGTTCGCGTACGTCAGCGATTGCTCGCTCCAGGATCCTTGCGCGGTTCGAACCCGAAATCCGGCCGGTGACCCATTGGCCGCACGGACTCGGAGAACGGCGCGGCGGACGCCGGCACCGTGCAACGCGTGTCCGAAGGACAGGTACGCGCGCGCGGTCGGAGAGGCATCCAGCCGGAGCGAGCCGCGCCGCCCGAACGATCGCCGGGTGAGGTTCGCCTGCACGTACGCGTCCGCGACCGGCACGAGCGCGGTGGTCCCCGTCGGCGCTGCCGCGCGGGTCGGTGAGCCGGCGTTGCCCGAGCCGGGAAGCGCACTTGCCGCAAGGGCCAACCCGAGGACAGGGCCGAGAAGAGGCAGGCGGCGGTTAAAAGGCGGCATCCGTGAGGCCAGCGACGAAGAACCGGTCGACGAAGGCGATTATCGGGTATTGGACGGACGGACTGAATCCCCCGACTTGGTGCCCCCGAGCGGCCGGATTCGGAGAACCTAGCCGAACGGGGATTAGACGGCATGTGCGGGCCGTCATAGGCTCGAACCTTGGCTACTTCGCGGCCGCCGGTGCAGCGTGGGCGCGGCTACCGAGCCGCGCTGCTGGCGGTTGCGCTCCTCGTGCTGCTCGGCGGCATCAGTACGGGGGCCGTCGGTAGGGCGCAGATGGCGTCCGACCCCGTCATCCTGGCGGCCGGCGACATCGCGGACTGCGGACGCACCAGCGACGAGGCGACGGCAGCGATCCTCGACGCGAACCCTGATGCGATCGTTCAGACGATCGGCGACAACGTCTACGAGAACGGCACGGCCGCCGAGTTCGCGAGCTGCTACGCGCCGAACTGGGGCCGCCACAAGGCCCGGACGAAGCCGGCGGCGGGCAACCACGAGTACAACACGCCCAACGCGACCGGCTATTACGGCTACTTCGGGGCGGTCGCCGGCAAACCCACCGAAGGGTGGTACAGCTACGAAGCGAACGCCTCCTGGCACGTCGTCGTCCTGAACAGCAACTGCGACGCGGTCGGCGGGTGCGGTGTGGGCTCGCCGCAGGAGCTCTGGCTACGGTCCGACCTCGCTGCGCACCCGAGCCCGTGCACGCTCGCCGTCTGGCATCACTCCCGGTTTGCCTCGGGCCTCACGTCGTCGTCGACCCAGGCGCTCTGGCAGGCCCTCTGGGATTACCGCGCCGACGTCGTTCTCACGGGACATCAGCACAGCTACGAGCGTTTGGCGCTGCTCGGCCCGACCGGATCCCTGGACGCGAACGGGATCCGCTCGTTTGTCGTCGGGACGGGCGGTGCCGGGCTCGCGTCGTCCGGCTCCGCAACGACCGGAAGTCAGGTCCGCAACGACAACACCTTCGGGGTCCTCAAACTGACGCTTCGGCAGCAGGGCTACGAGTGGGCGTTCCTGCCGATTGCCGGTCAGACCTTCACCGACTCGGGCGCCGAGGCTTGCCGGCCCGCCTCCGTCGACTCCTCGCCGCCGACCCAGCCGACGAACCTGACCGCGACCACTCCGCCGAACCGCGTCGACCTCTCCTGGCTGGGCTCGAGCGACAACGTTGGCATCGCGGGCTACGACGTCATCCGGAACGGCGAGACCCTAGCCACGGTCGGGGCCGTCACGTCCTACTCGGACGCGACGGTCGCGCCGCTGACGACCTACACCTACGAGGTCCGGGCGCGGGATGCCTCCGGCAACGTCTCTGCGCCGAGCAATGCCGTGACCCTCACGACTCCGGAAGCGCCGCGAATCCACACGTTTGCGCCAGTCGCGGACGCACGGGTACAGGAGGCAAACACATCGACGAACTACGGCACGTCGACCAGTGTCGGCACGGATGCGGGGCCCGCCGTCGAGACGTACCTGCGCTTCGACGTGAGCGGGCTTTCCGGCGCCGTGCAGTCCGCTCGGCTGAGGCTCTACGCCACGAACGGCAGCGCGGACGGGCCACATGTCCGCAAAACGTCGAACGGCTGGGGCGAGTTTACGCTGAACTGGTCGAACCGGCCCGCTCCGACTGCGCCGGCGACGGACGACCGTGGGGTCGTCACTTCGAGCACCTACACGGAGTGGGATGTCACGCCCACCGTGAACGGCGACGGCACCGTCAGCTTCGTCCTCGCCCAGCCCGGGACGGACGGCGCCGACTTCATCTCGCGCGAGGGCGCGGCCAACAAGCCGCAGCTGGTGGTCGCCGTGACCGGCACGCCGCCGCCGCCGGATACGGTGCCGCCGAGCAAGCCGCTGGATCTGACGGCGATGGCCTCGCCCGGGCAGGTCGACCTCGCGTGGACAGCGGCGACGGACGACGTGGCGGTGACGGGCTACGACGTTTTCCGCAACGGCGCCTTCTTCGTGGCGCTTGGAGCGGTCACGAGCTATCCGGACACGACCGTCGCACCGAACACGGCCTACACGTACGAGGTCCGCGCCCGCGATGCGGCCGGCAACGTGTCGGCGTTCAGCGACCCCGCGTCCGTGACGACGCCCAATGCGCCGCAGGTCATCACGCTGGCGCCCGCCGCCGACGCCCAGGTGCAGGAATCGAACCCGGCGACGAACTACGGCACCAGCGCGCTGCGGACCGACGCAGGGCCGTCCGTGGAGAGCTACCTGCGGTTCGACCTCGGCGTCCTCCCCGGAAAGGTTCAGAGCGCCAAGCTTCGGGTCTACGTGACGGCAGGCTCGGTGGACGGGCCGGCGGTCTACCCGACCGGCGCAAGCTGGTCCGAGACCGGTCTCACGTGGGCGAACCGGCCGGCGCGCAGCGGGGCCGCGACAGACGATCGCGCGGCGGTTTCAACCGGCTACGCGGAGTGGGACGTGACCTCGCTGATCCCGTCGAGCGGCGGTGTCGGCTTCGTCCTCGGGCAAACGAGCACCGACGGCGTCGACCTCAACTCGAAGGAGGCGGCGACGAACCAGCCGCAGCTCGTCGTGACCGTCTTCGGGGAACCGTCGCCTCCGGATGCGAATCCGCCGAGCAAGCCGGTCGGCCTAACGGCGAACGCAACGGCGGGCCGCGTCGACCTGGCGTGGCAGGCGTCGACCGACGACATCGGCGTGGCGGGCTACGAGATCTTCCGGGACGGCAGCCCGCTCGCCAACGTCGGAGCCGTGACTACGTATGCAGACCTCACGGTCGCACCCAACACGACCTATGCGTACACCGTTCGAGCGCGAGACGCCGCGAACAACGTCTCACCGCTCAGCGACCCCGTCACCGTCACGACGCCCTCGGCTCCGACGACGCTCAGCTTCGCGCCCACGGCAGACGCGCGCGTGGAAATGGCGACGCCGGCCACCAACTTCGGCACGGCAACTCTGATCGGGACGGACGGATCGCCTCGCGTCGAGACGTATTTCCGGTTCGACCTGTCGGGGATCACGGGCAGCATCCAGTCGGCCCGGTTGAGGCTGTACGCAACGAATGGGACTGTCGACGGCCCGGCGATCCACCAGACGTCGAGCGCCTGGGGCGAGACGACGCTCACCTGGGCGAACCGTCCTCCCGCGATCGGGGCAGCCTCCGACGACCGGGTGGCCGTGGCGAGGAACGTGTTCGTCGAGTGGAGCGTCACCCCGTTGGTCACCGGCAACGGCACCGTCTCCTTCCTCCTCACGCAGCCCGGGAGCAACGGTGCCGAGTTCCACTCGCGTGAAGGCGCGCTTCTCGACCGCCGGCCTCAGCTGATCGTGACGACAGCCTCCTGAGTGGCTGCCCGGGAACCCTGGCGCACGGTGAGTCGCTGTCGTGACCGGCGTCTAAGCGGAGGAGCGGGAGCTTATGCGGGTGCCGGCCCCATGCAGTCGGATTCGCAGCGGCCGACACCGCTCGAGGTCGCCTCGGGCCTCATGTTCGGCTTCGCCCCGCCTGAATCTCTCCCCAAGGTCTCAGAGGACCCGGTAGAGGCGCTCGAGGCCGCGATCCTCCCTGCCCTGCTCCGACCGCCGTGCCTCGTCAGCTTCTCGGGCGGGCGCGACTCCTCCACGGTGCTCGCGATCGGCGTGCGGCTCGCGCGCCGGGAAGGTCTCGAGCTCCCCGTTCCCGCGACGAACCGCTTCCTGGGGAGCGACGGCGCGGATGAGACCGAGCGGCAAGAGCGAGTGATCGTGCACCTCGGATTGACTGACTGGGTTCGATTCGAGTTCGCGGATCAGCTCGACTCAGTCGGCCCGATCGCGATGAAAGTCCTTCGACGGCACGGCCTCCTCTGGCCCTTCAACGCGCATTTGCACTTGCCCCTGATCGAGGAAGCTTGCGGCGGGTCGGTTCTCACCGGTATCGGTGGCGACGAGGCATTTGGACGCCCGCGATGGGCCCGGGCGGCCGCTGTCCTCTCGGGCCACGCCCGGCCTCGCCCGCGCGACGTCCTGGCCGTCAGCCTCGCAGCCTCTCCGGCAGGGGTGCGACGAACGGTTCTTTCCCGTCGCGACCCGATCGTGCTTCCGTGGCTGCGTCCGGAGGCGCAGCAGGAGATGTGGTCGCTCTGGGCGGCGGACGTCGCCTCCGAGCCGCTCCGCTGGCAGCAACGCGCCGCCTGGTGCAGGCGCCTCCGTTACGTTCGGATCGGCCTCCAGTCGCTCGAGCAGATTGCCGCCCGGCACCGCGTCGAGGTGCACAGCCCGTTCGTCGACGCTCGCTTCACAGCCGCCGTGGGTTCGCTTCCCGGCGACCGAAGGTTCCTCAGCCGTCTAGCCGCGATGCGCGAGCTCTTCGGCGACCTCCTCCCGGAGGATGTTCTGGCGCGTCGCACGAGGTCGCACTTCAACAATGCCTTCTGGTCGACCCACAGTCGCGAGCTCGCCGGGCGGTGGAACGGGGAGGGCGTCGACGCGACTCTCGTCGACCCCGAATTCCTTCGGGAGGAGTGGTCGAAGCCCGGTCCCAATGGACGGACATTCATGCTCCTCCAGTCGGCTGCCCTCGCGCTCGAAGCGGCTTCCGCTCCGCGCGAG
>Ga0180121_10001346_pt1 | contig 10441 bp, 6 predicted proteins | sample AntDrymUQ5402106_2_FD_129676 | JGI IMG/M metagenome (GOLD analysis project Ga0180121, IMG submission 129676) | Polar desert sand microbial communities from Dry Valleys, Antarctica - metaG UQ540 (21.06) (version 2) (version 2) | ecosystem: Environmental > Terrestrial > Soil > Desert | place...
CACCAGCCTCGAAGGTGGCCGTCTGCTTCACCGCCCGTGCCTCGACGATGCCCTTGTCGACGAGCATGCTCACCAGCGGCGCCATGCCGTGGTAGCGCAACCCACCGGCGTGGATCGGCGGCGGCACGAATTCGTGGCCAAGTGTGTGCATCTTGACCAGCGGCGACATCTCGCCGGTGTCGCCGAAGTCGTACCGATACTCACCGCGGGTGAGGCTCGGCGCGGCTTCAGGCTCCACAGCGATGACTCGATAGCTCGACTCACCGCGCAGCTGGCGGCCGATGAATGGGAAGGCCAGTCCGGCGAAATTCGAACCCCCGCCAACGCAGGCGATGACGACGTCCGGCTCCTCGCCGGCCATGGCCATCTGCTCGATCGCCTCCTGTCCCATCACGGTCTGATGCAGCAGCACGAAGTCGAACACCGAACCGAGCGAGTACTTGGTCCCCGGGTGGGTGACCGTGTCCTCGATCGCCTCGCTGATCGCCACGCCCAGTGAACCGGTATGGCCCGTGTTCTCGGCAAGCAGCGTCTGGCCATAGTTGGTATCGGGACTGGGCGATGCGACGACCTGGGCGCCGTAGGTTTCCATCAGGATCCGGCGGTAGGGCTTCTGGTCGTAGCTCGCACGGACCATGAAGACCTTGACGTCGATGCCGAAAAGCGACCCCGCAAAGGCGAGCGCGCTGCCCCACTGGCCGGCACCGGTCTCGGTCGCCAGACGGGTGACGCCCTCCTGCTGGTTGTAGAAGGCCTGGGCGATGGCCGTGTTGGGCTTGTGGCTGCCCGATGGGCTCACACCCTCGTACTTGTAATAGATGTGCGCCGGTGTATCGAGCGCAGCCTCCAACCCCCTGGCACGGTGCAGCGGGCTGGGCCGATAGAGCGCGTACGCCTGACGCACGGGCTCGGGGATTTCGATCTCACGATCGGTGCTGACGACCTGCTTGATCAGCTCCATCGGGAACAGCGGAGCCAGGTCCTGAGGTCCGATGGGTTGCCCGGTGCCTGGATGCAACGGCGGCGGCGGTGGCTCGGGCAGGTCGGCCGCGATGTTGTAGAAGACTCGCGGGATGCGATCCTCGTCCAAGAGGAACTTGGTGCGCTCCATGTCGGTGGTACCTCCGCTTTCCTTCGGCCTCGTTCCGGGGCCGAAAAACACGTAACCGGCCTTCGTCCTGCCGGGACGAAAGGCCGGTCCTTCCGCGGTACCACCCGTTTTCGATGGCTGGTTGTGTGTCGTTGCCATCGCGCTCGATTTCCGACGGGGCCCAGAAGCCCGATCGGCGCCGCCTTGATAACGCTGGCGCTCTGCGCCGGAGCCTACTTGCGTCGGTCAACCGACACGTTGGGTCCGGGGCTCGCGGGCCCATTCACCTTCGCTACCGTCCCGGCTCGCACCAACCGCCGGGTCTCTGGTTCGGATCGCGAGAAGCTACTTCTCCCGGTCAAAGCCTTGTTATTCGATTGGCGCGGAGTCTAGGCACGCGCGCCACCAGCGGTCAAGCGCCAGTACTGAACAGGGCCGACGCGAGCTCCTCGTAGCGTGATCCACCCGGGTCTGTGCGGCTGCGGAAGACGACCATTCGGTCGACTGTCCACCCGAGGCGCATCGATTCCGAGACCGCCGCCAGGTCGCGCAAGGCTGCCTCGCCCACTCCGCGAGCGACGGTCAGATGAGGATGCGGCGGTCGGTTGGCGTCGAACGTGTGGCTGCCGATCGCCTCGTCGACCTCGAGCGACAGCTGCGCCACCTCGTGACCGCCATCAGCGAGGCGAAGCCAGGCGACTCCACCGCGACGACCGCCGACGCGCCCGCCGGCCTCGCCCGTGACGACATCGAATGGTCGCTGGCGCGCGGCTACTTCGGCGCACGCGGCCGATATTGAATCGGCACGGCTGGCATCGGTCGGTCCCAGGAACACGAGAGTCAGGTGCAGCTTGTTCGGCGCCAGCCAACGGACCTGCGGATGACTCGTACGAACCTCGGCCAATGCTTCCCAGAGGCGTGCGGCGGCCATCTCGGGCAGCGGCGCAGCGACGAACAGGCGCCAGGGCGCGGCGTCAGGCAGGGCTCGTAGCAGGCTCAGGCGTGAGAGTCGGGCGAGCCACGCCCAAGTGGTCGAGCAGTCCGTAGAGATCGCGGACCACGGGCAGATCAGGATCCTCGTGCTTGTCGCGGACCAGAGCCGGATCGCCATCGGTGCGATCGACGAGCACCGCCGTGATTCCCATGCGGCGCGCGCCAACAATGTCGGCCTTGTAGGAGTCGCCGATGTGCCAGGCTCGTTCGGGCTCGACGCCGAGTGAGTCGAGCGCGTGTTGGAAGATGCCCTGGTGCGGCTTTTGGAAGCCGACTCTGGCGCTGACGGTCAGCGAGTCAAAGTGCTGGGCGAGATCCAGGGCGTGGATCAACTCCGGTCCGCCCCACACGAAGTTGCTGATCACGCCCATTCGGAAGCCGGCCGCGCGCAAAGCGTCCAGCGCGGGCATGACGTCCGGAAACACGTACCAGGCTGATTGCCGCGCGAACGCATCCTCTATGCGCCGAAACGCGTCGTCGTGCAGGTCACCGTGTCCGACGCGCCGCAGCACGGCCGAGTCGAATTCCACGATCCGTGCGTACGAATTCTCCTCGGTCGCCTCGAATGGCTCCTCGCTCAGCCACCACGGGTCGGCCTGGGTTTCCTCGAGCAGCGCGCGCTCGAGATCCTTCTCGGACACGTCGATCCCGACCTCGAGCAGCCCTTCACGGTAGACAGCCGCCCACGACGGATGCGCGCGAATGAGGGTGTCGCCGACGTCGAAGAAGACGACCTCGGGGCGTTGGAGGGCCTGGACAGAATCGCTCTGGCTCACGGACGCCAGTCTATCGAGGAGCGGCGGCAAGTCGTTCGGATGGAGCTCGGCCCGCAGTTTGCCTAATGCGCCACCGCAGCGCACTAAGTCGGAATCAGGCCTCCGTGGGCGTGCCCCAGGGCACCCGACGCGGTCGACTCACGCTCAGGTGTGGCCCACCGATGGCCGCTACGAGACCGCATTGGACCTCAGAGCGCGCTTAGTGCGCTCCCGGCGCGCATTAGGACAGGTTGGTGAGACCAGCGACTCAACGCAACAGCCAGAACGACGAACGTCATCGCTAGAAGTTGGCGCGCCACGTTACGAGTCGTTGTAGAGCCGCTCCTCGATGAGCTTCTCCTGCACCTGGCGCCCATTCCAGTCGAAGCACGAGTACTCGAAGTGCTTCTCGAACTCCAGGTCGACCGCGTCGCGGCCTGAGCGGTTCTTCTCGACCGTCAGGATGGTCCAGTCGCGGAAGCGCTGCGCCTGGTACGGGTTGAACTCGATGTTCACCTTGGCCACGATGTTGTACTTCTCGTTCATGATCAGGATCACGTCGGCTTCGTAGTTGATGGCCGAGGAGCCGCGCAGGTGATGGTTGCGCAACCGGGCGGCCTTCAGGCCTTCCTTGTCCGCGGCGACGATGCTGACCACGGCCACGCCAAGCGACAGTGCGATGTCCTTCAGGCCGGCGACCACATTGGTCACCTTCTCCTCTTCGCTGGGCGGCTCGGGGATGACCGGTACCCGCTGCAGGTAGTCGACGAAGACCACCAGCGGCCGAGTCGGCGCCTCGGCGCGATATGCCTCGACGAGCAGGCGCAGGTTCTGCGACGTTGTCGCGGAATGCGAGCCACGCAGCAGGAAGAGGCTCTGCCCGTAGCGATTGATGCGCTCGATTGCAGGTCGGAGTCGCGCGTTCGCGCGTAGATCGGCCGACGCGTCCGCTTCCGGTGCGCCGCCCTGGGCGAGCCACGTTCCGAGCACTTCCTTGCGCACGTCCTGGATCTTGACGGCCGTGTTCGGCGACGGTGGCATGGCCCCGGCGAGCGCCGATTCCATCGCCACCAACCGATTGAGCAAGTACTCCTCGTCGTGCTCGAAGCAAACGTAGAGCACGTTGGCCTGGCCGCTCTGGGCCATGTTGCGGGCGATCTGCAGGGACATGGTGGTCTTGCCGGTGCCCTGCGCACCACCGATCAGCAATAGCTCGCCGGATCGGATCCCGCCGCCCAAGGTCCGGTCGAGGGGCGAGAAACCGAGCGGTATGGGCTGGTACTCGGTGATGGCGCCACGGCTGACTTTGTCGGAGAGGCCGTTGAGCACCTCGAGCGCGGAGCGTGGGTGGAGAACCGCGCCGCCGTTCTCAGAGATCCAATCGGAGGTGCCCTGGGCTCCGCTCGTGGGTGAACCCATGGGCGCGCTCGACATCTGTGGCGATGGCACTGGGGCAAGGGCCGGTGCGGGCGGGAAATGGCCAGCTGGGACTTCGCCCGACAGCGGAACGCTCACGCCCAGCGTCCTACGCACGGAGGGATCGGGCTGCCAACTCTCGGACACAAACGGAGACTAGGACGACACGGCGCCCGGCGGCACCGAACGAAGCTCCTTAAGCGCCCTCCGGCAGAGGTCCGGTCACGCAGGCACCTCAGGGCTCGGCGCAGATGCCCCTCGTCAGCGGCCGATAGTCGCGAGCTTCTGCCAGTAGCGGACCAACGTGCGCAGGCCGCCTTCGTAGTTGTCGAGCCGCATCGACTCGTTCGGGGCATGTGCCTGATCGTCGGGCTGGGTGAAGCCGAGCAGCAGCACGGGCTGGCCCAACACGTTGGAGAACGTGGCCCCGGCAGGCACCGAGCCACCTTCGTAGAGGTAGTACGGCCGCGCCCCGAACACGTCCTCGAGGCAGTCCGCCGCGGCCTGGACGAAGGGGTGATCGATCGGCGTACGGCTCCACATGCCGTCGTTGAGCTTGGTGACCTCGACCTTGACCCCTGGCGGCGCGACATCCATGACGTGCTCGCGCACCTGCTCGAACGTCCGGTCGGGGTTCATCGATGGCACGAGGCGGCAACTCACCTTGGCATGTGCGTGGGCCGGGATGATCGTCTTGGACCCTTCGCCCTGGAAGCCGCCCCAGATGCCGTTGACGTCAAGCGTGGGGCGCGCACCGCGCCGCTCGAGCGGTGAGAACTCACTCTCCCCGAAAAGCTCGTACAGGCCGTGGTCGTGCTTGAACGCCTCTTCGTCCAATGGCATGCGCGCGAACTCCTCGCGCTCGCGCGGCGTCAACTCGCGCACGTCGTCGTAGAAGCCCGGCACCGCCACGGAGCCGTCGTCGTTCTTCAGCCGCGCGATGATCGTGGCCAGGGCGTTGGCCGGGTTCTGGACGTTGCCGCCGAACGAGCCCGAATGCAGGTCGAGCTCGGAGCCGGTGACGTTGATCTGCATGTAGACGAGGCCGCGCAGCCCGACCGTGATGGCCGGTTTGTTGCCCTCGAAGAAGCCCGTGTCGGAGATCATCGCCAGGTCCGCAGTGAGCCTGCCCTTGTTGGCCACGATCCACGGGTCGAAGTGGTCCGAGCCCGACTCCTCCTCCCCTTCGAACACGATGCGCAGGTTGACCGGCAGGCGGCCCTGCGTCTCCAGCCAGGCACGCGCCGCCCACAGGTGCAGGTGCGCGTGGCTCTTGTCGTCGGCCGCGCCACGTGCGTAGACGCGGCCGTTCTCGACGACCGGCTCGAACGGCGGCCGCTTCCAGAGGTCGAGCGGATCAACCGGCTGCACGTCGTAGTGCGTGTAAACGAGCACTGTCGGCGCGCCCTCGGCGTGGAGCCAATCGGCGTAGACGATCGGATGGCCGCCGGTCGGCGAGGCCTCCACGTTCTCGAAGCCCATCCTCTCGAGCCGATCGACAAGGAACTGGGCCGCAGCGCGCACATCCGCGTCGTGCTCCTTGAGCGTCCCAATGCTCGGGATGCGCAGGAACTCGAGATAGTCGGCGAGGCGCTCGTCAGCGGTCCGCTCGATGAAATCGTCGATCTCGGCCATCGCGGCAACGTCGGTCATATCCGCCATCCGCCGAGGTCGCCGACGATGCGGTCCGCTTCCGGGCTCCGCGTGAGGAAATGCAGGTTCACGGGCCCATCGGTGGCATCGGGCCAATCGGCCTTCACCTGCCGGCTCTCGATCTCCCAGCCCAGCGCCGCGGCCGAGTCGAGAAAACGCTGGGCGGTCCGACGGACCGGCTCGGCCAGCCACAGCGAGCCCTCGTCCACCAGCAGGCGGTCGATGACGTTGAGCAACGGCTCCGCGTCGCGGCCTTCGTAGAGGACGTCGCCGGCGATGATCAGCGGGAACCCGTTGGCGAAGTCGGCCTGCGCGGTTACTGCCGCAACCTCGGCGTCATGGCGCCAGTTGAAGCAGGTTGCCCCCGGCGAGCGGCCAGTGTTGACGACCGCGTTGAGCCGGCAGTGCGCCAGCGGCAGGGCCGAGTAGTCCGCCGTCACGATGTGGCCGCCGTATTCCAGGACCGCGCAGGCAGTGACGCCAAGGCCCGCTCCGAGCTCCAGGACATGCTTGTCAGAAACCTCGCTGTTGCGCTCGACCACGACGTCGGCAAGGGCTACCCCACTCGGCCAGACCTTAGCCCAATACGGCATCTGCTTGTCCGGGTCGGCGCGTCCCTGCTCGAAGAGCCGCTCGCGTGACTGTTCGTTCGGGCGGTAGATCTCGAACTCGCGCCTGCTCAACGGCAACGTGACCATCAAGCGCTCCATTTCTACCTGTCTGTTGATCCACTTCGCCAGCCGTCTCGTCCGCGGTTCGCGCGCGGTGAAGTCCGCCGGCGTGGCGGCCGGCCGTGTGTCCCAGGAGAGCTCGTGGACGACCGACTTGACCGGCAGGCTGCTCAGCCCACCAACCTTCAGCGCCGCCCGAGGGCCACCGATCAACAGCGCCACACCGACCAACAACAGCTGGCCGACTGCGAGGGCGATCACGGTTCCCGTGGGGTCCAGCGCGGCCGAACCGAGCGCGATCGCCGCCGCTCCGGTGACCTGCCCGAGGGCAAGAGCCAGCACCGACCCGCGAGCGACGCGCCGATAGCTCTCCGGCGCGGCCAGCCGACGGATGGAGATGGCGCGCACGCTGTCCTGGGTCACCGCGGCCACGCCAAACAGGAATAGGGCGGGTATGGCAACCAATAGAGTGCCGCTGAGGAAGGCTGCGACGGCAGCAAGCGCGAGGACGGCCGCCGCGGCCACGCTGACCAATGGAGCCGAAACGCGCAACAGGACTCGCGGCACGGGGATTGGTCCCAGGAGCATGCCCGCCCCAACGACGGCCGCCAGAAGCAGCGGTTGGGCCGAGGTGGTGTCGTCACCTGACCAGAGGATGAACAACGCGGCCAATACGGCGGTGGCGAGTGCGCCGCCGCCGAAGGCCGTGGCGTAGGGCGGCAACCAGCGAACACCAATCAGGTTGGCGGACTTCTGCCCGGCTGACTTCTGCGGCTCCGGCTGGGTTCGTTGCGTGGCGGGTGAATCAGTCGCAAGAAGGCCAATCAGCACCAGCACGGCCGCCACCACGAACCCGAGCCCAATAAGGAGCGCCAGCACGCGCGTTTCGACCTGCGCGCGCATCAGGACGGCAGCTGCAACCGCGCCAGCCAGCATGCCTGCGCGATCGATGACGGCCCAGAGCAGGACGCTCGCTCCCGCGCTGCGTCGGGCGACCCGCTTCAGCATGAGACCTTGCTCGGCATTGTTCGCGAGAGTTGCGAGAGTTCCCACAACCACCGCTCCGATGAGCATCCAGAGCGCGGGACTGCCGATCACGTCCGTGGGGAACCAGATGACCACTGCAACCCACGTCGCGACAACGGCCTCCGCGGCGAGCAATATCGGCACCACGATCCGCATGCCGCGCGGTAGCCGAAATCCGGGAAGTGCGGCTATCAGGGCGCGCGGCACGAACCGCGCTGCCACGACCCAGCCAACGACGGCAGGGTCTCCATTCAGCGCCCACGCTGCGAGCAACAGGATGAACAGGAACAGCCACTCTGCTGTCTGCCCGATGAATCGGCCGAGCCAGAGCGCCCAGAAGCGTCGCTCGGCGAGCAGGCGCAACAGGCGCCCGCGCTCAGCCAGCATGGCCGCCGACGAAACTCGGGGCCGGCGGTCGGATCAGGCGGGCTGGGGCGAGGGCTTGGGTGCCGTGGCCTGCGGTGGTGGGGTGTCCTCGGTCGGTGGCCGGCGCAGGATGGATCCGTCGAGCGGAGCGGGCGTCATCTGCGTGTCCTTCCGCGGATCGGGGATGTCGGCGAACATCAGCTCGAACGCTTCCTGCTCGATCGTCTCCTCGGCCACCAGCCGCTCGGCGAGCTGGATGAGCCGAGCCTTGTAGCGCACCAGGACGTCCATCGCCTTGGAGTAACCGCGATCGATGATCGCGCGCACTTCCTCGTCGATCATCTTGGCCACGTCGTCCGAGTAGTTGCGCTGCTCGCCGATCTCGCGGCCGAGGAAGACGAGCTCGTCGCGCTTACCGAATGAAAGCGGGCCGAGCTTCTCGCTCATGCCGAACTCGGTGACCATCCGGCGGGCCAGATTGGTCGCCTTCTCGATGTCATTCGAGGAGCCTGTCGTCGTGTCGCCGAAGATGAGCTTCTCGGATGCGTTGCCGCCGAGCATGCCGGCGATCTTGTCCTCGAACTCGCTTTTGCTCTGCAGGTAGCGATCCTCGGTCGGCAGGCCCATCGTGTAGCCGAGGGCCATGCCGCGGCTGATGATGCTGACCTTGCTGACCGGGTCGGTCTTGGGGAGCACGCGCTGGACGATCGCGTGACCGCCCTCGTGGTAGGCGATGATCGCCTTCTCGGCGTCGCTGATGACGCGGCTCTTGCGCTCCGGGCCGGCCACGACACGCTCGAGCGCCTCCTGGAACTCGGACAGGCCAACGACCTTCTTGTTGCGTCGCGCAGCCAGGATGGCGGCTTCGTTCACGAGGTTTGCGAGGTCTGCCCCGCTGAACCCCGGCGACGAGCGCGCGACCGTGGTCAGATCGACCGTCTTGTCGAGCGGCTTGCCCTTGATGTGCACCTTGAGGATCTCGAGGCGGCCCTTCATGTCGGGCCGGTCGAGGATGACCTGGCGGTCGAAGCGACCCGGGCGAAGCAGTGCCGGGTCGAGCACGTCAGGACGGTTGGTGGCAGCGACGACGATGACGTTGGTGTTGGTGTCGAAGCCGTCCATCTCGACCAGGATCTGGTTGAGGGTCTGCTCACGCTCGTCGTGCGACCCACCAAGGCCGGCGCCGCGCTGGCGGCCGACGGCGTCGATCTCGTCCACGAACACGATGCACGGAGAGTTGCGCTTGGCCTGGTCGAACAGGTCGCGCACGCGGCTCGCGCCCACGCCGACGAACATCTCGACGAACTCGGAGCCGCTGATGCTGAAGAAGGGCACACCGGCCTCGCCGGCGACAGCACGCGCCAGGAGGGTCTTGCCCGTTCCTGGAGGGCCCACGAGCAGCACGCCGCGCGGGATGCGCGCGCCGAGCGAGTTGAACTTCTCGGGGTACTTGAGGAATTCGACGACTTCCTGGAGCTCCATCTTGGCCTCGTCAACGCCCGCGACGTCCTGGAAGGTGACGACCGTCTTGTTGGCCAGGAACATCCGCGCGCGGCTCTTGCCGAAGCTCATTGCCTGGTTGTTCGTCCCCTGCGCCTGGCGGAACATGAAGAAGAGCAGGGCGCCGATGAGCACGATCGGAAGAAGCGCGGTAAGGATGATGCCGAACCACGCGCCACTGTCAGACGTCGGGGCGCCGACCAGCGTTGGTGCTGTTGTGCATGTCGTCGGAGTCGCCTGGCAGAAGTTGGTGATGTCGTTCTGGACGTTCGTCGCCAGCTCGTTGGGCACGAGGCTCGTCCTGATCCTGGGCTTGGAAGTGGCGGGGTCGATCTCCTTCAGCTCGATCTCGAGCAGCTGGCCACGCTGGGTGACCTTGTTGACCTCGCCCTTTTGGACGAGCTCGAGGAAGGAGCCGGTTCCGCTGTACGCCAGCGGCTTCTCTTCGGGCGGATTGAACAGGAACATGTAGAGGAGCGCGGCGGTGCCAACGACGAGCACCAGGGTGACGATGCCGTTGCGTAGAAAGCGACTGTTCAAGGGGGAATAGCCTCCGGATGACCGAGCGCACATGGCGCTCCGGTCGACCGATTATAGGGGTGAGTTCTGGACGGACCCGCTAAACGGGCGGTAAGGATGCGTTGCGAATCGGTATTCGACCGCTCGCCCAATCATTCGGGGTTGGTAGCGGAGGGCGGATTTGAACCACCGACCAAGGGCTTATGAAGCCGAGCGGGACCGTCCGCGGGCGTCCGTTGGGGCCCGCTTTCACGCTCGCCCCCTGTTCATTCTCGGTCCGGTTAGCCGCCTCTGTCCGCGGCCGTTGCTACCAGCGTTGCTACCACGCCGACAATCTCACTTCGGCACTCGTTCCTCGCCGATCTCCCGCAGGCAGCGCGCCATCTCGCGCACGCATTCGACTTCCGTCGGTCCCACGGCGGTCCACTCGCGGCTCCTGCGCCCGATGTGCG
>Ga0180121_10001347_pt1 | contig 10438 bp, 9 predicted proteins | sample AntDrymUQ5402106_2_FD_129676 | JGI IMG/M metagenome (GOLD analysis project Ga0180121, IMG submission 129676) | Polar desert sand microbial communities from Dry Valleys, Antarctica - metaG UQ540 (21.06) (version 2) (version 2) | ecosystem: Environmental > Terrestrial > Soil > Desert | place...
CGCTGCATCAGCGGCGACCTGCCGCTCGCGTATCAGCGACCGATGCAGTCGGCTCCCGCGGCGCATGCCAAGTATTGCGCTGCAGACGCTGGCTGCGTAGTACGCATCACTGCCGAATACTGGTGATCTGAACGTGAGGAAAATGCGCGGGAGACTTACTTCGTCCTCGACGATGTCGCGCCTGCGCGCGCCGAATACGGGAGGCAACGCCATCGGGGCGAGTGGCGGCTTTCCCTTACCTCGAGGTATTGAACCGAAGTATCCCTCGACCAGGCGACGCGCCTCAGCCCTGTCTACATCGCCCGCAATCGAGAGCACGGCGTTGTCCGGCGTGTAGTAGGTGGCGAAAAATCCCGCGACATCTTCGAGTGATGCCGCCGAAAGATCTTCCATTGACCCGATGAGCGAATGCTGGAATGGATGGTCGGCCGGAAAGACGAGCTCCTGGAGTTTCTCCAGCATCGTTCCATAGGGCTGGTTGTCCACCGACCAGCGCCGCTCATTCTTCACCACATCGCGCTGGGTGTCGAGCTTTTCCTGGGTCATCGCTGGAAGCAGCCGGCCCATACGGTCGGCCTCGAGCCAGAGGGCTAACGCAAGCTGGTTCGATGGCAGAGTCTCGTAGTAATTCGTGCGCTCGAGCCATGTCGAGCCATTCATCGTCCCGCCCGCCCGCTGGATGAGCTCCATGTGCTCGTTCGCAGTCACGTTCGCCGATCCCTGAAACAGCATGTGCTCGAACAGGTGAGCAAAGCCCGTTCGTCCAGTGCGCTCATTCGCGGATCCGACGTGGTACCAGAGATTTACAGCGACGATGGGAGCAGTCCTGTCTTCCGATAGCGTGACGAGCAGGCCATTGTCGAGGTGGAAGGTTTCTATCGGAATTCTCATTGTCGTAAATTGCCCGCCATGCATTGGTGCAGGAACCCCCCGTGCGCTCGGTCATGATCGCCGTGATGGCCATTGTCGCGCTTGTTGCGGCATTCATGGCACTCATCTGGTGGGGGCAGGAGAAGATTCTTTTTCAGCCTCCGCCCTTCGCTGGTGAAGCGAATGTCGAGGGACGGGTCGAGTACTCAGCGCCCGACGGACAGAAGCTTGCCGGTTATGTCGTTGGCGATCCGCGCACGTCGGCGGGGCTCCTGATCTGCTTCCACGGTAACGCGGATCTCTCAGTGTGGCAGCGCGACTGGGCCGCGGAAGTCGTCCGGCAGACGGGTTACGCAGTTTTTCTTGCTGAGTACCGGGGGTACCTCTCGCTGGGAGGAACACCGAGCTACGCCAGTACGAGACTCGATTCAGAAGCCGCCTATCTCCACGCGGTTTCGTCGCTTGGGGTCAGGTCCGAGGCGATCGCGCTTTTCGGACATTCTCTCGGTAGTGGCGTGGCGACCGAGCTGGCCGAGCGGCACCCGCCGCGCGTGCTTCTGCTTCAATCCCCCTTCAGCTCGGCGCGCGCAATGGCGCGGGTGATCGTCTCGCGGCCCACGGAATTCGCGTGGAACGCGGTGACCCGGATCCATTTCGATACTCGGATGGCGGTCTCGAAGATGGACACGCCGGTCTTCGTCATACACGGCGCGAGAGACCGCATCGTTCCAGTCAGGCTGGGACGCGAGGTATTCGACGCCGCGAAGAACAAGGGCGATCTGCTGATCGTCGAGGGTGCGGGGCACAACGATCTCTCCCAGATCGGCGGAGATGCTTACTGGAGCTGGGTGCGCGGCGCTCTTAGGCGGTAGGGGAGAGATCGCTTCGTTTTCTTGACTCTCTGGAGGACCGAAGCAGGGAGCCGAAAGCCTAGTCAGCTGATGGCTGTTTAGCTTTCATACTGGCGGAAAAAGCACCGGCTTCTGGGGAGGTTGCGCTATTCGAACATCCCTTCCAGAAGGAAACCGCTTGCTGTTAATCCGCGCGGTTCACTCTCATCCAGACCATTTCCCCAGTTCGCCAGTATGAAAGCTAGGGAGCTTCAAGCTGACAGAGCTTGAAGCTCCCTGCTTAGGTCCTCCAGAGAGTCAAGGAAACGAAGCGATCTCTCCCTGAACTACTGTATAGGCTGCCCAGCGATGTCACGGATTACAATCGGACCGAAGTTCCCCGCCTTGAGTCCCTGCTCGATGCTCTTCCTGTCGCCCACGATCACGACCGCGAGAGTCCCCGGCGCGATGTACTGCTGCGCGACTCTGCGCACATCCGCTTGCGTGATCCCCTCGATGCTCTGGACGTAGTTGTTGTAATAGTCGAGCGGCAGGCCGTACATGGCGACGGGAACGAGCGCGGCGGCGATCTGCTGCGTGGTCTCGAAGTTTCCCGGCAGCTGGAGCTGGAGATACTGCTTTGCGCGTGAGAGCTCGTCGGCGGGAACATCCTGACGGATGGAGTTGATCTCCTTCATGAACTCGATCAGCGCCGAATCCGTTTTTGCGGAGACCACCTCCGCTGAGGCGACGAATGGTCCCGCCGCGCGTCTCATGTCGAAGCGCGAGCCGGCGCCGTACGTGTAGCCGCGCGTTTCGCGCAGGTTCTGGTTGAGGCGGCTGGTGAACGAGCCGCCTAGAATCGTGTTCATTACCGTGAGCGCGAAATAGTCGCGTGTCGACCTTGGCACGCCGACCATTCCGATGCGGAAGGAAGACTGCGCCGCTCCCGGCTTGTCGATCAGGTAGATGGTGGTGGCCGACGCCTTCGGGGGCTCCGCGTAGCTCAGCGTCGAGAGATCACCGCGCTGCCACCCTCCGAAGAGGGCGTTGATCTTCTGCTCCACCTGCGCCGGCGTGACGTCGCCGACGACAATGAGTGTCGAGTTGTTGGGCCGGAAGTTCACGCCGTAGTACGACCGCAGATCACCGACGGAGAGCGATGTCACAGATGCTTCGGTACCGAGCGACGGAGCTCCGTACGGATGCCCTGCCCCATAAATGATGGCGGGGAAGGCGATGTTTGCGATCGCCGGTCCCTGGTCGCGAAGCTGAAGGAGCTCGGTGAGTCTGTTCTTCCGGATGCGCTCGAACTCGTTATCCGGAAATGAGGGACGGAGAGCGACATCGGCAAACAGCGCCAGCGCGCTGTCGAGCTGCGCGGTCGGCGTGTGAAGCGACAGGGTGCTCGATTCCCAGCTGTTGGTGGAAGAGAGGTTGATGCCGAGGAACGCGATCTGGTCGGCGATCTCCAGACTCTTCCGCGTCGTCGTGCCTTCGCGAAGCATCTGGGCCGTGAGGTTGGCTACTCCCATCTTCGATGCGGGATCGGCGGTGTTGCCGCTTCCAACCAGCAGCACGAAATCAGCGACGGGCAGCTCGTGGTGCTCGACGATCATGAGCTTGAGGCCGTTCGCCAGCTCGCGCGTGACGATCGGCGGGAGCGAGACTTTCTTCGGCGGACCGAGCACTGGCTGCTTCGACCGGTCGAAGGTAACCTGCGCGCCGGCGGTCGCGTGAGCGCCGAGCAGAATTGCCGCGCCAAGCGCGCCCATCTTCAATGCGGACTTCATCGGCCACCCTCACTTGCGGTAAGCATCAACTCTCTTTTCCCCTCGGGAACGACGGTCAGAACGATTTTCGGGCGACCCAGGTACGTTCGTGCCACTCGCTGTACGTCGGCGGCCGTCACCTGGTCGTAGCGGGCGGCATCCTTCTGCACGTAATCAGGGGTACCGGCGAAATAGTTGTAGAAGTTGAGGATGTCGGCCTTCCCCAGGACGCTCGCGAGACGGTTGAGAAAGCTGGCACGGAAGGAGTTCTGCGCCCTGACCAGCTCACGCGAGGTGATTCCTCCACTGATGACGCCGGCAATCTCGGCGCGCACCAGCTTGTCGATGTCGGCGACCTTCTGGTTCGGCTTCGGCGTGACGTCAATCTGGAACTTGCCATCGAGCCGCCCGCTTTCCTGGCTCGCGCGCACTGCCTGCGCCACCTGCAGGTCGTACACCAGCTTCTTGTAGAGCCGCGAATTCTTGTCGTTGGCGATGACCTGTGCGAGGATGTCGAGCGCGGCGTCGTCCCTCGCGAATGCCTTGACCGAGTGCCACGTGTAGAACACGCGCGGGAGCTGCACCTTGTCTTCGAGCACGATGAACTTGTCGCGCGGGATGACTACTGCCGGCACGGTCGTCCTTCTCTTCACCGCCGGCCCGCGCGGGATACCGCCGAAGTATTTCGCGACCAGCTGCTTTACCGTGTTCGGATCGAAGTCGCCGGCGATTGCGAGCGTCGCGTTGTTGGGCGCGTAGTAGGTGCGGAAAAAGTTCTTCGTATCCTCGACCGAAGCGGCGCTCAGGTCGGCCATCGATCCGATGACGGGCCACGAATACGGGTGGTCCTTCGGGTAGAGAGCGGCGAGAATCGTCTCGTCGGCCCTGCCGTACGGCTGATTGTCCACTCCCTGGCGGCGCTCGTTCTTTACGACGTCACGCTGGAGGTCGACCTTGGGCAGGTCCATCGTCGGCAGGAGGAATCCCATCCTGTCGGCGTCGAGCCACAGCGCGAGCTCGAGCGCATTGGAGGGGAGAGTCTCGTAATAGTTGGTCCGGTCTTCGGTGGTCGAGCCGTTGTTGTTGGCACCGACGGCCTCGAGCCACTTGTCGAACATCCCCACCGGCACATTCTGGGATCCCATGAACATGATGTGCTCGAAGAGGTGCGCGAATCCGGTGCGTCCCGGCTGCTCATCACCCGAGCCCACGTGGTACCAGGTGTTGACGGCAACGACCGGAGTCGAATGGTCTTCGTGCAGGATCACCTGTAGCCCGTTGGGCAGCGTGTACTTCTCGTACGCGATGCGGGGAGTCGCCTGGGAGTGGCCCGCGGCCGGGACGAACGCGCCCGCCATTAAGTAGCAGATCGTGACTATTAGATGTTTCGTCTTCACAGCTTCCTCTCGAAAAAGAACGCCAGCGGGGCTTTCACCGATTCTCCAAAGATATATCGCCACCGCGCCTCACGGTTCGGCGAGATGGGGCTGGTACGCGTGGGTGAGGTAAACGGAGTGAACCCGAAGCGCCGCGCCAGAATACGGAGCCGCAGCATGTGAAACGGGTCACTGACGAGCAGTGCGGTGTGCAGCCCGCGCGCCTCGAGCAGTCCGGCAACTGCGCGCATCGACTCGCTCGTTGTCCTCCCCTCGTTCTCAACCAGGATCGCCGTGTCCGGAACGCCTCGCTTCTTCGCGTACGCCCGACCGACCGCCGCCTCACTGGTCGTGTCGCCGCGGCCGGTGCCCCCGGTAAGAATCAGCAGCGTTGCGAGCTCACGGTTCCAGAGCGCCAGCGAATGATCCAGTCGAGCCTTGAGGACGGGCGATGGCCTGCCCGCATACTGGGCGGCGCCGAGGACGACGATCGCGTGCGCCTTGCGAGCTTCATCCCGCGAGCTCCAGTGGAGCACCGACGCCGCGGAAATCACCCACATCGCCAGCACCGTGAGAGCAGCGATGCCGATGATCCGGCGTATGATCAGGAGGGCCCGCCACATTCCTCAAGCTACGCTAGAAAACACCCCGCGTGTTAGGCTCCGGACACTCTACGGCGTAGCCCCTGGCTCTCAACGCAGTCCTGAATTCGTCCTGAACTTCCGGCTCGCCGTGCACGAGCCACACCGGCCCCAGCTTCGGCGATTTTTCCTTCACGCGTCCAAGCCAGGATGTCATCTCGTTGCGGTCGGCGTGCGCGCTGTAGCCGTTGATGATGACTACCTTGGCGCGGAGCGGGACTTCCTCTCCGAAGATCTTGAGCACCGGCTGCCGCTCCACCACCCTGCGCCCCAGTGTGTGCTCGGCCTGAAATCCGACGACCAGGATCGTGTTGCGCGGATCGCTCGCTCCCTGCATTAGATGGTGGAGGATACGGCCGTTCTCCATCATCCCCGATGCCGCGATGATGACCATCGGCCCGCGCGCCCTGCTGAGTGCCTTCGAGTCCTCCACGTCGCGCGTGAACTGCATGAGATCGAACCTGAACAGCTCTTTGACCTTCTCGACCATCTGCTCCGACTGGTCGAAGATCTCCGGGTGCATCTCGAAAACCGTCGTCGTGTCGATCGCCAGTGGGCTGTCCAGATAGATGGGAATGGACGGTATCGCTTTTTCCCTGACCAGCGCGTGGATGTTGTAGATCATCTCCTGCGTCCGGCCCACGGCAAACGCCGGAATCAGGACCCGCCCACCGCGCGCTGCTGTCTCGCGAATCACCTGGGCAAGCTCTGCTTTCGCGCCTTCCACGGATTCGTGGTCGCGGTTCCCGTAAGTGGATTCCATGATCAGCGCATCGGCGCCCTCAGGCGGCACCGGATCGCGAATGATCGCGAGGCCGCTGCGACCGATGTCGCCGGAAAACACCAGCCGCTTACTGATGCCACCCTCGGTGCAATCGAGAATGACCGACGCCGAGCCAAGGATATGGCCGGCATCGACATACGTGGCGCGGACGCCGGGCACGACATCGAACGGCTTGTTATACGGCATTCCGATCATCAGCTCCATCGTCCGCACGGCGTGCCGCATCCCATACAGCGGCTCTACGAACTCCTTGTTTCTCTTGGCGAGGAAAAGCGCGTCCTTCTCCTGGATGTGCGCTGAGTCGGCGAGCATGATCGCACAGAGATCGCGGGTTGCGTTCGTGGCGAAGATCGTCTTGCCGTAGCCTTCGGCGACGAGATAGGGGAGACGCCCGGAGTGGTCGATGTGGGCGTGCGAGAGGACTACGGCGTCGATTTCCGCGATCGGCAGCGGCAGCTTCCGGTTCTTCTCCGCGGACTCAGCGCGCTTTCCCTGAAACATGCCGCAGTCGAGCGCGACGGTGTGGCCATTCACGTGGAGCAGGTGGCACGACCCGGTTACCTCGCGCGCCGCGCCCGCGAATGTTATCTCCAACCGGCTAGCCTTCGGCCAGGGCGTCGCGCTGGAACAGGATGGTAAGCCGCTGCTCGTCCTGCGACATGAGGGCGGGCTCCCACCCTCCCCTGCTGCGCTCATTGAGCAGGTCCGTCAGCGTGTCTTCATCCTCGCGCGTGTGGCGGGTTAGCTTCACCACCACAGCCTGGTATTCTTTCATCGGGTGCCGGAGATCATGTAAGACGGAGTCGGAATGATAGAGCGTGTAAAGGAATTTCCCTGCCTGACTATTATCCGGCATCCTCTTGTCCAGCACAAGCTGACGATCCTGCGCGATCAGCGCACGGAGACCAAGCACTTCAAGGAGCTCGTGGACGAGATCGCGATGCTCATGGCCTATGAGGCCACGAGTGAGCTGACGCTCGAGCCGCGCGGCGTGGACACGCCGCTGGAGAACGCTTCCGGCTGGCACATCAGCGGGAAGAAGCTGACGCTGGTGCCGATTCTTCGCGCCGGCCTTGGAATGGTGGAGGGAATTCTCCGCCTCGTCCCCTCGGCGCGGGTCGGCCACATCGGGCTTTATCGCGATCACGACACCCTGCAGCCGGTGGACTACTATTTCAAGGTTCCCAGCGACCCAGGCGAGCGCGACTTCTTCGTTCTCGACCCGATGCTCGCGACGGGCGGCAGCGCGGCGGCAGCGGTGTCATCGCTCAAGCGCGCGGGTGCGACGCGGATCCGGTTTCTTTGTGTGGTGGCCGCCCCGGAAGGCGTGAAGAAGCTGAGCGAAGCGCACCCTGACGTTCAGATCTACTGCGCAGCACTGGACCGGGAGCTCAACAGCCAGGGTTACATACTTCCCGGGCTGGGCGATGCAGGAGACAGGCTTTTCGGAACTCGCTGAGTCCTAGGCGAACCACTCGCGCGGGTTCGTCACCTGCTGGTAGGCTGAATCAATGACCCATTGCTGTGACCTGCCATCGACGACTTCCGCGGCCACTCTGTCGAACCAGCGGCGTGCCTGAGAGATGTCGCCGACGCGCCGCCATAGCTCGCCGACGAGATATGTAAGGATCGCGCGCTCGTCGGACGCCACGGCATCGTATGATCCGAGCGCAGTCTCGAACATCCAGGCAGCATGACGCCGGAAATATCTTTCGGCCTCGGCATCGCCCTCATCGACGCAGCACCACGCTGCTCTCAAGAGGAGGTCACCGATGTGGCGCGGATCCATTCCCTGCCACTCTGCCACCTTCGCCGCCGCCTCGTACTTCTCCGACCCGCTCTCCGCCGATAGGTGAAGAGGCGCAAGCTCCTGCAGGACATGCTGTTTGACGCCCCGGCTTATCTCGGACTCGTCACTGAAATCCGATTCGCCGCCGGAGTAGCCGCATTCAACGCACATGTGGACCAGGTAGGCAAGCGGCTGGGTGCCGGTAGCCCGCTCGTGGAAGTCTGTTCGCTTCCCGCCAAAGGCGTTGGTGGAAACCACTCTATGGGACTGGAACTCGTTGTCGCACACGGGACAATGAAGGCCAATCCTGCGCAGCGTCGTCATAGCACTCCTGAGTGGATCGTCGGGTGACGCTTCCATTGGAATATCCGTGCCAGTGAAGGAAAGAGGGTGCAAACGGGGGGGAAATGAGGGGGAAGCGAGCGACTGAAATCGTGGCGGACGCAAGCGACTGAAAATGAGGCGCAAGCAAACGAGTTCGGTCTTGTTGAGAGTTTCTTGCAACTGTATCTTCTCGCATCGCAAAAACGCGAGACACGCTTATCACCCCGCGAACTGGTCGTTGATGCTCATCAACCTGCTGCCCGACTTTTTCGCCGTCCACAATAGTACAGACCGTGTCGCCGCCTATCTTCGCTACTTCGAAAATCACCGCCGCTTCCTCGAGGCATACTGGCACAATTACGTGCTGGATCCGGGCGGCCCGCACTTTCTCGAGGTAGTTCGCTCCGCCGCATTGGCAAGCCGCGTCGATCTCCGCACTATGCTGGAGCGAATTGACGTCGTGTCGCTGGCGAGAAACACCGAGGAGCAGGTGCGGACACTTCTCGACATCGACACCAGCATCGATGTCGTTCTGATGGTCGGTGTCGGCGCCGCAAACGCCGGCGAGCTCGTCGTCGACGGCAAGGGTATCGCCTTCGTGTGCCTCGAGCACTTCACCAGCGTGACGAACCCGGAAACCCAGGGCCTCGGGCTCGATCCGGAGCTGATCCCTCTCTGGCTCGCGCATGAAATCGCCCACACCGTGCGCTACACTTCGCCGACGAGCCGGAGTGAGATGAAGCAGCTCGTCGATGAGACGGCTGGATACTACTCCTACTGGGAAACAGGCCGCCGGGCTTCCCTCAGGGAGCTGATGATCAACGAGGGTATCTCGATCCAGGTATCGCGCGCCGTGAGCCCAGGGCATGCCGCTTGGGAATACTACGGCTACACCCGGCGCGAGTATGCGACGGTGAGAGAGCTGGAGCCGATGATGACGCGAGCCCTCGCCGCCGACCTTGATCGATCGGGCCTGGGCCTTCGCCTCCGCTATCTCTCCGGCGGCATGAGCGACGAAGCACGCACCGTCGACCGTCACGTGTTCCCCGAAAGGAGTGGCTACTTCCTTGGCAGTCGCATGGTCGAGGCTGCGGTTGCGGCGCGCGGACTGTCCTGGACGGCGCGGGCAAGCGCAAACGAGATCACCTCCATCGCCAGCTCCTCCGCCGCTTCGGCCTGAACAGTCACCCTATTTCCCCACACAGAAGGAGCTGAACACCCGGTCGAGGACGTCATCAACGTCTATCGATCCGACCAGCTCTTCGAGCGCGGCCGCGGCAGTACGGAGATGGACCGACGCCACGGTCGCGGGAAGGCGCTCCTCCTGCCAGCCACTCTGAAACAGCCGCATCTCCGCCACCGCCAGCGCGATCGCTTGCCGGTGCCTTGTCCGCGTAAGCACCGGGAGGTCGCCGCCCTGTCCACCGTGGGTCGACGCCAGCGATTGCTCGATCTCGTCGACCAGCTCCGCCAACCCCCTTCCGTCCTCGGTGCTTACCGCCAGCCACGAGTGCAGGTCCAGGTCGGCTCTTTGGTATCTATGAGCTACTAAATCTGACTTGGTTCCGACTCCGATCACCGGGGCACCGGTGAGCGCGCGTACCGCTGTGAGGGTGTCGCGCAGCCCCCCCTCATCCTCGGCACAGGCGACCACGACGTGGGCCGCAGTCACATAGCGGTTACTCATCTCGATGCCGAGCTTCTCGATTCGGTCGTCCGTCTCACGAAGACCGGCCGTATCCACCAGTCGAAGCGGCCAGCGGCCCGTATCGATGACGGCCTCGAGCGCGTCACGTGTCGTACCCGGCAACTCGGTAACGATCGCGCGCGAGTGACCGAGCAGCGCATTGAAGAGGGAGGATTTTCCGGCGTTGGGGGGACCGACAATCGCAACCACGGCACCGTCACGAATGATCTCGCCCACCGGTGCCGTCGCAAGCAGCGCTTCCAGGGCGTCGATATTGTGACTGGCTGCTTGTTCGATGCGGCGCGGCGCAATCGGGCCGTCGTCCTCCTCGGGGAAATCGATATCGTAGGCGATCAGCGCTTCGA
>Ga0180121_10001348_pt1 | contig 10437 bp, 8 predicted proteins | sample AntDrymUQ5402106_2_FD_129676 | JGI IMG/M metagenome (GOLD analysis project Ga0180121, IMG submission 129676) | Polar desert sand microbial communities from Dry Valleys, Antarctica - metaG UQ540 (21.06) (version 2) (version 2) | ecosystem: Environmental > Terrestrial > Soil > Desert | place...
CTTGAACCGCTGATTACATTGATTACACAGATTGCGCTGATTTTTTAACAGCCGCAAAGAACATTTATCCAAATTCAGATTGAAGATTCTTGAACCGCTGATTGAAGATTCTTGAACCGCTGATTACAGATTCTTGAACCGCTGATTACATTCTGCTAAATCAGATCAGTTAGTTTAATCAAATTCCTCAGAAATCCGTGCAATCAGATTAATCAGTGTTAATCTGTGGTCAGCGGTCGCGGTCAAATAAGCAATTTTGAAGAAGTGTAATTGAACTATGTTCTTTAGATTGTATTTATTAAAAAATGAAACATTTAAAAAAGGAGAAATCAAGATGTCAAATGCAATTAACTGGTTCGAGATCCCTGTCACGGATTTTGCAAGAGCCAAAAAGTTTTACGGGGAAATATTCGGAAATGAAATGCATGAAGAGAATATGGGACCTCATCAAATGGGATTTTTCCCGGGCGGCGGCGTAAGCGGAGCTATTGTAAAAGCAGAAGGATATGTGCCATCTAAAGACGGAACATTAATATATCTTGCTGCCGGTGAGGATCTTACGGAGGTAATGAACAGAATCGAAAAAGCAGGGGGAAAGATATTGCATCCGAAGATGAAAGTTACAGATGAAATTGGTTATATCTCGATATTCACAGACACTGAAGGTAATAAAGTTGCGCTTCATTCACCGAAATAGATTTGTCATGCTGAACTCCCGCTTCGCAAGGCGAGTGTTTCAGCATTTTAAATTTGAAAAGACTGCAAAAGACTAAACTCTTTGCAGTCTTTTTTTATTAGCCTGCGGTGTAACTTTTGTCTTATTTTTTAAGTATAGAATTAAAAAATCAGAATCGGTAATTTAATTAACAAAATTTAAAAAGCATTTAATTTTATTCTCATGAATCTAACACTCGTCTATTTTTTTAGACTATTATCAATAGTAATTCTTTTGCTTTTAGTTTCAATTAATACATTTTCGCAAACTCAATCCCAAACAAAGCCTTATATTGGAATAAACCCTGAGTATATAGACAATTCGGTGGACCCTAATGTGAATTTCTATGATTATTCAAACGGCAACTGGCTTAAGAGTAATCCTGTTCCGCCGGAATACAGCAGGTGGGGAAGCTGGAATGAGATTATAAATAAAAATCAGGAGGCGCTGAGAAAAATTCTTGAAGATGCCTCCTTGAACAGAAGTGCCTCGAAAGGTAGTAATATTCAGAAGCTCGGGGATCTGTATTTTCTTGCAATGGACACTGTAACCATAGATAAGGAAGGAATTAGTCCATTAAACGAATATCTTGCTAAGATAGATGGCATCAGAAGCAAAGAAGATTTTCAAAAAGTTTTTGCATTTCTGAAAAGTTTGAGAACGGGTGGCCTGTTTTCTTTCTTTGCGGGACAAGATGATAAAAATAGTCAAAACGTAATATTTCAATTATTTCAAAGCGGACTGGGAATGCCTGATAGGGATTATTATTTAAAAGATGATGATCGTTCAAAAAAACTCAGATCACAATACGGTGATTTTGCTGTGAAGATATTTGAACTCATGGGAAATGATAATTTTACTGCAATGAAATATGCCCAGAGAATAATGGATATGGAAACACGACTGGCAAAAGCCTCAATGAGCAGAGTGGATATGAGAGAAGCCGAAGCTACTTATCACCTGATGACCCTTGAAGAATTAAAATCTCTTACTCCGGATTTTTCATGGGATATTTTATTCAAAGAGATCGGACTTTCTGATAAAAGTAAATTTGATAACGGAATAAACGTTGCGCAGCCGGAATTTTTCAAAGAAGTAAACCGGATGCTGTCTGATGTAAGTATTGAGGATTGGAAAACTTATCTGAAGTGGAATCTTGTAAGGAATGCGGCAGATAAATTAAGTTCGGACTTTGCAAATGCTAATTTCAATTTTTACAGCAGGGTATTGAGAGGTACAGAACAAAAACAACCGAGATGGAAGCAAAGTCTTGAATTTGTAGAAGGTGCAATTGGTGAGCCTCTGGGACAAGTATTCGCAGCTCAAAAATTTACTCCTGAAACTAAAGCAAAGGCGCTGGAGATGGTCGCAAATATTAAAGAGGCTTTCAGAGTTAGACTGCTTGCTAATGAATGGATGAGTGAGAAAACAAAACAGGAAGCGCTGAAAAAGCTTTCTACATTTAATGTAAAAATCGGATACACTGATAAGTGGAGAGACTATTCGGGTCTTGAAATTGATAGGACATCATTGGCTGAGAATTTGATAAGAGCAACGAAGTATAATATGAAACTAAATCTAGATAAAATCGGAATGCCTGTTGAAATGACAGAGTGGTTTATGCTTCCCCAGACTGTTAATGCATCATATAATTCCTCAAAGAATGATATCACATTTCCTGCGGGAATAATGCAGCCGCCTTTTTATGATCCTGAAGCCGATGATGCAATCAATTATGGAAGCATTGGCGCGGTGATAGGTCATGAGATCACTCATGGTTTTGATGATCAGGGAAGAAAATATGATTCAGATGGAAATTTGAAAGATTGGTGGACTGAGGCGGATGCGAAAAATTTTAAAGAGCGGGCAGATAGATTAATGGAGCAGTTCAATGGTTACCTTGTCGTTGATTCACTTCATGTAAAAGGCGAACTCACACTCGGCGAGAATATTGCGGACCTTGGGGGTTTACTTGTTGCGTATGATGCTTTACAAAAAACATTAGAAGGAAAAGAGAGGCCATTGATTAATGGATTTACTCCCGAACAAAGATTCTTTCTAGGGTTTTCACAGGTTTGGAGGGTAAACTCAAGGCCTGAAGCCCTAAGGCTGCAAGTCAATACAGATCCTCATTCGCCGGGAAGATTTCGTGTGATTGGTACTATTTCAAATATCCCTGCATTTATGAAAGCCTTTAACGGTAAAGAAGGCGATCCGATGATCAATGATGCTGCTAAAAGGGTTGTAATTTGGTAGATACAAAAAAATTGTTAAGTTGGTTAAGTTAGTTTAGTAAGTTAAGTAAGTTGAGTAAGTTGAGTAAGTTGAGTAAGTTGAGTAAGTGAGTAAGTGAGTAAGTGAGTAAGTTGAGTGAGTTAAGTAAGTTGAGTAAGTTGAGTAAGTTGAGTAAGTTGAATAAGTTAAGTAAAAGTATATATTTCCTAACTTAACTAACTTAACTAACTTAACTAACTTAACTAACTTAACTAACTCATTTGAAGAGATTTCTGTTATTGATTTTTCTTTATTTTATTGGTACAAAAGGAATTGTTTATTCTCAAGGTGCGCTTCTGTCAATTGCTCAATTGCAAAAGACAAAACTTTTTAAATCAATTGATGAAGCATTACAGGAGCCGGAAAATGTTTACCGTCTAAACTTGAGTAATACAGGTATTTCAAATCTACCCACGGAAATTTCGACTCTGACAAAACTTCAATCTTTAAACATCAGCAATAATAACATCTCGGAACTTCCGTTTGAAATTAGCAATTTAAAAAATCTTCAGTTCCTTAATCTCGAAGGAACGAATATAACCGATCTTCCAGAACTTTCTCAGTTTAAAAATCTAATATCACTTGTTTTGGATAATATGTCTTCGCTTAACGGTGCTAAAGCATTGAATAAAATTTTAAATGTTGAAAGTCTAAGGGAGCTCAGCATGCGATCTGTTTTTTTAATGTCTTTACCTGTAGAAATACGGAAATTGAAAAATCTTCTGAAACTTAATTTATCCAAGTGTGGTCTTGCTGAATTTAGTAGTGGAATCAGCTTGCTGAAAAATCTGATTTATCTCGATCTTTCTTTTAATGAAATATCAACAATTACCCCTGATATTGTTAAGATGAAAAAACTTGAGGAGCTTTATCTAGGAGGAAACCGGATAACATCTCTCCCTGATGAAATAGAAGAGCTCGAGGAGAGTCTGCTAGTTCTTGGATTAGCAACTGCAGAATCGGACTCAGGTGAATTTATTGGAAATCCGATGACAAAGAATGAAGTGATGAAAATTGAGAGGTTACTTCCGAATACAAAAGTAATTTTTGTCTGGAATTAATTACTTTAAGAAAAACTAATTTTGCGTCAGCAGTGGATTTGGCAGTGGCTCCCTTGACTGAATATAACTTTCCACTTTATACCTTATCGCTACAAAAATAAACGCAACTGCTGTTACAAACATTAGGCCTGCGAAGAACCAAAAATATTCTGAGCCGTTAAGTTTGAAGGTTCCGTCCGGATTAACTATAAGAGTATTCACAAGAGCAGTGATTCCGTTGCCGAGAGAAACAGACAGTAACCATAATCCCATAATAAATGACTTCATGCTGTTAGGCGCCTGCGTGTAAGAAAACTCCAGTCCTGTTATCGACACCATTACTTCTGCGGCAGTGAGAATCACATATGCCCAAAACTGCCATATGATGCTGGGTTTTCCTCCTGCCATTATTGAAGTTTCAGCAACAGCAAGAATTGCAAAAGAGAATCCTGCAAGAAACATTCCTATAGATATTTTCCTGAGTGACGTTAATGGAAAAAATTTACTTATAAAGGGATAGAGTGCGTAAGTAAAAAGCGGGATAAAAATCATTATAAGAAGAGGATTAATAGCCTGAATCTGTGATGCAAGCAGATCAAACTGCGTAAAGCCAAGGTTTACAACTTTGTCCATCTTCTCTGCCTGCAAAACCCACGATGATCCTGTTTGGTCAAATAGCGACCAAAAAATTGCAATAAAGATATACATGATACTCAGATTAAGAATAGCTTTTTTTCCCTGTGGACTAAAAATGTCTTTCTTATATTCTTTCCATCCGACGGGGGGAATTGCAATAAACTTTTTTCGTCCCATCCAAAAAACTATAGTTGCAAAAAGCATAAGAAGTCCCGGAACTCCAAAAGCAACGTGAGGTCCGTACTTTTCTAATAAGACAGGTATAAGCAGAGTTGAAACAGCAGCTCCAAGATTAATTGAAAAATAAAAATAGCCAAATATTTTTTCAATCAGCTTTTTATTCTTTTCCTCAAACTGATCTCCAACATGTGCAGATACGCAGGGTTTTATTCCACCGGCTCCGATTGCAATAAGAGTTAATCCAATCGACAAACCTGCGCGTGAGTCATCAATTGCCAGAGCTAAGTGGCCAAGTACGTAAACAATTGACAATGTTATAATCGTTTTATATTTACCCCAAAGAACATCTGAAACGATTGCCCCTATTATAGGGAAAAAATAATTCGCCATTGTGAAAAGGTGAAACCAGGTTGTTGCTTCATTATCATTCATGGTATTCAACCTGCCTGAGCTCATAAGATACTGAGTCATAAAAACGACAAGTATAGCTCTCATACCGTAATAGCTGAACCTTTCGGCAAGTTCATTTCCTATTATATAAGGAATTCCTTTCGGATACCGGGTGCTGATGTCTTTTGTAGCCATAAAGTTTTGGATTTTAGTCCTGCAAAATATCTAAATAAATCATAATTAAAAATGTTTTTGTAATAACATTACATCAGTTGAAAGTAAAAAGTAACTCGTTGGTGAAGAGAATATTTTTCATCCGGGCACATCTCAACAAAACATCACGATAGAATGATTTAATTTCAGTAAAATTATAGTAAACAAATCTAAAATCATATCCGCCGCGGCGGACTAAATTCTAACATCTATATTATTTATCTTAATTAATTCTCTTACTTTGTCAATAATTTTGTCTTTAGATAATTCAGTCATACAAATATTTCCAATTGGGCAATCAAGCAAATTACAATAAAGACAATTCAGCTTTTCATTGACAACAGATAGATTAGTGTCACCATACGGTCCCTGCAGATTAGGGTTTGTTGGTCCATATATTCCAAGCGTTGGTACCCCAACGGCAACTGCAATATGCAAGGGTCCGGAATCATTACCAATTACCAAATCACATTTTTTAATTATTGCTCCAAGATATCTTATAGGACTGTCGGGTATAACGAAGGCATTTTCTTTTACTATTTTGCTTTTTATGTATTCACAATTCTCCTTCTCTTTTTTATTTCCCCATATCAATATGAAGTTTACTTCATATAATTCATTTAGTTTGTTTATCAGTTCAATGTAATCAGACACTTTATATCTCTTCGATTCCCATCCGCCGGTTTTAGAAATGCCTATTATTTTTTTTGAATCAACATTATATGTTTTAATGAACTCCTCAGCGAATTCATCATGAACAATGTTCATTGGAAGATGTAACTTCTTTGAAACAATTGGTATATCAAGAGCGCGAAGGGCATCAAGATTAAACTCAACATTGTGAACAATCCCGCCTCGGCCCATTACTTTAATATTATAAGCATAATCTCTTCCTCTGAATTTAAATCCGAATCTGTATTTTGCACCGCTGAGAAAAGTGATCAATGCAGTTCTCGGATTTCCAAACAGATCAATTACAAGATCGTACTTCTGATTTCTGATATTTTTTATTAAACACAATGATTTGTCTTCGCTTGGATCGTAGGTAAAAGCGCGAGTGAGATAAGGATTGTCGATAAGTATGTCTCGGGAGTGCCTTAGTGTAAGAAAATAAATTTCAGCTTCGGGAAAATAGTCTTTCAGATTAGGCAGGACTGGAGTTGCAAGCAAAATATCCCCTATTCCGCCAAACTTAATAACTAAAATTTTTTTTATTTTACTTTTATCTAAATTCAAATGATACTTAATCTGACTTCATATATTTTCTAAAATTATAAAATTGTTTTCACCGATCTTTAGAGGAATCGGTCTTTTTCTAAAAATTGTCTTATCTTTAAATTCACATATACCGTATAAAAAGCAAACATTGCATAATGGAATTTTTGCTTTGCATATGTTTCTTCCGAACTTCATCAGATTTGCATGAAGTTCGTATTTTTTCCCTTCCGGTATCTGATCTTTGATTTGTTTAAAAGCTTTTTCCGGTGTATTAGCTATCACTACTCCTAGCCTGGATAGTGTCCTGTAAACATGAGTATCTACCGGAAATGCATCTCTTCCTAAAGCAAATATCAATACACATGAAATTGTTTTTACACCTATTCCGTCATATTTCAAAAATTCTTCATAAACTTTTTCTTCACTTAACTCCCTGGCGAAAGACAGATTCAGATTGCCATAATTTTTTTTCATGTTCAGTAACATTGTTTTTATATTTCTCGCTTTTGTATTTGAGAGTCCGCAAACTTTAATGCATTCTTTGATCTCTTCCACTTCTAATTCTGCAACCTCGTCCCAGTCTTCAAACTTTCTCTTCAGATTCGTAAATGCTACAAATGCACTTTTATCTGTTGTATTTTGTGAAAGTTTTGTTGCAATAAGAACATCAAGTATTTCCGGTGACTTCGATTTGTAATCGTAAGGACTTCCAAAATATTCCGAAAGTTTTTTTATTACAATATTCAGCTTCCTCTTATTCAAAAATCAGAGCTTCCTCAACAATACTTTTACAATCCTATTTGCTGCATTTCCATCCCAGAGTTTGGGAATTTTTCCTTTTTTAAATTTCCCTGACTCTATTTCTTTAATTTTTTTTACAATAAGATTTTTACTCAGCCCACAAATCACATTCGTTCCCAGCTCGGTCGTGACCGGTCTTTCTGTATTTTCTCTCAAAGTAAGGCATGGAATTTTCAGGTAAGTTGATTCTTCCTGTATTCCTCCCGAATCCGTTAAAATGAATTTTGCATCATACGTCAGCTTAAGAAAGTCAAGATAACCCAGAGGTTCGGTGATAATTAGGTTTATTGTCTTATCAAAGTATTTTTTTAATTTGAATTTCTCAATCATCTTAATTGTCCTGGGATGTATAGGAAAAACTATATCGAGCCGCGGATTAATTTTATTAATACTTTTAAGTATTCTTAAAATTTTTTCAAGATTAATTTTATCATCGACATTAGATGGTCTGTGCAGTGTTACTAAGACATAGTTTTTCTTTGAAATGCAAAGTTCATCAAGGATGTCTGACTTTTCAATTTTCTTCAGATAAAATTTCAAAGAGTCGATCATTGTATTCCCTACGAAGAAGATTTTACGTTCATCAATTCCTTCTTTTTTCAAATTCCTGATGCCCCCTGGCTCTGTAACAAATAAATAATCCGACAGAATATCAGTCACCATCCGGTTGATTTCTTCCGGCATAGTTCTATCAAAGCTTCTGAGACCGGATTCGATATGCGCGATAGGAATGGGCTTGCCGTTTTCTTTTAAAATTTTCGCACTTACAATGGATGCAGCAGTTGTGGAATTTACGTCGCCGTAAACTAAAACGAGATCGGGTTTTTCTCGGAGAATAATTTTTTCAAACTCTATCATTATATGCGCTTTTTGTACTGCATGTGACCTCGAACCAACTCCAAGGTAAATATCCGGCTTAGGAAGTTCCAGTTCTTTAAAGAAAACATCGGACATTTTCTTATCATAATGCTGACCAGTATGAACTATTTTGTGAATTATTCTTGATTTGTGCTTCAGGAGTTCTTTATGGATCGGAGCCATCTTCATGAAATTAGGTCTTGCTCCGACAACTGAAATGATTTTCTTCAATCTATATGTTAAATCTTTTTGTGAATTTAATTAAAATATAGCTTAGTTTATATGAAAATGAATTTGTTTTTACCATGTTCCATTATGTTCCATAGAATTATGATTAATTAATAAGATTATATTGCCATTGTTACATTTCCCGCCTTGAAACTCAGCCTCATATTACGTATTTTGCCATAGTTAAAAATTTATAAAGAGAAATAAAAATGAAAAAAAGTTTTCATCCAAAATATTATAAGTGCAATGTTATCTGCAATTGCGGGGAAAATAAAGGTGTATTATTTACAACCAGATCTACAGTTCCTGAAATAAAAGTGGAAATTTGCTCACAATGTCACCCGTTTTTTACAGGTACACAGAAAATAGTTGATACTGCAGGACGCGTTGAAAAATTCAATAAGAGATATGCAAAATCAAAGAAAGCAGCTACTACCGAATAAAACCATTCAAAGTTTTACAAAAATAATAATGAAGCCAATATGTTTAGTATTGGCTTTTTTATTTAACTTAAGCTAACATATTCAGTAATCAAACGATAAATTTACCACAGATGCACAGATTATAATTTTTTTTAAATCATTTTTTTAAAATCTGTGAATCTGTGGTAAAATAAATAAGTATTTAATGTGCCAACTTTAATTATTTAAATAAATTTATTAAAAAATGAAAATTCTCATTTACGAAGACAATAATTTTAAAGATCTTTACCCATTGAGTATGCTTCGGGGCGTTTATGACATTAGTTTCGGAGCAAGCACAATTAAAGGACGGATCGAAAAGATTATTGCCGGTAAATTTGAAGTTAACTTGCATTGTAGAAAAAATCTGAAAAACTATCTGAGTGAAGTTCATAAAAATAAGATTAACCTTATCACAAAAGATGATTATCTATTCCTAAACGGACGGGTAATATTTACAGATGTCTCACTAAAAAATTTGATCTCAAAGAAAGAAAAGAACACGTATTATACTTTTAACAATCAGATCATATCCGCATTTATTTCGAAAGAAAAAATCGAATCTTTAGAAAATAAAATTCAGCGTAGTGAGGATAGCGTGATTATTCCGGAATTCTTCGCAGAAATTGGTTTGAAAGAGATTAATTTGAAAGAAGACTTTAAAATTTTTATCATAAAATATCCATGGGATCCGATACAATATATTTTAAACGGAGGTCTTATTAATGACCTGGATGATTTTCTTAGTGACAATAAAAAGCTGGCTAAAATTAAAGACAACAATTATTCTATAAACCCTAAAAAAATTTTTATTTCCAAAAATTCTAAGATATATCCAAATGTGAGCATCGACGCAACTCCTGGAGCTGTTGTTATTAGTGATAACGCTACCGTAGAGCCATTCACATTTATCAAAGGTCCTGCTTTCATCGGGAAAAATGTTTTTGTAAAATCCGGCACAAAGATATACGGTCCGTGTGTAATTGGTGAATATTCGAAAGTTGGAGGGGAAATTGCCGAATCTATACTTCATTCATTTGTGAATAAACAGCATGAAGGATTTGTGGGGCATTCATATATTTGTCCTTTTGTAAATCTCGGCGCTGATACCGTTACAAGCGATTTAAAAAATAACTACTCAGAAGTCCGAATGAAGTTAAACAATAAAGATGTTGACACGGGAATGCAGTTTCTGGGTAGTATAATTGGAGACCATTCGAAGACTTCGATAAACACCATGTTAAATACGGGAAATTTGATTGGACCTTTTGCAAATATTTTTGGGGGAGGATTTCCTCCTAAAGAAATAAATTCATTTTCCTGGAATGAAGCTGGCAAAGCTTCCATATCTTACGATGTAGATAAGGCTATAGAGACCGCGAGAATAGTTATGGATAGGAGAGGGGTAAAGATGAGTAAAAGC